>Ga0194132_10012751_pt1 | contig 10380 bp, 14 predicted proteins | sample TA2KigOf80mmetaG_FD_148612 | JGI IMG/M metagenome (GOLD analysis project Ga0194132, IMG submission 148612) | Freshwater microbial communities from Lake Tanganyika, Tanzania - TA2015054 Kigoma Offshore 80m | ecosystem: Environmental > Aquatic > Freshwater > Lake | place: Tanzania: Lake... | reverse complement strand
CGCGCGCAGCGGGCTGGGCTCGGCTGGCCGCTGCCCGACGATTTCGACGACGCCCAGCTGGAGGCCCGGCTGTTCGCACCGCCCGCAGCCCCGCGGGACCCGGGACGCCCGGTGCCAGACTGGCCGGCCGTCCACCGCGAGCTGCGGCGGCCCGGGGTCACCCTCCAATTGCTGTGGCTCGAGTACAAGGAGCGCCATCCGGACGGCTACCAGCACTCCTGGTTCTGCGGGCGCTACCGGGAATGGCAGGGCCGGCTCGATCTCGTCATGCGCCAGGAGCACCGCGCGGGCGAGCAGCTGTTCGTCGATTTCGCCGGTCAGACCATCCCCATCGTCGACCCCGACAGCGGCGCGGTGTGGCAGGCGCAGCTGTTCGTGGCGGTCCTGGGCGCCAGCAGCTACACGTACGCGGAGGTGTTCGCATCCCAGTCCCTGCCCGACTGGATCGCGGGGCACGTCCATGCGTTCGCCTTCTTCGGGGGCTGTCCCCGGCTGATCGTGCCGGACAACCTCCGCTCGGGCGTGACCAAGGCCCACCGCTACGAGCCCGAGCTCAACCGGACCTACGAGGAGATGGCCGCCCACTACGGCGCGGCCGTCATCCCCGCGCGGGCCGGCAAGCCGCGCGACAAGGCGAAGGTCGAGGTGGGCGTCCAGGTCGCGGAACGCTGGATCGCGGCGGCGCTCCGGGACCGCACGTTCTTCAGCCTCGCCGAGGCGAACGCCGCGATCGGCGACCGGCTGGCGTGGTTGAACGCCCGTCCGTTCCGCAGGCTGCCCGGCAGCCGCCTCGAGCTGTTCGAGGCGCTCGACCGCCCGGCCCTGCGGCCGCTGCCCGCGCTGGCCTACGAGTTCGCCACCTGGCGGACGGCCAGGGTGAACATCGACTACCACGTCGAGGTCGACCGCCACTGGTACAGCGTGCCCTACCAGCTGGTCGGCCAGCACTGCGACATCCGGGTCAGCGCGGGCGTGGTCGAGGTGCTCCACCGGGGCCGGCGGGTGGCCAGCCACCGTCGCTCTGGCGAGGGCCGGCGGTTCACGACCCTCGCCAGAGCACATGCCCGAGGCCCACCGCCGCCACGCGGAGTGGACGCCCGGCCGGATCGTCGCCTGGGCGGAGCGGACGGGTTCCGCCACGGGCGAGCTGGTGGCCGCGATCATGGCCTCGCGGCCGCACCCCGAACAGGGCTTCCGCAGCTGTCTGGGGATCATGCGCCTCGGCCGGCGCTACGGGGATGAGCGCCTCGAAGCTGCCGCCCGCCGCGCCCTGGCCATCCGCGCGCTCAGCTACCGGAGCGTCGAGTCGATCCTGAAGGCCGGCCTCGAGCGCCTGCCCCTGCCCGGCTCCGAGCCGGTCCCGTCCATCGGCGACCACGCCAACGTGCGCGGCGTGCGCTACTACGAGTGAGAAGGAGTCCCGGCATGCTCATCACGCCCACGATCGACAAGCTCCACGCCCTGGCGCTGGCTGGCATGGCCCGCGCCCTGGCCGACCAGCAGGGCCAGCCCGACTACGCCGCCCTCAGCTTCGAGGAGCGCCTCGGACTGCTGGTCGACCGGGAGATGCAGGACCGCGAGAACCGGCGGCTCGCCCGCCATCTGCGGACCGCCAGACTGCGCAGCGACGCGGTCATCGAGGACCTCGACCTGCGGGCCCCGCGCGGGCTCGATCGGGCGACGGTCCTCTCGCTCGCCGAGGGCCACTGGGTGACCGCGCATCGCAACGTCCTGATCAGCGGGCCGACCGGCGTGGGCAAGACCTTCTTCGCCTGTGCCCTCGCGCATGCAGCCATCCGGCACGGCCACACCGCGCGCTACCTGCGGGTCCCCCGGCTGCTCGACGAGCTGGTGCTGGCGCGGGCCGACGGCCGCCTGCCGCGCCTGATGGCGGCCTGGGCGCGGATCGACGTGCTGGTCCTCGACGACCTGGGCCTCCAGCCGGTGCCGCCGGCCCGCGCCGCGGACTTGCTCGAGGTGATCGAGGACCGTGCCGGCACCCGCTCCACGATCGTCACCAGCCAGCTGCCGGTGGGCCACTGGCACGAGGCCCTGGGCGAGCCCACCGTCGCCGACGCCATCCTCGACCGCCTCGTCCACGGCGCGTACCGCCTGGAGCTGCGGGGTGACTCGCGGCGACGGGCGGCAGCGGCGCTCGAGGGCGCCGGCGACACCGATCCGGTCACCGACACGACCACTCGCCCGAAACCGACCGTCTCAGACGGCCCAGGACGGGCGGGCCGGGGCCGGGCCGGCTTGGATGACCCTCCCGTGCCGACCGCCACGGCCGCGTCGGGCGGCGTGTCAGACTACCCAGCCAGCACCGAGAGGAGGTGACTCCCAGGGGGTGACCCAGGCCCTCGCGTCGGCCGCTCCGCGGCCGACGCGAGGGTGATCGAAAACCCCGGACTGGGTGATCGGATTCAGCGGAATACGCAACAGCCCCGTCTCTGACCCGCATCACGCTGCAATACCGGATTTCCATGAAGCGACCGGTTGGCGGGAAGTCCCGAGGCTTGATTTCAGGGGGCCTGTCTGCGTGCCTCGATTGACGAATTCGACGACCGCCCAGTCATCCTGCACGATGACGCGCGTGATCTTGACTTCACCATCCGGGAAGGCTCCAAGCCAACGGTGGTAGTCATCCTTGTAGCCATGGGGACCACGCAGAAGTTCGCCACGGGCAACGTCCTCGAACCTGCAGTCATCGGCGATGACCGAGGCGCCTCGCTCGGGATCTCTCAAGTCCCAGGACTCATGGAAGATACGGACAATCCGCTCGGTCTCGGTCATCGCACTCCCCTTGAGACGCATCGGCCGGTGCTCCCCGGCGAGGACGGTCTTGTCAGGCGGGATCATAAGTATCCGGATTCGGCAGACGGTCAGCCTGCCGTCGGCGAGTGGGGAGTTCGCGCACACCCTTGACGTCGCCGGCAGCGTCCCTCGGATCAGCCGGGAGCGCCCGTTGGCACGACGACGACACTCACGTTGTCGGGCCGATTGAGCGTCACCAGGACCTCATCGCCCGCGACTCACGGCGCGGCATCGAGTCCCGCGAGCGCATCCATGATTTCGCGCGCGACCCGGTCCATCGGGGCCGCGATCGCATCGACGCGGACCGTGGCCGATTCGGTGAGCATCGCGTTGTGGCATCTACAGCACCGGCCTGACGATGGCCGCCGTGCTCCAGAAGCAGCTCGAGGTGCGCGAGGAGCTCCGCCTGGCCCTCAACGAGATGGACGGGGTCGACATCCCGGCCGGCAAGCTCCGCTACTGGCCGGCATTCCCGCTCGCGGTGATCGAGGAGCCGGCCAACCTCGCCCGCCTGGTGGCCGTCCTGGACCGGATCGCCACCGAGTCTTTCGAGGTCCCGCAGCCAGTGACGATCGGAGGCTGTGGCGGACATCAGGAGGTTGCCCGGCAACGGAGCGGCGACATCGTGGCGCTCGGCGCGTCGGCGTCGCACGGCCTGCGAAGCGTCCCGACAGCACGTACCGCCGGCTCTGATCCTGGGCTCGGCCGGGTACGCCGATGGCCACCGGCCGGGCGCGGCGGCTGCTGCGGCCGGCCGAGTCCGGCGCGGCCACGGGTCTGCGACCAGCAGCCTCGCGGCCGGAACACGACGTGGCGCGGTTCAGCGTCAGATCCGGGGTTCGGGGCGTGCCCCGCAACTCGCTCCCCGGCGACCTGGTAGGACCCGATGGATTACCGATGGTAGTATTCGGGTATGAAAGTCAGTGTGAGCCTGCCCGGCGATGACGTGGAGTTCCTGGACGCGTACGCGCGCGAGCAGGGCCTCGACTCGAGATCGGCGGCCGTCCACCGCGCGATTCGAGCGCTCCGTACCGCCGAATTGACCAGCGCCTATGAAGGTGCGTGGGACGAATGGGCCGAGACGTCCGAGGCAGCTGCCTGGGACACGACTGCCCGCGACGGGCTCTCGTCCTGATGCAGCGAGGCGACATCGTCACGGTCGACCTCGATCCGGTCATCGGCTCCGAGGCCAACAAGCGGCGTCCCGCCGTGATCGTCGGCAACGACGCGGCGAACGCGAGCGCGCAGCGTCTCGGGCGCGGCGTCGTCACCGTCGTCCCCCTGACCACGAATGTGGAGCGGATCTACCCGTTCCAGGTGCTGCTCCCGGCGCGCGCGACGAGGCTCGGCCAGGACTCCAAGGCCCAGGCCGAGCAGGTTCGCTCCATTTCGGTGCAGCGGCTCGGGCCCCAACTCGGCGCCGTGCCCGCGGACCTGATGCGGCGGATCGACGAGGCGCTCCGGCTGCATCTCGCACTCTGAGCGCCCGCCGGCGCCGGACCGCACGCCGCTGGTCTCGGGGCTTGCCCCGCAGTCAGGCGAACGGATCCCGCGCTTCGAGCCCGTCGAACCTGCGGAAGTCGCGATCGCGGGTGTAGATGATTCGGACGCCGTGCTGCCGCATGAGCGTGGCCAGGTGGGCATCCGGGACGTCGTTGCCGCTCGTGCGCTCGCCCGCCACGGATCGAAACGTGGGCCAGAACCCGTCGACCTCACCAGGCGCACGAACGTGCGGGCGATCGAGCAGCGCCTCCACGTTGCGCATCGCCTCGGCAGTCGGCAGGGGGCGCGGCAGGATCGCCGGGTGCGTGACGAGGCGCAGGTAGCCCATCAACGTCGGCCAGAACAGGTACACGATCTCGGGCCCCGCGGCGAGCCGTTCAAGAAGTGTCCTTGCCGGGCGGTGGAGGAGGTCGGCGGTGTTGGACGCATAGAAGAGCACGTTGGCGTCTACGGTTGAGCTCATGCGTCCGACGCGAGCGCGCGGCGAACGGCCTCTGAGTCCTCCAGGTCCACGAGCGGACGACCGAGATCGGCGGTGATCCAGTCGAAGTCCGGCGCCGGGGGGTCGCGGTCGCGCGAGACCGCTCGGGCGAGCAGTTCCGACGCAACCTGACCCATGCTCTTGCGTTCGCGCGCGCTCCGCCGTCGCAGTTCGCGCAGGACGGCCGGGTCAAGGTCGAGCGTGGTGCGAGCCATGATGCGTGATGCTGTGTCGATGAGCATCAGATGTCAAGGCGCGCTTAGGCCAATGGCGCGGAAATCCGGTCAATGCCCGCAATCGCATCGACCTCGCTGATCAGGTCGCGCGGGAGCGAGAGGTTGGCTGCAGTGCGCACGGACATGCGCGGAGGTATGCGCAGAACGCGGCGGGCGTCAACGTGAGGCTTGGACGAGAGGCGCGAGGGGCCGGCCGGCGGCAGCCGTTCCCGGCGCGGCCACGCGTCCACGAGGGGCATCTTCGTGGGCGGAATGCGACTCGGCGGTGTCCGGAGTCGGTGCCGGGGCTCGGGGCGCGCCCCGCCGTCGTATGGATCGACTCCAAGGCGCAGGCTGAACAGGTCCGGTCGATCCACGTCGAGCGAATCGGCAGCCGGCTGGGCGTCGTCCCTGCAGCGCCTCTGACCCCGCGCGGGCCTTCGAGCTCCCCGGGGTCGCCTCGGCCACCTGCGCCTGCCCGACGGCGCCGTTTCGAGGCGTGCGACAGCGCGTGATCTGGCAATCTGGTAATCTGTCCAGATGAAGACGACGCTGAACATCAACGACGATCTCTACCGTGACCTCAAGGTGGAGGCGGCACGCGATGGTGTGACGGTCCAGGCACTCCTCGACACGGCGCTGCGGCACTGGTTGGAGCGGCGCGGCAGGGGAGTCGAGCCTCGCCTGCGAGTGTCGGAGTCGCCGGCTGTTTACCGCACGAGCCGGGCCGTTTCGCCGAGGGAGCGGTCGCGCCCGTCGGGTTCGAACCGACCCCCGTTGACGCGGGAGCAGGTGCTGGCCCGGTGGCGGAGTCTGCCCTCCTACGATCCGGCGGAGCTGCGGCGCGATGTCGAACGCATCTTCGACACGTCGCTGTGAGTGACAACGAAGCAGGACTGCTGGACACCAGTGTCGTGATCCTGCTCGCGCGCCTGCGCGACCCGATGACGCTCCCACCGGACCCTCGGATCTCCGCCGTGACGCTTGCGGAGCTGACCCTGGGCCCGCTGGTGGCGGCGTCTGATGAGGAGCGTGTCGTCCGCCAGGCGCACCTGCAACAGGCCGAAGCGGACTTCGAGCCGCTGCCGTTCGACGCCGCGGCCGCCCGTGCGTTCGGTCGCGTCGCCGCGTCGATCCGGCGGTCCGGCCGCAAGCCGGCAGCGAGGTCGTTCGACGCGATGATCGCCGCTATTGCCATCGCAAACGACTTGCCCGTCTACACCGTCAACCCCCAGGACTTCGCGGGAATCGATGAACTCACCGTAATTGCCGTCCCGCATCCGGACTGATGCCGGTCCGGCTGCGCGTGGGCGGCTGGTGCCGCGGGCGGGCCGCGGCGATGAGTGCCCCGGGGCGCACAGCGCGCGCCGCCGAGGGCGGGTTTCCTCCCAGGCACAGATTCCGTCAGGCGGAGGCCGAACGTTGTCTGGCACGAAACGATCCGCGCGTTTTCGAGGGTTCGGCGGGCGGGGACAGCCTCTGCGTTATCTGGTGGGAAGCGAAACGGGCGGTTGAGCTCGTGAATCGTGCCTGGGAGGCAACGGCGCGCGATTCGACGACGGAATCGTTGTCCACCAGGAAATCTGCTCCGGTGGGCAAAGCCCGGGGCCACCGACACGGCCGGTGGCGAGCCGAGCGTCGCCCGCACCGACCTCAGCCCGGGGCGGCCCAGGGTGGCGGGGCGATCGTGGCGGGCCGATTGCCATCCGCCGCCGAGCGGACGACGGCATCGATGATCGCGACCGAGCGCCAGGCGTGCTCGGCGGGGCTGGCCGTCCGGCGGCCCGTCTCGATGCCGGCGAGCATGTCGCGGATGCCGGCCTCCATGCCGGCGACCGTGTACTCGGGGCTGATCCGCTCGGTGCGTGGCTTGCTCCATTCGGCCTGCGCGCCGTGGCCGATGAGCTTGATCACGGTCACGGATGCCCCCTCGTCGTCGAGGCTCAGCCGCCCATCGGGGCCGCGCAGGGTGACCATGATGCCGGGCATGGTGTCCTTCATGCCGGTCAGGTAGCCGCGCACGCCGTTGCGGAAGGCGACGTAGTAGTTGGCGCCGGGCTCGGTCTCGATGGAGCGGCCGCCGTCACCCCGGTACTCGGTCCCGTAGTCCTCGAAGCCGGGCTCGAGCTCGCCCATCACCCAGGCGGGGTCGGAGTCGGCGAAGTAGACCATCTGGTCGACCGCGTGGGCGTGGTTGCGCCACAAGAGCGCCCGCTCGCCGCCGATCTCGACCATGATCTGCGACAGCTTCCCCAGCTTTCCCTGCTGGACGAAGGCGTGCGACGCCGCGTGGTAGGGCGAGAAGCGGCGCTGGGTATCCACGTTGACGACGACCTTGCGCGCACGGGCGGCCTCCACCATCCGCGTGGCGTCCTCGAGGCTAGTGGCGAAGGGCTTCTCGACGAAGATCCCCCGGGCGCCGGCCTCCACCGCCGCGATGAAGGGATCCGCGTGCAGAAAGTCCGGTGTCGCGATCGTCACGACGTCGGGCTTCACGGCGGCCAGCATCTCGGCGTAGTCGTCGTACGTCCGTACGCCCGGCCACCGGCTGCCCCAGCGCTCCACGAACTGGTCCCGCAGGCCGGGCACGATGTCGCACCCGGCCACCACGTCCACGTTGGGGATCGCCGCGAGGGCTGCCGCGTGGCTGTAGGGGGTGGATGTGCCCAGGACGGGGTCCGGGGCCGGCGGCGGCGGGTCCGTCGCGATCCAGCTGAGGCCGATCATTGCGGCGCGGTAGTTCGCCATGGTTCGCGTGTCCTCCTCCGGGCGATCCTGGTTGGTGGTGCCAGTCTGCGCGGCGCGAGCCAAGAATTGGGGACCTGGACGCGCGAACGCATCGTTCCTCGTGGCCGCCTATACTGCGCTGATGCTCCGTCGGATCGCCGGGTGGCTCCTCGCCCTGTTCATCGGCGCCGCGGTGGCGGGCTGCGGACAGGCTGGCGGCTCGTCCGCGACGCCGTCACCGACCCCCTCGGCGTCTTTGTCAGCTCCAACGCCCACCATCTCGGCGGGGCCGACCGCTGCGCGCACGATCACGCTGGCGGACAACGGCCGCTCCGTCACGCTGGCGGTCGGCGATCGGTTCCAGCTGATGCTCGGCACGGACTTCGACTGGACGCTCATGCCGGTGGATCTGTTGGTCATCACGCGACTCCCGGACGGCACCCTCCCGCCGGGCGTCCAGGGTTCCTACGAGGCGGTCGCCCCGGGCACGGTGAAGATGTCCGCCGTCGGCGACCCGCCGTGTCGCAAGGTGACGCCCCCGTGCGGTGCGCCGTCCATCCTCTTCGAGGTGACGCTCGTCGTGCGCTGAGGGCCAGATGCCACTCGGCTCGCGTCGCCTCCAGCCGGCGCGAGATGGTCGCGGGGGTCAGGGCGGGCGTCTCGCAGCGATCGGCCGCCACGTGACCGGGGGGCTGTGCCACTTGGCCCTCTGATGATTATGATTGGAAGGCTGGCAGCTCGCGCGGTCACGTCACTGTCATGGCCGGTTCCCGGATCATTCGGCGGGGGCGTCGGGCCGGCGCGGCCGAGGGGATCGCGGCCATCGTTCTTGCGGTGCTGATGGGCGGCGGGCTGCTCGCCGTTGTCGACGCCAACGTCGTCGTGCGGCGTCCCGATCCGTCGCTGACCGCCGCGCTCGCAACGGCCTGCTCCAATCGCGCTGTCCCGGGCGCGGCGGCCGTGCAGCCGGCGGGGAATCACCTCGTCGTCCTCGGGGCGTCGGGCGCGGAGGATGGCTGGACGGGGTTCCCGCCGATCGCCTGGCGGCCAGCGAGCCTCGCCGACGCGGAGCTGGTCGCATGCGTGGAGCCCGAGACCACGTCGGTGATCGAGGTCTGCGAGTACGTGAACGGCCCCAGCATCACGCGGTACGCAGCCACGCGGTCGGTCGTGGTCGTGGAGGCGGCCACCGGCGATACGGTCGCCGTGTTCTCCGTCGTGGACGAGGCTCGAGCGTGCCGCGCGTCCGAGCAGAAGGACACGACCGAGCTGCGTGGGAGCGTGGGTTGGGGGCTGGTCGAAGCGCACCTCGCATCCATCGTCGAGCACGGCGTCTACGTCGATCCGGACGCCGACGACATCGCGGGTCCGGCCGACAGCGAAGAACCAACGCCGACGGAGGGGCGCTCGACCCAGGCGCCCACGACATCGCCGAAGGCCACAGCCAGGCCGACGACCCGGCCGACGACCCGGCCGACGACCCGGCCGACGCCGACGCCCGAGGTCGCATCGATGTAGCTCCGCAAGGCCATCAAGGCGGGCGTCGTCAGCGCCCGTGGGACCGACGATGGGCTCCAGCGACTGGAGCTCAAGCTGACCTCGAAGTCGGAGGTTCCGCTGCGGGTCGTGGTTACGATCGGAACGCTCTTCGATCCGGCGGCCGCCGCGACGCAGGTGATGGTCGTCCTGCGCGGCACCTCGGTCGACCTGGCGCCCGGCAGCAGCGAGAAGGTCACGCTCGAGGTCGCCTGCGCCGAGATGCGGGACGACCAGCCCGGGGCCGACGACTCCTTCCAGGTTCGCGCGACCCAGGCGTCGACCTCCGTCATGAAGCTGCTCCGGTCCGCGCGATTCCCGTCGGAACCGTTCCGAATCCAGCAGTTCGCGATCTGGACGCTCATCGAGAACCCGACGGCGAGTGGCTACGCGAGGCTGGGCAGCGGGATCGGCTTCGGTGGGAGCGGTCCCAGCAGCGAGGGGCTGGACACGATCGCGTCGCTGCTCACTTCGGCGGGGATCGACCCGGCGAAGTACCGCGCGCTCCAGTAGCCGCCGCGCCGAGGTTGGCGAGGCTCTCGGTGTTCACGATGCCGCACTTCTTGCACGGCATGTGCGTGGAGAACTGGGTGTCGAGGCTGTTGTCCAGCGCGATGCAGTCCGTCCCGATGTTCACCACGCCCCTGTGCGCGAGGTACCCGGGGCGTCGAAGCTCAGGCCTGGGTACTGGTCGGTAGCGCGGCTGGTGGGCTGCGGGGTTTCCTGGCAGGCACAGATTCTGTCATCGGGCGGGTGGACGATCCCCTCTGGCGAAACAACTCGGAGCCTCCGAGCGAGCCACGTCGGGCGGGACCGTGCGTTCGTTGCCGGGCAGGAACGGCATCCGCGCCGAAGGCACGAAACGATTGCTTCCCAGGCACAGCCACGCCTCGCTGCGACGAATTCATTGCCGGTCAGAAAACTCGGCCGCTGGAACCGCCCATGGGACGCTGGGGCCGCGCCCGGTCAGGCCCGGGCCACACGATGGGGTAACGCGCGAAAACGCTCGCGCCGGGCCCGCCGGCGGCCAGGCTGGACCGGCGCAACGTCGGTGGGAGTCATCGATCGGGTTGCAGCGTGACGCAAGCCGGAGCTCTGGCCAGG
>Ga0194132_10012750_pt1 | contig 10380 bp, 8 predicted proteins | sample TA2KigOf80mmetaG_FD_148612 | JGI IMG/M metagenome (GOLD analysis project Ga0194132, IMG submission 148612) | Freshwater microbial communities from Lake Tanganyika, Tanzania - TA2015054 Kigoma Offshore 80m | ecosystem: Environmental > Aquatic > Freshwater > Lake | place: Tanzania: Lake Tanganyika... | reverse complement strand
TAAAATCCGAGTGGTGACCAGACGTGCTTACGGCTTCCGAACTTACAAAGCCATGGAAATGGCCCTCTATCATAACCTTGGCAAATTACCCGAACCAGAATGCTCCCACAGATTCTGCTGACCAAACAGCTTTGCATTGAAGCCACGAAACCGTTCGTGATTCTCGAAAAGTCGCTCTTGGGGTCCGTGATTCCAGCCGGCGAGTTAGAACCAGAACAAATCGGCTTCGCGGAAAGACAAAAAGAGCCTTTCGGCTCTCTGTGTCCTACAAGGCTCCCCGGCAGGGACAAAGTCAGAACCTGGCGTCGGAAAATGCAGAGATTAGCCAGGGCAATTTACGATCACTTCAAGCAAAGCGACCTTCGCGCCATCAGCCCTTCCCTGTCTACCATTCCTCCGCGCCCGGACCAAGCGCGCTGTTCATCCAATTACAGGGTTTGCTCTCCTCAACGCCCTCGAAGCGCAGTCCTTGCACCTCGAATTGTTTTCCGATCAGCGCGTTCAAATCCAGACCGCGCACAAATGCATTACGCCGGGTCGCCCGTGGTTGGGCATCAGGCAGGTTCAATTCTCGCCGCAGCGCCTCCAGCACTTCCATGGCAAAGAAGGTGATCTGACCTTTGTAGTCCTCCTTGTAGTCAAAGAACCGGTCGCCGCGAATCCCACGCCCGGCCATGCATTCGATCTGCTCCATGGCTAGAATCGGATGCTCGCCCGCCGCCTGCCCGTGATGGCCGAAAAAATTGTGCCCGGGCGAGATAAAAAGGTGTTCGACCCGCAACATGGTGAGTTGATTTCGTCTCAAGTTGTCGCCGCCAGCACCGGCGGTTCGCCGAGCATAGCGGCGGCCTGGTAAGTTTCAAGGCAACGCCCGCACAAACCTTGTTCCGACGACCAGGCGGGAAATTCAGCGGTGACACGCACCGCAATCTCGGGTCGCAGCGCTTCGCTGTCCGCCCAGGTGAACGTCGGAAAATCGCACAACGGACACGACGCGCCCGGCTCGGGCCGATGTGCATTGCGCAACCCGCGCGGATCGGCAATCAACGCGAGAAAATCTGTGTGGCGCGGCGCGCGGCATTCCCAGAGCGAGTTGAAGGTTTCCGTTTGCCTTTGCTCCGGCCAGAACGAGTAGCCGCGTGCGAACGCGGCGGCATGTTGCTCGCGAACTTGCATCGGCGCGTGACCGGCGGCGCTAAGGCGGCCATCAATAGTGATGTCCCAGAGCAGCCGGTAGCGCTCAAGGGCGATGCGTTTCTGCGCGGCGTTGAGCCCGGGCAAGTCCAGCGCGGGCGAGTAGCCGAAGGCAGGATTTAGCATGTCGTGAAGGTGCGTGAACTCGTGGCGGAGGTAGTTACGCAACGGCGCGTCGTTGACCAACCGTTCGAGTCGCAGGGCCAGCATCCCGGTGCGCTGGGCGGCCTCGTTCACATAAAGCTCCGCGCCCTCGTCGTTCTTGCCAGCAGTCTTGCGGACGGCGAGCACGCCGAGTTGTTCGCGCACCAGCGGGAATTCCTTGAAGAGATCCGTCAGCGGTTGCTCCAATCCCCACTCACGAAACCAGTCGAGATGCAGCTTGAAGAACGCGGCGTTGCGCTCGTCGGGATCGAGAATGGCGTAAAGCTTCTCGCGCTCGCGATGGAAGCGCGCGATTTGCAGCGACGGCACGCCCTTGCGCCGTCCGCTCGCGCAGAGAAAGACAGCGGCTTCGATGAAATCTTCGTCGTAGCGGAGCTGCATTGTTTGAAGATTGTCAGTGAACAATTGCCGCGAATTCCTCCGCGTCGAAAGCTTGTAACGAGTGCGTGGTCACATTGCCAGCAGCGACCAGGCGCGCGATTGCGTTCAGCGCCTTCGTTTCGCTTGCTGCGCTGACGATGAGAATGCCGTCATACGCGCCCGTCGTCCAAAGCTGGGCTTCAATGCGCACGCCAGATTTTTCCGCCGCCTTACGGAAAGCGGCGGCGCGGGCAGGTGAACTCTTGAGACTCTTCGCGCCTTGTGGCGTGAACCGGAGCAGACTGATGTAGCGGGCCATAATTTTCCTTTCGTGTTTGGGTTCAGGTTGAAGATTCCATCGCCAGTGCGCCGGGCGGCAACTGGTTGATGCCGCAGGAATCGCACATGCGGTCGGCGGCTTCATCCACCGGACGCAATGCCAGTTCCTCGCTGCCGGGTTTCACGCCGAAGCGGGCACACTCGGATTCGATGAACGCGCGGGTGAACTCGGCCAGCGCGCGAAGTGTTGGTTCGCTGGTCGCGGCGGCGAGGCGGCGGGTGAAGGCGGGTGTCCAGCGGCCGAGGTGTTCGCGCAAGAAGTTCTTCTGCGCATCGCGGCACTGGGCGAGTTGGTCGGCGTCAAGCTGATGTTCCACCGCGTAGGCTTCCTTCGCGGCGAGGACGCACAGAAATTCCAGTTCGAGACAGATGTGATCCTGACGCTCGCCGGCGTCTTGGGTGACTTCGAGACCGAAGGCGCGATAGAACGCGGCGAGGTCGGCGAGGCGATGCGGCTGGAAGAGCGGATCGGCCTTGATGTCGCCGTATTCGATTTCGTTCAGCGGACAACCCCCGCGCGCGGCGTGGCCGAAGGTGGCAATGTAAGCATCATGAAACGACTGATACTCACCCGGCTGAAATATCAAGTCAGGCAAAGGACTGATCCCGCAGGCGCTGCTGGCGGCGGCGATGCTTTGGCGCGTTCGCGGAGCGCAAAGCCAATTCCAGCTTTCCGGCGTCGGGTCTTCGTAGGCTTTGGCGAGAAAGCGGTGGAGGAACGAACGCGCGACGGCGAGGTCAATTGCGGATTGCAGCGTCGCCTGATCGCTCGTAACAGCCGACGTGAGTCGGCTCTGTTCAGATGGAGCGGACTCACGTCCGCTGCTACAGAAATCGTCGGCGCGGTAGTTGCCGAACACCGAACGTTTCGGCGCATCGCTCTTCGCTGTCCATTCGCCACGCGGGCGGGGTTCAGATTGAGTTGGCATGTTTGGCGTCCCGCACGTGCAGGGGTTCTTCGACGGTGGTTTCGATGATCTTCGTGCCGTCCTTCGCGTAACCGATGATGGTGTCGTTATACATCACGAACTTTTTGCCGCGCACCTCGGTCTCGAACACCTTCGGGCCTTCCTTGATCTCGTAGCGGTGGCAGATGCGCTGGTCTTTGCCGAACAACTGGAGCACGGCGAGGAGTTCCCGGTCGGGCGCAGAATACTTCTCGATGGCGGCGTCCACACCCGGGCCGAACATCTGGTGGAGATACGGACGGGAAACCCAGCGGGGCGGAATGTAATAGCCGTTCGGCTCTGTGCCGAATTGCGGATAGAGCGGCAGCGCGACTTTCGCAACGTGAATCAGGTAATAAAGCGGATTGTTGCGCATCTCTTTCCATGTGCCGTCCTTGTTGAGTTCGATGAGGCCCTGGAGACGGATGTGGCCGATGCACGAAGCCATGCAGCGGGTTTGCATCGGCAGGCCGCCGCCCGCCTGATCCTTGCCTTCGACGCGCGGGAAGCAGGCTATGCACTTCTCGCTGGTGCGCGTTGTGCCGCGATAATACGTCTTCTTGTAGGGGCAGGCTTCCATGCACTTGCGGTAGCCGCGGCAGCGTTCCTGGTCCACGAGCACGATGCCGTCCTCCGGGCGCTTGTAGATGGCGTTGCGCGGGCAGGCCGCAAGACACGCCGGATAGCTGCAATGATTGCAGATGCGCGCGAGATAGAAGAACCACGTCTTGTGCTCGGGCAACAATTCACCGCCCTTGAAGTATTGCCCCTTGCTGGTCTTCTCACTGCCCGTGGGATGATCCTCGTAACGATTCGGCGCGGACCATTCTTCGTCGGTGGGAAGATAACCGAGCGCACGATTCGCGCCTTCCGGGCCGATGAAAGTTTTCGCTGCTTCAAAAACCGTTTTGCCGTTGAACTTCCCGTAGGGCGCTTTCAAGTCTTCGGGTTTGCCGCCCCAGTTTTGTCCGCCGGGATTCGCCTGCTCCAACAAGTCGAGCGTCTTCACGTCCCAATGATGCGGGTAGCCGCCGTAAGGTTTCGTCTCGACGTTGTTCCACCACATGTATTCCTGGCCCTTGCTGAAGGTCCAGGTGGATTTGCAGGCCATCGTGCAGGTCTGGCAGCCGATGCAGCGGTTGATGTTGAAGATGAACGCGAATTGCTGGTCGGGATACGCCGCGTCGTAGGGGTATTCCATTTCGCGACCGAGTTGCCAGTTGAGAACGTTGCTCATGTTCGTTGAAAGGTTGAATGGTTAAATGGTTGATCGGTTCGCGGTCAGACGGTGTATTCGGGAATGGGTGCGCCGGTGGGATCGGTCAACGGACGCTCGCCACGCGTCCCCTCACCCTCTCTCTCGTAGCAGCGGACGTTAGTCCGCTCTATCTGATTCGTGGAGGAAGTCAGAGCCGACTCACGTCGGCTGCTACAGTCCTGGGTAGGAAGATTGGCTACGACACTTGCCCACTCCACTTGCCTGCCCCAGCGCGCGAAAACTTCGGCAATCATGTCGCGGATGAATGGCTCGCCGCGCTTCTCCAGTGCCATGTTCGGCCCGAGGTAATGCGGGTTGCGGAACAGCGCGAGGATTTGCTTGTGACCATAACCCATGCGCATGAACTCCTCGATGAACGTCTCGGCCATGTCGTTCGTGGTGTCTTCATGCGTCATGAAGGCCATGCCGTTCAGTTCAAACGGGTCTTCAAAATCAAATTCGTCTTTAGGCATTCGCTTGGTGAGTTGGGGTTTTACTCGAACGTCGCTCCACCGCCGCCTTCACCCTTGCCGGTGAAATTGCCGGCGAGATATTTCTTCATCTTTTCGTTCTCCGCGTCGGGCGACATTCCGTTCAGGCCGGGTTTCCACGGGCCTTTGCCGCCAAGGCCGCCGTCCTCCGCCTTCGTCACGCGAATCAAACATTCCTTCGGCACGGTGTTGACGGCGTGGTTGTCCGCCTCGCCGCCGAAGATGTAGGACATGCCGGCCTTGGCCTTGTGGAACAGCGTGTCGGTCTGGTGCATCGGCATGTGCCAGTTGCGCGTGATGGATTGCTGCGAGCCGAAACGGAAGTTCGAGATGTAACCTTCCTCGGTGAGCGACAGACCGTCGGGTCGCGTCTGCTGTGCCTTCACGGTTTTTTCCGTCGCGATAAACGAGCCGTGTTTCATCATCACCACGTTGTAGGGATACGCGGCGTTGTAAGTCATGCGCAGCATCAGGCGGCTCACCTTATAGAAGGGATCGCTCGGGGTCGCGCCGAGATACGGACGGTCGGCGGGGTTCGCGTCCACATAAACGTAATCGCCGTCGTTGATGCCGAGGTCGCGCGCGGCCTGCGGGTTCATGTGAAGCTGGTGCTCGCCGACGTTCGGCAGGCGTTTGTCCACTCGATACGGGTCGCCGAAGTTCGAGTTCCAGATGAGATGCCAGTCCACGTTCGCCCACGAGGAGTGAACGCTGTGCCGCGACTTGGGTGTGAGGCAGTAGAAGTGAAAACCTTTTTCCCAGAGGAAATTCTTCGTCTTCTTCGTTTCGGCCCAACTCATCTTCACGTTGCGGACGGTGCGCTCATCCCAATGCTCGGCATCGAGCGGGATGCCGTAGTCGTTCGGGCGCACGAGCGGGTTCGAGCTGACGATGACGTTCGGCAAGTAGGGCGTTGCCTCCGGACCTTCGCGATGGACGATGAAGTTTTCGCCGCACGCGAGCGCGGTCGGGTCATCAGTGTAGGTGTGCAGGCGGCCCGTGTCCGTGTAGAACGGATAGTTGTCATGCACCTGCTCGTAGAACGGAATGCGCGGGTAGCTGCGGAACAACATCAACGCGCCGCCGGGCGGACCATATTTGCCGGCCATGATGTCGTCCACCTTGTAGCCCGCCGTGGTGGTGCAGGTGTCGAGCAGGCGCTGGAGATAAACATTGCGCTGGCCTGTGTGTTCGAAGTGGAAATGGTCGCGGAAACGTTTGTCGCCGGTGACCTTTCCGAGTCCCGCCGCGATGCCCGCGAGAATGGATAGGTCGTCCTTCGAGTCGTAGAGCGGTTTGATGCCGCCCTTCCAGATTTGCAGGAACGGATTCGAGCAACTCGCCGTGACTTCCAGATCGGTGAACTCCACCCATGAATTCGCCGGCAGGCCGAAGTCGGAATACTCGACGCTCGCGGTCATTTGCGTTTCGAGCGTGACGATGAGTTCGACGTTCGGGTTGACGTTCTTGATGACGCCGTAAGCCCACTTGGCGTTGTTGATGAGGTTGACGTTCGTCGTGAAGATCGCCTTCGTCGGCGTGGGCATGTGCGTCTTGCCCGTGAAGTTTTTGCGGCCTTCCTTCGGTGTCTCGACGATGAGCGGTCGGTCGCCGTGATTCCAGTAAGCCGGCTCTTCGTCCTTCGTGTAGGCGTGCGCGTGAACGTCGCGGCCATGCGCCTTCGGGTCGAGGTTCAACTCGAACGGATCTTCGCCCACCCAGCCCTTGAAGCCCGGGCCGGTGACCTTGCTGCCCTGGAAGAGCGCGGCCTTGTAATTGCCCGCCCAATGCTGGCAGCCCGTGCCCGGCTTGCCGATGTTGCCGGTGAGCAGCAACGGCAGGTGCGCGGCGCGATTGGCCTCGGTCGCATGAAACCAATGCGCAATGCCTTCGCCCTGATGGATGGCGGTCGGCTGAATGGTCGCGATGTCCTTCGCCAGCTTCTTCATCAACTCCTTCGGCGCGCTGGTGATTTCGGAAACGGTGTCAAGGTCGTAGTCCTTGAGGTGAACCTGATAAAGATTCCACGACGTGGCGGCTTCAACTTCCTTGCCATCGGCGAGCTTGACCGTGCCTTTCCAATCAAGCTGTGGATCGAGTCCCGCTTTCGCCATCGTTTCGCCGACCGTGTCGCGCGTGAGGGCTTTGAGCGAATTCGACTTCGCATCCCACACGACGTAATCGCCGAGCTTTTTGTGTTGTTCGTCAGTGATGCCTTGCACCTTCTTGCTCGGCGCGTCGGCGGCGAGCGTGCTGGTGTAATTTGGAAACACCTCGGCGGCGCGCAGGCGTTTGCCGTTGTCGGTGCGGATGAGCAATGGAAAATCCGTGAAGCGCTTCATGAATGTCTCGTCATACCACTTGTTGTCCATCATCACGCGCGTGACGCCGAGCCAGAACGCGGCGTCGGTCGCAGGGCGAACGGGAATCCAGTAGTCGGCCTTCGTCGAGGGCGCGCCGTATTCGGGCGCGATGACGACAATCTTGCAGCCGCGCTCCATCGCCTCGATGAACCAATGGGCGTCAGCCATTTTGTTCTCAACGAGGTTCTTGCCGTTCATGATGATGAGCTTCGAATTGCGCAGGTCGTTAAAGTCGCAATCGGAGTTCTGCAAACCGTGCACCCACGGCTGGCCGGGCGCTTGATCGCCGTGCCAGGTGTAATTGGACCAGTTGCGACCACCCTTGGCGTCCTCGGGCTTCACGCCGCGCACATGAACGTCCAGCAGCGCGAGCGAGTTCGAGAGACGATACATGCCGTATTTGCCGAGCACGCCGAGCAGTCCCATGCCGCCGCGCATCTTGATGGTGCGCGTGCCCGCGCCGCCCAGCTCCTGAATCATTTCGGGAACGTAGCCTTGTTCCTTCAGCAGCGCCGCGCCCGCGTCGCCGCTGTAACGCTTCGCAATCGCCACCGTCCCGCGAGCAATGTAGTCGAACGCCTCGTCCCACGAGAGGCGGTCGAACTTGTCCGTGCCGCGCGAATCGAATTTGTATTTCGCCTTCAGCTCTTTCGTCAGCGTCGGGAAGCCGTCGTCGGCCCAGCGTTTCCAACCGCGCCGCACGATGGGATGCTTGAGGCGATACGGCCCGTAAAGGATGCGATGGAACGTGTAGCCCTTCGCGCAATGACGGTTGCCCCAGTTGGCGCTGGCGTGATTGCCGTAAAGGTCGCTGTAGTTCTGGATGTCGTATTGCTCGCCGAGGCGGACGATGACGCCGTTGCGGACGTGCGCGGTGATGCGGCAATTGTGCGTGTCGTTCGGCGCGCAGACCCAGGAAAACTCGTGGTCGTAGGCGTATTGGTTGCGGTAGAGCTTTTCCCAATCGCGGTTCGGATAAGCGGCGAGCGGGTTGAGAACGTCCTCGGCGGGCTGCGCCTGGAGGAAGCGGAGCGGGAGGAATTGCGCGGCGGTGATGCCCGCGCCGACGAGGCCGCTGCGTTGGAGGAAAGAGCGGCGGGAAAGGTTGTCGTTCATAGCGTTTTTTGGGAATCGTCGTTTAGCGTTGTGCCGTCTTGCCTTTGCCGTCGTCGAGGATGAGCTGATACCAGTTGCTCACCATCTTGCGGCCGTTGCGATCGTGTTGCTCGCCGTTCCAAATGGCGAAGGCGACGGGAACAGGTTTGCCCGCAACAAACTTCACGTCGTCGGCATCTTTGGACTTGAGATCGCGCACGAAGATCACGCTCCAGAATCCGTCATGCCAGATGCCCTTGCCCGCGACGTTCTGCTGCTTGAGCGGTTGCGATTTGAATGAGCCGAAGCCGGCGGCGTTAGCATCTTCAATGGGCGTCTTGTGCGGCTGCGACGTGACGTTGCCCGCGTCGTGAGCGGTGCTGTAGTTGGTGAACGTCCACGCATCCGTATGCATGGACTGGTAAACAGAGTCCATGTCCGGCGCACCGTTACCCTCAGCCTCGGCCTGCCAGCCAGCTTTCCAGTTCCAGAGGTTGACCGGGTTTTCCTTGTCGCCCATTCCGAGGAAGCCGTATTTGCCGGACAGCGAGAACTGCAACGCCGCACCATCCTGAAAATCCTGCACGCGAATCGCGGTGTTCTGCGGCAGTTCATCGCGCCACTGGAGCAGCACGGCGAGTTTATTACCGTCTGTGACAGCCGAAACTGCCACGGCGTAAACCTGGTTCGGCTCGGGCCAGAGCGGGTTGAGCGGCACACGCACGGGGTCGAGTGATTCCCACAAGTTGTCCATCGGGTCGGCGGGAAGATTTTTTACGCGCTGCACCCGGATGGCGTTGTCCTCGGGCGTGAGCAGATCATTCACCGAAACATCCGAGCGGCGCAGCGACTGAATGTAATGCACCAGTGCCCAGCGTTCTTCCGGCTTCATGAGATCCTCACCATAAGGGATCATCGGCGTGCCGGGCATTCCGTTGTGGATGCGAAGGTAGAGATCGCGACCGGTGTGACCACCGCGAAACAAGCCGGTATTGAAATCGCGCGGGCGCACCGGCAGACCGGCGGTGTCTTTGAGCGTGGGAACTTGCGGACCATCGCCCGCGCCAGTTTCGCCATGGCAGGTGGCGCATTGCATCCTCTTGTAGACTTCCCGACCCTTTGTGAGTTCCTCCACATTGGCGGCGGTTTCCGGCGGCACTGCCACGGGGTTTGCAACTTTGCCATTCGCAGCGGCTTCATCGAAAAGATTCACGCGCTTTCCCGCTGTATCCGTTTTCGCAGTGAGATGCTTGACATGCTGCACCACGTCCTTGCGCTCCTGATCGTTCAGATAGGAAAAGCTCGGCATCGAACTGCCAGGTAATCCGCGCGTGATGGAGTCCATCAAGTCTGCATCGGTTGGCAGCGCCAGTGCGGGGGTGGATTTGATCTTGAACTGGCCCGCGCTAAAATCGCGTGGCTTGGGATAGAGCCAAGCAGAGGCCGGGCCATTGCCGTCACCCAACTCACCATGGCAGGCGGCACAGTGCTGGCCATAGACCGATTTGCCAATGGTGGAAGATGGTGCGGTCGGTTGCGCGTCCAGATTGAGCGCGGTGAACACCAGCGCCGCCAGACCCAACTTGAAAGAGAATGCGTTCTTCATGGGACTAATAGGAATTTGCTTTTTCATGGCGGGAACCGAGCCTGACCGTTCCGGGGTATTATCGCAAGAAATTAAACCCTTCAGATGCGACGCAGTAAGGATTCCCGCCTTGGGCGGCCTCCGGAGGCCGCCCAAGGCGGGAATCCTGCCCCCCAATCCCCGGAGAAGAGTGCTGGAAACCCGAATTTTGACCCCACGCCGACACAGGGGAGCCTCAAGCTGTCCGCAACGTTTCTCGAAACCCGATGCGGGCGCCCCGCTTTTGACCTCGTTCAACCTCCTTCATCCCATCACTGGCTCGGAGACCGGAGGAGGATCCCGGGCGGGCGCCTCCTCCCAAAGGCCGCAGTGCCGCAGAATCTTCTCCACGACCTCGGTCTGCCTTCGCTCGATGAAGGCGATGATTTTCATCGTGGAGCCGCATTTGGAACAGGTCAGCGGATCCGTTTCGTAAACCTGCTTGATGAGGGCGGCCCAGCGTTTGCGGGCTTCCCGGGAGCTGGGTGTAGGGGGAGGCACAGCGCTCCCCTCCGGTGGCGGCGGTTGCGCCTGGGCTCTTTGC
>Ga0194132_10012748_pt1 | contig 10384 bp, 10 predicted proteins | sample TA2KigOf80mmetaG_FD_148612 | JGI IMG/M metagenome (GOLD analysis project Ga0194132, IMG submission 148612) | Freshwater microbial communities from Lake Tanganyika, Tanzania - TA2015054 Kigoma Offshore 80m | ecosystem: Environmental > Aquatic > Freshwater > Lake | place: Tanzania: Lake... | reverse complement strand
CGTATTCTTTTGTTGTAAAGAGAGGCTCAAATATTTTATCCATCATGTTTTCAGGGATTCCATTCCCAGTATCTTCAATCTCGATTACGTTATGACCATCTTTATCCATGGCTCTGATGTTTATTGTGCCATGATAATTCATCGCTTGTACTCCATTTACTATCAGGTTAGAAAAAACACGTTTTAGTTTGTTCATATCGCATTTTATTGTCATGTCATTTTTTGGCAAGTTTATTTTAATGGTAGATGGTACAAAAATTTCCTTAACTATTTGATTTAAGATCTCTGCAAGTGATTCCAGAATTTCCAATAGCTTTGCTTGTATTTGCATCTACTATCGGCATGTTAGTTATTTTTACCGCAAAAATACAAAAAATTCAAAGCGCCAGGTAAGGGATTCGAACCCCTGAGCGCTTGCGCACAGCCGTTTTCGAGACGGCCGCCGTTCCACTTGGCTAACCTGGCAATAAATTTTAGAAATTTCTCCCTAATATAGCAAGCCAAACAAATAGCAAAAACAAAAAACCAAGCAAACTCTACCTTTTGTGTGGGACTAGATCTTAAACCAATATTGCAACGCGAAAAAACAAAGTTAGAGTCATTTACATCTAAAGTAATTGCAATTGATGCATACAATGCAATTTATCAATTTCTTGCAATAATTCGTGGACCTGATGGTCAACATTTAACAGATTCAAATGGAAGAGTTACTAGTCATCTAAGCGGGCTTTTTTATAGAAACATCAATTTTTTATCGCTTGGAATAAAACCAATCTATGTTTTTGATGGAAAACCCCCTTCATTAAAATCAGCAGAGATTGAAAGGCGAAGACAGATAAAAAAAGAAGCCACAATAAAATATGAAAGAGCGATTACAGAAGGAAATCTCGAAGAAGCAAGAAAATTTGCACAGCAAACAACTGCGATGCGAGATGGGATGGTTGATGAATCAAAGCATCTTTTGGATCTTTTTGGAATTCCGCATATACAGGCACCTGGAGAGGGAGAAGCCACTGCAGCGCATCTTACTATATCGGGAAAGGCGCATGCTACAGCAAGTCAAGATTTTGATTCCATACTTTTTGGTGCAAAAAAACTTGTAAGAAACTTTACAAACAGCGGCAGGCGAAAACTGCCAAACAGAAATACCTACATTGACATTGAACCTGAAATAATAGACCTGCAAAAAAATCTTGATGAGTTAAAAATTACAAGAGAGCAGATTGTAGACATTGGAATTTTGATTGGAACTGATTTTAATCCAGATGGTTTTGAGCGAATTGGTCCAAAAACTGCATTAAAGATGATAGAAGAGCATGGCAAATTAGAAGACATACCACAAATCCAAGATCAATTAAACAAGATAGATTATAAACAAATTCGTAAAATTTTCCTAAAATCTGAAGTTGTGCAAGTAAAAGACATTGTTTTCAAAGATGTTGATTCTGGGTCTATCATTAATTACCTAGTAAAAGAGAGAAGTTTTTCCCAAGAAAGAGTAGAGACTGCATTAAACAGGCTAAAAAAAACCATTGAAAAGAAAAGCCAGACATTAGAGCAATGGTTTTAGAAAAAAGAAATAGAAAACAGCTATTCCAGTTTTTCTAGTCTATCTAAAAGTGAGACTATTCTCTCAATAGATTTGACAAGTTCTTGTTGTACTTTAGGATCTGATTCAGATGCAAGCTGCTCTGATAGAGAATCTAGTTTTTCTTCTAGTCTTTTTATGGTGGCATCTCTTGGACTCTCGATTTTAATGTCAGGGTTTTTTTGAATTTCTGCAGAGACAAAAGTTATTGTGCTTTCTACAGAATCGGGATTGGCTTTTGCAAGTAGTGCATCTGCATCTATATATTCACATCCATAGCATACTGCCTCATCTTTGTCATTTTCGTATCGTACAAGCTTGCCATATTCATCAAAAATCTTTTGTATTCTTTGGTCTGCAAATCCGTGTTTGACATTAAGATCCTGTACAATCTTTACCATTTGTACTCGTGTCAATGATGCATATTTGATGTATTCAGCCTGAGCTTCCTCATATGTTGCACCGTCTGCTAGAGCAAGTTGTTTTGCTATACGTGCAATTTTGATCTTTTCATCCATATAGTTAAACTGGTCCCAATACAGATCATGAAAAACTGGATCTACATTTGAAACAAATTTTGCAAAAGAGTTTCTTGGCGTGTAAGACTCGTAATCTTTATCCATTCTTTTAAGTTCAGCCTCAAGACGTTCCTTTACAATCTTTCGTTGTTCTTCAACTAGCTTTTGTTGTTCTGTTAGAATTGGTTTTCCTGCCATTAGTTCAGCCATTATTCTTTTTGATTCTTCGATTTTTTGCAAGATTTGCTGCGCTACAGGATTATTTTTTATTTCATCGCCTTCAATTACAGTAAACTCTGAAACTTGTTCTTGGCCAAATGCGTCAGATACAGCAAAGATTGTTGCAAATAATGTTAATACGGTTACAATAGCCGTTATGACACTTGATTTACCCTCATTGTCGGCCAGCAATGTTTTTGGGGTGCCAAGCAATACTATATAAGAAATCCTCATAATTCGTATGTCACTAGTAAAGGTATCTTTTCATATAGTTATCTTTCTTAAGATCGCAGATTGCAGGAGTGGACTAGATGATGCATTTGTTGGAGGACAATAGTTAGTGATTGAAAATGAATGATGATGATAAAAAATTACTAGGCGAAATGATAAAGGCCAATGTAAAAAAGACAACTAGAAAAAACTATTTGATTATGGTTTTAGCTATAATTGGAATTGCAGTAACAGTTGGAACCTATCCAATAATTTTGATTAATTTAGGAATTGTAAAGATGTATGACTATAATACAGTGCCGTCAGAATTTTTTATAAACGATCTTAAAGTAGAAAGCACCGATCAGACTGCCTTACCGCTGTCTTCATGGTTTTTAGTAAAAGGAGATACTTTACGAATTAATATTGTAAATGGTGATGAGTATCCTGAGAAAAATTCCATCGTAAGAAAAGTAATTTATTCTAACCAAATAGTATCAAATGATGTTGGCATAATTGGTAAAAGTGAAAAAGTATACTATCTTGGTTGGCAAAATGCATTAGAAACTGCAGCTATACAAGATACAGCAAGACATATTCCACAAAAGTTTCAAATCATTAGTTCAGAAAAAGGCGAAGGCGATATTACGATCACATTTTCGCCGCTACGAAATGGAGATGGCAAACTAGGATCCACAAAAATACTAGTTGATAATTTTCGAAACGAGATATTAAAGGCACACATTACAGTTTACCAAGCCAACGAGATTTCTGATCAAACACTTGAAGCAGTAATAAGACATGAGCTTGGTCATGCCCTTGGACTACCTCACGCAATGTCATCAAAGGACTTGATGAATTCTAGCTTTTCAGTTGAAAATGCCTACATTTCAGAATGTGACATAAATGGGATCGTAACATTATACAATGAAGAAAATCTGCATCCATTTGTGTGTAAAAACCAAACTTAATTATTTTTTATTGTAGATTTTAATTCATTTAGCGCATCTTGGACCTCGCTTACTGCCGCACCATCCTCAAGAGTGCTTACATCGCCAATATTGTCATTATTTGCGATTGCTTTTAAGAGACGTCGCATTATCTTACCGCTACGTGTCTTTGGCAGCCTTGTCACAAAGTGAATCTGTTCAGGTGTGGCTATAGCGCCAACACTTGAGCGAACTACCTCAATTATCTCCTTTTTTAATAGGTCAAAGGGTTTCTTTATGCCCTCTTTTAGCACAACAAATGCGATTATAGCCTCGCCTTTTACCTCATGAGGCACTCCACACACGGCTGCTTCTGCTATATCCTTGTGTGATACTATGCTACTTTCAAGCTCTGCAGTGCCAATCCTGTGTCCTGCAATCTTCAATACATCATCTGCTCTGCCAAGCAACCACAGATACCCATCATTGTCCTTTATTGCATAATCGCCTGGATAGTAGGCATTTTCATATTTTGACCAGTAAACTGATTTGTATTTTGCATCATCATTCCATAGAGTCAAAAGCATCCCAGGCCATGGATTCTTGATTACCAAGTAGCCTTTTGTGTTGGCTGCAAGTTCGTCTCCCTTTTCATCAACAACTGTAATTTGTGTGCCAGGAATTGGTTTTGTTGCAGAACCAGGCTTTAATGGAATTGTTTCAAGGCCTGGAAGATTTGAGATCATTATCCCGCCTGTCTCTGTTTGCCACCATGTATCAATAATTGGACATTTTTCTTTTCCAATTGTTTTAAAATACCAAATCCAGACTTCAGGATTTATTGGCTCTCCTACTGTTCCAAGTAAACGCAAGGATGAAAGATCAAATGAGTTTGGAATGGAGTCACCAAATTTCATAAACATTCTAAGTGCCGTAGGTGTTGTGTAAAATATTGTAATTTTGTATCGTTGAATCAAGTCCCACATTCTTGATGGACTTGGATAGTCGGGTGCGCCCTCGTACATTAACTCAGTTGCCCCACGCATCAGTGGCCCATATACTACATAGCTGTGGCCTGTAACCCATCCAATGTCGGCAGTACAAAAATAAACATCAGAATCTTTAATATCAAAAGCCCATCTAAAAGTTGAATATAGATGGGTTAGGTATCCACCTGTCCCATGTAGTACTCCTTTTGGTTTTCCTGTAGTGCCAGACGTGTAGAGTATGTAGAGTGGATGTGCGCTTTCTAGTTTTTCAGGATCGAAACTTGCTTTTGCGTTTTTCATCAACTCGTTCCATAGTTTGTCTTTTTTGTTTAATGATACTCCATGTTTTGTTCTTTCATAAACTATGACGTTTTGCACAAAATCAAGATCTTTTATTGCGTCATCTACTACCTCTTTTAGTTTTATTATGTTGCCCCGCCTATAACCGCCATCTGCAGTAATGACTATTTTGGATCCAGAGTCTTCGATTCTGTCACGTAAGGCACTTGAGCTAAATCCTGAAAAAACTACAGTGTGTATTGCACCTATTCTTGCACATGCAAGCATCGATATTGGCAGCTCAGGCACCATAGGAAGGTAAATTGTGACTCGGTCGCCTTTATTCACGCCTAGGAATTTGAGCACATTTGCAAACTTGTTTACTTCTAGCCAGAGCTCTTCGTATGTTAAAGTACGCCTATCGCCGTTTTCGCCTTCCCATAAAATTGCAGTCTTTTTTGCCTTGTTTTTGAGGTTGACATCAAGTGCATTGTATGATGCGTTTATTGTGCCACCAACAAACCATTTTGCAAAAGGAGGGCTCCATTCTAGTGTCTTGTCCCAAGTTTTAAACCACGACAGATTTTTTGCCTGATCATCCCAAAATGAAATAAAATCAGAATCAGCCTTTTTTCTTGTTATAATATCATTATGCCCAAGGCCGATGTTGTATGTTTTAGAACTCACACGGATATTTAGTATCAGGTATTTCTAAATGTTAAAGAACTAATTTGCAGACTTATTGCGCTTGCATTCTTGTAAGCCAGTCTCCAGGTTCTGTGTCATCTGGCTTTTTGTTTTGCTGTGCAATGATGCATGCATAGTTGTGTACTGCATCCCTTGTTTCAACATCACGTGGAACTTCTGTGGGAGCCTCGATATTTTGTGGAACTTCGGGCAGTTCTAAAACAGGTTCTTCATCTTTTGCTGACTCCAGATACGACTGAGCCGATTCTTCAATCTGTTGCTTTGGAGATTCAGTTGGCAAGTCATCAAGAGATAGATCTGCAATGCGCTGCTGTATGTTGAGTATCTCTGCTTTTTCATGAGATATGCGCTCCATGATTTCTGCAGTCTGTGCTTTTATAGAGTCAAACTTTGATTGGGCTATTTCGTCGCTGTTAAACTGTACCTTTGCATCAAATAGAAACATCTTTACAGATTTTAGATGCTCGTCGAGTTCGGCTTTTCTTTTGTCTAGGGTATCTTTTATTTTTGCCTCAGTTTCATTAAGCGATTGTAGCTGTGTCTTGTATTTTTCATGGATCAGTCCGGCATCTTCTTTCATTTCCTCGTTTTCTGCTGAGAGATTCATCAGTGCTTTGAGTCTTCGCAATGCCAGCTCTTTTGCCCGCAAAAGTCTGTGTGAATCAAGTCGCCACTTTGGAATAAAAATTACAACATCTTCTTTGACCACAAGTTGTTCAAATGGGACTTGTTTTAGTACGTCTGAGCCACAGTCAATTCCGACTGTATCAATGCTTCCATCAATGGCAGTAATTGTTCCGACAACTTTTCCCATCGCTGTGCCATACATGTCTTTTACTGGTTTTCCGACAATTTCGATCTCGTCGCTGCTCATTGCCTACTGCTTTACTGATTTGTATAACCAGCAAAGTGTTAACAAGGTTTCCGGTTTTGGTTAGATCATTTTAACTAATTCCCAGACATGCTGACAAAATTCGCAATTTTAAAATTCAATTCAGTGAAAAATTTGTCAATGATTACAAAAGATCAATTAGATCAGATCCTTCACTTTGTTTCAAAACACTGGGTAGATATGAGCAGAAATCCTGATCATAAAGCATTCAAAGAATTGCCAACAAATTTTTGGATGAACTCTGTTGGTGGCCAAGCTGGAAAAGGCAAGTGGATAACAATGCTAATGTATACAGATGATGAGACAGAAGCAAAAACACTAAAGGAAGTTCTGCTAAGATGGCAAACCAAAGGACAAAAAAAGTCTTCTGATCTTATCCAGATAAAAAAAGGATAGACTATTAATAATTAGTCAACTTTTCAGCTTGCAATGCCTGAAAAGTTTTCAGAAGATGAAAAAAAAATTCTTTTGGATCATTTCTCAAATGCTGACAGTCCTATATTTGCGATAATTACATCAAAACAGGTTGACCGCGGCGCCCTGATGTCAAGGTATAGCAGGACTGACAAAAGCATGCGACGCGTTTTTCTTGATGAGTTTTTATCAAATAAAAATCGTGGAGAGGAGTTTTACAATCGTGTTCTATTGGAGTATGGTGATGATTCTGTAGCCGAGCTTGGAGGGGCACAAATTGCAATAGAAGGCCTATCAAATCTTGCTGTAAAAAAAATTGAGGACCGCAGAATTGGTTTGTCATATCTTGAAAAATCTTCGAGATATGTTGCATGGGACAAAAAAGTCAATGGCAGCTACAAGTTTTACAAAGAACCTACAATCATGGAATCAAAATATGCTGATATGTACTTGGAATCATGCAACCTTGACTTTGATGTTTATTCAAAAAACATTGAACCAATGATAAATTATGTAAGAGAAAAATTTCCAATCGAAAAATATACATTCAAAGATTCTAGTGGAAATGAAAAACCTTTTTCAAAACTAAAAACAGATGATGAAATAAAATCTGCAAATACAATTTACAAAGGATCAACAAAGGCAAAGGCACTTGATGTGCTACGAAGCCTTTTGCCTGCATCAACTCTAACTAATGTAGGTATTACAGGCAATGGGCGCGCCTTTGAATACCTGCTCACAATCCTGTTTAGCTCAAGCCTAAAGGAGGAACAAACCCTTGCAAAGCAGATTAAGAATGAACTTGATTCAACCATCAAGTCATTTGTTCGACGCTCAGACGACAAGTACGGCAAGGAGCTGCAAGAATACTTTAAAGAAATTCAGAAATTAGCCTCAAGTCTTGCTAAAAAATACGCCCAAAGGGATAGAGTTAATGGCACACTTGTGAGGCTAGTCGACTATGAGCACGAAAAAGATGCAATAAACAAGATAGTTTCTGCTGCACTATACGAGCAATCCCCTGGCACGCCATATTACAAAATACTTGATACTGTAAAAAAAATAAATTCTAGTGAAAAAAGCAAAATAATTTCCTCATTTGCAAGTATTCGAAAAAATAGGCGACATAGACCACCACGGGCATTTGAAATGTCTGAATATACTTTTGATCTTGTAACAAACTTTGGAATGTTTCGTGACTTTCACAGACATCGAGTACTTACCATTGAAAGACAACTTTTGACAACTGATCACGGCTTTGCAATACCAAGAGAAATTACAACACTTGGAATTGAAAAAGATTTCAAGGACTGCATGTACAAAGCAAAAGAGGTTTTTGACTCAATAAGGAAAAAACTTCCAGAACAAGCTCAATATGTTGTAAACTTTGCATACAACTATCCATACTTTATCCATCTTAATTTACGTGAAGCATGTCATCTAATTGAGCTAAGAACAGTCCCACAAGGACATATTGATTATAGAACTGTAGCTCAATCAATGTACAAGGAGATAAACAAGGTTCATCCCACTTTGAGTAAAATTTTCAAGTTTGTTGATTTGAAAAAATATGATCTTGAGAGATTCGAGTCAGAGAAAAGAACAGAAGAAAAAAGAAAAAAATTGGACAAAAAATGATATACTAGATTGTGTAATAAGAGATTATGAGTCAAGATAATTCAAAAACAGATGAGGAATGGCAAAAAAAACTAACACCTGAACAGTATATGGTGTGTAGAAAAAAGGCAACAGAAAGACCATTTTCAGGAAAATATTACGAATGCAAAGACAATGGAATCTACAAATGCAGTTGTTGTGGAAATGAGCTTTTTAGTTCTGATACTAAATTTAATTCTGGTACTGGATGGCCAAGTTTTTGGAAGCCGCTAAAAAATGACAACATAAAGTATGAAGCAGATACTAGCTATGGCATGCTAAGAACAGAGGTAATGTGCAACAAGTGTGGTGCACACTTGGGTCATCTTTTTGATGACGGTCCAGCTCCAACCAACCTGCGATTTTGCATTAATTCCATTTCATTGGATCTTGACAAAAAAGACGGCTAGGTTATAGAAAAATCATTAATAAAACAGACAAAATGTTAGCAGAGTCTGAGACAAATTGCGAATAATACTTTGTGGGTTTGGAGTAGTAGGCCAAAGTCTGGCAAAGCTGCTTGATTCAAGAACTGAAGATCTCTATGCACAATATGGAATAAAGCCAAGAGTTGTGGGAGTCTTTGACAGTAAAGGCTCTGCAGTCGATACGTCAGGTCTTGACCTAAACAGACTGGTAGAGATAAAGAAAAAGTTTGGCACAGTAAAAAAATATGCAAATAAAAATGCCAATCTTTCTGGCCTAGACTTGATAGATGATCTTGATGCCGATGTTCTAGTTGAATCAACCGTTAGCAACTACAAAGATGCAGAACCTGGCATGACACACATTACAAATGCATTGAAAAAAGGACTGCATGTTGTATCTGTAAACAAGGGACCACTGGCACTGGCGTTTCCCTCACTTATGGAGCTTGCAGAATACAATCAAGTGTTATTGCGATTTAGTGGTACTGTTGGTGGAGGTACGCCGATTCTCAACTATGCTAAAAACAGTTTGAGAGGTGAAAGAGTACTATCATTTCAGGGGATACTAAATGGAACAACTAACTATATCCTGACTAATATGGCAAATGGAATGTCCTTCAAGTCAGCACTATTAGATGCTAAAAAAAGAGGATATGTTGAAGCAGACGAGTCACTTGACCTAGATGGGCTGGATGCTGCTGCAAAGCTAGTCATCTTGGCAAACTGGATAATGGGAATGCGAGTTACTTTGCCAGATATTAAGAGAACTGGAATCCGTAATGTCTCATCATCTGATATCAAAAAGGCAGAAAAGAAAAATTGTGCAATAAAGCTAATAGCTTCATGCAATAAGGAGCTTGTTGTTGCACCAAAAGAGGTGTTACAGGACGATCCTTTGTGTGTGAATGGAACATTAAATGCAATTTCTTTTACCTCTGAGCACTCTGGTACACAGACAATAATAGGCCGTGGTGCAGGTGGTGTTGAAACTGCAAGTTCAATTCTGCGCGACCTTCTTGATATAAGACAAGAGATTTCAAGAAACGGTGCAGCTAACTATTTTTAGGTAAATTGAGGGTCCGATAACATGCAAGCCTACATACTGTTAAACTGCACACCTGGACTAGAAAGAGAAACCATTGCAGATGTAAAGAAAATACCTGAAGTGGAAGAAGTCAATGGAATTATGGGCAGATACGATATCATTGTCAAGATTGCATCAAGTGAACCTGACGGCATAGACAAGGTAGTTAGAAAAATCAGAATAATCAAACATGTAACATCATCATATACCATGCCAGTACTCTATGGTCAAGGCGGAAGCATTGATTCTTAATCGCATTGGTAAAAAATGAATAAGGAAAAAACAGTTTCTTCTCACTTAATTTCAAAAAGCGAGACAGATACAATACTGGATGAGGTTTCATCAAAATGGAAAATTGATATCCCCAAAATAAAAAATCTAAAATGCTATTATTTACCAGACAATGCCGAGATAATCACTGGAAATGGGATTACCATTTTAAAAATAAGCGATACATACTTGCCATTTTT
>Ga0194132_10012747_pt1 | contig 10385 bp, 10 predicted proteins | sample TA2KigOf80mmetaG_FD_148612 | JGI IMG/M metagenome (GOLD analysis project Ga0194132, IMG submission 148612) | Freshwater microbial communities from Lake Tanganyika, Tanzania - TA2015054 Kigoma Offshore 80m | ecosystem: Environmental > Aquatic > Freshwater > Lake | place: Tanzania: Lake... | reverse complement strand
TGCAGGTCGAGCATCCGGTGACCGAGATGATCACCGGACAGGACCTCGTCGCCTGGCAGCTCGAGGTGGCGGCCGGCGAGAAGCTGCCGCTCACCCAAGAGCAGGTCGCGTTCGCCGGCCACGCCATCGAAGTGCGCCTCTACGCCGAGGATGCCTATACCGGCTTCCTGCCGCAGACCGGCCGCATCGACGTCTGGCGGCCGGCGACCGGCGCGGGCGTGCGGATCGACCACGGCATGACGGACGGGCTGCTCATTTCGCCCTTCTACGATCCCATGATCGGCAAGGTGATCGCGCACGGCGCCACGCGTGAGCAAGCCCGCACGCGCCTGATCCGCGCGCTGCGCGACACCGTCGTGCTGGGTCCGACCACCAACCGGCATTTCCTGATCCGCCTGCTGGAGCATCCCGAGTTCGCCGACGGCAAGGCGACGACGGCGTTCCTCGGCAAGCACGACTTCCCCGCGCCGCCGATCGGCGACGCCCATTGGCAGATCGCGGCGGCGCTGCTGTGGCGCCGGTCGGCCGAGCGCCATCCCGCCGCGCTGCGCGGCTGGCGCAACTCCAATCCCGAGCCGACACCGCTGCGGCTCGCCGTCGGCAGCACGGAACGGCTGCTGCACGTGACCGGCCGCGAGACCGTCGACGCCGCCCTGCCGTTCCACGTCGATGGCGACGATGTCGTGGTCGATCTCGACGCGCATACCGTGCGCTTCACCGACCGGACCTACGCGCCGCCCGCCGCCGCCGCGGCCGGCAGCGACGGCAAGCTGCGCGCGCCGATGGACGGCAAGATCGTCGCCATCAAGGTCGCGGCCGGCGACAGCGTCGCCAAGGGCCAGACCTTGGTCGTCCTGGAGGCGATGAAGATCCAGCACCAGCTCAAGGCTGCGGCGGACGCCAAAGTGGAGTCGATCGCGATCCAGGAAGGCCAGCAGGTGTCGAACCGCGCGATTCTGATCACAATGGCGGCCGATGCCGCTGCACGTTGAGAAGATCTGCCATCGTTACGGGTCGGTCGAGGCGCTGGCCGACGTCACGTTCGACATCGCCGACGGCGAGACTGTCGCGTTGATCGGGCCGTCGGGCTGCGGCAAGTCGACGTTGCTCGGCATCCTGGGCGGCTTGCTCGAGCCCAGCGACGGCAAGGTCACGCTGTCGGGTCCGCCGCCCGCCGACTCGCTCAACCCTTTCACTTACATCTTCCAGGATTTCGCCCTGCTGCCCTGGCGCAGCGTCGCCGGCAATGTCGGTCTGGCGCTGGAGCATCGGCCGCTCGCCGCCGGCGAACGCCGCGAGCGCGTGGCTCAGGCGCTCGCCCTCACCGGCTTGAGCGAGTTCGCCGCTGCCTATCCGAAGCAGCTGTCCGGCGGCATGCGCCAGCGCGTCGGCATCGCCCGCGCCCTGGTCGTGCGGCCGGCCGTGCTGCTGCTCGACGAGCCGCTGTCGGCGCTCGACGCCCAGACGCGCGAACTTCTGATGGAGGACTTGCTCGCGATCTGGGCGCGCGAGAAGAGCACACGTGTCTACGTCACCCACAATCTCGAGGAGGCGGCGCGGCTCGCCGACCGCGTCGTGGTGCTGTCGCGCCGGCCCGGACGCATTCGCGAGATCTTCACGATCGAGGTGCCGGTCGCCGAGCGCGGCCAGCCGCAGCATGCCGGCCTGCTGGCCGAGGTCCATCGCAGGTTGTGGGCGCTGATCCGCGACGAGGTCGTGACCGCCGACCGCGAGATGCAGCATGCCTGACGCCAACCAGCGGCCCATCCCGTTCCGCGGCGGCGGCTTCGATCCCAGGCCGCGCCGGCTGCTGCCGTGGATCGTGTTCTTCCTGCTGATCGCCGCTTGGCAGGCGGCGTCGAGCGCGGGCCTCCTGCCGCCGCTTTTCATGCCGAGCCCCGCGGCCATCGCGCGGGCGTTCGCCGAGCTGTGGTCGAACGGCACGCTGGTCGAGCACATCGCGGCATCGCTCAAGCGCATCGTGCCGGGCTGGTTGATCGGCACCGCGGCCGGCCTCGCCGTCGGCCTCGCCATGGGCATCTTCTCGGCGGCGCGCGCCGCTGGCCTGCCGATCGTGTCGGCCCTCTTCCCGATCCCCAAGATCGCGCTGCTGCCGCTCCTCATCATGTGGTTCGGCATCGGCGAGCCGTCCAAGGTCGCGACCATCGCGCTCGGCGTTTTCTTCCCGACGGTGATCGCTGCCTACACGGCATGCGATGCCGTGCCGCGCAACCTCATCCGCATGGGCCAGTCGTTCGGCCTGCCGGCAACCGACATCGTCGCCAAGATCCTGCTGCCCGGCGCCATGCCCGGCATCCTGGCCGGCTTCCGCATCTCCGCCTCGGTGGCGCTGCTGCTGGTGGTCGCCGCCGAGATGATCGGCGCCCAGCACGGCATCGGCGCCTTCGTGCTGGCCGCCGGCAACCTGATGCAGACCGACCAGCTCTTGGCCGGCGTCGTCATGCTGTCGGTGCTCGGCCTGCTGATCTCCTGGGGGCTCGGCATAGTCGAGCGCTCGGTGCTACGGTGGCGTTGACAGGGAGGACGTAATGCTACGCAGACATGCACTGATTGCCGTTGCCGCTGTGGCCGCGGCCGGCCCCGCCTTCGGCCAGGCCTATCCCAACAAGCCGATCACCCTGATCGTGCCGTTCGCCGCCGGCGGGCCGACCGACGTGGTTGCCCGCATCATGGGCGAGCGCATGGCCAAGGAGCTCGGCCAGCAGCTCATCATCGAGAACGTCACCGGGGCGGCCGGCACCATCGCCATGGCCAAGCTGGCGCGCTCGGCGCCCGACGGCTACACGATCGGCATCGGCCATGTCGGCACCAACGTCGCCAACGCCGCGATCTACACCAAGCTCAATTTCGACCTGATCGAGGACCTGGTGCCGATCGCCCGCCTGCCGGCCAACGCCATGCTGGTGGTGTCGTCGAACAACGTGCCGGCCAAGACGCTGAAGGAGCTGGTCGAGTACCTCAAGGCCAACCAGGACAAGGCGTCGGGCGGCACGGCGGGCATCGGCTCGGGCTCGCATCTCGGCGCGCTCGCCTTCGCCAAGGCGACCGGCGTCAGCTATCAGCTCGTGCCCTATCGCGGCACTGGCCCCGCCATGCAGGACCTGATCGCCAACCAGATCCAGGTCATGGTCGACCAGTCGTCGAACTCCCTGCCGCAGGCCCAGGGCGGCAAGATCCGCGCCTATGCCATCACCTCGGCCGTACGTTCTCCGGCCGCACCCGACATCCCGACGGCGGCCGAAGCGGGCTATCCGATGGAGGTGACGATCTGGAACGGGCTGTGGGCGCCCAAGGGCACGCCGGCGGCGATCGTCGACAAGCTCAATGCCGCAGCGGGCGCGGCCTTGCAGGACCCCGCGGTGCGCAAGCGCATGGAAGAGCTCGGCCTCGACATCCCGACACCCGAGCAGATGAAGCCCGCGGCGTTCGCTGCCTTCCAGAAGTCGGAACTCGCCTACTGGAAGCCGATCCTCGAAGCCGCCGGCGTCAAGGCCGAGTGAGCCTCAGTCCTGGCAGCTCGGCGGCGCCGGACAAGGCGGCAGGAGCTTCTCCAGCGCCTTGGCGACGCCGAGCAGCCGCGCCTCGCCCCAACGCTTGCCGACGAGTTGCAGGCCGATCGGCAGGCCGCCCCTGCCGAAGCCGCAGGGCAGCACGATCGACGGCTGGCCGGTGAGGTTGGCCAGGAAGTTGTACGACGTGCCGGCGAAGAAGTACGGATAGGGCTTGCCGTCGATCACCAGCGGCTCGCGTTGACTCTGGCGGACGAACGCCACGTCGGGCATCACCGGCATCAACCAGGCATCGTGGTCGTCGAGCAACGCATGGCAGCGGCGGATCACGTCGTCGCGCCGGTCGAGCACCGCGAAGAACGCGCCGAGATCGAGCTGCGCCGTGCGCACCGCCGAGCGCCGCGACGGGTCGGGCGAATCGGCGGCCATGGTGAAGAAGCGTTGGCGATCCGCCAGCGGCTGCAAGGCGCGGACCTGGTACTGGAAGAGGTCCGACCAGTCGTCCCACGCCTGCTGCCAGTCGAGCCCCGCCGGCACCGCGCGCTTGACCTTGGCACCCGCCTTGGCGAGCTGGCGCGCCGTCGCCTGGACGACCCGTGCGGTGTCGGACGAGGCGGGCACCAGCGGATTGCTTTCCAGCACCGCGATGCGCAAGCCCGCGACCGTCAACGCCGGCGCCGGCCCGATCGGCACGGGGGCGGCCTCGGCGTCGTAGCCGTCCGGTCCGGCAATGATGTGCAGCGCGCCCTCGAGATCGTCGACCGAGCGGGCGAGCGGCCCATAGACGCCCATGTAGCGCACCGTGCGCGTCTGGCCCGGCAGGTCGGGCACGTGGCCGTGGCCCGGCACGCGCCATTCGGTGGGCTTCAGCGAGAAGATGCCGTTGTAGTGCGCGGGATTGCGCACCGAGCCGCCGATGTCGGAGCCCAATTCCAAAGGCGACAGTCGCGCCGCCACCGCCACTGCGCCGCCGCCGGTCGAGCCGCCCGCCGTCCGCTCGGCGTCCCAGGCATTCCTGGTCGTGCCGAACAACGGGCTGTCGGTCTGAAAATCGGCGCACAGCTCGGGCACGTTGGTCTTGCCCAGGATCACTGCGCCGGCGGCGCGCAGGCGGGCCACGGCGCTGGCATCCTGGTGCGCCACATTGTTCTCGAGCGGCGGATGGCTCGAGGTCGTGCGCAGGCCCGCGACGTCGAACGCCTCCTTGATGGTGATCGGCACGCCGTGCAGCGGCCCGAGTGCCCGTCCTTTCCTCGCCCGCGCCCGGTCGGCGGCGCGCGCCGCCTTGAGCGCGCCGTCACGATCGACCACCACCAACGCGCCGAGCGGTCCGTTCAGCCGCGCGATCCGCTGCAAATGCGCCTCGGTCGCCTCGACCGCGCTCAGCCGGCCGTTTCGAATGGCGCGGGCGAGCTGCGTCGCCGTCGCAAAGCATGGATGCATGCATGCCTCCCTTGCGTGGCTCCCACCCTAGCGGCCGCTTTCGGACAGGGCTATAGAGCCCAAAGTATTCTTGGGGACGTCATGAGTTTGGGTAGCAAGACCCTGTTCGTGACCGGCGCCAGCCGGGGCATCGGACTTGCCATCGCGTTGCGCGCCGCACGCGACGGCGCCAACATCGCGATCGCCGCCAAGACGGTGAAGCCCGACCCGCGGCTGCCGGGCACGATCTTCACCGCCGCCGAGGCGATCGAGAAAGCGGGCGGCAAGGCGCTGCCGCTGCCCTGCGACATCCGCGACGAGCAGAGCGTCGAGAAATCGGTGGCCGAAACGGTCGCCAAATTCGGCGGCATCGACATCCTGGTCAACAACGCCAGCGCCATCAGCCTGACCGGCACGCTCGCCACGCCGATGAAGCGCTACGACCTGATGCATCAGATCAATGCGCGCGGCACCTACATGGTGTCGCAGAAGTGCCTGCCGCATCTCCTGAAGGCCGCCAACCCGCACGTGCTGAACCTGTCGCCGCCGCTCGACTTCGACGTCAAATGGTTCGCCAACCACGCCGCCTACACGCTCGCCAAGTACGGCATGTCGGTCTACGCCTGGGCGATGGCCGAGGAGTTCAAGGGCAAGGTCGCCTTCAACTGCCTGTGGCCGCGCACCGCCATCGCCACCGCCGCCATCCAGAACATCCTGGCCGGCGAGGAAGGCATGAAGCGCTGCCGCAAGCCCGAGATCATGGCCGACGCCGCCCACGCCATCCTCACCCGTCCGGCCAAGGAATGCAGCGGCAACTTCTTCATCGACGACGAGGTGCTGGCGGCCGCCGGCGTCACCGACTTCGATCAGTATGCGGTGTCGCCCGGCATGGCGCTGATGCCCGACTTCTTCGTGCCCGCTCCGGGTGCACGCACCGTGGTCGGGCGGAGCTAGGCCGTGGCGACGTTCCTGTTGGTCCACGGCGCGTGCCACGGCGGCTGGTGCTGGGAGAAGGTCGTGCCGCTGCTCGAAGCGCGCGGCCATCGCGCCTGCGCGCCCGACCTGCCGGGCCTCGGCGACGACCACACGCCGCCCGCCAACGTCACGCTCGCCGACAACGTCGAAAGGCTGTCGCGGCTGCTCGACAAGATGGAGGACCAGGTCGTGCTGGTCGGCCATTCGCTGGGCGGCGTCACCATCAGCCAGCTCGCCGAAGCGCGGCGCCGCAAGCTCAAGGCGCTGGTCTATCTCTGCGCCCTGTTGCCACTCTCGGGCAAGAGCGGCCGCGACATGACGGCGCTCGATGCCGACGCGATGTTCCGTCTGTCGCGCCAAGTCAGTCCCGACGGCCTCACCTACACGTTCGGACGCGACAAGATCCCGTCGTTGTTCTACGCCGACGTCTCGCCCGAGGACCGCTACCGGGCGATCGAGCGCCTGCGGCCGCAGCCGCTCGCCATCTCGACCACGCCGGTCACGCTCAGCGACGATCGCTTCGGCTCGGTGCCGCGCTGGTACATCGAGTGCACGCACGACAACGCCATCGCCATCAACCTGCAGCGCCAGATGGTGAAGCTGACGCCGTGCAAGGTCATCACCATGGAATGCGGCCACTCGCCGTTCTACAGCCAGCCGGCCGAGCTCGCCGACCACCTCGAGGCGGTCGCCCGCGCCTGATGCCGCGGGCGGAGCCGCCGCGGCGACCGAATTCGGACAGTTTCGCAAGTTTCGCAATTGATTTTGCGGCCTGCCGCCCTTCGATTTCCGTCCGCCGGAGCCCGCGCACGACCCCGCCATCCAGGGACGCCGGCTTTCGGACACGAGCGGCATCCCCTGGGCAATCGAATCGGATGAACGATGCATAGAGCAGAGTAGACGATCGCAACGTAGTGATTACTACGGTATCTTTCAATACCCATGTTTTAAAAAATTGCCGGTTCCGCAAAACGACGTTGCGGCTCCCGGAAAGGGCCTCAGCGGCGCTCGGGATGACCGCGCGGCAGCCCCCGCCGTCAATCGAAGAAGGCGAGCGTGCGGACCTCGATGCTCTCGCGCGGCCGGGCATCGGCCGGGGCGGTCGGATCGGCGAACGCCGAGTGCAGCGAGAAGCGGGCACGGCCGTCCTTCGCCGAATCGTAGCATTTGATCAGGATCGCCTCCTCGCGCGTCAGGCGCGGGAAGTAGTGCCAGCGGTGATCGGCGTTGTAGACGCCCTGGTAGATCTCGCCGGTGCGGTCGGCATAGATCAGGTCGCAGACCGCGAGATCGCGCGGCGCAATGCTCTCGGCATCGACGAAGCCCAGCGGCGCCATCTCGACCGGATGATGGGCGATGTTGCGCCAGACATTGTACTCGGCGAAGCGCTTGTCGAGCCGCGCCTCCGCTTCGTCGGCCGGCAACAGGTCGCGCACGCGCTGCGGGCCCGACTTCTCGGTGTAGTCGTTGTGCACCGACATCACCGGCGTGCGCAGGCCGCGCTCGACGGCGCGATCGGCGGTGCGCACGGTGTGGTCGAACACCACGACCTTGGCCGCGCCGGTCTCGCGCTTGATCAGCGCCTCGACCTCGCCGTAGTAGGCGGAGCGCACCTCGGCCTCGTCGTAGAAGTCGCGCACCGCGGTGTCGTGCCGAACCAGGATGAAAGCCTGGCGGTCGAGCGACAGAGCGCCGGCGATCGGCCGGGCATCGTGGATGCGCACCGTGAAGTTGCGATAGTTGCCGTCGCGCCGCGGCAGGCCGGTGCCGGGCGGCGGATTGTAGGTCACCGGCTTGATGCTGAGGTCGGCAAGATAGTTGACCGGCGCCTCGACCGACGTGGCGAGCGGCGGATGGCGGACGGGCTGGGCAAGCTGGACGGACGGCATGGCGGGTTCCTCGTCGGCGCAAGATGGCGCCTGCGTTGCGCCAAGGAAAGCCCGCGCCGAATGAGAAGAGTTCATGGGGTCAAGACGAAAGGTTGGCGACGCCGGCGCCGCCGAGATAGGCGCGCTGCACCGCCGGATCGCGCGCCAGCGCCGGCGCGGCGCCGTCGCCCACCATGCGGCCGTTCTCCAGCAGGTAGCCGCGATCGGCGATAGCCAAGCTCTTGCGCGCATTCTGCTCGACCAGCAGGACGCCGATGCCGCTCTCGCGGATGTGGCCGAGTGCGCGGAACAGCTCGCCGGCCAACAGCGGCGAGAGCCCGAGCGACGGCTCGTCGAGCAGCAGCAGCCGCGGCGCCGACATCAGCGCCCGGCCGATCGCCACCATCTGCTGCTCGCCGCCGCTCATGGTGCGCGCCGTCTGGTCGAGCCGTTCGTCGAGTCGCGGAAAGAGCGCCAGCACGCGCGCCCGGTTGGCCGCTTCGTCGGCGCGGGCGCGGCGGGCGAAGGCGCCGAGCAGCAGGTTCTCGCGCACCGTCAGCTCGCCGAAGATGCCGCGGCCCTCGGGCACCAGCGCCAGGCCGGCCTCGACGACCTGGTGCGCCGGCAGGCCGAGCAGCGCGCGGCCGGCCAGCATCACCCGCGCGCCCGCGCCGGCCGGCGGCTGCAGGCCGGCGATGGCCTTGAGCAGCGACGACTTGCCGGCGCCGTTGGCGCCCAGGATGACGACGATCTCGCCGGCGCCGACGCTCAGTGCCGCCCGGTCGAGGGCGCGATGCTGGCCGTACTGCACCGAGAGGCCTGCGACCTCAAGCATCGGCCTCGTCCCCCAGATAGGCGCGCACGACCTCGGGGTCGGCCAACACCTCGGCCGGCGATCCCGTGGCGATCAGCCGACCGGTGTTCATCACCAGGCAGCGTCGGCAGAGCGAGCGGATCGCGTCCATGACGTGCTCGACCAGCAGGATGGTGATGCCCTGCCCGCTCAGCCCGCGGACCAGCGCGATGCCCGCGTCGAGCTCCGTCGGATTGAGGCCGGCCAGCCATTCGTCGAGCAGCAGCAGCTCGGGCTGCAGGGCGAGCGCACGGGCAAGCTCGAGCCGCTTCTGGTCGATATAGGTGAGCGCGCCCGGCAGCGTGTCGCCGGCCAAACCGAGGCCGACACGCTCGAGCAACCGATCGGCCTCGGCGCGCGCCGCATCGCCCCAGGCGTTGCGCCGGCCGAAGGCCAGGCCGGCCAGCACATTGTCGCGGCAGGACAGCGAGGCGAGCGGCCGCACGAGCTGGAAAGTGCGCGCCATGCCCAGGCGCGCGATGCGATGCGCCGGGCTGCCGGCGATCGCCTGGCCGCGGAAGACGATGCGGCCGGCGTCGGGCCGCAGCACGCCCGACAGCAGGTTCAACACCGTGGTCTTGCCCGAGCCGTTGGGCCCGAGCAGGCCGACGATCTCGCCGGGCTCGACCGCGAAGTCGAGCGAATCGACGGCGATCAACCCGCCGAAGCGCCGCGTCAGCCCGGCCACCTCGAGCAGGGCGCTCACGCCGGCTTCCTCACCGCGTCCTCGACCAGGCCGACCATGCCGCGCGGGATGAGGTAGACGATCACGATGAAGACCAGCCCGACCATGATGCTGAAATGGTTGGGGAAGCGCGCCAGCAGCAACTCGAACAGCAGCGCCAGCGGCACCACGCCCAGGACCGGCCCGTAGAGCCGATGCACGCCGCCCAGCAGCGCCATGATCAGCACGGTGAAGGACACCACCGGATTGAAGGCGATGGCGGGATCGATGTAGGTCCAGCGCGGCGCCATGACGGCGCCGGTCAAGGTCATGAACAAGGTGCTCAGCACGAACAGCGCGAGCTTGGCGCGCGTGGTGTCGATGCCGGCGTGGCGCGCCACCGTCTCGTCGTCGCCGATGGCGCGCAAGGCAAGGCCGAGGCGCGAGCGGCCGATCCAGAAGCCCGCGGCGAACACCAGCACGGCCAGCGCCAAAAGCTGCCAGTAGATCTGCGCCGCGGTGATGTCGGTGAAGACATAGCGGCCGAGCGTGCGCGTGCGGTTGACCTCGAACCAGGTGACGAGCTGGCGGACCAGCTCGGCCAGGCCGAAGCTGAACACCACGAAATAGACGCCGCTCAGGCGCAGCGTCGACAGCCCGACGAGCGCCGCCACGACGATGCCGACGCCGGCCGCGATCGCCAGCACCAGCGGCCAGGCGAGCGTCTCGGCGAACACCGCCGTGGTGTAGGCGCCGATGCCGAAGAAGGCGACGGTGGCCAGGGAGACGTAGCGCGTCGGCCCGGAGAACAGGCTCCAGGCGGTGGCCAGCACGGTATAGCTCGCGATGTTGATGGCAAGCGACAGGCCGTAGTCGCCCAGGACCAGCGGCACCACGGCGAGCGCGCCGACCGCGATTGCCGCGCCGGCGGCAAGCGAGAGATCGCGGCCGGTCATCGGTTGGCTCTGCCCAGGATGCCTTGGGGGCGCAGCAGCAGAACGATCAGGAAGATGGCGTAGGTCGCCGCCAAGGTCAGGCCGGGATCGACCAGCACCGCGACATAGTTCTCGACC
>Ga0194132_10012746_pt1 | contig 10385 bp, 9 predicted proteins | sample TA2KigOf80mmetaG_FD_148612 | JGI IMG/M metagenome (GOLD analysis project Ga0194132, IMG submission 148612) | Freshwater microbial communities from Lake Tanganyika, Tanzania - TA2015054 Kigoma Offshore 80m | ecosystem: Environmental > Aquatic > Freshwater > Lake | place: Tanzania: Lake Tanganyika... | reverse complement strand
GGCGGCACCGCACCGCCGGGCGCCGGGGCGCGCCGGGGCGGGTGTCCGGGAGTCCCCGCCTGCCGGGGTGGTGGCGCGGGGGGCGGGGCCGGGGCCGGGGACGGTCGCCGCATCGAAGCCAGAGTAACGTCGGCGACGCCGAACGAGGGGCCGGGGCCCCGAGGACCCCGGAGGTACTCATGGACCGTGTCCGCCCGCTCTCCGAAGCCGTGGCCGAGCACGTGCGAGCCGGTGACACCCTCCACCTGGCCGTCGGCCACACCCGCTGGTCGGCCGCCGCCCGCGAGGTCGTGCGGCAGTGGTGGGGCCGCGACCCGCAGTTCACCCTGGTGATGCTCAGCCTCTCGAGCCTCGGCGCGCTGTTCTTCCGGGGCGGCCTCGTCACGAAGGTCGTCACGGGGTACAGCGGTGACACCTTCCCCAACTTCACGCCCAACCCCAACTTCGCTCGCGCCTACCAGGACGGGCGGGTCGCCGTGGAGCACTGGTCGTTCCTCGCGTTCTCCCAGCGACTCGAAGCCGCCGCGCGGGGGCTGCCCGCGGTCACCACTCGGTCGATCGTCGGCTCCTCGATGGAGGCCAACGACGCCTTCGCCCGGGTCGACACCCCGTTCGGCGAGGTCGGGGTCCTGGCCCCGCTCGCCCCCGATGTCGCGCTGCTGCACGCGCCGGTCGCCGACCGGGCCGGCAACGTCGCGGTGCACCCGCCGATGCTCGAGGGCGTGTGGGGTGCGCTGGCCGCCACGCGAGGGGCCATCGTCACCGTCGAGCGCGTGGTCGACGACCTCCGTCCCTGGTCGCACCTCGTGCGGATCCCCGCCCACAAGGTGCTCGCGGTGTGCGAGGCGCCCATGGGCGCGCACCCGGGCGGCCTCTACGTGGGTGATCTGCCGGTCGACGGCTACGGGGAGGACTACGACTTCTGGGTCGAGGCCCGGGCCGCCAGCCGGGCCGACGACTACGACGCGTGGATCCGGCACTGGGTGCTGGAGGTCGACTCGCAGGAGGAGTACCTGCGCCGCCTCGGCGACGCGCACCGGGCCCAGCTGCGGGCCAAGGCCGAGGCCGACTCGTGGCGCACCGACGAGGCGACCTACCTGCCCGACCTCGACGCGCCGCCCAACCGCTGGGAGGTCGCGGCGGCCTGGGGTGCCCGCCACCTCGCCGACCGGGTGCTCGCGCTCGACGCGCACGCCGTGCTCGCGGGCGCCGGGGTGGCCAACCTGGCCGCGTGGCTCGCGGTGGCCCGGGCCCGGGCGCGGGGGAGCGAGGTCCAGCTCACCGCCGAGATCGGGCTGTGGGGCTACGACCCGGTCCCGGCCGACCCGTTCGTGCTCAACCACCGCAACTTCCCGCAGTCGGTCATGCTCAACGACGCGTCGACGGTCCTCGGCGCGCTCGTCGGGGGTGCGGGCACCCGCACCATCGCCTGCCTCGGCGGGGCCCAGGTCGACAAGCACGGCAACATCAACTCCACGATGATCCCCGACGGCCCGTTCCTCGTGGGCTCGGGCGGGGGCAACGACGTCGCGAGCGTGGCGGCCGAGTGCGTGGTCGTCGCCATCCTCAACCCGCAACGGACTCCCGAGCACTGCGGCTACATCACCTCCCCGGGTCGGGCCACCCGCGCGCTCGTGACCGACCTCGGCACGCTCGAGAAGCCCGAGGGGCGCGACGAGCTCGTCCTCACCGCGGTCCCGCCGGGACCCGAGTCGATGGCCGAGCGCGTCGCCGCGGCGCAGGCGGCCTGCGGCTGGGACCTCGAGGTCGCGCCCATCGTGGGGGAGCTCGATCCGGTCGACCCGGCCGACGTTGCCGCGCTGCGCCGTTGGGACCCGCGTGGCTGGTTCCTCCGCGACCGTTGATGGCCACCGTGCGTTCACCGGGGGATCCGCCCCGCCGGGGCGCGCAGTCGTAAGGTCTGGCCTGTGACGGCGATGCGCCGATGAGCGGCATCACCCTCTCGGGGGTCACCAAGCGCTTCGGCGACACCATCGCGGTCGACGACGTCTCCCTCACCGTCGACGACCACGAGCTCCTCGTGCTGCTCGGCCCGTCGGGGTGCGGCAAGTCGACCCTGCTGCGAATGATCGCCGGGCTCGAGGAGATGACGGCCGGGGAGATCCGCATCGGCGACCGTGTGGTCAACGACGTGGAGCCCAAGGACCGCGATCTCGCGATGGTGTTCCAGTCCTACGCGCTCTACCCGCACATGACCGTGCGGGCCAACATCGAGTTCCCGCTGCGCTCGCGCAAGGTCCCCAAGGACCAGCGGGCCCTCCAGGTGGCCGAGGCCGCCGAGATGCTGGATCTCACCGACTACCTCGACCGCAAGCCCTCCCAGCTGTCCGGCGGCCAGCGCCAGCGGGTGGCGCTCGCCCGCGCGGTGGTGCGCCGCCCGGCGGCGTTCCTGATGGACGAGCCGCTGTCGAACCTCGATGCCAAGCTGCGGGCCGCGACCCGGATCGAGCTCGTCGAGCTCCAACGCCGGCTCGAGGCCACCATCGTCTACGTGACCCACGACCAGGTGGAGGCCATGACCATGGGCCACCGGGTCGCGATCCTCGACCGGGGCGTGCTCCAGCAGCTCGGCTCCCCGCAGGAGGTGTACGACCGGCCGGCAAACCTCTTCGTCGCCAGGTTCATCGGCACGCCGCCGATGAACACGGTCCGGGGCCGGCTGGAGACGGCGGGCGGGACCCCGGTGGTGCGGATCGGCGCCGACGGCGTCGAGCTCCCGGGTGCGGCAGCGGCGGCCGCCGCGGCCGACGGCCTCCTCGAGATCGTGCTGGGCGTGCGCCCCGAGCACGTCGAGATCGTCACCGACGGCACCCCGGGAGCGCTGACGGCCACCGTCGAGGTCGTCGAGCACCTCGGTCACGAGCAGCACGTCGTCGGCCGGCTCGGCGACGGTCAGCTGGTCACCGTGCGTCAGGGGAGTCACCTGCCCGCGCCGCCGGCGAAGAGCTCGGTGCGCCTCGCCGTGCGCGTCGAGCACGCCCACTGCTTCGACCCCGAGACCGGGGCCCGGCTGGGATGACCGGATGAGCGCGCAGAGGTCGGCCCGACGACGGGCGAAGGACGCGCTGCTCGGCTACGCGCTCGTCCTCCCGTCGCTGGTCGTCTTCGGGGTCTTCGTCTTCTACCCGTTCGTCAAGAACTTCTCGCTCGCGCTCCATCGCACGCCGCCGTTCCCCGGCCTGCCGAAGAAGTACGTCGGCCTCGACCAGGTGAAAGACGTGCTGTCGTCGTCGGAGTTCCACAAGAGCCTGCGGATCACCATCGAGTTCGTGATGCTCACCGTGCCCGTCGGCATCGTTCTCGGGCTGCTGCTCGCCGTGCTCGCGCACAAGCAGCTGCGGGGGATGGGCATCTACCGCACGATCTTCTCGTCGACGGTCGCGACCTCGGTGGCCGCGGCGTCGGTGATCTTCTGGACGCTGTTCAACCCGCAGATCGGGCTGGTCACGTACTGGATGGGTCGGTCGGGCGACCTCGGCGTGCTGGAGGATCCGAAGACCGCGCTCATCGCGGTCGCGGTGACCACCGTCTGGCAGAACATCGGGCTCTCGTTCATCCTGATGAGCGCCGGGCTCCAGGGCGTGCCCGACGACCTCTACGAGGCAGCCGCGGTCGACGGCGCCGACGGCGCGCGCCGGTTCTGGCACGTCACGCTGCCCATGCTCTCTCCGACGCTCTTCTTCTCGGCGGTGGTGGGCTCGATCATGGCGTTCCAGGCCTTCGGGCAGATCGACATCCTCACCCGCGGCGGCCCCGACGACGCCACCAACGTTCTCGTGTACTCCATCTACGAGGACGTCTTCCGCGCCGGGAACGACGGCGTGGCCGCGGTGAAGGCGATCGCCCTGTTCGTGATCGTGCTGATCCTCACGATCGTGCAGCTGCGGGTCGCGGAGCGGCGGGTGTCGTATGCCCGCTGATCCGGTGGTGCCCACGGCGCGGCGCGACCGCCGCCGGCGAATCGTGCGCCTCGCCGGCCGCTACCTCCTGCTGAGCGTCCTCGCGCTGATCGTGCTGTTCCCGATCTACATCACGGTGGTCAACTCGCTGCTGCGTCCCGACCAGATCGCGTCGCGGCCGCCCGGGCTGTTCCCGACCGATCCGCAGTGGGGCGCGTACAAGGAGGCATGGGAGGGCGGCCACATCGGCCGGTACATGCTGAACAGCGCGATCGTGACCACGGGGATCATGGTCGGGCAGGTGCTGCTCGCGATCCTGGCGGCCTACGCGTTCGCGTTCCTCGAGTTCCCCGGCCGCGGGTTCCTCTTCGTGGTGTTCCTCACCACGATGATGATCCCGTTCGAGGTCGTGTTCTTCACCAACTACCAGACGATCGCCGACCTCGGGCTGCTCAACACCTACGGCGGCCTGATCCTCCCGTTCCTCGCGACGGGCTTCGGTGCGTTCCTGCTCCGACAGGCGTTCCTCACCGTGCCGGGTGAGCTGCGCGACGCCGCCGCGCTCGACGGCTACGGACACTGGCGCTTCTTGTGGCGGGTGGCCGTGCCCCTCGCCCGCCCCACCGTCGCCGCGCTCAGCGTGTTCGCGTTCCTCTCGGCCTGGGGCCAGTACCTGTGGCCGCTGATCGTCACCGACGACGACCGCGCCCGCACCGTGCAGGTGGGCCTGGCCCAGCTGCGCCGGGAGGCGCTCAACGACATCAACGTGACCTTCGCCGGAGTCGTCCTGGCGTCGATCCCCCTGGTAATCCTGCTGTTGGCCTTCCAACGTCAGCTCGTCCGCGGCCTGACGGCCGGGGCGGTCAAGGGCTGACCTCGCCGAGGAGAGTGGTCATGACCCGAACCCGTCGGTCTGCCAAGCGCACCGTCGTGCTGAGCGCCGTCGCCGCGGCGCTGGCCCTCGGCGTCGTCCCCCTGGGAGCCGGCTCGGCCGGGGCGCAGGCGGCCAAGTGCCCGGTGAAGGCGCTCGCCTCCGCCAAGGGGCCGGTCGAGATCACGATGTGGCACTCGATGAACCGGGCCAATGAAGACGCGTTGAAGGCCCTCACCGACCGGTACAACGCGTCCCAGTCGGCGGTGAAGGTGAACCTCCTCAACACCACCAGCTACGAAGACACGTTCACCAAGTTCCGGGCCGGCCTCGGCAGCGGCAACCTGCCCGACATCGTCCAGCTCGAGGACACGTCGCTCCAGGGGGTGATCGACAGCCAGTCGGTGGTGCCGATCGGTGCGTGCATCAAGGCCGACAAGTACCCGACCGACGCGTTCATCCCCCGGGTGCTCGACTACTACACCGTCCAGAACACGCTCTACGGCATGCCGTTCAACGTCTCGAACCCGGTCTTCTACTACAACAAGCAGGCGTTCCAGAAGGCCGGTCTCGACCCCGAGAAGCCGCCGAAGACGCTCGACGAGGTGCGCGCGGCCGCACAGAAGATCGTCACGTCCGGCGCCGCGAAGACCGGCTACTCGATCAAGCTCGACCCGTGGTACCTCGAGCAGTGGCTCGCGAAGGCCGGCAAGCCGTACGTGAACAACGGCAACGGTCGGGCGAAGCGTGCGACCGGCGTCGAGTTCGACACCAAGGTCGGCCAGGAGATCTTCGCGTGGCTCGACTCGATGGTCGACGACAAGCTCGCGCTCAACACCGGTCCGCCGGAGGGCAACGTCGACAACCTGCTGGCCATCGGGGCGGACAACGCCGCCATGACGATCGACACGTCGGCCAGCCTGGGGACGATCCTCGGCGTGCTCGGCGGTGGGCAGTTCCCCAACGTCACCATCGGGGTGGCGCCGATGCCGGGCCCGGTGGGCAAGGGGGGCGTACTCGTGGGTGGGGCCGCGTTGTTCATCCCGAAGGCGTCGTCGCCCGAGAGGCAGGCCGCGGCATGGGACTACATCAAGTTCCTCAACACGGCGGAGAGCCAGGCGCAGTGGTCGGTGGGGACCGGGTACTCGCCCAACCGGGAGGATGCCCTCGACGAGCCGGTGCTCCAGGCGGCCTGGGCCAAGACCCCCGAGTACAGGGTGGCCTACGACCAGCTGGTGAGCGGCGTGAACAACATCGCCACCGCGGGTCCGGTGATCGGTCCGTACCGTGAGGTGCGTGCCGAGGTGGAGAACGCCCTCACCCGGATGCTCACCCAGGGCCTCGACCCCAAGACCGCCCTGAAGGACGCCGCGACCAAGGCCGACGAGGAGATCTCCTCCTACAACGCCCGCGTCAGCTGACCATGATGCGTCCCTGGCCGACGCCAGGCGTCGGGCAGGAGACGCATGGTCGGACGATGCGTCTTCGAGCGACGCGGGGTCCGCGCGCGAGTGATGTCGCCGAGGGACGCATGGTGCAACTATGCGTCCCTCGTCCGACGCGTAGCGTCGCTCAGGGACGCATCAACGCTTGAGGATGACGACGGCGGCGTTGGCGCCGCGGCCGACGGTGTGGGCCAGGCCCGCGCCGGCGCCGGCGACCTGACGGGGCCCGGCCGTCCCGCGCAGCTGCTGGGTGATCTCGACCACCTGGCCGAGGGCCGACGCGCCGAGCGGCTCGCCCTTGGCGAGCAGGCCCCCACTGGGATTGACCGGCAGCCGGCCGCCCGGCTCGGTCGCGCCCGACTCGAGCAGCGCGGCCGAGCCGCCCCGCTCGCACAGCCGCAGCTCCTCGTAGCCGAGCAGCTCGCGGGCGGCGTCGGTGTCCTGGCACTCGACGACGTCGAGGTCCGTCGGGCCCATTCCGGCCTCCTCGTAGGCGGCGTCGGCCGCGAGCGACGACGGTGGGGTGATCCCCGTGTCGTCGATGCCGCTCATCGGCGTGGCCTCGCCGAGCACCGAGCCGGGGAGGTGCGATCGCAGGGCCGCGGCGGCGATCCGGACCGCGCCGTCGCCGCGCTCGGACTTCTGCAGCACGACCGCGGCCGCCCCCTCGTTGGGGGAGCAGAGCATGTGCAGGTGCAGCGGCTCGCACACCACCCGTGACGCGAGCACGTCCTCGGCGGTCGTCGGCTTCTGGTACATCGCGTTGGGGTTGTCGGCGCCGTTGGCCCGGTTCTTCACGCACACCCGGGCGAGGTGCTCCTTCGTCACCCCGGACTCGCGCATGAGCCGCTGGGCTCGCAGCGCGAAGTACGCGGGAGTCACCGCCAAGCCGCCCTGCTCGCGCCACGGCTCGAAGAACGACGAGCGGATGATGCCCTTCGGCATCTTCTCCATGCCGAACACGAGCACGGTGTCGTACTGCCCGTTGGCGATCGAGTGCGCGGCGAGCATGAGCGCGGCGCCGCCGCTCGCGCAGCCGGCCTCGACGTTGACGATCGGCACGCCGGTCAGGCCCAGCGCGCCGAGCACTTTGTGGCCGGCCGCGACGCCGCTGTAGACGGTCGCGCAGAACGCGGCCTGGAAGCGCGGGTTGCCCGCCTCGGCCAGCGCCGCCCTCACCGCGGTCACGCCCATGTCGGTGACGGTCACCCCGTCGAAGCGACCGAACGGGTGCAGCCCGATGCCGGTGATCGAGACGTCCATCAGGCCGCACTCCCGTGGGGGTCGCCCGAGGCGGGTGCGAACGCGTAGGTGACCACGGCGGTGCCGTCCTCGTCGGTCTGGAGGGTGTCGGCCACGAGGTGCATGGGCTGGCCGAAGGCCAGGGCGCCGGGGTCGGCGACCGTCAGCCGGGTGATCACGCGCAGGCCGTCGCTCAGCTCGACCACCCCGAACCCGAAGGGCACTTCGCCGTCGTAGCCCGGCGGGCGGGCGGTCACGGCCGTCCAGCCCCAGAGGGTGCCGTCGGTGGGCAGCTCCACCTCCTCGACGTCGTCGGCGCCGGTGTAGGGACAGGCCGCGAGCCGGGGGAAGTGGGTGCGGCCACTCGACGGCGAGTACCCGCCGATCAGGACGATCGACCGGTCGGCCCGATCGCGGAACATCCCCTCGGTCAGGGGTCGGGTCGCGGCGGTCACACCACTCCTTCCTGGTGCAGGCGGGCGATCTCGTCGGCGTCGAGCCCGACGATCTCGCGCAGGATCTCGTCGGTGTGCTCGCCGAGGCGGGGTGCGCCCGACGGCGCGACGATGGGTTCGCCCACCCGGCGGGGGTACGGCGCCTGCTGCTGCACCGGGCCGATCACCGGGTCGTCGACGGTCACGAGGTCGCCGCGGGCGGCGATGTGCGGATCGGCGAAGATGTCGGCCGCGGTGAACGCGGTGGCGACGGGGACGTCGGCGGCGACGCAGCGCTCCTCGACCTCGTGGGCGGGCAGTGACGACGTCCACTCGGCGACGATCGTGTTGATCTCGTCGTTGTGCGCGGCACGGTCGGCGAGGCGGGTGAAGCGTGCGTCGTCCAGCAGGTCGGTGCGCTCCATCGCCTGGCAGAGGCGGGCGAAGTTCGCGTCGCTCCCTGCCACGATGCACACGTACTTGCCGTCGGCCGACGGGTAGTTGTCGAGCGGCGCCGAGTTGGCGAGCCGGTTGCCCTCCCGCGTGCGGATGATGCCCAGCTGCTCGTAGGCGGGGAGGGTCCACTCGAGGATGCGCAGGACCGAGCCGTACAGCGCGGCGTCGATCACCGCGCCGTTCCCGGTGCGTCGACCGTCGCGCGCGTAGAGCGCGCCGAGCGCGGCCTGGGCCGCGAACACGCCCGTGAGGTAGTCGGAGATCGTCACCCCCACGCGCACCGGCGGCCGGTCGGGGTAGCCGGTGAGGTTGAGGAGGCCGCCGTAGCCGATGCCGACGCGGTCGAGTCCGCCGCGCCGGGCATTGGGCCCGTCCTGGCCGAACATCGAGATGCGCACCACGACGAGGCGGGGGTCGAGGTCGGCCGGGCCGATGTGCCACTGCTCGAGGGTGCCGGGGCGGAAGTTCTCCACGACGATGTCGGCGGTGGCGGCGAGGCGGCGGAAGACGTCCTGGCCCTCGGGCCGCCGAAGGTCGAGGGTGACGCTCTTGCGGCCGCGTCCCTCGACGGCCCAGAACAGCGAGTAGCCGGGTCCGCCGGCCGTCTCGCCCGCGGTGGCGTCGCTCGCGAGCCCCGGCGTGACGAACGGCCCGATGTCGCGCATGAAGTCGCCGGTGCCGGGCTGCTCGATCTTGATGACCTCGGCGCCCTGCTCGCCGAGCAGGCCGGCGCAGAACGGTGCGGCGATGCGGGTGCCGAGATCGAGGACCCGGACTCCTTGGAGGGGGCCCGTCACCTGCCTGCCTGCTCCTTCTTCACCGCGTCCATGCCGCCCTCCTTGCGGCTCGACATCGCGCTGGTCGCGGTCGCGCTCGCGGAGACGAACTGGTGCACCATGAAGTGGTAGCGCCATGACTCGTGCTGGCCCATGTTGTCGAGGGTGTGGTTGACGGTGTCCTTGATCGCCTCGGCGGTCACCGGCGGGATCAGCGCGACCTTCTCGGCCATCTCCCGCACCGCGCCGTCGAGGTCGTCGCGGGCGACGACCTTGTTGACGAGCCCGAAGCGCTCGGCGTCGGCCGCCGAGAGCGTCTCGGCGCACCAGAGGAACTCCTTGGCCTTGCGGGGCCCGAGCTCCCACGGCTCGACCAGGATCTCCACGCCCACGCCGGTCATCCGGGCGACCGGGTTGGAGAACCGCGTGTCGTCGGCCGCCACGATCAGGTCGCACATGCAGGCGAGCATGAGGCCCGCCGCGGCGACCGCACCGTGCACCGACGCGATCGTCGGCTTGCGGAAGTTGCGTAGGCGCAGGCACTTGTCCCAGTACATGACCTGCTCGTGGCGCAGCTTGCCCTCGGGCGTGTCGCGCATGCGGGACCACTCGTCGGCCTCGCTGAGGATGTCCTTCAGGTCGTGACCGGCGGAGAAGTGCTTGCCCTCGCCGCCCAGGATCACGACCCGCACCTCGTCGTCGGCGTCGGCCAGGTCGAGCGCCGCGTCGATCTCGTCGATCATCAGCGAGCTCTGCGCGTTGGCGGCGTCGGGCCGGTTCAGGGTCAAGAAGGCGAGGTGGCCCTCGACCTCGTAGTGGATCGTCTCGAACTGCGCGGGCATGGGGGCATCATGCCAGGAATCCGATCCGACCTGACGCCCCCGTCAGCCCCTCCGCACCCGTCCCGCGCGTTTTGTCGCCGTGCGAAGGCGCAGGGTGGGTGAAGCGGCGCCAGGGCGCCAAGCGGGGGAGTGGCCGCGCTACTTGGGGTCGCGGGGGAGGCCGAGGACGCGCTCGGCCAGGATGTTGCGCTGGATCTCGTTGGTGCCGGCCCAGATCGACGACGCCTGGTAGTAGAGCCACGAACGCTGCCAGGTGCCGCCGCCGGGGTTGTCGTCGGCGCCGAACCACAGCGGGGCGGCCTCGGCGAGCACGGCCATGACGGTGTCGTGGAGCCGCTTGCTCATCTCGCTCCAGTAGAGCTTGAGTGCGCTGCCCTCGGGGCCGGGCGGCTGGCCCTT
>Ga0194132_10012745_pt1 | contig 10385 bp, 8 predicted proteins | sample TA2KigOf80mmetaG_FD_148612 | JGI IMG/M metagenome (GOLD analysis project Ga0194132, IMG submission 148612) | Freshwater microbial communities from Lake Tanganyika, Tanzania - TA2015054 Kigoma Offshore 80m | ecosystem: Environmental > Aquatic > Freshwater > Lake | place: Tanzania: Lake Tanganyika... | reverse complement strand
GGATGCTCTGTGGCAGGCCATCGCTGAGACTCTCGACTTCTTCACGCCTCACGAGTGCGCCAACTACTTCCGAAACTCAGGCTATGAACCAGAATGATCGGAAAATGCTCTAGACGACCGGCCCCAGCACCTCGCGCAGCTTCTCCGCCAGCTCTCGCTGGGTGAATGGCTTCGGCAACACCGGCGGGCTGTCATCCCCGGCCACGTCGCCGCGCTCGATCAGCTTGCCGGTCGTCAGCAGCACCCTGAGGTCCGGAAGCAGCGCGCCGACCTCGCGCGCCAGCGCGTAGCCGTCCTGCCCCGGGCCGAGGTCGATGTCGCTCAGCATCAGGTCGAAGCGCGCATCGGCATCGAGCACGCGCAGCGCCCCCTCGGCCGAGCTCGCCCCCACTGTCTCGCAGCCCAGCCGGCCGAGCTGGGCCGTCATCACCGAGAGAACCGGCGCGTCGTCGTCGACGACGAGCACGCGAAGAGGGGGAAGCGCGCCGGCCGGCACCTTCGCCGCGCCGTTGCCTTTCGGCTCGCGCAGATCGACGGTCTCCGCGACCAGCGGCAGAACCAGGGTGACGACCGTGCCGCGCCCCGCCTCGGTATCGATCTTGAGCTCGCCGCCGGCCTGCTTGACCACGCCATAAGCGAGGCTCAAGCCCAGGCCCGTCGCCTTGTCTTCCTTTCGCGTGGTGAAGAACGGCTCGATCGCCTTGGCCGCGACCTCGGGCGTCATGCCGACGCCGGTATCGGCGATCGCGATCGCCAGATAGGCCCCGGGCGCCAACTCTCCCGTCGCCGCCTGATCCGGCGCGACGACGACGCCGCGCGTCGAGATCGTCAGCTTTCCGCCCTCGGCCATCGCGTCGCGCGCGTTGAGCGCTATGTTGATGATCGCGGTCTCGAGCTGGGCGACGTCGATCATGACCTCGTCCCGCGGCGCGGAAAGCTCGAAGGCGAGCTCGATCCTGCCGCCGAGATTCCGCGTCAGCAGCGCGCCCATGGCCTTCAACCGGCTGTGAAGCGCGACCTTCTCCGGCCGGACCGAACGACGGCGGGCGAAGCCCAGCATGCTCTGGGTCAGCTCGGTGCCGCGCTCCGCGGTACCGAGGATCGTGCGCGTCAGCCGCAGCAGCCTGTCGGTCTTCACGTTACCGCTGGTGCCCATGTCTTCGAGCATCTCGGCGTTGCCGAGAATGATCATGAGCAGGTTGTTGAAGTCGTGGGCGACGCCGCCCGAGAGCTGGCCCAGCGCCTCGAGCCGCCGGGACTTCTCGAGCCTGGCCTCGATCTCGCGCATCTGGGTCACGTCCGAGAGAGTGCCGACGAAGCCCACGACATCGCCGTCGCGGTCGCGCTCAGGTGCCGCCGTGTCGACGACCCAGCGCACGCTGCCATCCGGCTGACGGATCCGGTACTCCTGGCGCAGTTCCTGGCCATGCTGGATCGCCTCGATCCAGGCACGCGCGATGCGGTCGCCATCCTCCGGATGCACGGCTGCGCGCCACGACTGCAGCGTTGCCTCTCCCGTCAGCCCCGTGATCCGGCGCCAGAAATCGTTGGCGAAGACCAGGAGGCCGGACGCATCCATGCGATAGATGCCGGCCGGCACCGTCTCCGCCAGCGCGCGAAAGCGATCCTCGGAGAGCCTGAGCTCGTCGATCGCCTCCAGGAGATCGAGCTCGCGCTTGACGCGCTCCGACACGTCGGCGACGGCCACCACCGTACCGCCATCGGCCGTGATGAAATGCGAGCTGCGCAGCCAGAGGCCGCCATGCAGGCGGACCTGGTTCTTCTCGCGCTCGTGGAAACCGGCGAGGAGCGCCGCGGCGACCTCGGCCTGACTCTCAGGGCTTTCGCCCTGCGTCGTGCGCTCGACATAGGCGCCGACGATGTCGTCGATCCAGCCGCCGGGAACAAGCAGGTCGCGAACCGACGGGAACAGCTCGTAGTAGCGCTCGTTGCAGAAGACGAAGCGGCCGTCCGGGTCATACAGCGCGAGCCCCTCGCCCAGGCTGCTCACGGCTTCCTCGAGGCTTCGGCGCGACTCCTCGATCACGGCCTTCTGGTGCACGACGGTCTCGACCATCGCATCGAAAGCCCGCTCGACGCGGCCGATCTCCCCGGGCGAGTAGGTCGGGCCGATCTGCACGATAGTCGCCCCGCGGGTCATGCGTTGCGCAGCGTCGGCCAGGCGTTCAAACGAGTGAGCATATCGGGCGGACAGGACGAGCCAGCCCGCCAGCGTCGCACTCGCGACCAGGAAGGCGATCGTGACGACGCCGAGGGCAAGCCGCATCGCCGCGGCTCCGTCACTCAGTGCAACGCACAGCAGCCCGATGGCGGCAGCCGCCGCGACGACGGAAAGAACGAGAACAGCGAGTCCGCGCCCCCGAGCCAGGGCCGCGCGAGGACCGGACTTAGGCGGCTGCATGCGGCTCAGCGCTTGGCGTAGAGATCTTCCATGCTGAAGCGAAGCGCATCCTTGGGATTCGCCTCGGCCGAGCCGATCGCCGGGCCGTCGATGAAGCTGAAGCCGGCCCCGACGGCCGCGACCGCCAGGCTGCCCGTACGAATGCCATGCAGGTATGTAAGCAGGTGAGCCTTCTCCGCCGCAATCACGAACTTCTCGAAGTCCTGCGCCAGACTCTCTTCGCGTCCCTGAGGAGCCTCGGCCGAGATCGCGTGCAGCCCGACATGGGCGAAACGCGGCAGGGAATGAGTGGCAGGCAGCGGCATCCTGAGCGTGACGCCTCGAGACGCGGGCTTGAGGGTCGGGAGGATCTCGATCAGCCGGCTCTGCGGGAAGCCGTCCGAGCCTCCCACCAGGTCGAAGATGGCCAGGCGCTGCAGGCTCAGGGGTAGCGTGCGCCACAGCTTCACATACTCGGACCTGAAGGCGGTGGAGGTCACCGTGTCGACATGCACCGGGATGGTGAACAGGAGACGGCGGTCCTGGGCCTCGACCCGCATGAACTCATCTACGACGCGCCTCAGCAGGCGAAGATCGTAGTCCATACGGACATGGCGATCGTCCAGGCCCTCGACCGCCGACTCACCGGAGACCACTCGGCCACCAGGCGATTTCGTCACGGGCACGCAGAGGAAGTTGAAGACGGCGTTGCGCTTCACGTTCCAGATCGGCCGGAACAGGAAGCGGACCTGGTCGAGCCTCGACAGGGGCAAGACATGCGCCGCCGGCGACGATGCCCGTTCGATCTCGGCGACGACGGCTTCGGCGAGATCGCCCTCCTGCCGGATGACGGCGAGCAGCGTCTTCGGGTCGCCGGCCGCAGCGGCGCTATCGACTTGCATCTCCGCCCGGAACTCGGCGCTCAGGATCCCGGCCAGCTCCTCGCCGAGCTGAGCGCATTTGGATCGTGCCTCCTGCGGTACCAGCGCCGGGAAGAACAAGATGACACCCAGATCGTCGCCGGTGCGGTAGAGGTCGGACGGCGTCAGGCGCCGTTCGATGGCGCGACGCATCAGAGCGTCGGCCTGTACCGCCATGGCTGGCCATTCCTCGCCGAACCGCTCCTTGATTGCTGCAATATTCGTGAATTGCAGTCTGCCTGCTGTCACCGGCTCGCGCCGCCCAAGAAGCTTGGCAGCCCTCGCTTCGAATCCGTCCGGTGGCACCACCGTCGGATCCGCCGCAGCCGGGCGCTTTGCCGGCGCGGTCGCGGAGTGGCTCGGGGTCACGATCCGACCATCGCAAAGAATGGTTAATAAGTTCTCTCTTTCCGGCGGCTTTGTTAGGTTGGGCCGATCTCATGACCCCGGTTGCCCCAGTCCCTGCAAGCGGCGTCGCCGAGCTTCTCGAAGCCGATCTCCTGCGCGTCGTTCTCGAACACAGCGAACAGGGGATCAGCGTCTACGACGCGGAACGGCGCCTGGTCCTATGGAACGACCGCTGGCTCAAGCTTCTGGGACTGCCGGAGAAATTCGCGCGCCTCGGTGCCTCGCTGCACGACATGCTGCTCTGGCAGGCCAATCGCGGTGATTTCGGTAAAGTTGACCCTATTGCCGAAGCGCGGCGCCGGCTGAAGGAGTTCGGCACCGAATACGTCCGCGAATGGGAACGGCGCACGACCGACGGCACCTGGCTGCACTTCCGGCGGACGCCGATCGCCGGCGGCGGAGTCGCCACCTTCATCACCGACGTGACGGCGAGCCGCACGCGCGAGGCGGCATTGGCCGAGCGCCAGGTCGCGCTGCAGACGGTGCTTGAGAACATGGACCAGGGCATCGTCATGATCGACGGCGCGCACCGGGTGGTGACGGCAAACCAGACGGTGCTCGACTGGTTCGGCATGACGCGCGAGGAGCACCCGGATGGCATCCCCTATCGCGAAGTCATGCGGCAGATCTATAGTCGCGCCGGCATAGTCGAGCCCGAACTCTCCCAGCGGATCGAGCAGGTCCTCGCCGACGCCAACCACTTCGCTGCGCGCATCTACCGGCTCCCGATCGCCGATGGGCGCACGGTCGAGGTGCACCAGCGCCCGCTTGCGGATGGCGGCGTCGTCCGCGTCTATACCGATATCAGCGAGCGCCTTCGTTCTGAGGAGGAGCTGGAGGTCAGCCGGACGGAAGCAATCGAGGCGACCAGGCTGCTGGCGGACGCCCTCGACAACTCTACCGACGGCTTCGTGCTGTGGGATCGTGATCGCCGCCTGGTGATCTGGAACGCGGCCTATTCCCGCCTGGCGCCGGGTGTTGCCGACATTCTCAAGGTCGGCCTCTCGCTCGACGACTTCGTCGTAACCGCGGTCGAACGCGGCGCTCTCCAGAGGGAGCCTGAATCATCAAACGAAGACACGATCCGGTATTGGCTCGAGCGCTACCAGCAGGATGCGACCTACGAGCACCATCGCGCGATCGGCGGCTGGATGCTCTCGAGCAACCGTGTGCTGGCCGACGGCAGCATCCTGTGGACGCGAACCGACATCAGCCCGATCAAGGCGCGCGAGAAGGAGCAGGGCGAGCATGCCGCACGCCTGGAGGATCTCACTCGGAAGCTCGATCTCGCCCGCCTCGAGGCCGAGGCAGCCAGCCGCGCCAAGTCGCGCTTCCTCGCCCAGGTGAGCCACGAGCTGCGGACGCCGCTGAACGCCATCCTCGGATTCTCCGACGTGATGCGGAGCCAGCATTTCGGCCGGCTCGGCAACGAGCGCTATGTCGGCTATGCCGACGACATCCACGGCGCCGGCAGCCACCTTCTGCAGGTGATCAACCAGATCCTCGACCTCGCCAAGGTCGAGGCCGGCCGCATGGTGATCGACCCGCAGCGAAACTCGCTGAAGCGGCTGGTGCAGGAGTCCCTGAAGCTGATCTCGACCCAGGCCGAGGCGAGCCATCTGAATCTCGAAGGCGATATCGAGGACCTGCCGCTCTGGGCCGACCGGCGGCTCGCCAAGCAGGCGCTCGTCAACATCCTCGGCAACGCCATCAAGTTCACGCCGCCCGGCGGCAGCGTGCGCGTCGATGCCGCGATCGCCGATGGCATGACCGTGATCTCGATCACCGATACCGGCACCGGCATGACCCAGGCCGAGATCGCAACCGCGATGGAGCCCTTCGGACGCGTCGACTCGACGGCGAAGCGCGCGCGCGAGGGCACCGGTCTTGGCCTGCCGCTGGTGAAGGCGTTCCTCGAGCTGCATGGCGGCCGCATCACCATCGACAGCGAGAAGGGCCGCGGCACCGCGATCCAGCTCTTCTTCCCGCTGCCCCCGGCATGAGCGAGGCAAGAGTTGCGGCGCTGGTGATGGCCGCCGGACGCGGACAGCGGCTCGGCGGCGACGAGCCGAAGCAGTACCTCCTGCTCGGCGGCCTCAGCGTGCTGGCGCGAAGCCTGGCGCTGTTCGCGAGCCACCCCCGTATCGATCGCGTGCGCGCGGTGATCCACGCCGACGACCGGGAGCGCTATGGCGAGGCGATCGGCTCGCTTAAACTCGCGCCGCCGGTATCGGGCGGGACGACGCGGCAGGACTCCGTCCGCCTCGGCCTCGAAAGCCTCGCGAATGATCCGCCGGACTTCGTCCTGATCCACGACGCCGCGCGTCCGCTGACGCCGCCTTCCGTGATCGGCCGCGTGATCGACGCGCTGAAGACGAGCGTCGGTGCGATCCCTGCCCTCCCCGTCACCGACACCTTGAAGCAGGGCGACGGCAGCCGCGTGACCGGAACGGTTCCACGCGCCGGCCTCTATCGTACGCAGACGCCGCAGGGCTTCCGCTTCGCCGAGATCCTGGAAGCGCATCGCCGCTTCGCCGGCGCCGAGCTCACCGACGATGCCGCGGTCGCGGAGGCGGCCGGTCATCCGGTCGCGCTGGTGCCTGGCGACGAAGCGGCGTTCAAGATCACCACCGCAGACGATCTGGAGCGCGCTCGGCGCGTCTCCGGAGAGACGCGCATCGGCACCGGCTTCGACGTCCACCGCTTCGGCCCCGGCGATCATGTCTGGCTCTGCGGCATACGCGTTCCGCATCAGCGCGGGCTGATCGGCCATTCCGATGCCGATGTCGGCCTGCATGCACTGACCGACGCGATCCTGGGCGCCATCGGTGCCGGCGATATCGGCCTGCACTTCCCGCCGAGCGATCCGCGCTGGCGCGGTGCTCCGTCCGGCGGGTTCCTCGCTCACGCGGCAAGCCTCGTCACCGCGCGCGGCGGTCGCCTCGTCCATGCCGACGTCACCGTGATCTGCGAGCGGCCGAAGGTCGGGCCGCATCGGGACGCGATGCGCGCCGCGATAGCCGCGATCCTCGGCATCGATCTCGACCGGGTCAGCGTCAAGGCGACGACGACCGAGGGTCTCGGCTTCACCGGGCGCGGCGAGGGCATCGCCGCCGAGGCCGTGGCGACGGTGATGCTGTGACTCCGCCTCGCCTCATCGCCACCGGCTTCGGCCTCGGCCTCATTCCCTTTGCGCCCGGCACCTGGGGATCAATGCTGGCGCTGCCGATCGCCTGGCTCGTCGCGCCCTTCGGCGTCTGGGTCTCGCTGCTCGGCGCCACCGCCCTGACCGTGATCGGCGCCTGGGCCGTCGCGCGCGCCCTTGACAACAGCATCGTCGTCGATCCGCCCGACATCGTCATCGATGAGACCTGCGCGCAGTGGCTGGTGCTGGCCGTGCTGCCGCAGGAGGTGTTCGCCTACTTCCTCGGCTTCCTCGCCTTCCGCGCCTTCGACATCGTGAAACCCTGGCCGGCCGGCTGGGCCGACCGCAATCTCGACGGCGTGCTCGGCGTCATGGCCGACGATCTGCTGGTCGCGCCGTATGCTGCGGCCGTCGCGTGGCTGATCCTGTGGCTGATCCCATGACCGACCTGGTGCCCCTCGCGACCGCCTTGCTCGAGAATCTTCGGCAACGACGCCTGAAAGTCGCGACCGCCGAAAGCTGCACCGGCGGCCTGATCGCCGCGAGCCTGACCGAGATCGCCGGATCCTCCGACGTCGTCGACCGCGGCTTCATCACCTACTCGAACGAGGCGAAGTCAGAGCTTCTCGGCGTCCATGCCGATCTCATCGGCAAACATGGCGCGGTCAGCGAGGAAGTGGCGCGCGCCATGGCTGAGGGCGCCATCGCGCGCAGCCGCGCCGATGTCGCCATCGCGGTCACCGGCATCGCCGGCCCCGGCGGCGCCACGCCGACCAAGCCCATCGGCCTCGTGCATCTCGCGGTCGCCAGGCGCGGTGGCAAGGTGCTTCACGAACGTCATGTGTTTGCAGGTGACCGGAAACAGGTGCGGATCGCGACCGTCGAGCGCTCCTTCGCGATGCTGGATCAGGCGGCCGGCGGGGCCGTGCCGTAGAGCGCCCTGGCGCGCGCCTCGAAGGCGTTGACCATGCGGCGGACGGCCTCGTCGAACAGCACGTGCATCAGCCCCTGCAGCATGCGGTTCTTGAATTCGAAATCGACGTAGAAGTCGATCTCGCACTGGCCGTCCCCCACCGGATTGAAGATCCAGTGGTTGTTGAGATACCTGAACGGCCCGTCGGTATAGGCGACGTCGATACGCCGTTCGTCGGGCGCCAACTTCACCTGCGAGGTGAAGCGCTCCCGGATCATCTTGAAGCCGATCACGAGATCCGCCCAGAAGGTATCGCCTTCGCGCTTGCGGATGCGCGCGGCAACACACCAGGGAAGGAACTCGGGGTAGCGCTCGACCTCGGCGACCAGGCGGTAAAGCTGTTCCGGCGTGTAGGGCAGCAGCCGCTTCTCGGCGTGGGTCGGCATCCCCCTATTCGGCCGCAGCCAGCCGCGCCTGACGGGCGGCGCGGAGCCGCGCGAAATCCTCGCCGGCATGATGCGAGGAACGCGTCAGCGGCGAGGACGATACCAGCAAGAAGCCCTTACCCGTCGCCATCGTCGCATAGGCGGCGAACTCGGCCGGTGTGACGAAATCGGCGACGACGTGATGCTTCGGCGTCGGCTGCAGGTACTGGCCGATGGTGAGGAAGTCGACATTCGCGGCGCGGAGGTCGTCCATCACCTGATGGACCTCCTCCTTCTTCTCGCCAAGACCGACCATGATGCCGGACTTGGTGAACATCGCCGGGTTCAGCTCCTTCACCCGATCAAGCAATCGGAGCGAAGCAAAATAGCGCGCGCCCGGCCTAACCTCGGGATAGAGGCGCGGCACGGTTTCGAGGTTGTGGTTGTAGACGTCCGGTCCCGCCTCGACGACCGTCTCGATCGCGCCCTCCTTCTTGAGGAAGTCGGGGGTGAGCACCTCGATCGTGGTCATCGGCGCCGCCGCCCGGATGGCGCGGATGGTGCGGGCGAAATGCGCCGCACCGCCGTCGTCGAGATCGTCGCGGTCGACGGAGGTGACGACGACGTGGCTGAGGCCCAGTCCACCTACCGCCTCGGCGACATGCTCGGGCTCATGCGGGTCGAGCTGGTCGGGACGCCCCGTGGCGACATTGCAGAAGCTGCAGGCGCGCGTGCAAACAGAGCCCAGGATCATCACAGTCGCATGCTTCTTCGCCCAGCACTCGCCGATATTCGGGCAAGCCGCCTCTTCGCAAACCGTGTTGAGCTTGAGCCGCCGCATCAGCTCGCGCGTCTGATGGTACTCGCGGCTGACCGGCGCCTTGACCCGGATCCAGTCTGGCTTGCGCTTGACCGGGTTGTCCGGCCGGTGCGCCTTCTCGGGGTGGCGGACGGTCGTCATCTCTTAGATGTGTAGGACCTGCCCGTAAGCGTCAAGCACCGCCTCGTGCATCATCTCCGAGAGGGTCGGGTGCGGGAAGATGGTCCCCATAAGCTCCTTCTCGGTCGTCTCCATGGTCTTGGCGATGGTGTAGCCCTGGATCAGCTCGGTCACCTCGGCGCCGATCATGTGGGCCCCGAGCAGCTCGCCGGTCTTGGCGTCGAACACCGTCTTGACCAGGCCTTGGGTCTCGCCGAGCGCGATCGCCTTGCCGTTGCCGACATAGGGGAAGCGCCCGACGCGCACCTGCCGGCCCGCCGCCTTGGCCTTGGCCTCGGTCATGCCGACGGAGGCGACCTGCGGCGTACAATAGGTGCAGCCCGGGATGTTGGAGGTATCCATCTCGTGCGGATGCAGCCCCGCGATGGCCTCGACGCAGATCACGCCCTCATGCATCGCCTTGTGCGCGAGCCAGGGCGCGCCGACGAGGTCGCCGATGGCGTAGACGCCGGGCTCGCCGGTCCTGAGCAAGCCATCGGTAACCACATGGGTCTTCTCGACCTTCACCTTGGTGCCCTCGAGGCCGAGCTTCTCGACATTGCCGACGATGCCGACGGCGAGGATGACGCGGTCGACGGTGATCTCCTGAGACTTGCCCCCGGCCTCCACCGTGGCGGTCACGTTCGCGGCGCCCTTCTTCAGCGCCTTCACCGTGGCGCCGGTCATGATCTTCATGCCCTGCTTCTCGAAGGCCTTCCTGGCGAAGGCCGAGATCTCCTCGTCCTCGACGGGCAGGATGCGGTCCATGACCTCGACTACCGTCACCTCGGCGCCGAGCGTGCGATAGAAGGAAGCGAACTCGATGCCGATCGCGCCGGAGCCGACGACCAGCAACGACTTCGGCATGGTCTCCGGCACCATCGCCTCCTTGTAGGTCCAGACCAGCTTGCCGTCGGGCTCGAGGCCCGGAAGCGTGCGCGCCCGCGCGCCGGTGGCGAGGATCACGTGCTTCGCCGTGATGTCGGCGACGGGCCTGCCATCCTTGGTGACCTTCACCTTGCGCATAGGTCCGGCAGCGCCGTCGAGCGCGCCATGGCCGTCGAAGACGGTGATCTTGTGCTTCTTCATCAGGCCTTTGACGCCGGCCGAAAGCTGGCCCGCCACGGTGCGCGAGCGCTTGACGATCTTGGAGAGGTCGAAGCTCGCGCCCTGCACCGAGAAGCCGTAGTGATC
>Ga0194132_10012743_pt1 | contig 10386 bp, 9 predicted proteins | sample TA2KigOf80mmetaG_FD_148612 | JGI IMG/M metagenome (GOLD analysis project Ga0194132, IMG submission 148612) | Freshwater microbial communities from Lake Tanganyika, Tanzania - TA2015054 Kigoma Offshore 80m | ecosystem: Environmental > Aquatic > Freshwater > Lake | place: Tanzania: Lake Tanganyika... | reverse complement strand
TCAGCATGCTGCGCACCCTGCACGAGGCGTACAAGGTCGCGCAGCTGCGCGGGCAGAACCTGTCGCCGCTGCGCGCGCTCTACCTCGCCACGTTGGGCGGCGCCCAGGCGCTCGGCCTGCAGGACCGGATCGGCAGCTTCGCCCCGGGCAGGGAGGCCGACCTGGTGGTGATCGACCTGGCGGCCACGCCGCTGCTCGAGCGGCGCCTGCGCCACGCCGAGAGCCTCGCGGAGAAGCTCTTCGCCCTCATCATGCTCGGCGACGACCGCTGTGTCGCCGCGACCTACGTGCAGGGACGCATTCAGGCGCTGCCGGGGAAGCGGCTTTAGCCCCGGCCTGCGCGCGCGTGGCGCAGGCGCGGCCGGACTGAGTGCCTCTACTCCTGGCGGATGCCGGCGTCCTTGATCACCTGCGCCCAGCGCCTGAGCTCCGCCTCGATCAAGCGCCGGAATTCCTCCGGCGTGTTCGGCGCGCGGCGCGCCGTCAGAGAGCTGGGGTTCGGTAAGCGTTGCACCCTTGACGCGGATCTCGACGTCGAGAACGTAGGGCGCCAGCGCGGCGGCGTCGATTTCCATGCCCAATCCCGGCGCCTCGGGCAGGCGGACCTGGCCGTCCGCGCCGGGCAGCAGGTGGTTCTTCGTGATCGCGAACCCGAGCGGCTTGGGCTCGGCGGGATACTCGCAAATCTCGTGCCCCGCGAGCCCCGCATAGGGCTGGATCGACGCGGCGAGCGCGCGGTGCGAGGTGAAGGTGTGATTGACATAGGTGACGCCTGTTGCCGCCGCGTAGTCCGCCCCTGCCTTCGCCACCGTGATGCCGCCGACCCGGCCGGCATCGATCTGCACGTAGCCGAGGCCGGCGCGGCCGATCGTGTCGTGGTTCATGGGTGCGCTCCTCGCATTGGCTCAGCTTTCCGGATCCCCGGCATATGTTCGCCCGCGGGACGGCACCCGTCTAGCGCCGCCAGTGGTACGATGAAGTGAATCGATGTTCGCAATCCGAACAAATGAGGCCAAGAGCGTGGTGCGCTCGCTCGCCAAGGGCCTGAGGGTGCTCGAGGCCTTCAGCGCGCAGGAATCCGAGCTGACGCTCGCCGAGGTGGCGCGCCGCTCCGGCCTCGACAACGGCACGGCGTTTCGCATGCTCAATACGCTGGAGCTGCTCGGCTATCTGCGGCGCAACTTCGACAGCCGGCGCTTCCGCCTCTCCACCAAGGTGCTCGACCTCGGCTTCAGCGCGCTCGCGCGCGCCGAGCTGCGCGCCGCCGCGCGCCCGATCCTGCGCGCGCTGGTGGGTGAGGTGAACGAGGCGGCGGCGCTGTCGGTGCTCGAGGACGGCGAGGTGATCTACCTTGAGCGCGTGCAGGCGGGGCTGGTGCGCCTCGGCGTCGACGTCCGGGTGGGTTCGCGCATGCCGGCGTACTGCATGAGCCCGGGCCGCGCGATGCTCGCCTTCCTGCCGCCCGCTCAGCAGAAGAAGATGCTCGGGCTGCGCGAGCGCCAGCGGCTTACGCCCAACACCATCGTCGAGCTGAAGCCGCTGGCCGACGCGCTCGCCAGGGTCCGCCGCGCCGGCTATGCGCTGGTGCAGCAGGAAACCACGCTCGGCGTGCGCGCGCTCGCGGTGCCGGTGCTCGACGTCGACGGTCACCCGATAGCGGCGATCAGCGTGGTGGCGCCGATGATGCGCCACACGCAGCAGGAGTTCATCGCGCGCGCGGTGGGGCCGGTGACGGCCGCGGCGCGCGAGCTGGCGAAGATCATGCATGTCCATTGACGAGGAGGAAACGATGAGCAAGTGGGACTACAAGGGAATCCTGCCGGCGATGCAGGTGCCGTTCAAGGCGGACTTTTCGATCGACGAGCCGGAGCTGCGGCGTTTCACCGCCTGGCTCTCGTCGGTCAAGGGCATCACGGGGCTGGTGACCAACGGCCATACCGGCGAAGTGTTCGCGCTCGATGCGAAGGAGCGCGCGGAGGTGACGCGCATCGTCGCCGCCGAGGCGAAGGGCCGCGTGCCGGTCGTCTCGGGTATCTGCGTCGAAGGCATCAACGAGGCCTGCGAGCACGCGGTCATGGCGAAGGAGGCCGGCGCCTCGGGGCTGCTGGTCATGCCGCCGCACCAGTGGCTGCGCTTCGGCATGAAGCCCGAGCACGTGGTCGAGCATTTCGCCGAGATCGGCAAGGCTTCGGGGCTCGACCTCGTGGTGCACATCTACCCGTCGTGGACTCGTGCCGCGTACTCGAGCGAGCTGCTCGCGGAGCTGGCGCGCCTGCCCCATGTCAAGGCATTCAAGATCGGCACACGCGACATGAACAAGTACGCGGTCGACATCCGCCATATCCGCAAGGCGGCGCCCGAGAAGGCGGTCATCACCTGCCACGACGAGTACCTGCTCGCGAGCATGGTGCAGGGCGTGGACGGCGCGCTGGTCGGCTTCGCCTCCTTCATCCCGCAGAAGATCGTCGCGCTGTATGAAGCGGTGAAGGCGGGCGACCTTAAGCGCGCGATGCAGCTCCAGTTCGAGATCAATCCCCTCAAGGACGTGGTGTACGGCATGGGCGAGCCGACCGGCGAGGCGCATGCGCGCATGAAGTACGCGATGTTCCGCGCCGGCATCTTCAGCTCGCCGCTGGTGCGCCGGCCAACCAGCGTGCCCTCGGGCGCAGTGGCCAGAGGGATCGAGAACGCGGTGCGCGAAGCCGGCATGCTGGCGAAGGAGGCGGCATGAGAAAGCTTCTTGCCGGAATCTGCGCGGCGCTCTTCCTCGGTATTTCACATGCCGAAGAGATCAAGTTCGGCGCCATGCCCCTGGGCTCGATCTGGTACGTGTTCGCGGCGTCGTTCGCCAAGCACATCACGCCGGCGCTGCCGGCCGGCAGCAAGGTCGACATCATCGCGCGCGGCGGCGGCGTGGGAAACCCGATCATCGTCAGCGAGAAGAAGGCCGAGATCGCGTTCGCCAACGTATGCACCGCGGCGTGGGCGATGGAGGGCGAGGCTGAGATCTACAAAGGGAAGAAGCACCCGGACATCCGCTCGCTGCTCGGCGGGCTGAACGAGATCTTCCTGGTCGGCATGCTTACCGAGGACTACATCAAGCGCACCGGCAACGACACGCTGGAAAAGGCCCTCACCTCGAAGAACCCGCCGCGCATCATCATGAAGCCCGCCGGCAGCACCGTGCCGCCGGCGGTGCGCATGCTGATGGAAGGGCTCGGCTTGAGCTTCGACAAGTACAAGGCGGCGGGCGGGCAGATCATTCAGGTTGACGTCGGCCAGATCCCGTCCATGTTCCGCGACGGGCGCGCGGATCTCTACTTCGAGTCCGCCTCGCCGGGACACCCCGCCACGGTCGAAGCCTCGACCACCGTGAACGTGCGCTTCCTCGACCTGCCAGAGAAATCGCTCGCGCACATGGCGAAGAACGGTCTGAAGGTGGTGAGCATGCCGGTGTTTTTCAAGGGCCAGGCCGGCCCGGTGAAAGCGGTCGACTTCGGCACCAACCTGGTGGCGCACAAGGACCTGCCGGAGAACGTGGCCTACGCCATCACCCGGGCGGTGGTCGAGAACCGCGATGCCATCGTGGCCGAGAACAAGGCGATGCAGAACTGGGTGGCGCGCGACTCGTGGAAGCCGGAGAACAACGGCATCCCGCTGCACCCGGGCGCGGCGCGCTACTACCGGGAAAAGGGCTGGATGAAGTGAGCCGTATGCTGAGCCCGCGGTGGCTGGTCGCCGCCGCGTGGCTCGTGTTCCAGCTCTACCTGCTGTACGACCCGCTGCCGTTGCAGATCGCGCGGCCGGTGCACATCTGCCTGGCGCTCGCCGTCGTCTTTCTCTTCCTGAAGCGCAATCCGGTCCTGGACTGGCTGCTGCTCGGCGCCGCCACTGCGGTGCTGGGCTACTACCTGTGGGCGTGGAAGCGCCTCTACGAGCGCATGGAGAACGTCGACGCGGTGCTGCCGGTCGACCTGGCCATGGGAACGCTGGTGCTCGTTGTCATCGCCGAGGCGGTGCGGCGCACGGTGGGCTGGGCGCTTCTCTGGGTGATCATCGGCTTTGTCGCCTACGGGTTCCTCGGCCGGCTGCTGCCCGGCTGGCTCGGCTTCCAGGGCTTCGGCTTCGAGCTGTTCATCGAATTCATGACCATGGCGCAGCACGGCATCCTCGGCGTCACCACCGAGACCTCGGTCAACTTCGTCTTCTACTTCATCCTGTTCGGGGTGGTGTACAGCGCCACCGGGGGCGGGCAGCTCTTCATGGACTCGGCGCTGAAGCTCGTCGGCCAGCGCAAGGGCGGCGCGGCGAAGTCCGAGATCGTCGCGAGCGCGCTGTTCGGCACCATCTCAGGCAGCGCGGTGGCGAACGTCGTGGCCACTGGCATCTTCACCATCCCGCTCATGAAGCGCACCGGCTACTCGCCCGAGGAAGCGGCGGCGCACGAGGCGACGGCCTCCACCGGCGGCCAGCTCATGCCGCCGGTCATGGGCATCGCCGCCTTCGTCATGGCGGAGCTTCTTGCCGTGCCTTATGCGCGCATTGCGCTCGCCGGCCTGATCCCGGCGCTCGCGTACTACTGCGCGCTCTACATGATCGTCGACCTCAAGGCGAGGCATCGCAACCTCGGCAACCTCAGCTCCGCCGACCTCGCCGCGATCCAGCCGATCCTCGCGCGCGCGCAGCTCTTCCTGCCGCCGATCGTCCTCATCGCGCTGCTCGCCGCCAACTACTCGGCGACCAGCGCGGCGATGGCGGCGAGCCTGTCGGCGCTTGCCTTGTGCTGGCTGCGGCGCGACACGCGCCTTTCCTTCCAGGGCTTCCTCGACATGGTGGAAAACATCGCGAAACAGGCTGCTGAGGTCGCGGTGCCGATCATCGCCATCGGCGTGATCGTGGCGGTGGCGATCCAGTCGAACCTCGCCCTCAAGTTCTCCACCGAGCTGATCGCGCTCTCCGGCGGCACGCTGATCGGCGCCATGCTGGTGATCATCGCCGGCTGCATCGTCATGGGCATGGGGCTGCCGACGGTCGCGGCCTACATCATCGGCGCGATCCTGTTCGTGCCCGCGCTCACCAAGCTCGGCATCACGCCGCTCGCGGCGCACTTCTTCGTCATGTACTACTGCGTGCTGTCGATGATCACGCCGCCGGTGGCGCTCGCTTCCTACGCCGCGGCGGGCATCGCCGGCGCCGACTCTATGAAGACCGGCTGGCTCGCCTTCAAGCTTTCCTTAGTGCTGTTCCTCATCCCGTTCGCGTTCGCCTTCGATCCTTCGCTGCTGTGGGACGGCCCCGCACACCTGATCGCGTTCGCCTTCATCTCGATGATGGCCGCCACCTTCTCCTGGGCGGTGTTCCTGGAGGGCTACCTGAACGGCGCCATCGGCTGGGCCGAGCGCCTCGCGAACGGCGTGGCCTCTCTTGCCGTGATATTCGCGCCAACCGGATCGCTGTGGTGGGGTGCCGGCTGCGCCGCCATCGCCGTGCTCGCCGGCTGGGCTTTCGTGTTCAGGTCGCGTTTCTACAGAGCGGCATGAAAGGACGGGTTTCCCCGCCGGAGGCGCAGTGGTCGCAGGACGCCGCCACCGGCCGGCGCATCCGCCAGGTGACGAGCCATCCGTCGATCCACCACCACCCGTTCTTTTTCGTGCCACCGTGGGATGACGCCATGCGGCGCCTGGTGTTCGTTTCGCACCGCACGGGCAAGCCGCAGCTCTTTGCGGAAGAAGTTTCCTCCGGAAAGCTGATCCAGCTCACCGACCGGCCGGACCTCGCCGAATGGTCGCTTCACCCGGCGCACCACGGCCGCTTCGTGGTGTTCGTTGCCGGCACGCAGGCGGTTCGCCTCGATCTCGAGACGCTGCGCGAGGACGTGCTCGCCGACTTCGGCGCGGTGGAGATGCGTGAGAAGGGAATGGTCGGCGCGGCGATGGGCACGACCACGCTTTCGCGCGACGACCGCTGGTGGGCAGTGCCGGTGAAAGCGGGGAAGGTTTCCCGATTCGTCGTGTTTGACCTGAAGACCCTTTCCCATACGGTCATTCTCGAGCGCGACAGCATCGGCCATCCCCAGTTCTGCCCGGACGACCCGGGCCTCATCTTCTATGCCGGTCCGCTCACCGACCGGCTGTGGCTGGTGAACCGCGACGGCAGCGGCAACCGGCGGCTGTGGCAGCGCGAGCACAAGGCGCAGTGGATTACCCACGAGAGCTGGCTGCGCGGCCGGCGCGAGCTGGCCTTCGTCGACTGGCCACACGGCATGCGAGCGGTGCACGTGGACAGCGGCGCGGTGCGCTGGCTCACGCGCTTCCCGGCCTGGCATGCGCACCCGGACGACACCGGAAGCTGGGTCGTCTGCGATACCAATTTTCCGGATCGTGGTTTGCACCGGTTGTTTCTCGACCGGCCCATGGAAGAGAAGCTGTGCGAGCCCCGATCGAGCTCGGTCGGGACGCACTGGGCCGGCCCATTCCCGTACAACGACGGCCCGCGCGAGGTGTACGCGCCGCAGCACACCCACCCGCATCCGCGCCCCTCGCCCGACGGCTCGCGCGTGCTCTATACCTCGGACGCGAGCGGCCACGCGCAGCTCTACGAGGTGATGCTGTGAATCCGGCGCAGCGCGCGCGCCTCGACATCCGCGAGAAGCGCCACACCGGCACCACGCGCGGCCTCGCGCCCGGCTACGTGCAGTGCAACCTCGCCGTCGTGCCGCGCGCGCTGGCGTTCGACTTCCTGCTCTATTGTCAGCGCAACAGCCGCGCCTGCCCGGTGCTGGAAGTCTGCGATCCCGGCTCCTGGGAGCCAAAGCAGCTCGCGCCCAGCGCCGATCTGCGCACCGACCTGCCGAAGTACTGCATCTTCGAGGAAGGCAAAAGCCGGGAAGCGACGGATGCCAAAGCCGCTTGGCGCAACGATCTTGTGGCCTTCCTGATCGGCTCGGGCCTCACTTTCGACGGCGCGTTCGAGCGCGCCGGCGTGCCCACCGACCGGCACCGCTGGGTCGTCAATTCGAGCATTCCCACCGTGCCCGCCGGGCCGTTCCACGGCGACATGGTGGTGACGATGCGTTGGCTCACGCCGCAGCAGGCGATCGTCGCCACGCAGGTGTCGAGCCGCTTTCCCCACAACCATGGTGCGCCGATCCATGTCGGCGACCCCGCCACCATAGGAGTGAGGATGGAGAACGCGCTGTATGGGGGAACCATCCCCGCGATCCCGCCGGGGCTGGTGCCGGTGTTCTGGGCCTGCGGGGTGACGCCGCAGGAAGCCGCGCTGCGCGCGCGCGTCGAGCTGATGATCACGCACGCGCCGGCGCACGGCTTCGTCACCGACCTCGAAGCCGACCGGTTCTGCCTGCCATGAAGGGAAGCGCCGACCGGATCCTCACCACCCACGTCGGCAGCCTCCCGCGTCCGCGCGATCTTCTCGACATGGTGCTCGCCAAGGACCGCGGCCAGCCCTACGACGAGAAGTCCTTCCCCGCGCTCCTGCGACGCTCCGTGTCCAGCATAGTGGAGAAGCAGGTGCAGACCGGGCTCGACGTGGTCGACGACGGCGAGTTCGGCAAGCCGGGGTTCATGCACTACGTCAACCAGCGCCTTGCGGGGTTCGAGCTGATGCGCGAGGCGCCGGCGAGCCCGTTCGCGGCCTCGCGCGACTACCTGGCGTTTCCGGAGTACTACGCTGCGCAGCCCACGTCGCCCGCCAGGAAGGCGCCGCACATGGTGTGCACCGGGCCGATTTCCTACCGGGGGCACGCCGCGCTCGCCGCCGACATCGCCAACCTCAAGGCGGCGCTTGCCGGCGTGGCGGCGGAGGAAGCCTTCATGCCGGCGGTGTCGCCCTCGAACGTGGAGGAGTGGCAGCGCAACCGCTACTACAAGACCGACGAGGAGTTCCTGTTCGCGGTCGCCGAGGCGATGCGAGAGGAGTACCGGGCGATCGTCGACGCGGGCCTCATCCTGCAGATCGACGACCCGCGCCTCGTGACGCGCTACAACGTCACGCCGCAGGCGAGCGTCGCCGACTGCCGCAAGTGGGCCGAGGCGCGCATCGAGGCGCTCAACCACGCGCTGCGCGGGCTGCCGCGCGAGCGCATCCGCTTCCACACCTGCTATGGCATCAACATCGGCCCTCGCGTGCATGACATGGAGCTGAAGGACGTGGTCGACCTGATCCTGCGCGTGAACGCCGGGGCGTACTCGTTCGAGGCGGCGAACCCCCGCCACGAGCACGAATGGGCGGTGTGGAAGGAGGTCAAGCTCCCGGAGGGCGCGCTGCTGATCCCAGGGGTCATCACCCAGTCGGGAGTGGTTGTCGAGCATCCCGAGGCGGTGGCGCAGCGTCTGGAGCGCTTTGCCGGCGTGGTCGGGCGCGAGAACGTGATGGCCGGCGCCGACTGCGGCTTTGGCACCTTCGCCGGCGCCGACGAGATCGACGAGCGCATCGTCTGGGCGAAACTCGCAGCACTGGTCGAAGGCGCGCGCATCGCGAGCGCGCGGCTCTGGAAACGCTCCTAGTTTGAGGCCCGCCTGCCTGAGCACAAACCCCGCGATGACGCGGTGGGCGATCCGCAGCACCGGCGGGCCTGCAGGTCGTCGGGCCGGATCAGGCTGCCGACATGCGTCGTCAGGATCCGGTCGGCGCCTCGCTTCATTTCCTGTCTTTGATTTTCAGCAACCGGAACGCGTTGCCGAAATAGATCCTCCTCGCGTCTTCCTTCTTAAGCTGCAGGGAATCGATCGCCTTGATGCTCTCGCGGATGAAGAGCGGGCCGCCCTCGGGATCGAACGGGCAGTCGGTGCCGAAGAGCACGTGCTCGACGCCGAAGAAATCCAGGCCGCAGCGGATCGCCGAAGCCGAGCCGTTCACCGAGGTGTCGCCGTAGAACATCCTGAAGTAATCGACCGGGCGCTTCTTCATGCGCTTTCTCAGGCCCTCGTAGTCCTCGTCCGCGGTGCGCGTGCCGAGCTGGTCCCAGCCGTAGCCGATGCGCTTGTCGAAGAAGGGCGCCATCGCGCCTAGGTGGTGGGTGATGATGCGCAGGTCCGGCAGCTTCTCCATGATGCCGCTGAAGACGAGGCGCGCCATGAAGGCGCTGGTCTCGTAGGGCCAGCCGAAGGCCCACCAGATCTCGTACTTCGACTTGGCCTCGCCGGGGTAGTCGGCGAATTTCGCGGTGCGTGTGGGATGCACCCAGACCGGCAGTTTGTACTTGTTGGCCATCTGCTCGAAGATCGGAAAGAAATCCGGCGTGTCGAGCGGTATGCCGTTCACGTTGGTGAAGATCTGGATGCCCTTGGCGCCGAGGCCGGTGATCGCGCGCTCCATCTCCGCCAGAGTCGCGGGGACGTTGTTCATCGGCAGGGAGGCGACGAAGGCGGGGAAGAAGCCCGGGTGCCTGGCGACGATTTCCGCCATGCCGTCGTTGGCAAGGCGCGCGAGCTCCGGGGTCTGCTGCGGGCTGCCGAGGAACTCCACCGCCGGCATCGAGAGCGTCAGCACCTGCTGGTAGCCGGGGAATTTCTTCATCATCGCCATGCGCGCGTCTAGGTCGTAGAGCACCGGGATGTGGAACCAGCGCTTCAGCTGCGCCGCAAGCGCCGGGTTGCCCTCGGCGATCTTCTTCATGCGCTCGAAGTAGGCGAGCGGGAAGATGTGCGGAAAGATGTCGAGCTTGAGGGGGGCAGGTTTTTTCATGGGAGGCCGAAGTGTAGTACCTCTGCGGCGTCGCCGCCGTCGAGTTCCACGGAATCGGCGCCGGCAATCTTGGCGGCATCGTCCGCCTCCAGGGGCGTGCCGTTGACCTTAGCCTGGCCGTGCGCGATGGTCGGCCCCGCTGCAGAGCCATTCTGGCCTTCGGCGATCAGGCCGCCTGGAAAAAGCGGGTAACTGCTGGAGGAGTCGTGTTTCTCGGACTGCCCGTCGAGGCCCCAGGTCGATCAAATCCTATCGCTGACGATCCAGTGCTTGTTGTAGGTGTACGGCCGGACCTCCGGCCTCCATCGCCCGATGTCCGAGGTGTCGTTTCATAGCTTGGAGATTGGAAGATCCGCGCGCTCGAACTCGTAGACGCAGACGTAGCGCGGCTCGCCCGCCGCGCAGCTCCGGTAGCGCTCGGCCTGCAGGACCGCATCGGCAGCTTCGCCCCGGGCAGGGAGGCCGACCTGGTGGTGATCGACCTGGCGGCCACGCCGCTGCTCGAGCGGCGCCTGCGCCACGCCGAGAGCCTCGCGGAGAAGCTCTTCGCCCTCATCATGCTCGGCGACGACCGCTGTGTCGCCGCGACCTACGTGCAGGGACGCATTCAGGCGCTGCCGGGGAAGCGGCTTTAGCCCCGGCCTGCGCGCGCGTGGCGCAGGCCCTCCTCGAACGCCTCCG
>Ga0194132_10012742_pt1 | contig 10387 bp, 7 predicted proteins | sample TA2KigOf80mmetaG_FD_148612 | JGI IMG/M metagenome (GOLD analysis project Ga0194132, IMG submission 148612) | Freshwater microbial communities from Lake Tanganyika, Tanzania - TA2015054 Kigoma Offshore 80m | ecosystem: Environmental > Aquatic > Freshwater > Lake | place: Tanzania: Lake Tanganyika... | reverse complement strand
CTTTTAAAACCGAGCGAAGAATTTTAAGTGGCAAAAGTCAAAGAGGCTTGGAAAAGGCCGTGGATGTGAACACCGCCAGGCGTGGGCAAGACATGGCCCAAAAGCAAGCCGAGGACAAATTGGCGTTTGACCGTCAAGAAGCAGAAGCGCTTAAACAACACAACGCTGCACTATTAGCACAAAACGACAAAATCGCAAAAGCCAGAGACGAGATAGACCGTGCCAAACTTTTTCTTGATTCATCAATCGCCGGTGGTAATTGGAAAAACGCCCTAGACATACAAGATCGCATTGCTACCCGCGAAAGGGAACAGCGGCAACTCGAACGAGAGCTTGATGGCTTACGGCGAGCACACGACCAGCAGCGTGTTGAGATTGAGCGTGGCCGGTTTGAACTCGAAGTGCAACAGTTCATGGCGACGCTTCAACAGATGAACCCGATTGACTTTATGAACATCTCACGAGGGCAACCCCTAACCTCGATGGGAGGGCCGCTACCAGGCGGGCTCCAGCGCGTCGGGCCACTTAACCCCATCGCAAGAGGACTCATGGGTATGAATCAGCCTGCTGGTATGGGTCAGCCTGCTGGTATGGGTCAACCTGCTGGTATGGGTCAACCTGCTGGTATGGGCCAACCTGCTGGTATGGGCCAGCCTACTGGTATGGGCCAGCCCGCTGGTGCAACCCAGCGTATTCCCGTTCAGGAAGGTGACGGCACCATCTCGTTTATCGACGCCCCTGCAACCCCCATGGGGCAACAGGCAAGCCAGTTTGGTGCTATGCCGTTGCCGTTCGCAATACAGCAAGTGCAATCTGGTGAGACACCCTCGAGTTTTTCCTTACCCGAAGGTTCCGTGCGAGTGCCGTCTTTACAGCAATTCAATGCCCTCAGCCCACAAGAACAGCAATTCCTTGCATCATTGGTAAGCGCACAAGGGCTCCCGCTAGATGCGTTCCAAAATCTAATGAAGCAAAGAGCACCATCGCAACGACGAGCGACCTCAAAAGCGGCAAGGAGATCGCGAGTAAGGTAACGTGACAACACCACTGGACTTCGATGACATCAGGCGTCGGCATCGAGAATCAATCGCCGCCGCCCAAACACGCTTAACCGAGCTCCAGAAACAAAGAGTCAATGTTCCACCCGTAGCATCTGCGCCGGTTGACCCCTTAGAAAACTTCGGTTTGAACCCCCCCACCGTAGCCGGGGTAATCACAAGCGGTGCTCCCACTAATTTCATCCAGCCCCCGCCAAGCGCGGCCACAATACAAGCACCTACCAGGGCACAACCTGAAAGAGAGCCACTTTTTGGAGAGGGCGTGCTTAAAGGTGTCATGGGTGCGGCTCGCGCTTTAAACACGCGGGCACCTTTCGAGGGCGAGTCGAAAGTGTTGGGGTTAGAGCCAAGCCTAAACCCGATTAGGATGGCTACTAGTGCTTTAGGATTGTCCGGTAGGATCGGGCAGCGCACCGCTACACAAGTCATTGCTGGTGTTCAGAAGGCTTTACCTGGACGGCAGGAACTCGAAACCCTTGTCGATGACGAAATCGCTAGCGGAAAAGGCTATATTGATGCCCTCGATGCCGCATTTACCCGTCTCGGTCGTAGCGGGGGCTGGAGCATCCCCTTTGCTACCACCGCATTAACGCCAAAAGGCTCGATCACCGTCAATTGGGAAGACCTTGTAGCGGCTGGATTCGACCCCATCGACATAGCTCTTACCGTCGGGACAGGCGGTGGGGCGAAAGTGGTCAAGGGCGCAACAAAAGTAGCACTAGAAGCTGCCAAACCGTTTATTGACCCAGGTATCGTCAAACAAATACGCAAGGCCACTCCCGCACCACCCGCACCGATAGCCTCTACCGTTCCTGAAATCCCACACTCCGCAAGGCTGGAAACACAGGTGTTTGGAGGCGTCAAGAAAGGGCTTGGCAATATAAACTTACCCCTCCTGGGATCCGCCAATAGCGGACTTATGGGCACGCTCTTAAAAAAGTCGGGGATTGCTGAAGCCATCAACCCCACCGCGATTGCCGCAAACGACGCTGGCAAAACCGCCGCCATCATCTACACAGCGGCATCCGCGCAAGGGGCCAACATGGTGGAGGTTATTAAGCACTACGTTCGCGGCAATGCTAAAAACCCCATAGAAATCATGTTTGACCTTGATAAAGAAGGGTTTGTCAGAACCGCGAACATCAAACTCAGCAAGTTCGGCGAGGACGTATACAGATCCAAGGGTCTAGCCACGAGTGGCGACCGCACAATCCACTTCTACGACCTGGCCGAGTTCTGGCTCGATCCCAAGCGCAACCCGGCAGATTTCGCCAATTCACTTTTTGATGGTCTCAGCCCTGAGCAAATCGAAGCACTCAACCGATTCCGCAAAGTGCATGAAGATTTAATCAAGTATGCACAGAAAGAAGGACTCATTGAGCTTAAACAGGGCCAGACCGCAGGAAAGGCGTTTGAGGAAAAGTTTGGAACGCCTAAAGACATCTACTCCTGGGTTCACCGCCACGCGCTAGGCAAACAGATCGTTGATAACAACGGGAACCCGCTTGATGTTCTTTACAGCGGAATCAGCGCAGACGGACAGCCATCCCTAGCGTTTAAGGCCACACGAACTTACGAAACGGCCATAGAGGGCGTAGCGGAAGGCATGAAGTATGGCGGGCCTACGGACAACCTCGACGTCCTGGCTACCTCCATCTATCGTGCCGTTGCCGAAAAGAGAGCGGCAGAAGTAATCGAAAGGTCAACCAAGCTCGTTACTGACATGGACGTAATGAAAAAGGTTCACCCGAACCTAATTGCCGAAAAGGATATTGCAACAAAGTTCCTAAAGATTGCCGAGGCCAATGTTAGGCGCATCGAGAACCGCAGAAACCGCAGAGTGGCAAAATCCCCGTTACTTGAGGACGCGGATGACTTGGCCGACGCAGAAGTCATCCGTAATGGAGCTGAGTACGCAGACCATATCAATCTTTTGCAGGATAGATTCCTCAAGGCGATGGTTCACCTGCAAAAATCAAAGGACGCGCCTACCGACGGTCTAAAAAATAAATACCGCGCTCTCTACGAACGACAAATGGGTCATTACCATGCAGTCAAGGACGAAGCCGAACGTATTTTTAACAACCACCAGCACTTGTACCGTCAAACGCTGGCATCACATAGGCGTATTGTGTCAAACGACTCGGAAATCTTCGGGTTGACCAACGATTTACAACAGGCAGAAGCACAGCGAGCACTAGCGTCCTTAGCCCACATGAGAGCAAACAAAGATTATTCCGAGGCGATGGATCGCATCGCAAAGTCGGTTGAGCTCGACGCTCGCGTGTTTGGTCACGCCAAGGGCAAGGTGCCCGTAAAGCACTTCCAAGAAGGCCCGTTACAGGGCCGAATCATACAAACCGAAATGACGAGGCCGCTAGCCGGAAAACCCGTGGCAAAGTCCATTGCGGATCCGCTATACGAACGCCTAAAGGATAGGGGCGTTACCGTTAACGTCGCCGGTAAAGAACGACGCCCATTGGAAGTCATCTCCCAATTCACGGGAACAGCCAGGTTCTTGTCTGCTGGTGCGGCAGACGTAGGTTTCTTTGGCGTCCACGGTGCCATCCTTGCATTTGCCCACCCGACGATGTGGGCTAAAGCTGCTAAACAATCTTTCAAGGCGATGCTGCTTCCCGAAAACCACTCCAAATACGTTTTCCAGAACTACGACCGCATAGTCTGGGCGGTCGAAAACGGCTTGGATCTCAGCTCGGTCGAAATGGTGCAGGCCATTCAGCGAACGGGTGCTTTCGGACGAATCGGCGGCGCTATCGAAAACAGGGTCTACCAACGACTCGGGCAGGAAGGCGTTGACCGACTACGTGAGATCAACAAATACAACCCGATAACACAAGTGCCCCGGCGTGTTGGTATCGGAATGAATGTGTTTACAGATGTGGCGAAGTTGGAAATGGTAAAGGCTTTCCATCCCTGGACTACCACCAACGCTCTTACCGGAAAAGAGGTCATCGCACATATAAACAACATGATGGGCGGCATGAACAGCGGAATGCTGGGTGTGTCTCCTACCGTAAGACAGCTCGAGGGGTCGCTACTTCTATTCTCTCCCAGGTACACACGATCAGCGTTTGCCTTGATTGCAGAGCTGGCTCGTGGTTCAGGAAAGGTGGGAACACTAGAAGGGCTGGCTACCCGTGACTCCATGCGATCCATTGCTGCATTTATAGGCGGGGGCACAGCCGTTATGTGGGCAATCGGCGAAGCCACCGGCAAAGAAGCTCAGCTAAACCCTCTTAAACCCGGCTGGCTTACAGTTGAAGTCGGAGGGGCGCAAATAGGCATTTCCGGCTCCATGCGGGCACTCTTGGATACCATGTTCCGGGTCGTAGCTATCGCTAGCGGCGATAACAAAAACCAAGACATGAACGCCCTTGTCAACTTCAACCCACTTGACCCAAAACATCGCCGAGACAACCCTATTCTTCAATATGCGTTAGGTCGTATGGCACCAGGGGTACGCGACATCCTGACTCGTGAGACATTCGACGGACAGCCAATCGAAAACCCGATACAAATGACCGGAGAGTTAGCTAAAAAGTTCATGCCTTTTGCGTTACAGGCACAACTCTTCCCGCCCCCAGGAGTGCCAGGTCAAAGTCCCATTATGATGGTGCCGGAAACCGTAGGGCTCAGGTCTCGTAGGCTTAATGCTTCGGAACGCCTAGAAGCAGCTCGCGACGACATCGCAGCAGCCGCACATGCTCAAGACCCTGCAACGTATCAGGCACCAAACTGGAGGGGCTTAGACAGAGACGCACAGGACTTCTTGGAAAAACAGAATCAGCAACTTCGTGTTCTCGAGGAAGCATCACACGCCGCTTCCAAACATGGTGAGCTAGGCAACTACTTTGAACGCGTCAACGATGACCGATTAGCCAAACATCAATCGCTGACCTTGGCCGCTCGCGAGTTCCAGGAGACCGGCAACGGACGCACCTTCCGCAACAAGTACGACGAAGCAATGGCCGTCCACCGTGCCATGTCCGATCAGACTAAGCGCGAGTTTTCTAGTGTGGTAACAGATCTCGAATCCAGACGCAAACGCAACTTGATGGAAGCGTCGGACTTCAACCGGCTGCTTAATGAATACGAGAACCTAATCAAAGACAACCCAAACATGCTGGACGAGTTTGGGAACATGGATTGGGACAAGCACAACGCAGAAGAACAAAAGTTCCGCGATAGGGTGGGCGAAGACATTTTCCAGCGCATCCGTCGTGATTACCTGGGCTTTGACATTAATGGCGGTGAACTCCCGCTTGTATACCAGGGCGAGCAGTTCGTAAGACAACTAAGACGAGCACGAGAAGTCTTACGTGAAGCCGGGTACTGGAAGATCGCAGACGATATTGTCGGGAATGACCCTACCGCAAGGGCCATCTGGTATCAGTACGAGAACAGCGACAACCCCGCAGAGCGTGAGGCAATCAAGAAACGCTACCGGAGCATTAGCCGTATTGAGGAAATCGTTGATCGCAACAGGCTGCGTATCCGTAGATCCAACCCTGACGTGGACATCGCTCTGATGACCTTCTACGGAACCAGGGCGGTTAGCAGGCCGGGATTGGCGATAGAACGGCAGATTGGCCGAGCAGCCAGGATGCAGCCTGTTGCTGCTCGTTAGCGTTGGGGAAACCCGCGTAGAGACAGCAGCTAAAAGAGTTCATTGTCAACGCGCCATGTGTAACTCCACACTTGGCTTTCTCACAACTGGTTTGTTCCAAAGAAACGGTACAAACGACATTATCGAAGTCCCTGCCACCGTACATCTCCGGTGTAACTGCGGTTATATGAATCGCGTCCGCCTGTTGATAGAACCCACTCAGTCGTAGTAATCTTCTTTTTAGTCGAATAGGTAACGGGCAGGGCTCGCTTTCCAATGCATATCGCACTGGGCGGCGAGCCCTTTTCGTTGAGCCGGTTCGGTCTTCGCGACGGCGGATACCACATCGGAGGACGAAATGGCAGAACAAACGACCAAACCTTCTGACACAGCGGTGGCGTCTACAAACGGTAAGGCTACGACGGTAGCCCCGGCTAGTGGAACCCCTGCTGGACTGGATTGGGAGTCTGAAGCTAACCCATACAAAAAGCGATTTGCAGGCGAGCAGCGTGCGAAGGCGCAACTGCAAAGCAGGGTAGCCCAGCTTGAGCAGGCCGTCACCGCCAATCAAGAAATGGCAGCGACGGTTAAACGCCTCGAAGGACGGATGAGCTCGGTCGAAGACCTAGCAGCCGAACTACACGACTCGCGAGCGCAGACCGCGGAAGATGGGCAAGAAGAAGACCTCAACCCCCGGTCAAGTCCGAAAAAGGCCGAACAGATCCGCCAGCGAAGAGCCCAAGAGTCTCATGTAGAGAGGGTCAAACGGGTCTATAACGTCATCCAGAATGGCTGGATAGAAGGAATGGATCCAAACGACTCAAGGCTCGCCCGCGTACGTGCGCTCTACCAGGGTGCCGTCACCGATATGAATCGGTCGGACGATCTCTATGAGGCTGTTGAACTCTTCACTACCGTTGCTAACGAGGCCCGTGCCGCTGCCGCTTCAACCGCTTCGGCGAAAACAGGCGACATCGGCAAGGGCACGAAAGTATTAACGGCTGAGGTTACGACCGAGGACGCAGACGGTGACGACGAAGAACCCGAAGAGGATGAATCCCCCAGGGAGCGAGTCGCTAAATCAGGCGTTACAGCCGGTCAGGGTGCAGATGGCAAGGCTCTTAACCCTGCTGACAGGTCAAAACTCAAGCCATACGACCTCTTTGCAAGAAGTCATCGCGGAGAGGGGTACACCCCTCCCGCTCGGTAGGAGCCGCTTCAATGACGTTCATTGTTGAATGGGATCGGGTTGACATGACCGACGAGCAGGTCGGCGTGTGGGACACGATTTATACAGAAGACCAGTTGATGCCGTTCCTCCAGTTCCAGGAGACGGACGGAACCGCTTACGCTTACGAGCGTGAGAGCGTTATTCCAACCGCATCGACTACCTCGGACGAAGGCGAGCTTGCCGACTCCGACATAGCGTTTGCCGAGCGCACCGAAACGCTCAAGACGGTGTACGTTCAGAACTTCCTTAACCTCAAGAAGAAGCAGACTGCCAAGAAGCAGGATCCGCTCGCTATCTTGAAGGTGAAGATGGCGAAGTCGTACAGCCGGAAGATCGCCGACCTCGTAATCAACGGCGACGCTACCGTGAACGACACCGAGTTTGACGGTCTGGAAGCCTGGTGTCGGGACGAAGGCCGAATGTTGGCGATGGACGACGGCGCATTGGATGGGCCTGGTACCGCTGAGACCGAGCTTACCCTTCCACGACTCCGGGAGATGATCGACAAAGTGGAGATGGGCAAGCCCGATGCGCTGATTATGAACAAGACGATGCGCCGAAAGCTGACAAACCTTATGTACGCCGCCGGTGGCGGGATCAGCCTTCAGGCCATTGATATGTTCCAGCGACGGGTCGAGGTTTTCGACCAGATTCCAATCGTCATCAACGACTTCATCTCGAACTCCGAACAGTACGCGGACGCATCGACGTGGCCTTCAAGCACGGCTACAACGATCTTTGCGGTCAAGTTCGGTCAAGAGCAGCAGGGGTTCACAATCCTGCACAACGGGCCGTTTATGAACGTGACCTTCCAAGACCTGGGGATTCGCAAGAACCGGAACGAGGAAGTGTGGCGGCTTATCGGCTATCCGGGTTCGGTCGTGTATTCACCGCTTACGATTTGCGCCCTGGGCGGAATCGACAGCGCGGCGTAACCCTCGCCCGGAAGTTTCCGGGCACCAACGGTTCCATGCCCAGCTAGCGATGGGTTAGGCTAGCAGAGGGTCAAAATGGCACAGCTCAACGTAAGGGAAGCAGAAGGCCCGGTTTACCGGCTCACGTCCTCATCGACCATAACCCGAGGCGACCTGTTATACATCACAGGCGGTGCGTGGGAACTTGCGGACGCAGACTCGCACACCACTCCGGCTCAGTTCGTGGCCCTCAACGGAAACGGCGGTTCCTCCACGGCGCGCGTGATGGCCGTGCGAGCCTGCAAGTTCTACGACGAGGACGCCGTGTTTACCGCAGACAGCCTGATCTACCTCAGTAGCACGGCGGGTGGGTGGACGCACACCCGCCCAACGGCAGCAGCGCGCATTCGGCAGGTAGTCGGTGTCGGCGTCACGACGAAGGAAGCGGAAATCCGCATCAGTTCGCCCAGGGAGTTCCACGTTCCGTGGGAGGTCAAGGGCGCAACGTCGGCGTTCGCGCAGTTGGACAGCGGTGACTTCGGCGGGGCGACAATCGACGCTCAGAACGAGGTCGCTCTTCTCCAGCAGACGGTTCCAGAAAACGCCACAGGGGTCGTGATCTCGAAGATCCGGGTAGCGGCGGAGGCATCGGCAGGAACGCCCACCGCAGACATCACCGTCTCCGGTAACGTCGCCGACGACTCCCAGTGGGATGGCGTGGCAGCGGACGCCACGCTTGCAAACCAGGCGACCGAAGGCAGCGCGCCAGACGCGATCACCGAGATTAACGTGACCACCGGCCTTGACGCCACGAACGTCGTGCGCCCTGGGTCTATTCTTGGTATGCGCGTGCTCAAGGACGACGGTGGAACGGACATCATCCACATCCTCGGTGGACATTCCGTGTACCGAGTCGTTTAGTCGATGACCAGCGGAGTAGTGTTTGCGACACCGGAGACCTCTGTCAAGCAGGTCAAACGCCACTGGCGCAATCGACAGCCTCTATACACGGTTGACTTCCACGAGAAGACGATTGTGTTCGGTGCTGGCTACCTCGTTCCGAAGGATCTCGTAGTCCTTCAGGAGTTAGAGGATGCCGGACACTTGCAAAAGGCTGACCCGATGCCGTTTGAAAGGGCAACCGAGATAGCAGCACTACTCCAAGCTGACCTCGAGATGGTGAAGCCTACTCCGGCTGCTGCGAAAGGGCCGGAGATGGCTCCAGACTTCATCCAGAAAAACATCAACCGGCTTCTTGAAATCGAGGCCGGACACAAGGTTCAGCGAGGGCCACGGCTCTTCAGGTGGCTGTGGCCCTACGTGATCGTGAGGGAATAGATGGCGAACACAAAGCTCAAGAACAGTAGAGCCTTGATTAATGGTGCCGTGCTGGGTACACAGACCGCTGCGCTCAATATCGGGACTACTTCGGAGTCGATTACTGAGGCTGGTGGCTCGATACCGACAGGCACTACCCGCATTCTGTTCATTCCAGAGCACGCAATACACTACCACCCGACAGGTACGCCAACCGCTACGTTCGGGCACTCTGTCGCGGCAGGAGAGCCGGTGATCCTCGAACACAACCAGTTAAATTCCAAGTTCATTAGAGACGCCGGAGGGGACACGACCGCGATCATCGTCTACCTCGGCTAGACATAAATGCCTCTATGCCGGATGACCGGCTAGAGAAGAAGGGATGGCCCTTATGCCTCTTAAGACCAAATCAGGCGTTTCTCGTGCCGTTGCCGCTGATACCAACATCGACGTCGCACTAGAGGCTGGCAACGCCCTCATCGTAGCCCTCACGGGCTCGTCTTTCGTTGGCACCGTTGATCTGCAAAGTACCATCGACGGTGTTAACTACGCCAACCACCCCTACCGCGCCCAACACACAGCATCTCCCTCCCGGTCGGTCGCTCAGATTTCCAATCCGGGAAGCTACACGGAGCGCGTAATGCTTTCGCCAATGTCCCAGGCGCGAATTAAGGTCGCGCGGTCAAGTGGATCTATTACGGTTCACTGGCGTGAAGTGCGCTATGACATGGAGGACGCGGCATGAACCGCTCTACAAACGTCTTATCTGCATCTGAAAACATCCGTGTTCCTTTAAACCGTGGGAACGCCCTACTAGTCGAAATAGTCGGCACGGGTACGGGAAGCGTTGACCTCAAGAGTGCGGTGGACGCTGCCAACTGGACTAACCATCCATACGCCGTGTCGAGGGCAACGTCGCTTACACGGTCGGTGTCGCAGATTACGTCAATGTCGAGAACCACCTACGTCATGCTGCCACCGTTGACGGACGCCAGGATCGACGTTGTAGTAACGACCGGCACTATCACGATCACATACCGAGAGGTTGAGTACGCCGGTATTGCCTCCGCTGCGGTTGGCGGATTTGGTGATGTAACAGGCGCATCGAGCTCCACTGACAACGCCGTCGTTCGGTTCGATAGCACGACCGGCAAGCTGATTCAAAATAGCAGTGTCATTGTTGACGATAGCAACAACCTCTCCGGAGTCGGTTCTGCCTCCATTACGACAATCGAGCTCG
>Ga0194132_10012741_pt1 | contig 10388 bp, 5 predicted proteins | sample TA2KigOf80mmetaG_FD_148612 | JGI IMG/M metagenome (GOLD analysis project Ga0194132, IMG submission 148612) | Freshwater microbial communities from Lake Tanganyika, Tanzania - TA2015054 Kigoma Offshore 80m | ecosystem: Environmental > Aquatic > Freshwater > Lake | place: Tanzania: Lake Tanganyika... | reverse complement strand
TGGAAGTGGTCGGTTTCCATTGGCTGCTGGTCCAGCCCCCCGGCCCGCATCTTAGCACTCCCGATGACTCCCTCCAGCAGCAAACGATCGAGTTTGCGGTTCATCTGGTGCGGCTCTGTGCCGCAATGGAGGGACGCATTCTGGTTTGGGGGAGCCCCAAACAACGCCAGGTTGCCCCGGGACAGGACTATCAGGACGCCTGGAAACGGGCTGCGGACGCGTTGCGCCAGGTGGCCGAGGCCGCGGCTTCCTTGGGTGTAACCATCGCGCTGGAGCCCCTCGCCCCCGCCGAAACCAATTTCCTCAATACGGCCGGGGAAACGCTGCGCTTGTTGGACGAGATTGCCCACCCTGCCTGCCGGCTGCACCTCGACGTCAAGGCGATGTCTTCGGAAACGCTTCCGATCCCGGACATCATCCGCTCCGCTCGCGGCCGCCTGGCCCATTTCCACGCCAACGATCCCCAGGGAAACGCTCCCTCGACCGGCGTCGTGGACTTCGCCCCGATCGCCGCCGCGTTGTCGGAGATCAACTATCAAGGCTACGTCTCGGTGGAGGTCTTCGACTACACGCCCGGGCCTCAAACGATTGCCAGGGAGAGCCTCGACTATTTGCGCAGGGTTTTCGAGGACGGAAGGTGAAACCTATTTCGCTTCCGTCCCAGGGTGGTGCACGGTTTGCAAAACATCCTGGGTTGGGAGCTGCGGAGGCAGTCGCATGATTGCAGGCGGAATAGCTACCGAGGTGATAACTTCGTCAGCGGCAGGTTGCCGCCAGATGGGGTGTAGTGTGCTGTGAGTCAGTTTGAGGATTCCAAACCGTCCTATTCGAACCGCTGGTGAATCATGTCTATGAGATTGTGCATGCCTCGTTTTCTGAGGTGGCCTCAGTCCGGCATCCTCCGCCGCGCACTTTGCCTGCGCCTGCTCAGTCTGGCGCTGGCCATGTGCGGCGCCGAGCCAGGACTCGCCCATCCGCCGCACATCCTGGAAGTAAGCGAGAGCGTGCTGTCTGAGGAAGACGGATTATTGCTGGGCAACGGAGATTTGTCCGTCAGCGTCTATCAGGCCGCGGATCGGCTTGTATGGCGATTCGGCAAGGGGGACGTCTGGGACAGGCGGCTCGACTTGAGCGACGATCCGAAGCCGGCACATATCTCCGAAATTGCGCATGGCATCAAGGTTGAAGGATGGAAGTGTCCTCCCTACGGCGGCGGCCCCATCGAGGCCACCCGCGGCACCACCAACCCGCAACGCATGCGGGAACTATGTCAGGGTTCTCCCCCCAGCTACCAAAGGCGCCCGTATCCCTGTCCCAAGCCGGTGGGCGAACTGGCCCTTCAATTGCCAGCCGACCAGCGGGGACTGCGAATCAAGCAGCAGTTGGTCATAGAGAAAGCGATTCTGCACATTACCTGCCAGTGGGAGACCGGAGTGCGATTGCACCTGGAGTGTTTCATCCCACCCGCTCCCAATATCCTGGTGGTCCGTTGGCGCCTGGAGGGCTGGAATGATCGCGTGCAGACCGGATACGGTGTGCCACCCGTCTGGTTCAGTCTGTACCGCTGGGCGGACCCAACGATCGAAGTGTTTGCCGAGCGATTCGCCGCGGAACACCTGCACAACCGGTTCAGGAAGGCCTGTCATCCGAAAGTGTCGCCGCTCTCCCCCCCCACCACAGTCGCACAAGACGGGTTGGCCTGGATCGAACAAGCGTTCCCGCCAGACCCTCTATTCCGGGAAGGGTTTCGTTGTCTGGTGGCGCCTTGGGGGGCGGATTGTGCGATCACCCCGGTTAAGATGGAAGCGACCAGGGAAGCTCGGCTGCGGATCATGCCCGCGGTAACCGCCAGGCAAGGAGAGATCGTGGTCGCCGTGGCGACCAGTAGCGACACGGGGGGCGCGCCAGCGGAGCTGCGGCGAGTTCAAACCGCGCTCTCCACCGGGATTGCCAAGACGGTTCAACAATGGGCGGATGCCAACCGGCGCAGCGCCGCGGAGTACTGGTCCCGGTCGCGACTGAGCGTCAACGATCCGCTGATCGAAAACTTGTGGTATGAAACGCTGCATGCCCGCCGTTGTGCCTATCGTCGCGATACGGTGCCACCCGGCTTGTTTCTCCCCAGCACGGTCCAGGATTACTCGCATTGGCATGGCGACTACCACACGAACTACAACTTCCAACAACCGTTCTGGGGTGATTATACCGCCAATCATCTGGAGCTAGGCGATGCGTATTTTCGCGGCATGGATTTCATGCTCCCGATCGGCCGCAAGATCGCGCGCGAACACTATGGCTGCCGCGGCGTGTTCATTCAGCTGATTGGTTATCCCATTCAGACCGACGCCGATCCTTTGGGCGTGGTGCCCATGGGGCGCATGGCCTACATGACCGGCTGGGCCGTGAATCAGTATTGGTGGCGTTATCTGTATACGATGGATGCCGACTGGCTGCGCGCCACGGGCTATCCGGTGATCAAAGACGCCGCCCTGTTCTATACAGACTTTCTCCGCCAGGGCCAGGACGGTCGCTATCACATTTTCCCCTCGAATCAATGGGAGGACGGCTTTAGTGGCGATCCGCGCGGCTACACCGATCGCGCGCAAGTCATGCAGCACCTGCGATATTGTCTACGGGCGGCGATCCTGGCCAGCGAGGTGCTTAAAACCGACGCGGAACTGAGAGAACAATGGCGGCAGCGGCTGCTGCACTGCGCCGGCGATGACGGCCAGCCGCCACGGAACCTGGCCGGGATCGAAAAGCTCTGCGCCGAGGCGAATCCTCCGGAGTTCGGACTGGGCCGCCCGTTCCAGCCGCAGCCCGCCAGCCACGACGGCCAGCCCTGGCCGGAGTCGCCGACGACCTGGTACTTCGGCCACTACCCCTGGCAGGCGATGGGCCGCCTGAGAAGCGGAGTCTTCATCGCCGATCGCGATTTCCCGGTATTCCGTGGGGGCGTCCAACGGTGGAGGCATCCTAACGGGCTGTTATGGGGCATGGCCGTGGCCAATTACGGACGCGCCGGTGCCTGGACGGAATCCCTGGGCGTGATCGCGCCGCTGCAGGAAATGATGTTGCAGAGTTGGGACGGGGCGCTGCGCGTGTTTCCTGCCTGGCCGCGAGACCTGGAGGCTCAGTTTGAGAACTTTCGCGCGGAAGGCGCCTTTCTTGTCAGTGCAGCCTGGTCACAGGGCCGAGTGACATCGCTGCGGGTGGTCAGTGAAGCCGGCGGTCGCTGCCGCCTATACCCCCCATGGTCCTCTGGCGCTGAAGTCATCGACCATGGCGGACGACGTATCGAGTGCGTTTCTGAAGACTATGGCCGCGTCAGTTTTGCAACCGACCCGGGAGGCACGTATCGTTTGGAGCCCAGGCCGACCGCGAGACGATGATCGTTTTGAATTCAGCACCGGGCAATTATAATCGAAGCGTTGTCGCCATGCTGAAAATTGTGTCCTGCCTTTATGAGGAGACTCCAATGACCACCGTTCCACATCGTGCTCGAGGCGGTTTCGTTTATATCGTTTTGACTGGCGCGGTAATCGCTGCCACGCTGGGCCTCGCCGGTCCGACGAACGCCACGGCACCTGGGAACTCCAGCCAGGCGGCAACGGCGGCCAGTCCCCATACTGTTACCAGTGTCCCCTTCCGCATCGACATCGAGGTCAACGCCACCGTCGAGGCGCGCGACGTGGTGGAGGTCTCAATCGTGCCGGAACAATGGCCCGACCTGGTCGTGGTCGAGGCCGCTGAACACGGAGCGCGCGTAAAACGCGACACGGTGCTGGTAAAATTCGACATGCGACGCATCGATCAGGCCATCCGCGACCTGGAGGCGGAGGCCCAGCTCAATGAACAGGCCCTGCGGCAGGCCAGCGAAGGGTTGGTTATCCTGAAAAAGTCCGTGCCACTTGAGTTGGCCGAAGCCGAGCGGGCCTCCCGGCAGGCCGCTGAGGATCTCAAGGAATTCCTGGAAAAAGGCCAGCCGCAAAAGTTGGCAGAACTTGACTTCCAGTTGAGGGAACAGGAGTTTCACGTGGCCTATGTGGAGCAGGAGCTCAAGCAGTTGGAAAAGATGTACAAGGCCGACGATCTGGTGGAAGAAACAGAAGAGATCGTGCTGAAACGGTCACGATTTCAAGTCGAGGGGGCAAATCAGCGTTTCAAACAATTCAAAGCCCAACGGGAGTGGCAATTGACCTATGGATTACCCCGACAAGAAACTGGTTTGAAGAACACCGCCACCCAATCGCAGCTGGGACTGCAGCGCGCCCGAGTGACGCTGCCGCAGACGATCGTCGAGCAAGAGTTGAATTTGGCGAAATTGCAATACGAAGACGGCAAGAAGAAGCTGCGGCTGGCTGAACTGAAACGTGATCGCGAGCGGTTGACGATCCCGTCGCCTGCAGACGGAATCGTATACTATGGACGAGCCACCCGAGGCGCATGGCCAAGCGCGGATAAGGCCGGGGAGCCGTTGGCCGCCGGGGCCAAGGTCGCACCGCACCAGGTGTTAATGTCGATCGTTGACCCGAAGACGGTTCGGCTGCGGGCCACCGTCGAAGCAGGCCAACTGCGTCAATGGAGGCCGGGGCTGCGCGGGGTGTTCCGCCCCTCCATCGACCCCAACCATTCGCTGCCGGCGACGCTCGGGTCGATCTCGTCCGTGCCAATCGCCCCAGGGAAGTTCGATGCCGAGATTGAAATCGATCTGGCGGAGGGTGGACAAGGATTGGCGGCGCCGCTGATGCCCGGCATCGAAGGGCAGTCGCGGTTCACGGTTTATTCCAATCCCAAGGCAATCGTCGTGCCGGCCACGGCTGTGAGAACGGATGACGACGAGCAGCCCTACGTGATGATTCTCGACGGTGACGGCAATCCACAGCGCCGCGATGTGAAGACCGGTCAGAAGAGCAAGGACCAGGTCGAAATCCTCGCGGGACTCAAGGTCGGCGACCGGATCCAATCGGAAGAGAAGAAAGAACATAAGTAACATGAAAACGAGCATGGGAACAACTTCGGCGGCACCATGGCTTGGCACGTGCGCCGTGGCATGCCTGCTCATCGGGGTTCCGGGGATCGGCGTAGCTGCGGAACCGGTCGTTGCGAGTCGGGAGAAACACACGGCCCCCGGCTCCTACATCCCCAAAGCCAAGCCGGTGGATCCCCCGACGCGCGAGGCACTTGACGGTGCGATCAGGCGCGGCGTGGATTTTCTCCTGAAGATCCAAAATCGTAACGGTTCCTGGGGCTCGGCCACGCCGGACACGAATCTGTACGCACCCGTGCCGGGGGCGCACGATGCGTTCCGCGCTGCGGTGACGGCGCTCGCCGTTTCGGCCCTGATTGACTCGTCCGATCCGCGGCCCGAAGTGTCCGCCGCCATCGACCGCGGCGATACCTGGCTATTGGCGGATCTGCCCAAGGTTCGGCGAGCCGACATGGGCTCTCTGTATAACGTCTGGACCCACGCGTACGGGATGGACGCCTTGGCGCGTTTGCAAGCCCGGCACGCCGGCGATGACGCTTACCTGAAGGCGAACCGCGCTGTAATCGCACAGCAGGTGGACCGTTTGAAGCGTTATGAGTTTGGGGCAGGCGGTTGGGGATACTACGACTTCGAAACTCATCTGCAAAGGCCCGGCGGCAACGTGCCATCCTTCACCACGGCCACGGTGGTCTTGGCGCTTCAGGAAGCGCGCCGAGTCGGTGTCGAAGTACCGGAGTCGATGATTACGCGCGGTGTACGCGCCATCAAACAGCAGCAAAAGCCGGATTTCACGTATCTGTATGGCGGCCATCACTGGTCCCGTCCGATGCATGAAGTCAACCAGCCACCTGGCAGCCTGGGACGCTCACAGGTGTGCAATCTGGTCCTGCGCCGGATGGGGGATGAGCGGATCACCGACGCGGTACTCGAAGAATGCCTGGATCGGCTGTTCGCGCGCAATCTGTGGCTCGACTTGGGCCGCAAGCGCCCGATTCCTCACGAGTCGTACTTTCGAGTGGCCGGCTACTTTTATTACTATGGCCACTACTATGCCGCGCAATGCATCGATGAACTGCCCGCGGAAAAACGCGATCCCCTGCATGCCCAGCTTGCCTATCGGCTCCTTCCCTTGCAGGAAAAGGATGGTTGCTGGTGGGACTTTCCGCTCTTCAATTACCACCAGCAGTACGGCACCGCCATGGCCGTGATGAGCTTGGTGCGCTGCCGGCGAGCCAGGTAGCGGGAACGAATGGCACCGCGACGGTCGGGCAGGAGTCAGGCTGCTATGGACTGATTTCGTGCCTACGTATCGACGTCGTCACCGCCCTGCTTCCCGCACCGACGGGTTCCGAGGCCGCGCTCAGGCCGGCAGCCCTGCAAACAGGCACAGGGTAAAACGGATCGTTGAGGCAGGCATCGGGAGGCTCAATTCGGCAACCGAGGGCATGGCATGCCAATGGCGAAGAAAAAACAGGACGGGCTCACTTCCGCAAGTTCTCAAACAGATAGAGCCCCGACTTACCGGAGCAAACCAGATCTGTGTCGCCATCCCCATCGATGTCGGTCGCCGACATCTGCAAGCCCGTGCCGGCCGTGCCGCGCGGAAAATCCTTCAGCGCCCAACGATCTCGGGCGGCTGCCGGCGCTTTTCTTGCCGGCTCTCCTTCAAAGATGGTGTGCCGCGTCCATGTCCCCTGACCGCTGTCGGCCGTGCGATGGAACTTAAAGTAATACACGCATGGCTTGTCGGTCGCCCCAGGCTCGGTCTCGTGGGCGTAGATTCGCTTGCCTGTCACGAGTTGCGGAGTGCCCGATCCTTCCAGGTCGGCCCACAACAGTGTATGGACCTGGGAAAAGCTGGTGTCGATGTCGTGTTTCGACCACGTGCTGTGGCCCCGAGTGTCCTTCTGTTGCTTGAGCCAATGCAGTCCGTAATCGTGTCCCATTCCCCACACGATATCGGTCAGCCCGTCGCCATCAACGTCGCGTCCGAGAATGAAGATGCTGGCCGCTCCGAGGTTGAACTCCTTGTGAAATACCCATCGCTCTGAATCCGCGTTGGGAGGTTGCTGATACCAGCCCTGGGAAGCGATGACGTCGAGCCTCCCATCGGAATTCACGTCACCCACGCCAATGCCATGCCCGATTCCTTCGGCCCCCAACACGTGCTTTCTCCAGACGACCTTCGGCTTCTGCTCGACAAGCTCGAACCAGACAACAGCGCCGTTAGTCACATTGGGGAGAAAGTCGGGACGGCCGTCATTGTTGATGTCGACCAGATCGCCGGTCTCGCTACTGCCGGGTGTGTCGATCAGGCGTTCCGTCCAGGGTGCCGTCGCATCGCCGCCAGGGTTCTCCACCCAGCCAACGCGACGACCGAAGTAGTTGCACGTGACAATGTCCGGCCTGCCATCGCCATTACAATCCAGCGGGCAATCGGCAAAGTCTTCGTAATAATGCGGATTCGGACCACTCGGCGGTACATCGCGCACTTTGTGGCGCGTCCAGCTCGGACCTTCATACCATGAATCACCGCAGAAGATGTCCTGCTTTCCGTCTTTGTTGAAATCCGCCACCCCACACGCTTCAAACGGCGACTGGTCGTTGATCACCACCTTCCGCCAGCGGAGGTCGGCCGGTTCTTGGCCTGCAGTCTCTTCCGCAGAGATCGAGCCGCAGAACAGCCCGACACCCCATACCAGAATGTGAGAGACCACACGAGGACAACACCTGCGGGAGGCTATGGTTGGATGACGGAGAAAGTGCCTGGGCAACGCCCTAGCTTTCCGCTGCGGAACCCGAGAAAAGTTATGCATGCGAGATCTCCTGAACGGGGCCTGATGGCCGCTACCCAAAGGACTAGGGTTTGGCCGCTCGCCAAACAACCTTGGCGGTCGTTTCCTCAGCAACTCCGCGGGTTTCATTATAGCCACAGGGTCTTCATATGATCGAGCAATCTCCCCAGGCTGTCTACTCCTGCGGAGATGCCGGACCTACCAATTCCCGCAGATCACGTCGGAGATGTCCAGGCCGTCAATCTGCTCCGGCAGTTTGGCGCCAATCAGCTTGGCGATGGTTGGCAGCATGTCGATGGTCGTCAGTGGCGCGTCGCAGACTGCCGCGGCAAGGAATAGCGCGATGCCGTCCCGCCCAGCCGCCAGGATATCTACCGCGGTTCCTTTATCGCGCGATGCAATTCCCGCAGCAGTTCGGCTCGTGCCGCTTCGATCTCCACGGGGTCGCGCGTGAAGTCGCGCACGTCTCGGCAGACTCGCTCCGCGATTCGTTGGGCGGCCGCAGGGTTGCCGTTACGAGCAAGCAAATCCAACAGTTCCAGCTCCTCCAGTCCTTCTCTGAGCAGGGCCAGCCGTAGGGAACCGATCGGCCCCGCCACGTTCTGTTGCCGGGTGTAGCGTTCCACCAGGTTACCAGGGTAGAGCAGCGAACCCTCCCCCGCGGCCGGAGAGCCGCAGGGGTAGCTCTTCCAGTTGACCGCGTCGCCCCAGGGGTTGAGGACTTCTCCCCAGTAGGTCGTCGTCCAATACAGAATGCCGTCCAACTGGCAGCGATACGTGATCCACCCGATCATCCGCGGATCTGCCGCGGCGCGGTCGATATAGTAATTGGGCTGCGGGAACAGTTGGTCGCAACTGATGTACCACAGCACTTGATCTCCGGCCCGGCGACGAGCCTGGATTTCCGCCGCGTTGGAGATCAGACAATTGCCGTTTACAATCCATGCGTTCACGTGTCCGACCAGGCTGCCCCAGGCCTTTTCCTCGGGCACAGGTTGTTCTGTTACAGCGAACCTCACCTGGGGATCGACCGAGCGGACCAGTGCCGACCACCGGCGGATCGCCTCGTACTCACTCGGACGGTCGGGCTCGTCGCACGGCGAGAGCAGCAGGATCCGGTCCTTCCAGCCCTGCCGGCTGGCGCGCGCCAGCAGGTCGCGCAGATAGTCGCGCGCGTGCTGCTCGTACTCGCCAGTAAACGGTCCCGAGATGCCTTGCAGCGGAAGGCCGGGTGGATTGGCGCTGAGCTGGTATTGGCAACGGCCCTCCTCAGCGTAGAGTCTTTCCAGTTCCGGGCGCGACCAGTCCAGCGAATATTTGCCGTTGATAATGCGTCCTCCGCCAAACGGCTCATTCCGCGGGTCCAACCGATGTTGCAGCAGGAACCGCTGGTAGTCGCGTGACAGCGCCCGCGCTAAAGGGCCATCGTCTTTGAGGTCCAAATGGTGTACGCGGGCAATCTGCTCCGAATAGAGACCAACATGGGCGGGATATTTTCGCTGGGCCGGCAACGCGACACCCAAGACTTCCAGTTCCACCGTGACGGAGCCAATTTCCCGCGCAGCACTCAGCACCTTCAGATGGCCACGATAACGTCCGGGGGGCTGTTGGCGGGGGACCAGTATGTCCACCCAAATGGGCTGGTTCGTTTGTTCTGTGTGACCTGCTCGCGTTCGAGGCACAACGTCAAACGGCTTGGAAAGCGGCACGAGCGGGTCGGGCCAGACTCCCGCGTCACCATGATGCACTGTTGGGGCATAGATGTGGACGTATCCCTCAAGGTAAAGGCTGACCGCATCCGCTGGCAGGCGATGCTCTGCCGCTTCCAGGTGCCCTGCGTGGACCGTGACATCCTTCAGGCTTTCGCCCGCCGCAGTAACAACGAGCTGAAACGGGGCATGCTCGCCCTGGACGGCCGTCAGGCGAATGGTCCGGTTGGCAGCGTCATAAACACCCAGGTGCGGCAGATTGCTGCGCTCGTGCTGGCCGATCTTTTCCGTGCATCCCGCCCCCCAAACGGCCGTTTCCGCACGTGCGATTTGTGCATCAGCCGCAATGGCAGCCGCGGCCAGCAAGACTGCCGTCAACAATCTGGCAGATCGCATTCGTGGCGGGCCGATACACAAAGGGAGGAGGTGGGGTGAAGGCAAGAGAGCCTGCTGGCTCATTCGGCATGGTCGGGTTGAACTATAGTCACCGGCACAACATCCGTCAACGACATGCGGATGGGAAGTGACCCTTAGGGCGGGCGAACGAGCGGACTAAAAAGGGATGCCACGGCTTGCGAATGCGACCGGTCGGATAGGATCGTGGGCTGGCAGGGAAAGATGATCGTTGGCTTATACGGTGAGATGGTGCTTACGCGAACCGAATATGACCATCGCATGATCAAGCAGAAAATCGATCTTCCAGCAGAAAAGTATACTATTCGACATGTCCGCGGTTGAATGAGCGGGATTATACCATATTGTCGGTCTGACACCATGGCAGGAATGTTTGATCGTTGGTCGTGACCGTTGCAATGAGCGCGTCTTGCGGGGTGTGATAGCTTGGGAGCATGGGGCTGTTGGTTATCACACAGACGTAGGGGAGGTGCGAAAATG
>Ga0194132_10012739_pt1 | contig 10389 bp, 9 predicted proteins | sample TA2KigOf80mmetaG_FD_148612 | JGI IMG/M metagenome (GOLD analysis project Ga0194132, IMG submission 148612) | Freshwater microbial communities from Lake Tanganyika, Tanzania - TA2015054 Kigoma Offshore 80m | ecosystem: Environmental > Aquatic > Freshwater > Lake | place: Tanzania: Lake Tanganyika... | reverse complement strand
CCTGCACTGGGTGTTAGATGTCGTGTTTCGCGAAGATGCCCGCCGGGTCTATGATCGCACGACGGCGGAGAACCGGGCGTTCCTCAACCGCTTGGCCGTCTCGCTCTTACGCGGGGACCCCGGCAAAGGTTCGCTCAAAGTTAAGCGCAAACGCCCAGGCTGGCACCTGTCCTACCTCGCCCAACTCCTCGGGTTTCCCTGCACTTGAAGCGCGTTTTCCGTGTCGCTGCAGGTAATACTGTGATTATGAAGCCACCAGAGCAGGCGCCGCTTTCAGCGTTGAAGATGGTCGAACTGATCGGCGATATCTTTCCACCGGGAGTGATGAATGTGCTGTCTGGCGGGAAGGAATGCGGGCAGGCGTTAGCCTCGCATCCACTGGTGCGCAAGGTCAGTCTGATTGGCAGTGTGCCAACTGGTAAAGCGATTGCGCGTACTGGTGCGGACACGTTGAAGTCAGTGTTGCTCGAACTCGGCGGTAAGAACGCACTGATTGTGTACCCAGATGCCGATCTTGCGAAAGCAATCGCTGGTGCGGTCCGTGGTATGAATTTTACCTGGGCAGGTCAATCGTGTGGTTCCACCAGTCGCTTGTTCCTCCATGAATCGATTCATGACAAAGTGTTAGATGGTGTAGCGAAGTTAGTGAATGAAAAGCACAAACCAGGGTTACCCACAGATTGGTCCACGACGATGGGACCATTGGTGAATCGCACGCAGTTCGAGAAAGTCATGAGCTACATTCGCTGGGGGCAAGAGGAAGGCGCGCGCCTGGTCACTGGTGGCAAACAGCCTTTAGATCCAAAGCTTGCCAAAGGCTTCTTTGTTGAACCAACGATCTTTGCCGACGTGACCCCCAACATGCGCATTGCCAAGGAGGAAATCTTTGGACCAGTATTATCGGTCTTAAAGTGGAAAGATGAGGATGAACTGTTTGAACAGGTGAATGCGGTCGAATACGGCCTCACGGCATCGATTTGGACGCGAGACCTAGCGATAGCGCATCGCGCGGCCAGTCGTGTGCAAGCAGGATATGTGTGGATCAATCATTCAAGTCAGCACTTTCTCGGCGCACCATTCGGCGGCTTTAAGCACTCTGGCATTGGCCGTGAAGAATGTATCGAGGAGTTATTCGAGTTCACGCAGTTGAAGAATGTGCATGTGAATCTGACAGAGTAATGATTCCGAGGTGGTTGTCATGGGGCAAAATGAGAAATGCTCAGGTTACAATGCGTTTTCTGAGGTCTGTAATTTGTAACGGGCGATAACGGTCCTCAGTGTTTGGCTAACGGTGTGAAGGTCGTGGGTTGCACTCTCGATTTGTTGCATGCCGCGTGCATTATGGGCACTTGCATGTTTAATGCTTTCGATAGCTTCAGACACCTGCTCCATACCGACGATTTGCTGTTGATTTGAGGCCGCTATTTGCGTCACGGCTTGAGCTGATTCGCTAATGCTCCTGGTCAGCAGACGTATGGACTCGCCGGCCTGTTCTGACTGCCGGGTGGCAATATCGGCGGATTTCACCCCTTGTTCGGTTACGAGGATAGCGGCGGTTCCTGCCTTGCGAATGTCATCCAGCATGGCTCGCACCTGGGCAGTGGACTGCTTGGATTGCTCAGCGAGCCTCTTCACTTCTTGTGCAACAACGCCAAACCCTTTTCCGGCCTCTCCAGCCTTGGCAGCTTCGATCGCGGCATTGACCGCCAGTAGGTTTGATTGCTCGGAAAGAGCGTTGACCGCAGCAATAATCTCATGAATGGCTTGGGTCTGTTCGCTGAGTGCAAGAACACTTTGCGCAATGGACTCCATCTGACCGCGTACCATGCTCATGCCTTTCATCGCATCATCTACCGCGTGTTCCCCGGTTTGCGAAACCCGTGCGGCCTCACCCGCATTCTCAGCGATTTCAGTTGCTTTGCGCCCAGAGAGATGGGCGGTTTGTTTCGCTTCTCCAATTGTGACTGCGGTCTGACTAACCGAGGTGGCAGTCTCGGTTACACTATAGGCGAGGGCTTTCGCCGAACTCATGATCTGCCCGACCGAGGTGACCAGTATCTGCGCGCTGGCTTGTATTTCACTAGTGGCTTCACGCATATTGCGCGTCATGCGGAGAAAACTTTGCGAGAGGACATCCTGTTGCGAGCGAGCGGAGATTTCGACCGTTAAGTCTCCGTTGCTCATACAATCGGCAGCGTCGGCTATGGTACGCAAATAGACAACTAAGTTACGAAACGCAGCCGCAAGGGCTCCAGTTTCATCAGTGGCGGCATAGTCCACGCGTTGATTGATATCTCCCTGGGCAATTTTTTGAGCGGCGACCGTTACCTGAGAGAGTGGTGTGGTGATGAGCCGACTAATCATGAACCACAACAGACTGGCAAGAAAGACCGTTCCCACTAACACCCATAACGCCGTGCGGCTGGCGTGTCTCCCAATTTGCGCGCCACCTTCTTTCGTTGCCGTGGCTTCGGTTTCCACCATATCACTCAAGAGTTCCATGGCTTGGGAAAGTTGCAAGAAGCTATCCTGGAACTCAGTCGATTTGGCAGCAACGGCCTCCGGCTGTGCCGAGGTCGCGAGTTTGACCAATTCCACTCCTTTTCCCACATATTCGGATATGACTGGGAGGAGCATTGCGATCGTTTCTGCGACTTCTGGTTGACTGCTCAAGTTCCTCAGCTCACTGAGATAAGTGGTAGCGCCGACCGAGACCTCCTCCAGACGCATCAACGTTTCGTCGAGACTCTCTTGTTGTGAGTGTGTCGTGGAGAGCAACTGCCAGAGCACCAGGGAGCGCATCGTATCGAGAGCGATCCGTGCCTGTAACACATTACGAATGGTCCCAAGGTGGACGCCACTCTGTTCGTTAGCCGCTCGTAACCCGGCAATGCCTTGATACCCGACGAAACCGACGCTCGACATCGCGACAATGAGCGTCCCACAGAGGACTGCGAGTTTTTTGCCTATCGATAGGTTTCGTAACGTTTGCATTGGTCAATGGCTTCCTGGGCGATCGCTGCACTGATGGTTATTGTAGGACAAGCTCATACCCCGCTTCGCCGGGGAGGCGGCCATTAATGCGCAGAGGCTTTACGCTCTTATCGACTTCGCTCGCGCGCATAATGCCGATTGCCCCTGGGACCCCTGCCACGAGTTGGCGCACACCAAGTGCGGTATTGAGGACCTTGGGTTTGACCTTAAGCGTGCGGGCAAACGCCGCTTTGAGGAAATAGGCATTGAGAGCGGATTGGTTCATACCATAGATATTCCGTAAGGCGGCCTCTTGTTCAGGTTGCCCTGAGGCGCGAGTGACGACTTCAATCTTGGCCTGATTGTCCCATTCAGCTTCTTCGCCGCGGAAGATGCGTCGCAACTTTTCCATTGAGAGTTCTTCGACGGTATTGGCCGTGTTCACGACGATGGCAAGATGGTTGCCATTACTTTGTGCCCATACAACTGGTGAGGTACTCAAAAGCAGCCCGAGCATCATGGATCGCCACACTGTGGTACGTCGCATCGTCCGTTTCTCCTGTTAGAAAAGTCCGGCCTTAGAAGGCAAACGCAACTTGTGCCTGTATGCCATTTATGCCACTCCGCGCCCGCTGCCAGACGTGGTCGTATTGCAGTTTCAGCGCTGCGAACGTGCTCAAATCATAACGGACACCTAAAGACGGGCCGTGTCGCAGTCCAACATGGCGAAGGGTGATGTCACTTGATGCGCCATTCATATATTCGTAGCGCAGATACGGGCGGAAATTGCCAAACTGTTGCGAGAGCTGAGAGTAGAAAGCGACCGGCGCAGTGGATTTTGCTCCACTCGGATTGTGGAGAAACAGAAAGGCTTCGTTCAACCACTCAAACCGTGGAGTTTGGTACACGACATGCGTGTTGATAATGGTCTGGGCGAGGCGACCACGGAATCGGTCATCATCGTCCTCATGTTCACCCTCTTCGTCTTCCTCGTCGTCTGCGGCAAGAACAAAACGCGGACGATCGTACCGGACGGCAGAGCCGACACGGAGCCCAGGAACCCATTCCGGCTGGGCGTAGAGGCCAAGTACGAAGGCCTTACTATTTTTCCCGTCAAAAACGTCAGCGTTGTTTGAGAAAACATGTCCATCGTTAGAGGTACGTCCGTTACTGACCTCAGCGAAGTAATGGAGTCCTAATTTACCAGAGGGAACCAATCCTGAGATTGACACTCCTAAATTGCGCACTGGAAACAGCCCACTCTCTTCGCTGAGAAAAAATGGACGGCCGATAGTGGTTTGGGTCCAGGCGCCGTGTGGGTAGTGACTGTTGTAATAGCTGAGCTCACTAAAGTAGCGACCGACCGAAACATTGAAATAGCGACTGGGCTGGTATTCGAGCATCAGACGACTGACTTCAACCTCGAACTCATGGTCGTCAAGGTCCGCGTCGAACTCCAAATCACCAACGACGTTCAGATGTTCTGAGAGGCGTGCTTGAAAAAATAACGCGAACTCTCCGAGTGTGAAACGATTCCGGTCACCAGCTTTGCCAAACTGATACGAGTGGGTGATATCGCCGAACCCGCGAATGTGCACATTTTCCAGGCCAAAATCACCGTAGGAGGAGGTCGCAGGTGATGCACTCTTCTCTGCGACCTGTTCCTCAACCTGCACTTGCTTGCCTTCGACCGCTTTGAGTCGCGCTTCAAGGGCCTCGACGCCTTTGAGTCGCGCTTCGAGTTCGTCAATGCGCTTCTGCATTCGCTGTACGGTTTCTGGATCGGTTGGTAGTGATTTGGGCTGCTGCTGGGCAAACAGCGGCAGGGCTGTCAATAACGTTACGATGCCAGTGCCAGTTATTATGACACTATACATCCGCCCACTCAGACTCTTTTGCCTCTGCATGGTTTCCCCCCACTGGAGTTCGTGGACAATCGTTGTCCTTAGGTTTGGTTATCGGGAATACCAACGGAAGTTTTAACAAAAAGACTGATGTAGTGGGCTGCAAGGGCGAGGTTGTCGGCACTGGTCACAACCGAAGAGACCGGTCTTGTTTTTTCAGGTACGTCGCAACGTGGCGAGGGTCCCTTCTCCCATCTGGAGAAGGTCAGGATGAGGGGGAGAAAGAATAGTACTTCTCATTAAATCCCCTCACCCTAGCCCTCTCCCTGAAGGAGAGGGCATTCTGTCTATCCTTTCTATAGATCAATACAACACTTTCGTCTCTTTCATCTGCGCAATCTCGTCTGTGGAATAGCCAAGCAGATCATGGAGAACACTATCCGTGTCTTGTCCTAATAACGGCGCTGGCGCCCGTACACCGTTAGGGGCATTGGTGAACTTCCACGGCATGCCTGCATGCGCCTGCGCCCCAACCTCAGCATGTGGCAAGCGAACAAAGAAACCGCGCTCGTTGAGTTGCGGATCTTCAAGCATGCCTTGGCTGCTTAGCGTCGGATAGGCGGCGATGCCATCGGCTTGCAGCCGATGGGCGACTGTCCATTTCTCTTGGGTTGAAGTCCAGGCTGTGACAATCTGTTCCAAAGCGTCTTCGTTGGCTTTGCGTGCTTTTGCCGTGCTGAATCGTTCATCGGTGAGCAGTTGTTCTTGACCCATCACGCGACACAACGATTGCCAGTCGGCGTCTGAGGCACAGGAAATTGCTACCCATTCATCCTGACCAGCACAACGGAAGCAGTTGTGTGGCGCCATGATCGGATCGCGGTTGCCCATGCGTGGCGGTTGGGTACCATTCATCGCGTAGTCCATCCAGCCTTCGGCGACCAGCGCCGTCATCGATTCCCATAACGATACGTCAATGTGTTGACCACGACCTGTACGTTTGCGGGCTGCCAAGGCTGCGCAAACGCCGATTGCTGCATTGACGCCCCCATTGGGGTCGCCGTATGCCATACCCACTTCTTGTGGCGAGCCACCAATATAGCCTGTGAGTGAGGAAAGTCCGGACAGCGGACCCATCGCTGGACCGTAGCCCATGTACAGCCGTTGCGGACCAGTCTGCCCATAGCCAGAAATCGACGCCAGAATGATGTCTGGCTTGATCTTCTTGAGGTCTTCGTACCCTAAGCCGAGACGTTCCATGACTCCGGTAGCAAAGTTCTGGATCACCACATCGCAAGTAGCGATGAGTTTCTTGGCGACAGCCAGCGCTTCCGGTTTCGTCAGATTGAGGGAAATACTTTTTGTTCCTTGGTTCCACTGATTGAAGTAACCAGATGTGTTGAGGCTGGCTTTGATGTCCTTCGGGCTGATCGGTACTTGTCGTGAGCCATCAGGTCGAGCGCGCGATTCGATATGAATCACTTCTGCGCCTAAGTGGGCTAACTGCATCGCACCGTATGGTCCCGCCCATGCCCAGGTGAGTGCGAGAACACGGACGCCTTCGAGGGGCAGCTTGGGACTTGGGGCTTGAGACTTGGGACTTGGGGAGGAGGGGCGACCAGCCCCTAGCCCCCAGCCCCCAGCCCCATTTTTATCTTCGTTATGTTCTCCAAGCAGTGGTGCTGGTCGCCTGATACTCCACCACTGCTCTGCGAGTTGGTATGGCGCACCGGGATGTTTGACCTTGCCTGCGCGTGGGTGGTTCACTTCGACAAAGAACTTACGCGCTTGCAATTGTTCCTGCGCGGCAAGATCAGCCATCGTGCACACCGGGGCCACACAGATGCGCCGCGCCTGTGCTTCACGAAACAAATCCGCCACTTTCCATTGTTTGATCCAGGCGCGGAGATGTGGCTCGACTTCATCCCAGTGGCGCACGATGGTGAAAGGGTTTTTGCAATAGTCTGGTTTTGACCATTCGGGATTGCCCATGAATTCGAGCAAGCGCTCTAACTGGTCCGGTTGCGCAGTCAGCAGCAGGATCGATCCATCCTGGCACTCATAAATACTCAGTGGCGCGAGAATCTTGCGTCCCAAGCGTGAGGCGATTTTACCCAGGTAGCTGTAGAAGTAGACATTCATTTCAACGAACGAGGCCACACTGGCGTGGGTGGAGAGATCGATGTGTTCACCAACTCCGTTCGCCAGCGTACGGAAATAGGCTGCGAGTGTGACCGTGGCCGCATGCAATCCCGCCTGAAGACCGCATTGATGACCAAACGCCTTAAGTGGCGGTAAGTCTGGACGGTCTGAACCGCCAGGACTCAACCATGCCCACCCACCGCCATGAGCGAACGTCAGCTCAGTTGCCTGGTAATCTTGGTGTGGTCCGCTCAGGCCAAACGGCGTGATCGAACACATCACTAACTGCGGGTTTATTTCGCGAAAGGTTCGGTAGTCGATGCCGAACGTTGTCATCTCGGCAGGCGAGTAGTTATGAATCAGTATATCAGTTTGCGAGATCAAACCCGCAAGCGTGTCACGGTCTTTGGGCAGGTCGATCGTACAGTCTCGTTTGTTGGTATTGAGATAGAGAAACAGACCACTTTTCTCAGGGTCAACAACACCACCCGGAAACGGGCCACGCAGCCGCGCGCGATCACCTCTGGGTTCTTCGACTTTGGTGACCTCTGCACCGAGATCAGCCATCAGCTTGGTGGCATACGCGGCTGACACCATATTGCCGAGTTCGAGGACCTTCACGCCTTCCAGTCCTTGCATAAGCATTCCCCTCCAAATTGCGTCGTACTGTCCCTCGGCTATACACAAGTCTAGAGCGGGCCGCAACGTTTCTCTCGTGTTGGTAGCGGTTCAGTTTGTTACGCAAATGCGTCTTCGTAGGGGCGACCCCAGGTGGCCACTTGAGAAGAGCCCCATGCCGGATTTTATTCGCCAGGCCTGGGCGCTGATCCACACTGCGGTGGCAGCGGCAGTTGATCCACTCCTCATTGCCCACCGTGACTATATTTTTACCCAGTATCTGACGCTACCGATGGATTTTTAATGAGCTGCATGCAGAGGCAGTGGTTCAGTCTGAATTTGATTTGTAGGGGCACCCCTGTTTGGGTGCCTTTTTCCTGGGCGGCTACATGGGACCGCCCCTCCGAAGACACCTCCACGTGTCAAACTGAACCCCTGCCTCTGCAGATTAACTATTGACTCACTCAGAGAACGGGCATACAAAAAACCCCAATGGCATTTCGTGTTTCCTTCAGCGCAGCCGTACGCAAAGCTATTAAGATTCATCGCCCCGTGCGTATGAACGCTTTGCTGCGTGCCGTCTGAACGAGACACTAGTACCAACAGACAACGTTCAGAGGCCGCAGGCGAAGCATTCACCAGCGGCCTTTTTATTTTGCAAGGGCTGCGGTGGAAATCGCAGCCCTTTTCGTTTGCGGCAGGAGGTGAGGATGGTCTGCCGATTTCGTCCCGTGTTTGCTATCGATGAGTCGTTCCTGTGGGAAATGCTCTTCTACGCCGCGCATGTTGACGAAGAGCCTGGTGCTTCGGTGGAAAAGGCGCAACAGAATCCGTTTCTCCACAAGTATGTTACGCAATGGGGGAAGCCTGGTGATCTCGGTGTGATCGCCTACGAAGTGAGAACGTTAGAACCCGTTGGCGCGGCATGGTTACGAGTTTTTGTCGGCGCGGACAAAAACTGTACTGCAATCGACGATGGAACCCCGGAACTGGCGATCGCCGTCATCCCTTCCTACACCGGCAAGGGTGTTGGTGCGCAACTGCTGACGCATCTACTCAACGCTGCAGCGACAAGCTATCCCGCCGTGTATCTCAACGTGCGGGCGACAAATCCGGCTAAGCGCTTGTATGAGCGCTTTGGTTTTACTGTCATTGGTGAACTGACCAACCGTGTCGGTGGCACGTCGTTACACATGGTGAAACCGTTGCGCATGCAAATAACTGACAGTGTTCTTGGGAAGTAGGAAGTTCCTACATCGTGGAAGTGAACAAGGCCGAAATCATGAACAACGACGACTTACGGATATGTTTTGTCGGTGATTCATACGTGAATGGCACGTGCGACCCCCAGTATCTTGGCTGGACCGGGAGACTTGCCGTTGCTGCTCGACGCAAAGGCTACAATCTGACCTATTACAATCTCGGTGTGCGACGAGAGACCAGTGCCGATATTGCTAAACGTTGGCGACAGGAAGTGCAGGCGCGTCTCCCCGGTACGTGTACGCCGTTTGTCGTGTTTGCGCTGGGTGCTAACGACACGACCTTTGAGCATGGCCAACCACGCGTTGCTGAAGCGACCAGCGTTGAGAATGTCCGTACGATGCTCCAGACGGCAAAACAGCACTATGCGGTGGTGATGATCGGCCCGCCACCAATGGCTGATGCAGAGCAGAATGGGCGAACGCGGCGCCTCTCTTCACTTTTCGCTGAAGTAGCGAAAAGTGAAGAGGTGCCGTTCTTGCCGGTGTTTGATGCGCTGGTGGCAGACGACGACTGGATGCGAGAGGTCACCAATGGTGATGGAGCGCACCCAGGTGCTGCAGGCTACACGAGGGTGGCGGCATTGGTTGACGCATGGCCAGAGTGGTGGTTCTGCAGTGGCGGGCACAGCCCGCCCTACACATCCCGTTGAACGTGCGGTAGGGCAGGCTGTGCCTGCCATCGTCCTGAACAATCCCAAATCTTGGTGTGTTCCTCATAGAGAGAAACGGTGAGCAATATGACGCAGTCATACGTGCACCTCATAGAACAGAAAGCCGACCTTCCAGCATTGCATGGAACATTCTTGAAAGGCGCGCTTCCCCGGCTGCAAGCCGACGAACGGATTGTCGCCGTTGCTGCGGGCGGCTCATTTCTTACTGGTGCGATGGATGAATACAGTGACTTAGATCTGGTGATCGTAGTAAGGCCGACTGCTGTGTCGCAAGTCATGCACGAACGCCAGCAAATCGCAGCGACGCTCGGTACGTTGTTGACGGCCTTTACCGGAGAACATGTCGGCGAGCCACGGCTGTTGATTTGCCTGTATGGTCCACCACTGCTGCATGTCGATTTAAAGTTCGCCTCGGTGGATGATGCAGCGCATCGTGTGGAAGATCCAGTTATCTTGTGGGAGCGAGATGGCGCGTTGACTGCAGCATTTAACGGCTCTGAAGCGAGATATCCAACGCCGGAGGTGCAATGGGTTGAGGATCGTTTCTGGACGTGGGTGCATTATATCGCTGCCAAAGTTGGGCGCGGTGAGCTCTTCGATGCCCATGACTCACTCGCCATACTTCGGTTACTTGCGCTTGGCCCACTCGCGCTCTTAGAAAGTGTTTTTTAATTCGTATTTTCCGTCGTCACCATCCGCAGCGTGCGCCGGATACTGGCCAAGTACACCATAGCGTCACTGGAAACGGTGGTATGTTCGAAGTCCCGACACAAGCGCCGCTAGCGCCCCAGCCAACCGAAGGACCGCTCCACCACCCAGCGGCGGGGCAACACGGTAAAGCCTTTGGCGTCTGCCGAACGGCGCACCACCTCCAAGCGC
>Ga0194132_10012738_pt1 | contig 10389 bp, 8 predicted proteins | sample TA2KigOf80mmetaG_FD_148612 | JGI IMG/M metagenome (GOLD analysis project Ga0194132, IMG submission 148612) | Freshwater microbial communities from Lake Tanganyika, Tanzania - TA2015054 Kigoma Offshore 80m | ecosystem: Environmental > Aquatic > Freshwater > Lake | place: Tanzania: Lake Tanganyika... | reverse complement strand
TTCCACGCCCTTCATCCCTCCGCCCTCTGCCAAAACCGCAAAGAGCTATCTGCTGCCGGATTTTTACTCCGGCGCAACCGGACAATCCGGCCGCTTCAGTGAGGGATTTTTGCTCCGGCGCTTACAAAGCAACCCGTCCAGTGGCCGGCGCCGAGGCGCTCGATTCATGGCGTGATGATCAGCTCTCGCGGATAACGGGTCAGCCGCTCATGCCCATCCGTCGTCACCGCTATCGTCTCGGAGAAGCCAAAGCTGTCGGCAAGGACGTAGGTATGAAAAACCATGCCTTCCTCGAAGCGCCAGCTCGCGCCAGGTGCGGCCTCGAGCGCCTCCCCGCCGACCGGCGGCATCATCAGGCCGATCGAGTAGAAGGTCTTGTTCGTGTAGTCCTTGCGTAACCCCGCAGCCAGGATCCCTTCGCGGTAGATGCGGTCAGGCACCTCCGCAGGCACGCCCGGGCGAACTTCGCGCAGCGCTGAGTCCTGGACGGCGACGATGCGTGCCAGCTTGTCGCGCTCAGCGTCCGTTGCGCGGCCGATCTTGATCGTCCGCATGAATCGCGCATGGTAATAGCGAACCGCTGGCGTGCATTCGCATTGCAGCGTGTCTCCGGCCTCGAGCACCCGATTGGTGAAGCCGCCATGCAGGTGAAATGCTCGTTCGCCGCTGGACAACGGGCCCGGCCCGGGAAGGTCGCTGCCGGCCCGGACCATCGCTCCGACGATTGCCGCTGCGACCTCGCGCTCGCTCTCGCCGGCCCGTGCCGTAGCGGCCGCGGCGCGCATGCCCGCTTCCGCGGCCAGGGCGGCGCGGCGCTGATAGGCGATTTCGGCCGGCGACTTTACGAAACGCAGGCGCGCAACGAGATCGCCGGCATCGATGAACTCGTACTGCGGAAACGTCGCCTTCAGCCTCTCCCAGCGCTCTGCCGTCAATTGCCACGCGGACATCTCGACGGCGATTCGGGCGCGTCCCCTCAGCCGCCGAGCGAGGAAGGCTGCGGCAACGGCGAAGCGGTCCTCGCCGTCCGACCAGGTGGCGTGGTCGTCATAGACGCACGTGGTGTCGAGGTAGTAGCGAGCGACATCGCGGCAAAACACGCCGGGGTTCCCCGCGACCGGAACCAGCGCGAACTGGAATGTCGAATAGCCTCGGGTGAAGAACCCGGTCAGGTAGGTGACAGACTCGGGTTGAAACGCAAGCAACGCATCAACTTGGCGCTTTCCAAGCTCGGCCTGTACCCGCGCCACACGCGCGTCGTACTCGGACTTGTCGAACCAGGCGCCGGAGGCGGCCACGTTCAAGCCGCAGCGAACTGTCCGGAGCGGACGAAAGCCGCGAAATTCGACAGCATCGTCTTGGCTTCGTCGGCGTCGACGGCGCTCCGCTTGAGCGCCTCGACATCCGCACCGTCCGCCTCCAGACGCTGGCGACTGAGCTCGAACCACTCGCGCGCCTGGGTCGCGTTGACCTCCGGATGGCCCTGGATGCCCCAGGCCGGGCATGTCCGGTGACGCCACACGTGGTTGGGACAATCAGGCGAGCTCGCCAGCACGATCATGTCGGGGTGGTCGGCGCGGACCTCGTCATTGTGCCAGACGAACATCTCTACCTGTCGCCCTAGGTCTCGCGTCACAGGATCGGCGCCGGCGGCCTCGGCGACATCGAGCGCGAGGTAGCCGACCTCGCACCGCGGGCGCCGGAAGACCTGGTCCCGCCCGCATAGCGCCGAGCCGAGGATCTGGCTGCCGAAGCAGATTCCGAGCGTCGGCACATGGTGCGCAGCAAGCTCACGAATGAGGATATGCTCGCGATGGATCCAGGGAATGTCCTCATAGGCACCGTGCGGACTTCCCGACACGAAGCAGGCATTGTACCCGTCAGTGCCTGCGGGGATTTCGCCCTGGTAGGCCCAGCGCTGGTCCACTTCGAAGCCCGCCGCAGCGAACCGGTCCTCGAGTCCCGACACCGATCGCCGGCGCGGGCCGTTCTGCAGATAAAGAAGCTTCATCGTCTTGCCTCGGTTTCACGTCGCGAGATTGTCGGGGCAGGCGCCACTCAATGATGACACTCAGGCTGCCTCGCAGATCTCGAGGATGGTAAGCATGTAGATGCGTACCATGTCGAGATAGTCCGGAATGTCGACACGTTCGTCGGGCATGGTGTTGTAGCGGCCGCCAGGCCCGCAAACCACCCCTTCCATTCCGAGTTGCTGATAGAAGTGCCCGGCATCGGTACCGTAGAACCCAGGGGGACGCATCGCTCCCGTTGGCTGGTCGATGCCACGTACGGTACGGTAGGCACGGTTCAGCGCCTGAACGATGCGAGAATTCTTCTTCACCTCGAATGCGGGCATCCCCGGCCGACCTTGCTGGCGCTCAGGTATCACCTTGGCCTTCAAGCCGGGATGTCGAGCCTCGAGCCGGTCGAGCACTCTGCGGATGTCCGCAATCGCGCCGTCCTCCGTCTGGCCTGGCGCGTAGCGGCCGGACCCTTTGATGCGCACCATGTCCGCCACTTGCGGCGGCCGCCATTCGTGCAGCTCTCGTCCCAGTGCCCCGTGCACGACGCCGACATGCACGCGATTGATCGATTGATGCTCCGGGCCCGGCGCGCCCGAGAAAGTCATGGCGTTGAGTTCCGGGATCAACTCGCAGGCCGCCATGATCGCGTCCACTGCTTCCTCGCGCTTCGACATATGTCGCGTGACACCGTTCAGCTCGACGATGAAGGTAAAGGCAGCCGCATGCATGGTCAGCGCCTGGAGGTCGGTCGGCTCGCTGTTGATGAAGTAGTCGGCGCGGATGCCCCGGCGGATCGCGGCGAGGGTGCCGACGCCGCCCTGAAGCTCGCCGACGACAAAGGTGAGAACCACGTCTCCCTTTAGGCGCACGCCGCGCTCGATCAGTGATTTCACCGCACAGAAATAGGCGGCGTCGCCGGACTTCATGTTGGAAACGCCGATGCCGTAGATGAACCGTTTATCGACAAGCCCGCCCCAGGGATCGACCGTCCATCCCTCGGTTGCCGGGTTCGTGTCGAGGTGGCCGTTGAACAGTAGGCTCTTGCCGCCACCGGCGCCCTTCCAGACGCCGATCGCGTTGACGCGGTCGCCCTCGACCTCCTGAAGGTAGGCGTCGATGCCCAGCGCACGCATTTGCTCGACCATGTGCTCGGCGAGATTCCGCTCGCCTGGCGTCTGCGTATAGCTCTTGTGACGCACCATCCCGGCGAGAAAATCGAGGCACGCCTTCTCGTCGACTTGCGTTGTCGGATTCGCCGTCATTTCATGCTCCTGTCTTCTCAACCCCAAGGCGGGACCGCTACCGCTTCCATGAGCTCGCGCGTGTAGGGGTGGCGGTCGGCGGCATTGACATCCCCGGTCTCGAACATGTCGACGAGCTCGCCACGGTTCATAACGCCGATGCGATGCGCCAGCTGACGAACCAGATTGAGGTCGTGCGTGATGAAGATGCAGGCCGCTCGCGTCGCCGCCTGGATCTCGACCAGAAGCCGGGCGATCGACGCTTGAACCGAGACGTCGAGCGACGACGTGATCTCGTCGCAGACGACGAGCTTCGGCTCTGCCGCAAAGGCGCGAGCAATGGCGACGCGCTGCTTCTCGCCGCCGGAAAGTTGGTGCGGGTAGCGCGTCGAGAAATTCGCCGGCAGCAGGACCCGCGACAGCAGGGACGCGACGCGATCCTCGATCTCGCCGCGCCGGGCCAGGTCGTAGAGTCGCAGCGGGCGCGACAGGATGGTCTTCACGCGCTGCCGGGGATTGAGGGAAGCGTCGGGATGCTGAAAGATGATCTGCACGCTACGGCGGTAGGATCGGTCGAGGTCGGGTCGCCTGGCGAAGCGGCGGTCGGCGAACCCGATCTCGCCCGTGAAGTCCTGCAGGCCGGCAATCACTCGGGCAAGGGTGGACTTGCCCGAGCCGGACTCGCCGACGATGCCGAGAATCTCGCCCGGCCTCACGGTAATGGCCACGCTCTTCAGTGCGTCGACCGGCGCCCGCGTCTGGCCGAGAAGTCGTTGGAGGCGCGTCGGCTGGCCGAACCGCACGTTCGCCTTCCGGACCGACAGGAGAGGCTCGGCCGCGGGAGCGATGCGGCTGGTCACGAGTCGGTTTTCCGGTCGCGGAGCCGCCGCGATCAGTGCCCGCGTGTAGTCCCGCTTCGGGCTGGAAAAGAGCTCGGCCGGTCTTCCGCGCTCGACGATCTCGCCCTCGCGGATCACGGCGACCTCGTGGGCGATCCGGGAAACGAGCGCGAGGTCGTGCGAGATGTACAGCGCCGAGACCCCGGTATCGTCCCTCAGGCGCACGAACAGGTCGAGAATCTGCCGGGCGGTAATCACGTCGAGCGCGGTCGTCGGCTCGTCGAAAATGATGCACTCGGGACCGCAGGCGAAGGCGGTCGCGAGCACCACGCGCTGCTTCTCTCCGCCCGACGCTTGGTGCGGGTAGCGCCGCATTATATCGCGGGGACGGTGAATGCCGGTGCGCTCCAGGGCTGCCGCGGCCTCCTCCAGTGCCTCCTTCTGCGTCAGCTTCTGATGGCGCATCAGGACCTCGGAGATCTGGTCGCCGATGCGCAGGGTCGGGTTCAAGGAGGCGCTTGGATCCTGGAAGACCATGCTGATGCGCCGGCCGCGAATGCTGGCAATCTCGGCAGGTGATTTCTCGATTAGGTTCTCACCGCCTAGCCGGATCACCCCTGGGCCCTCCACGGCGTTCGGAGGCAGATAGCGCATGATGGCCCAGGCAAGCGAGGTCTTCCCGGACCCGGATTCCCCGACGAGGCCGACCGTGCGCCCTTGGGGAATCGTAAGACTGACCGACTTCAATGCATGAAAAGGCCCGGCCGCGGTGGAATAGGCCAAAGAGTAACGTTCAATGGCGATCGCAGCGGCCCGCGCCAAATCCTCCGCGGACCCATTGCCGCCGGCGTCGTTCATCGACGGCCCCTTGGGTCGAGAATGTCGCGTAGCGCATCGCCGAACAGGTTGAAACCGAGCGCGGCGATGGCGATCGCCAGTCCCGGAGCCGCTACGCACCAGGGATTGCGGAACATGAACTGGCGAGCCTCGGCGATCATCAGGCCCCACTCGGTGCTCGGCGGCTGGGCGCCGAGTCCAAGGAAGCCGAGCGTCGCGCCCAGCATGATCGCGAAGGAGACTCGGATGCTCGCTTCCACGATCACCGGACCGATGGTGTTCGGAAGGACTTCGGCGCCGATGATGTAGGCGCGGGACTCGCCGCGGGCGATGGCGGCCTGGACAAAGTCGCGGGTCCTCACCGACAGCACGGCGCTGCGCGCGATTCGTGCCATGCCGGGTGAAAATGCAACGGCGACGGCAAGCATCGCGTTGCCGGTACTGCTACCGATCACGGTGACGATGAGCAGCGTGAAAAGCAGATCCGGAACCGCGAGCATGCCGTCGAGCAGGCGCATGATGAGGCTGTCGATCCAACGCCCGGCTACCCCCGCTGTAATGCCGATGAGCGCGCCGACGGAAACGCCAGCAAGTGTCGCGCCGAGCCCGAAGAGAACCGTCGCGCGTGCGCCGTGGAGAATTCGGGACAGAACGTCGCGACCAAATTGGTCCGTGCCGAGCCAGAATGTCGCCGAGGGTCCTTGGAGACGAGCTTGAGGATGGAATGACTGCGGGTCGTATGGTGCGAGCGACGGGCCCGCCACGACCGCCAGGAAAATCACTAGCAGCAGGGACGCTCCGACGACGCCAGTGGGGTGACGAAGGAGATCACGCATAGCGGACGCGCGGATCGAGGACGGCGATCACAATGTCGGAGACGAGGTTCGACAAGGCGTAGGTAGCCGCCAGGGTCAGGGTCGCGGCCTGGATCACCGGCAGGTCGCGGTTTTGCAGCGCGTAGATGATCAGCCGGCCAAGGCCCGGCCACGCGAAAACCTCCTCCACCACCAGAATGCCGCCGAGGAGGTATCCGACGTCGAGGGAAATGACCGCGACCGCGGGGGCGAGCGCATTGGGCAGCGCGTGGCGAAGGATGACTTCTCGCTCCGATAACCCCTTCAACCGCGCGGCGCGGACATAGTCGCTCCCCAGAACGTCGGACATTTCGCTACGTACCTGCCTGACGATATGGGCGGTGAGGATGAGGCTCAGCGTCGCCACCGGCAGCACCATATGGTACAAGAAGCCCGGCAGGCTCTTGTCTGCCGGGATGTATCCGCCGGCCGGGAACAGTCCGGACGACGGGCCGGCAAGAAAGATGAGCAGCAGGGTCGCCGTGACGAATTCCGGCACGGCCGTGCCGAGATACGCGAACAGGCCGATGCCGAGGTCCAGCCCCGTGCCTCGCCGCATGGCTGCGGCCACACCCAGCGGAATGGCGATGATCGATACGGTGGCAAGGGCCCCGGCCGCGAGCGCGGCCGAGCGCCAGAATGCCTCGCCGATCACCGTCGTTACTGGGAGGGAGAGGCGCATGGACATGCCCCAGTCGCCGGCCAGCATACCACCGAGCCAGCCGAGGTATTGAACATGCCACGGCCTGTCGAGGCCTAATTCCTCGGAAAGCGCGCGGAGCTGGTCCTCCGTCGCATACTCACCGAGGATCATCACGGCGGCGTTGCCGGGCAAGATCATGGTGATGACAAAGACCGCCAGCGAGACGGTCAGCAGCACCAGGAGAACGGCAACGAGCCGCCGGACGAAGTATGCGGCGTTCACGCCGGTTCAGGCCCGATCGAGCCAGACGTCCTCCGTATAGAAGGTGCGCGACAGCGGATGTGCGCGCCAGCCCTTCACATGGGTGCGGTTCGCCGTAAGAACATCCTGGAAGAACGGAATGATCGAGGGACGATCGCGAACCATGAGCATCTGCGCTTGCGCGTAGAGCCTCTTGCGCTCCGCGTCATCGACGGTTTCCCGTCCCTTGGCGACCAGGTCGTCGAATTCCTTGTTGTTCCATGCCGTGTCGGCAAAGGCCGCGTTCGTGGTGAAGAGCAGCGTGAAGGCGGCGTCCTCGGTTGGCTGCATCCCCCAATAGCCGATATAGAAATTCCCCTTGCGCCAGACATTGGCCAGGTAAGTGTCGTGCGGAATGGTCTGCACGTCGATGTCGAAGCCGGCGGTCTTCGCCATCTCCTTCACCGCCACTCCGACCTGAGCGCGGATCGCCGGCCGGTTGGAGCAGATGAGAGGAATCTTGATACCACTCGTATGGCCGGCCTCGGCCAGCAGCTTTCGCGCGGCTTGTGGATCGTATTTCGGCACCGGCGTGTCAACGAGGTAGCGGTATCCGGGCGAGATGCAGTTGTCCGCCGCCGGTTGACCGAGCCCGTCCAGCACCAGGTCCACCAGCGCAGGACGGTCGATCGCCATGGCGAGCGCATGGCGTACCCTCGCGTCGTCGAATGGCTTCGAGTCCCGACGCATCACGACATTGACGAACCGGCCGGACGGCACACGCTGCGCCTGCACTCCCGGCGCCGCGGCAATGCGCTTGAAATCGGCCTGCTGCACGTCGAGCATCACATCGACCGCGCCGGACAGGAAGTTGGTCGACTCAGCGGCCAGATCCGGGAAGAGATAGAGTTCGGCGGCATCAAGATATGGTCTGCCCGGCCGGTAATAGTCCTTGTTCTTCACAAGCCGCATGAAGCGCGCGCTGTCGAACGTCTCCTGCATGAAGGGCCCGGTCCCGATCGCCTTGGCGTTCAAAGCCTGAAGCGGTCCTTTGAGTGCGGCCTCCGACACGATGCGGGCATTGGCGTGCGCAAGCGAGACCGGAAGGTCGGCATAGGAGGATTTCAGGTCAAAACGGACGGTGAGGGGGTCGAGCGCTACCACGTCATTGATCATGTCGAGCACGGCGCGGGCCGGGGACGCCGTCCTCGGCTCAAGAATGGCCTTGATTGTCGCCACGACGTCGGCCGCGGTGAAGGCGGAGCCGTCGTGGAATTTCACGGCCGGCCGCAGCTTGAAGATGAAGGTCTTGGCCGAGTTCTCGCCCTTCCACTCGAGCGCCAACTCGGGTTGCGGGGCCATGTTTCGGTCCAGGCGAGTGAGTCCGGAATAGATCATGTCGAGGGCGAGATACTCCGCCGGTCCCGAGTTCTGCAGAACGTTTAGCGTGAGAATGCTGGTGGAGTGGCTCACCTTCAGGACGCCACCACTTTTCGGCGTACCGGTCTGAGCGAAGGCGAGTTCCGGCAGGACGGGGCTGGCAGCCAGCCCGGCGACCACGCTTCGTCGGGAAATCTTGAACTCCGTCATCGGCGTCTCCTCATTGTGGTTCGTCTCAAGTGATCAAGGTAAGGTCGGCGGGCAGGCCGGTAAGTACTTCCGGCGCCCCCTCGGTGATGAGCAGCGTGTGACCTACGCCCATCGCGTAGCCTGTGTCGCTGTCCCCGATCATGACATGATAGAAAAGCGTCATCCCAGGCTGACAGACGGTCGGGTTGCCCGCATAGATCATCGGCGGCACGTCCATGCTGGTCGGGGCGAATGTGCACCCTACCGAATATCCGGTGGCGCCGTAGCGATGGGCCCGGAATCCGGCGCGGTCGAGCCCGTCGGCATGCGCGTCGAAAATCTGGCCGAGCGTCGTACCAGGCCGAGCAATCTCCGTCATGCGGGCCAGTGTCGTACGCGCGGTATCGTACATGTAGCGCTGGCGCTCCGAAGCCTTGCCGAGGATGATGGTCCACTCGGTCTTGACGTTGTAGCGTCGGAACGCGACGGGATATTCCACGAGTATCTGGTCAACGGGTTCGAGGATCCTCGGCCCGGAAACACCGCGCCCGTAGACGGCCCGAGCCCCGGAGTTAAACAGCGGCGCATTCGGCGGCATGTCGCCACCGCTCGTCAGCACCGTCGTCAGGTAGGTTGCCGTCAGAGACGCGTCCATCACTCCCGGCCGCGCCGCCGCAATCACCGCCTTCAGCGACTGATCGAGCAGCTTTCCTGCCTTGCGCATGTAGGCAATTTCGGCGGGGGACTTGATGAGCCGAAGCCGTCGTATCCGATGGCCGTCGTCGTCGAGCGTGCAATAGCCGGCAAGCGTTTTCTGCAGCCGCCAGAGGTTCCATCCGGTAAGCCCGTGGGTGTTCAGCTCGACCGCGACGCGCCCGCCTTTCAGCCCCAGCTCGTCGAGGATCTGCTTCAGATCGCTGGCGGGATTGGCATCCTCCGCATCCCACCAGATGCGGATATCCTCGATGATGCTGGTCTGGCGCGCCTGCAGCAGATCGGGCCGCCGCGTAAGCAGAACGATTGGCCGGTCGTCGGCCGTCACGACCGCGCACTGGAAGAAAACGAAGCCGCCGGTGTCGTAGCCCGTGAGCCAGTAGTGGCTTTCCTGGGCAAAGACGAGCATGGCATCGAAGCCGTCCGCCCGTAGCGTGTGCCTCAGCCGCGCAATGCGAGCAAAATGCTCCTCGCGCGGAAATGGCGTATTCGGAGCGCCGGAGTACGCCACGCCTTCCTCCCCCTTTGGGATCGCTGCAAAGTTGACGAAACGGAGCCGCCACAGTCAAGAAACGCGTGGTTGCTGCCTTGGGCGGACGCAAACGGATGATCCCGGCCAGGTATGTGAGGCCGCCCGTCAAGCGGAACAAGACGATGCCGCGGATGGCGAGGCTATCTGCGAGGCGGTGGCACGGCCGACGATGCGGTTCGTGAGCTCCGCCCGCCCGCTCCATTGGGAGCGGACGGGCGTCGCTGAACGACTCTAGGGCACCTCGAATAATGCCGCTTACGGCCTTGCGAGGCCAGTATTGAGGTGGGTGTCAACGCCGGAGTAAAAATGCATCGGCTGGCCGGAGTAAAAATGCATCACGGCTGACGGCATGAAGGTCCCCCGCGGGGGGCCTTCATGCGCCCTGGTTTATTCCTCGGATGGACTGCCGGGTAGGTCGGTGGCCCGTTTGGCGCGCTGGCGGCGCCTGCTCTGCTTGAGCCGGTAGCTGTCGCCGTTCATCTCCAGGATGTGGACGTGGTGGGTCAGCCGGTCGAGCAGCGCGCCGGTCAGGCGCTCGGAGGCGAACACGCTGGTCCACTCGTCGAACGGCAGGTTGGAGGTGACAATGGTCGAGCCGCGCTCGTAGCGCTGGCTAAAGACCTCGAACAGCAGCTCGGCGCCGGTCTGCGACAGCGGCACGTAACCTAGCTCGTCGATTACCAGGAGCTTGTAAGCGGCCAGCTGGCGCTGCAGCCTCAGCAGCCGCTTCTCGTCGCGGGCCTCGAGCAGCTCGTTGACCAGGGCAGCCGCCGTGATGAACCCGACCGAGAAGCCCTTCTGGCAAGCCGCCAGCCCGAGGCCGAGCGCCACGTGGCTCTTGCCGGTGCCGCTGTTGCCGACCGCAATCACGTTCTCCCGACGGAGCACGTACTCCG
>Ga0194132_10012737_pt1 | contig 10391 bp, 13 predicted proteins | sample TA2KigOf80mmetaG_FD_148612 | JGI IMG/M metagenome (GOLD analysis project Ga0194132, IMG submission 148612) | Freshwater microbial communities from Lake Tanganyika, Tanzania - TA2015054 Kigoma Offshore 80m | ecosystem: Environmental > Aquatic > Freshwater > Lake | place: Tanzania: Lake... | reverse complement strand
GGACACCCCCCCATGCCCCCGCCAAAGGGCCTGCGGCCCTTTGGACTCCCGCTCCGGTTCCCTCTCCCTCTGGGAGAGGGTTAGGGTGAGGGCTTCGGCCGTCATCCCTCACCTATCCGAAGGCAGAAGATCAGGAGTCACGCATGTCCACCGGTAAACCCAGTCCGTTCACCTTCGAGACCGGCGCCCCCACCCTGCGGTCGCCCCACGTGCTGGCCTGCTTAACGCCCTGGGTCGATGTGGGCAGCGTCGGGTCGGCCACACTGACCGAGCTGGAGACGCACCTGAACGCCAAGCCGCTGGCCAAGCTGGCCAAGCCCGGCATGTTTTTCGACTTCACCCGCTATCGGCCCAACAGCTTCTTCCGCAACGGCGAGCGCGAGATCGAGCTGCCGAACACGGTGCTGCGCTACGCCATCGCCGACGGCGACAACGACCACGACTTCATTTTCATGCACGTGCTGGAGCCGCATGCCCACGGCGAGGACTACGTGGACGCCATTCTGCAGCTGCTGCTGAGTCTCGGCGTCAAGCGCTACCTGCAGCTGGGCGCCATGTACGACGTGGTGCCGCACACCCGGCCGCTGCTGGTGTCGGGCCAATCGTCCGACCCGGCCACCCACAAGCGGCTGGAGGAGCGCTATGGCGTGCGCCGCAGTCGCTACGAGGGGCCGACCAGCATCATGACCACGTTGACACGCGACGCCTCGGCCCGCGGCATCGAGTACGTGAGCCTGCTGGCCCGCCTGCCGCAGTACGCCCCGGTGGAGGAGGACTACGCCGGCAAGCTGAAGATGCTGGAGGCGATTTCCGACCTCTACAGCCTGGAGCACTTGGAGCTGAACGACCTGCGAGAGCGCGCCGAGCAGCAGCTTACACAGATGAACACCGCCGTGGACCAGAACCCGCAACTGCGGCGCGCGCTGGAGCAGTTGGAGCAGCGCTACGACGCCCGTCAGGCCCGCCGCATGCACCCACAAGAGCCCTCGGCCGCCACCCAGGCGCCCGAGCCGACGCAGCTGCCGCCCGCCATCGAGCAGTTCCTGCGCGAGCTGGACGACAAGCCACAGACCTAGGGATACCCGCCCTTGCGACCCGGGCGCGACCGGGCTCGCAAGACGTGACTGGGCGCGCGACATTCCGGCTGTGGGGCGGTGACGGCGGTGTGTGCGACACGCTTGCTACGCGTTCCTGCCGGCTGCTAGCGGTGATGGGATTACCCGGCCGCGGCGGCATCCCGAACCGACAGATGGGCGAAAACAGGCCTCAAACCCTGTTCCAATGGCCGGCCCAGACGCGGTAGAATCGCGCGGCGACCCCTGGCACCACCTAGAACATGTGTACTATACTAGAGCCATGACGACTGTAGCCGAACGTCCACTCACTGCAACCCAACGTATCCTGGCGTGGCTGGCCGACCACCGGTCGGGGCGCTTCGCGGAAATCAGCGCCGGAGCCGGCCTGGGGGCAGGCACCACCTCTGCCGCGCTGAAGAATTTGGTGGAGGCCGGCAAGATCGTCAAGCTGGAGACCGGCCGCTATGGCCTGCCGCCCGAATGCCCGCCGCACCACTGGCAGGCGCCGCCCCCCAGCGGGCCCTACCTGCGCCTGGTGTGCCGCATCTGCGGTGGTGTCAGCGAGCGCCCGAACCCGCTGTACGGTGCGCCGCCACCCCCGAGCGCCGGGGCGACGGAGCCCAACATATAGCCCCGCGGCCGGAATGGGCCCGAGCCAGTACCTGAGAATACCGTAAGAGGGCCGGCGGTCGGCCCGCCGAGCTTGCAACCGCAGGAGGAGCGCATGGCAACGCTTTTCGCCCGCCATCGGGTCGTAGACTACGCAGCATGGAAGAAGGTGTACGACGAGGTGTCCGGGTTCCAGAAGGACGCCGGCGTCACCAGCCACGGCGTCTACCAGGCCGAGGGTGACCCGAACGACGTGACCATCTACCACGAGTTCGCTTCGGTGGAGGCGGCCAAGGCTTTCGCCGGCAATCCCGAGCTCAAAGCCGCTATGCAGTGTGCTGGCGTGGTGGGCGCACCCGACATCTGGATCACCAACCGGGTTGGCGGCGGCTAGCACCGGGCAGCTGTCATTCCGAGCCCGCGAGGAATCCCTTCGTGTTTGGCTGCGTCAACCGTCGGGGCTAAGGGCCTCTTGCCACGGCGTGACATCAAGCGCCGTTTCGACGCCTATACGGTGCTTCTGACCCCACGCGCGGTACACTGAAGGCAATGACCAATCGCCGTGCCCTCCGCCTCCTCCACACCGCTGATGTTCACTTGGGCCTCGACTTCGACCCCCGCCGTGCCGAGCGCGCCTTCGAAGCCGTGATCTCTCTGGCTATCGACGAAGCCGTCGACGCTGTGGTGATCGCGGGCGACCTCTTCGACCACAACCGGGTGACCGCACACGAAGTCGATTTCGCCGCAGCGCAAATCAACCGGCTGTCGGTGCCCTGCGTGGTGATGCCGGGCAACCACGACCAGTACGACGACGGCTCGGTGCACCGCCGCATCCATCTGCCCGACCTGTGCGGTCCGGTGCGCATGCTCACCGACCCCCAGGGCTCGGCGCTGGAGTTGGGGGACCTCGGCGTCACCTTCTGGGGCCGGCCGGTAGTGGATCACTGCCCGGAGTTCCGGCCGTTGGAGGGGGCGCCCACCCGTGGGGGCGACGTATGGCACGTCGCGTTGGCGCACGGTTTCCACGTACCCCGGGGCGAGGATAGCTATCGCTCATCCCCGGTGCGGGTGGAGGAGATTGAGGCGCTGGGGTGGGATTACCTGGCCATGGGGCACGTCCACCGCTTCTGGGACGTCTCAGCGGGGGATACCGCCGCCTGCTACTCCGGCTCGTCGTTCAGCTACGAGCCGGGTGACGACGCAGCCGGCTCGGCGGCGTTGGTCACGCTCAGCCTGAGCGCCGGGGTATCGGTGCAGCGGCTGAGGGTGGCGCTCCGGCCGGAGGCGCCGGTCAGCTAGCGCGACTCCAGTCGGGGCTTACAGTACGTCGACGTGCTGTAAACGGGCCTTGGTGAGTTCCCGCTCGATGACGCGGGCAATGCGGGCCACCGTCACGTCGTCGGGCGCGGTGATGTGCAGCAGGCCCAGGGCACGCTCCAGGCGCCGCCATTCGGGACTGGCGGGCAGGGCTGGGGCCACCGGCTGGGCAAATGCCTGCTGAAACGCTTGGGGTATCGCTGTCTTATGCATCTCGACCTCCACCTCCACGTCACTATCGGCTGAAGCGGTGTCTTTGCGGAATGCTGCGAGGGCTGTGTGCATGCATGCAAAAATGCAGTGCATCTGAAGTACGATTGTCCATTGACACCCTCATTGTACTGTACGTAACGCAGCATCTGCGATTCTGTTTAGGCCCTCGTAAGCCTGCCACTCTTGGCGGCGGCGCGTGGGCGGTGCATTGACACGCTGCTGGTGCGTCCGTAGCATTGTGCGGGCGGCGGCACCGAGCGCTGCAGGAGGCGATTTCCGTGGAGTATTACTACGTGACGGGCCCGAACCGCGGCATCGGCCGGGCGTTGGTGGACCGGCTGCTGGCTACCAAGCCCGATGCGGTCGTGGTGGGGGTGGGGCGCAGCGCAACGGTGGAGCATCCGCGTTATCGCCACCAAGTGCTGAACCTAACCGACCTTGCGGCGGTGCAGGCCTTCCGCTTCCCCGGCCATGCCGATGCCACCCGGGTGGCGCTGGTGAACAACGCCGGAACGTTGACCGTCAAGCCCATCGGAGCGGCCGACCCCCTGGCGCTGGTGAACGAGTACTTGGTGAACCTGGTGGCTCCGGCCTTGCTGATGAACAGCTACCTGGCGGCGTACCGTGGCCTGAGCATCGACCGACAGATCGTGAACATCAGCAGTGGCGCGGGCCAGCGCCCATTCGACGGCTGGGCCACGTATTGCGCCACCAAGGCGGGCCTGGACATGCTGAGCCGCAGCGTGGCGTTGGAGCAGGAGCTGTCGCAGGGCGGCGTGCGGGTGCTGTCTATCTCGCCCGGTGTCGCCGACACCGACATGCAGGGCGTCATTCGCAGCACCCCTCCCGCCGACTTCAGCCGTGTGCAGGAGTTTGTGGACTACAAGGCGACCGGCGGCCTGGCAAGCCCCGAGACCATCGCCCTGAAGCTGTGCCGGGTGATGGATGACCCGTCGCTGACACCCGAGGTCCTGGTTTCGCTGCGTAACATCCCCGAGGCCTAGTCGGCCCACGTAGGAGACGTAATGGCAGTGGTTGCATATCTTTTCCCAGGTCAGGGCGCCCAAGAGGTGGGCATGGGCTTAGATGCCTATCAGGCGTCTGCCGAGGCGCGTGCGGTGTACGACGAAGCTGACGCAATCCTTGGGTTCTCGTTAAGCCAGCTCTGCTTTGAGGGCCCCGCGGAGGAGCTGACCCGCACCGTGAACGCTCAGCCGGCCATTATGGTCACCAGCCTGGCGCTGCTGGCCGCTGCCCGCGAATTGGGCGAGGCAGCGCTGGGCGGACCGGCAGTTGTGGTGGCTGGCCACAGCCTGGGGGAGTATTCGGCGGTGGTGGCGGCCGCCGCCCTGCCCTTCGCCGATGGCCTGCGGCTGGTGCGACGCCGTGGCGAGCTGATGGAGGAGTGCGGCCGGATACAGGGCGGCACCATGGCAGCGGTGCTGGGCATGGAGACCGACGCTGTGTTTCAGCTGGCCGCCGACGCGGGTGTGGAGGTGGGTAATATCAACGCGCCAGGCCAGGCCACGGTGAGTGGGGCGGTGGAGGGCGTGCTGAAGGCGATGGAGCTGGCGAAGGAGCGGGGCGCTTCGCGGGTTGTGCAGCTCGACGTGTCGGGCGCCTTCCACTCGCGGCTTATGCGGCCGGCGCAGGAGGGGTTGGTGGAGGCGGTGGCCAAGGCTCCGTTCGTCGCTGCCGCCATCCCGCTGGTGGGGAACAGTACGGCTGCCGTGGTGCGCACCGCGACCGATCTGCGGCAGGAACTGGTGGACGGCCTGACCCGGCCGGTGCTGTGGGCCGACTCGGTGAAGACTATGGCCGCACAGGGTGTCGATCTGTTCGTGGAGGTGGGCGCCGGGCGGGTGCTGACTGGCCTGGTGCGCCGCACCTTCGATGGCGCCAAGGTAGTGAACCTCAACAGCGTCGCCGCGATTCAGAAGGCGGCGGCCGCGGGCTAACCGCCCGACTACGGTTTGCGGGCGATGGCCAGGACGGTCAGGCCGAAGGGCAGGTCCGTCCGTTCCAGCAGGGCCCCTTCGACGGCCAGCAGCTTGAGCAGCGCCGCGTTCACCAGCGGCGAGGTCTCCTGCACATCGGAGGACTTGGCGTGGCCGCGGCCGAGCAGGCGCTGCAGCAGCCGAATCCCCACCACCAGCGGGAACAGCAGGGTGTTGGCATACGTGACCCGCAAAGGTTGCAGCCCCGCAGCCACCAACTTCTGACGCACCTCGGCGCTGGTGTAGCGGTGACGGGTGTGCACCATGGCGTCGTGTGACGATCGCAGCCACTCGAAGGCTGGCAGCCGCAGCAGCACCACGCCACCCGGTCGCAGCACGCGGGCAAACTCGCGGATGGCGTCGGCGTCGTCGGCCACAGCAGCGTGGTACAGCACCTCGAAGGACGTGATGGCGTCCACGCTGCTGGAGGCAACCGGCACGTGGGTGACCGAGGCCTGCGTGGTGGCGGTCAGGCCGCGTTGACGGCAGAAGCCGAGGGCCAAAGGCGAATAGTCGAAGCCGCTGACGGTGCCGTAGCGCTTCAAAGCGAGCATGGCCCCGCCGGTACCGCAACCGGCGTCCAGCAGCCGAAGGTCGGGCCGCCCCGGCAAAAAGCGTTGGAGCAGGCGCAGGCTATTGCGCAGCATGCCGACGTACCACCAGTGGCGCTGCTCTAGCGCGTAGATGGTGGCGTACTCTTCAGCTTCCACGGACTAGGCGGGTGAGAAGGATCGGATGGCCTCGCACACCATGTCCACCTCTGGTTCGGTCAGGTGCGGGTGCAGCGGCAGCGAGAGGATCTGGCGGGCTGTCTCCTCGGCCACGGGGCACGTGCCTGCTCCAAGGCCCAGGTCGCGATAGGCGTCTTGCAGGTAGATGGGCGTGGGGTAGTGCACTAGGGTGCCGATGCCGCGCTCCGCCAGATAGGCGCGCAGCAGGTCGCGGTGTGGGGTGCGCACCACGAAGAGGTGGTACACGTGCCGGCCGTGGGCCACGTCACCCGGCAGTCGCAGCCAGGGGATGCCGGAGAGGGCCGACTGATAGCGGTCGGCCAGTGCGCGCCGTGTGGTGGTCCAAGCGTCGAGATGCGTCAGCTTCACTCGCAGCATGGTCGCCTGCAGCTCATCGAGCCGGCTGTTGACCCCCCGGATCACCGAACGGTCGCGCTCGGCCCAGCCATAGGTGCGCAGCAACCGCAGGCGCTCGGCAAGGTGCGGGTCGCTGGTGACCGCCATGCCGCCATCGCCGTAGCCGCCCAGGTTCTTGGTCGGGTAGAAGCTGAAGCAGCCGATATCGCCGATGCCGCCGACCGGCCGGCCCTGGTGCAGCGCGCCGTGACCCTGGCACGCGTCCTCGATGACGCGCAGCCCCCGGCTACGAGCCAGCTCCAGTAGGGCGAACAGGTCGGCGGTCTGGCCGTACAGGTGCACGGGCAGCAGCGCCTTGGTGCGAGGCGTGACGGCTGCCGCGGCACTGGCCGGGTCCATGTTCATAGTGACGGAGTCGACGTCTGCGAAGACCGGACGGGCGCCGGCCATCTCGATGGCCGCGACGGTGGCGACGGCGGTATTGGGTACGGTGATCACTTCGTCGCCGGGGCCGATATCGCACGCCCGCAACGCCAGATGCAGGGCGTCGGTGCCCGAAGCCACGCCAATGCCGTGGTGCGCCCCCACGAAGGTGGCGAACTCACGCTCGAAGGCCTGCACCTCGGGGCCCAGAATGAACCAGCCGCTGGTAAGCACGCGGTCGATGGCCGCCTGCACCTCGGTGCGGGTGGCGGCGGCTTCGGCCGCTAGGTTGAGGAAGGGGACGCCTGTTCCTGGCAAGGCTAGGAGGCCTCGGTAGGCGCAGCCCGTACCCAATCAGGCGCCCCAGCACCGAGCGATCGGATGAAACGAGCGTCTGCGGTCCAAGAGTCACAACCCACAGATGAAGCGAGGGCCATGTACTCGGCATCGTAGGTGTTGGCAAGGCAGAACTGCTTGGCTAGATCCCAGGCCAGTGGCAGGTGGTCGGTATGCGGCCGCTCCGCGAGAAGAAATAGCATCAGCGCCTGGAAGGCACTATCTCCGTGCGCCGATGAGATCTCTTGTCGCACCACCTTGGGCTTCAGGACGTTCGTCACTTCGGAGACCATGTGCGCTGGGGCCAGTATCTGCATGCCATCCGCTTCCCATGCCGCAACCATGGCGTCCAGCGGAGCACTCTGCTCGGTGCTCACCGGGAGCTTGACGACGATGTTCGCATCTACGACAACCTGTGGCATCAGTCGGCCGTTGCCGCGCGGATTTCGGCGAGGTCATCGTCAATGCCGGCAGCGCTCAATATTCCGTGAGATGCCTCGATACTCGCACGTACGCTGTGCGCAGCGACGAGGAAGGCCAGCAACGGGGAGGTAGGCGCGGCTGCGGTGCCGCTCCGCCCGAGCGACTTGTCTGGAGGGTTGGCCGGCGCCTTTGGACGAGACGTCCGAGGGCTAGGCACTCCGGCTCGGCTACTTGGCATGCTCCACCTCCGCCTCACCACTTCAGTATAGTCGTCGGGCGTCAAGGGGGACAGGTGCTCTTCGGGGGGCCACCGGCCCCTTGCTCACCAGTAGTGGGCCTTGAACTTGTGGTAATACTCCACCGTCTGCCGCAGGCCGTCCTCCAGCTCGACGGTGGGGCGCCAGCCGAGGGTGCTGCTGATGAGCGAGTAGTCGGTGTAGAAGTCGCCGATGTCGATGCGACGGCGTTCTTCCGGGAAGGGCACTACCGTGTAGCTGCCGGAGCCGGCGACTCGGGTGAGGGTGTCGATGAGCTCGAGGAGGGCGACGGGACGGGTGCCGCCCAGGTTGAACACGCGGCCGTTGATCGCCTCGGACTCGCCCGCTATGAGGAAGGCCTCCACCACATCGTCAATGTAGGTGTAGTCACGCTTCTGGGTGCCGTCGAACACCTGGATCTGCTCATCGTCGATGGCCTGCCGTACGAACCAGCCGAGTGCGGTCTGGCGGTTGTGGCGTACCAGCATGCGGGGGCCGTAGGTGCGGGTGAGCCGGATAGAGCCGGCCCGCATGCCGTACACATTGCTGTACACGGTGTGGTATTCCTCGCCGGCCATAGTGTTGATGCCGTTGACATCGATGGGGTGCCGGATCATTGCCTCGGTGACCGGGAGGCTGAGGGCTTTGCCGTAGATTTGCGTGGTGCTGGCGTACACCACCTTCACCTCGGGGTTGTTGCGGCGGCAGGCTTCCAGCAGCGAGAGCTGGGCCCGGCAGTTGATGTCGAGGTCGGTGTGCGGGTCGCGCATGCTATCGATGTGGCTGACCTGCCCGGCGAGGTTGAAGATGATGTCTTGACCCCGCACCAGGTAGTTCATGCCGTGCTGGTCGCGCACGTCGGCGATGTTGACCCGCACTTGGTCGTCGACGCCGCTGAGGTTGAACAGGTTCCCGCCGTAGTCGTCGACCAGCGAATCGACGACCAGGACCCCGGCGCCGAGGGCGACGAGGCGGTGGGCGAGGTTGCTGCCCACGAAGCCGGCGCCGCCGGTAATGAGCACGCGCTTGCCGCGATAGCTGTCGTAGTGGTCGGCCATCAGGCGTTCTTGTGGGCGTTGCTCGTTTCGGGGAGGCCAAGGGCCGAGGCCTCTTCGCTCAGCGTGGGGGTTCGTCCCAGCCGTTTCAGCAGCACCAGGCGTACCCACAGGCCCGCCAGCCCGCGCAGCGATCGGTAGATGCGGGGGAGGTTGAAGAACTGCGAGCCGCCATACGCGCGGAAGTGATGGTGGACCGGCACCTCCGCCAGCCGGAAGCCGGCGTCCTGGACGTTCTTCATCAGCTCGACGCAGATGACGCCGGAACGCTCGGTGAGCGAGATGCGGTCGAAGATGCTGCGGCGAATCAGCCGGAAGTCGCAGTCAACATCTTTGAGGCGCAGGCCGAACATGCCCTTCACCACCCGCTGGTACAGGCCGCCGATAATCACTCGGTGAATGGGGTCGTGCCGGGCTATCTTGTAGCCGTTCACCATGTCGACCTCGGGGCTCCAGGCCTGGTACAGGGCCTTCAGCTCGCGCGGGTCGTACTGGCCGTCGCCGTCGGTGTAGAAAATGAGATCCTTAGTGGCATTGGCGAAGCCGATGCGGAGTGCGCCGCCGTACCCCAGGGGATAGGGGTAGTCGAGCAGCCGGAACTCCTTGGGATACAGCGTCTGCAACTCGGCCAGCACCTGGGGGGTGTAGTCGGTGGAGCCGTTGTGCACCACCAGCACCTCGAAGTCATCGGTGATCTCGCGCAGCGTCTGCACGGCGGTGATCACCATGCTGGCGATGGTGCCGCCATCGTTGTAGGCGGGGAAGAAGGCGGAGATTGAGGGGGCGTCGCTCACTGGCTGCTCCAGAACACCATGCCGACGCCGGCCAGGATGACGCCGACCCCGAGCCAGCGCACCAGGGTGACGGTCTCGCCCAGAAAGATGGCCGAGGCGAGCAGAATCAAGACATAACTGGTGCTGAGCATCGGGTAGGCGACGCTGAGGTTCATTTGCGAGATGGCGGAGAGCCAGAAGATGCTGGCGCTGAAGATAAGGCCAAACCCAAAGAAGATGAAGGGGTTGGTCACAATGCGAAACAGGTCGGGCACGATAGTACCCAACGCCAGGTGCAACGCACCGTTCTGGTTCATGCCGTGCTTGAGCAGCAGTTCGCCGGTGACGGTAAGGCACACGGCTATGAGGACGAGGGCCACGGGGGGCACGAGGGTCTTGGCGTCGGCTTTCGAGGTGATGGGATGCGCCACGGCAGAAGTCTAAGTTGCCGGGTGGGTGGGGTCAACACTGCGTAGCTATTGCACCGTCACTATAGCAGAAGTTGGGTCGCATTGGCGGCGCGTTAGCACGTCCGAGTTGGCGAGGTATAGCGCCTCCGCAGCGTTGCGCTTGGCCGTTCCCGATGCCAATGACTCGGCTAAGTGCCGCAGGCGGTGAACTGCTCGTTCAAGCCGCGCTCGCGGGCGGTGAGCGTGAAGGCGGCGTTGATGAAGCTGAAGAGCGGCGGGACGGGCCGGTAGGTGTACACCACCTGCACCTGCACCGCCCAGCAGGCGTTACCGGGGTCGTTGGCAGTCTCGGTGCTGGTGAAGCTGTTGTTGGCCCAGCTACTCACCGTCACCGTGGTGTCGGATGCGGCGCGG
>Ga0194132_10012735_pt1 | contig 10391 bp, 9 predicted proteins | sample TA2KigOf80mmetaG_FD_148612 | JGI IMG/M metagenome (GOLD analysis project Ga0194132, IMG submission 148612) | Freshwater microbial communities from Lake Tanganyika, Tanzania - TA2015054 Kigoma Offshore 80m | ecosystem: Environmental > Aquatic > Freshwater > Lake | place: Tanzania: Lake Tanganyika... | reverse complement strand
CCCATCGCGTGCGCATCGCCTTCGCCGCCGTTTGCCCGGATGCCGCTCTCATCCGCTTGCTCGCCGGCGCGCTTCGACCCGCCGCTCCATGACCGACGGGGCCGATGCCCCGAAAACACCCGTTCCCGCAATCCCAAACCAATAACCCGACACCCGACAAACCAACCCGCGATGAAAAAGACGCAACGACCACGCATGCCGCGTGATCGCCTTGCCTCCCTGCCCATCACATCATGGCCTCTCGTGAATAAACCGGGTTCAGCGAGACCATGCCGGCCAGCACCTCGATCAGGAAGCCGGTGCGCTGTGAATCCTTGTTGGCCCGCTCTTCGATGGTGCGGCGCAAGGCCCGCCCCAGCCATAACGCGACCACGGCGAAGACGGCGAACAAGGCGAGCGGCACCAACGCCAGGGTCCCGCCAATGGCGAAAGTGACGGCCAGGAACAGGGCGGCGAACGGCAGGTCGACGATCAGCAGCATGCCCTGGCTGGTATAGAAGTCGCGGATCGGTTCGACCGCGTTCAGGCGGTCGAGCTGCTGGCCGGTCGAGCCGAGCTGCAGATCGTCGGCCCGGGCGGCCAACAGCCACTCGACGGCCAGGCAAGACAGCGCCTGTTCGCGTGTCGCGGCCGCCCAGTTGAGCACCAGGCTGCGGGAATAGTTGAGCGCGCAGTCCAACAGCACGGCTGCCATGACCGCCAGCGAGAGCAGCGCCAGCGTCGCCTCGGCGGCGTTCGGCAGGATGCGATCGTAGACTTGCAGCGTGACCAGCGGCAGCACCAGCGCCACCAGGTTGCTCGCCAGGCCCGCGGCGAAGACCGAAGGGCTGAGGCCCGGCAGGATAAGGCCGAGATCGGCCTTGCGCCGGTGGACCGCCGGGGCGCCGTTCGTATGTGGACTCCGTGCCACGGTCCCGTCGGCCCCCTGAGCAGAAGCGTTACTCTTTGCCGGGCAGCATGCGGCAACTCGGTAAACCGGCCGTAAATCCATTGGTACCGAGATCCCGGCATTTACCGATCTCCCTAGCGCGGCGTTAACGGCGGCTGGCGTTGACTAGCCAGCGCGCGGCGGAGCTTGCGGAAACTCGGCTGCGCCTCGAGCAACCAGAAAGGTGTGGCGCCATGGCCGAACGGGACAACCAAGCAAGCCGTGACGACGACTCGGCCGATGCCGGCTTCCTTGAGGAGTTGCGGGCGAGCGAACGGCGCCAACCGCTGGACCGGGAGGGCGGCGGCGAGGACCGTGGCGGCGGTGACGCCGACGACGGCGCTGCCGGCCAGGGCAACGTGCATATGGGCACCTCGTCGGTCGATATGGCCGAGGCGGACGTGCGCCGGCAGGCGCCCGGTCGGGACCTGGATGCGGCCGACCGCCCTGCTGGCGCGGCTGGCGTGCGGACGGAATCGACGACCGACGAGCCGGGCGCCATGCCGGCGGATGATCGCGATATTCTGCTCGGCGGAGCGGCCGAGGATCGCTTGCAAGATGGCGCCGAGAACGGTGCGCTCGACCTGGGCGATGTCGAGACGCGCGCCGCGGGCCTGGCCGCAGGCGAGGCAGCGGTGGGGAACGGCGTCGCTACCGGAGCCGCTCAAGGCATTGCGGCGCCGGCGGCGGATGCCGGCGGCGATAGCCCGGCCGAGGCGCCGGCCGGTCAAGCGGCAGTGCTGGCCTTCGCGAGCGGCGCCGGCCAGGCGGTCGTTGGCCGCGCAAGTGACGCGCCGGACACCGAGAGTGGAAATTCCGCGGGCGACGCGAACCCGTCGGTGACCGAAGCGGCCAGCCCGGCCCCCGGCCGCTCCGTCGTGGACGGCGAGGGCGGGGAGGGGCTCGATCCGCGGTCGCTTGCGGGCGATCCGCCGCTGGCCGAAGTCGCCGTTACGCCGAGCGAACCGCCGGCGCCCGTCGACAGCGAGGCCGCGCCCGTCGACAGCGAGGCCGCGCCCGCGGAAGGCGAGGTGCCAGGCCTGACGCTGCTCGGCGGCGGCAGGAACGACGTTTTGACCGGTGGCGACGGCGACGACGTGCTCAGCGGCGGTGCGGGCAACGACCGGCTGTCGGGCGGGGCGGGCGATGACCGGCTCGACGGGGGCAGTGGCAAGGACATCCTGGAGGGCGGCGCGGGCAACGACCGGTTGTCGGGCGGCGCGGGCAACGACACGCTGCGCGGCGGCGCAGGCGATGACCGGTTGCTCGGCGGTGCAGGCAACGATCGGCTCGACGGCGGACTTGGCCGCGATATCTTGCAAGGCGGTGCCGGCAACGACACGCTCGCGGGCGGCGAGGACAACGATCGGCTGATCGGCGGCGCGGGCAATGACGAATTGCGGGGCGGCGCCGGCGATGATCGGCTGGACGGTGGCGAGGGCAACGACGTCCTGCAGGGTGGCGCGGGCCACGACACGCTGGTCGGCGGCGCGGGCAACGACCGGCTGTCGGGCGGTGCTGGCGACGATGTCCTGCTGGGCGGCGGCGGCGCGGACATCTTCATCTTCGCCGCCGGCGGTGGCCATGACCAGGTGTTCGGCGGCGCCGGCAGCGACACGATCGAGCTGCAGGGCGTCTCGGCGGGCCCCAGCTTCGGCGACTGGACGTTGTCACTGACCGACGGCCAGGTGATCGGCAGCGACGGCCACAGCATGCATTTCAGCGAAGGAGCGGCCGGCGTGCTGCGCCTCGCCGACGGTTCGGAGATCGCCTTCGAGGGTATCGAGCGCGTGCAATTCTAGTTTGGCTTTGGATTTGAAGTTCCTCACCGCGTCGGCCGCCAAGATCGGAGGAACTTCAAATTCGCCGCGCTAGGGTCGGATTGAGTCAGACCGGAACCGTTCCCTTGAGCAGGACGCGGTGCATCAGGCGCAAGTCGCCGTCGGGATAGTCGGCGCTGGCGCGGTGCATGGTGGAGCGGTTGTCCCAGAGCAGCAGGTCGCCCGACTGCCAGCGATGTTGGTACTGGAATTCGGGCCGCGTCGCGTGCTCGCCCAGTTCGTCGAGCAGCCGGTCGCTGTCCGCATCCGACAGGCCGACGACCGATTCCATCCGGTTGGGGTTGAGATAGAGCGCCGGTCGGCCGCTCTCGGGATGCGTGCGGATGAGCGGGTGGCTCACCTCCGGCGTCTCCGCGGCCTCCGCGGCACTGCGCGTCATGATCCGGCCGCCGGCTCGCCGGCTCTGGTAGCGGTGTCTGGCGCGGAGGCCCGCCAGGCGCTGGCGGGTGGCCGCCGGCAGCCGCTCCAAGGCAAGTGCCATGTTGCAGAACCGCGTGTCGCCGCCGCTGGATGGCAGGGCCTTGGCCAGCAGCATGGTCACTTTCGCCGGCACCGCGAAATAGGAATCGTCGGTGTGCCAGTATTCGCCCACCACCACCCGGCGGCCGTCGCCCAGCGCGTCACGGTCGGTCGAGGCCAGGACCATGATGTAGGCGTTGTCGGGATGGCGGGACGCACGGCGAAGCTGTAGCTGCGGCTCGCCGAACGCCTCGGCCGCTCGCACATAGGCGCTCGGCGCCAGGTCCTGCCGGCGCAGGCAGAGCACTTGGCGTTCCACCAGCGCCGCGTGGAGGCGCTGGCGCGTCTCGGCATCGAGCGGCCGGTTGAGGTCGAGACCGATCGCCTCGGCCGCCATGACGTTGCCCAGAGGCCGGATGTCGCAGGCCATCGCTGCCCCCGCCCGGCGCTAAAGCGCCCGCGTCAGACAATCCTCCGGCAGCGCCTTCAGTGGCGCGAAATCGCGCGCCGCCTGGTATTCCGGCCGCCGGAAACTCTCGCCGCGGTTGTCGATCGCGGAAACATTGACGTAGAGGATGACCCGGCGCAGCGGGCTGATGTTGATCGAGCTGCCGTGCACCACCGCCATGTTCATCAGCAGCACGCTGCCCGCCGGCCCGGTCAGCGCCTCGACGCCATGCCGTGCCACCAGCCGCTGCATGGTCTCGGGCGTGATGTCGAAGCGATGCTTCGCCGCCTGTCCGGCATCCGGCACGCTAGGGTCGATGCGCGCCTCGGAGACGAGGCCATGTTCGTGGCTGCCCGGCACCGCCAGGATGGGCGCGTTGCACGCGTTCACCTCGTCCAGATAGACGCCGATCATGATGCCCTCGGGGCGCGGAATGCCGTCCACCCGGTGATAGGTGCCCCAGTCCTGGTGCCAGGCGACGATCGAGCCGTCGCGCTGCTTCACGTTGACCCGCGACTGGTGGACATAGGCCTGCTTGCCGAGCAGTTGTTCGACCGCCGGCAGGATCTTCGGATGGCGGGCCAGCGCGCCGAACCGGGGATCCCAGAGATGCATGCCATAGACGACATGCGGCCGCCCGTCGGGCTCGCGCGCGACTTCCGGGCCTTGGCGACCGGTCACCGCCAGCATCGCCGCCTCGAGCGCCGCCAGTTCGGCCGCGGCCAGGACCGCCGGCAACAGGATGTAGCCCTTGCCACGATATTCCGTGACCTGTGCCGCTGTCAGTCGCATGCTCGCCCTCCTGGAATTGTCGTGCCGGTTGGATTATTGACCGGCGGCGCCGGGCTTGTCAGCTTCGGTCAGCAAACGGGGGGAAACGATGCGGGCCAATCCGGTCAAGGCGAAGTTAGCGCGGGGCGAGGCGGCCTTCGGCACCATGATCTTCGAGTTCCTGAGTCCGGGCCTGCCGCAGATCCTGGCGGGTGCCGGCGCCGAGTTCGTGCTCTACGACATGGAACATTCGGGTTTCGGCTTGCAGGAGATGAAGGAGCAGTTCGCGCTGTGCCGCGGCCTGGGCCTGGTGCCGGTGGTGCGCCCGCCTGGCAAGGACTACCAGTATGCCGCGCGGCTCCTGGACCTGGGCGCCATGGGCCTGATGTTCCAGATGGTGGAGAGCGCGGAGGAGGCGGCCAAGCTGGTGGCCTGGACGCGCTACCCGCCGCACGGCGTGCGGGGTGCCATGTTCGGCGGCGCGCATGACGATTACGGTGGCGGCGCCATCGCCGACACCATGGCGAAGGCGCACGAGCGCACCTTGATCCTGGCGCTGATCGAGACCGCCAAAGGCGTCGCCAATGTCGAGGAGATCATGGCGGTGCCGGGCATCGACGTGGCGCATCTGGGGCATGCCGACCTGTCGCTGTCGATGGGGATTCCGGGCGACTTCGCCAATCCCAAGCTGCAGGCGGCGATCGATCGGCTGCTCGCGGCCTGCCAGAAGCACGGCAAGCCGGCCGCCTGCCTCGCCGCCAACGCGAAGACCGGGCGCGACTGGATGGCACGCGGGTTCAAGATGGTGTCTTATTCCTACGATATCGCGCTCATCGCCGACGGCCTGCGCAGTGGCATCGCCGGGCTGAGGGGCAATGCGTGACACCATGGCCAACACGCTCATTGCGTTCGACCGCCAACTCGACTTCGTCTATGGCCAGCCGCACGAGGTCAGCCCACTGGTGCGCCGGGTGGTGGCGCGCAATCCCAGTGCCTTCACCCTGCACGGCACCGGCACCTATATCGTCGGCCGGGGCGAGGTGGCGGTGATCGACCCCGGCCCCGACCTGCCGGCGCATGTCGCCGCCTTGCAGGCCTGTCTGGCCGGCGAGCAGGTGACGCATATCGTGATCACCCATACCCATCGCGACCACTCGCCGGCCGCCAAGCCGCTGAAGTCGGCCACCGGCGCGCCGACCTATGGCTTCGGCCCGCATGGCAGCGGCCGGCCGGAAGGCGGCGGCGAGGAGGTGGAGGAAGGCGGCGACCTGGAATTCCGGCCGGATGTGCGGCTGGCGGATAGCGAGACGATCGCCGGCAAGGGCTGGACGCTGCGCGCGGTCTACACGCCCGGGCATACCTCGAACCACCTCTGCTTCCAGTTGGCGGAGGAAAAGGCGCTGTTCAGCGGCGACCATGTGATGGGCTGGTCGACCACCATCGTCTCGCCGCCCGATGGCGACATGCGACGCTACATGGCGAGCCTCGACAAGCTGCTGGCGCGCGACGACCTCAGCTACATCCCAACGCATGGGCCGGTGATCCGCCAGCCGCAGGGCTTCGTCCGCCACCTGATCCGCCATCGCCAGGAACGCGAGGCGCAGATCCTGGACTGCTTGAAGCAGGGCATCGGCCTTATTCCGGACATGGTCAAGGCGATATACCGGGAGGTGCCGGTGACGCTGCATGCGGCGGCGGGCCGCTCGGTGCTGTCGCATCTCATCGCCATGGTCGAGGATGGCCGGGCCCGGAGCGATGGGCCGGTTTCCGCTCGCGCCCGGTTCCGCCCGGCGTGAGCGCGCCGCGCAAGTCGATGTCCGGCAAGCCGGCGCTGGACCAGGCGCTGGCGGCCCATCAGTCAGGCGACGTGCGGACCGCCGCACGGCTCTATCGCGCCATTCTCGAGCATCAGCCGCGCAACGCCAATGCGCTGCACCTGCTGGGTCTGTTGCTGCACCAGACGGACGACCACTCGGGCGCCGAGCGGCTGATCCGCCGGGCACTGGCCGAGAAGCCCGACAGCGCGCTGTTCCTGGGCAATCTCGGCCGGGTGCTGAAGGCCAAGGGCGACCTGTTGGGCGCGCTCGGCCTGTATGGCCAGGCGCTGGCCCGCAATCCCGACGATGCCGGGGCGCACAACAACATGGGCAACATCTATCTGTCGCTTCGCCGCTACGAGGAGGCGCTGGCCAGTTTCACGCGGGCTTGCGTGCTGGCGCCCGACACGGCCGCCATGCATTACAACCGCGGCAACGCGCTGTCGCGGCTGGGCCGCGACGACGAGGCGCTGCAAGCCTTCTACAAGGCGACCGCGCTCGACGACGGCAACGTCTCCGCCGACCACATGCTGGCCGCGCTGACCGGGGCGCGGCGCGACAGCGCGCCGGAAGCCTATGTCGAGGACCTGTTCGATTCCTACGCCGACAGTTTCGATGTGGAGCTGCAGGAGGGTCTGGGCTATCGCGTGCCCTCGCTCTTGCGCGAGGCGCTGCTGCGCCATGTCGAGCCCGGCCGGCGGTTCCGCCACGCGGTCGATCTTGGCTGCGGCACCGGCCTCTCGGGCCTGGTGATCCGCGATCTGGCCGAACGGCTGACCGGCATCGACCTGTCGGCGCGCATGCTGGCCAACGCCCGCAAGCGCAACTGCTACGACGAACTTCACAAGCAGAACATCCTGGAATTTCTGAAGCGGCGGGGCCGCTACGACCTGGTGCTGGCGGCCGACGTGCTGATCTATGTCGGCGCGCTTGAGGCAACGTTCGCCGCGCTCGACGCGCATCTGGCGCCCAGCGCCCATTTTGTGTTCAGCGTGGAAGCCGATCCGGGCGACGGCTTCACGCTGTTGAAGACGGGCCGTTTCGCCCATTCGCGACCCTATATCCAGGGTCTGGCCGACCGGCACGGTTGGCGGCTCTGCGAGGCGATGCAGGCGTCGCTTCGCCGGCATTTCGACCGGCAGATCGAGGGCACGGTCTATGTTCTGCGGCACGGCGCCGGCTAGGCGCGGCTTCGCCGGCACGGCCGGCGGCGCCTGAGCCGGCGATGCTGTTCCACACCCCCAGTTTCGCCGTTTTCTTCGCGGCCTACTTCCTGCTGCACGTGGCGCTGCCGCCGGCCCACCGGCTGTGGCTGGTGGTGGCGGGCGGCTCGCTGTTCTATGGCTATTGGCAACCGCTGCATGTTTGGCTGCCGCTCGGCCTGACCCTGATCGCCTGCCTCGGCGCCGCCGTGGTGGCGGCGCAAGCGGACCCGGCCGCCCGCCGGCGATGGCTCGCCGTCACCGTTGTGTTGCTGCTGCTGCCGCTGGCGGTCTTCAAGTACACGGGCTTCCTGCTAAGCGACGTCATGGGCTTGGCGTCGGCCGGAATTGAGGCGCCCGTGATCGCTCTGCCGCTGGGCATCTCGTTCGTCACCTTTACCCTGATCGCCTACGCGGTCGATGTCGCGCGCCGCGATTTTCCTCCGGGCGGCAAGCCCGTGCTGCTTGGCGCCAACGTGCTGTTTTTCCCGCACCTGGTCGCCGGGCCGATCCTGCGTCCCGGCCAAGTGATCCCGCAATTGGCGCGGCCCCGTGCCTGGCGCGGCGCGCCGTGGACGCTGGCCGGACTGATCTTCACAAGCGGGGTGATCAAGAAAGTCTGGTTGGCCGACCAGCTCGCACCGGTCGTCGACCGGATCATCGTCCAGCCGCAGCCGAGCGCGGCGGAAGCGTGGCTATGCCTCTATGCCTTCGCCGGGCAGATCTATGGCGACTTCTCCGGCTATACCGACATGGCGATCGGCCTGGCGCTGGCGCTGGGCGTGCGGCTGCCAAGCAATTTCCGCCGACCCTATGCCGCAACCAGCGTCGCGCTGTTCTGGCGCCGCTGGCACATCACGCTGTCCGAATGGCTGCGCGACTACCTCTACATTCCGTTGGGCGGCAATCGCGGCGGCCGGCTCCGACGCCTGCGCAACGTCGTGCTGACCATGGGGTTGGGCGGATTGTGGCACGGCGCGGCCTGGACCTTCGTTGCCTGGGGCCTGCTGCATGCCGGCGGCATCCTGCTGGCGCATTTCTGGGGCGCGGCCAGGCGTCACCTGGGTTTGCCGGCGCTGCCCTCGCCGCTCGCCATCCTGCTCTGCTTTCACTTCGTCGCCGTCTGCTGGATCTTCTTCCGGGCGCCGGATTTCGCCAGCGCGGCGCGGCTGCTGGCGGCGCTGGTGGGCAACGGAAGCGACGCGCTGGACGTGGCCGGCGCCAATCTGCTGCCGCTGACGGTGCTGGCGGTGTTCTTCGCCACCCACCGTTACGATGGCCATGCCCGGCTGCGCCTGCTGGCGCGCCGCCTGCCGGCGGCGCTGCTCTGGCCGCCCATGCTGGCGATCGTCGGTTTCGGCATGCTGGCGCAGCTGGGCGGCGCGCAGCAGTTCATCTATTTCGAGTTCTGAGACGATGGACCGCGCGAACTGGCCCGTCCGCCTGGCAAGCCTCGCGCCGGCGATCTGGGCCGGGCTCGCCGTCGCGGCGTTGGACGTCCTGCTGTTCAGCTTGGCAACGCGCGAGCTGTCGCTGATGAGCCGCAGCGAGTTGGCGGCACGCCTGGCATTGCCCTTGCTGTTGCTCGGCTTGGCCGGGACCGCGCTCAGCGTGTTCCGCGCGCGTGCGGCGACACTCCTGTTGTTCCTGGTCGCGACGGTGGCGAGCGTGGCTGGCGGTGAACTGCTGCTGACGGCGAAGGCCGCGCTCGTGGCCACGGCCGAGGGCGGCGCCGGCGCCATCGACAGCTTGCGGGCGGCGCGGGCGCAAGGGCGCGCGCTCGCCGCCAGCCTCAGCATGCTGCCGACCTTTCGCAACCAGGGGGCGGGCCGGATCGCGAGCCGGCTGGCCGACGAGCGGGGCGAACTCGTTCCCTTGGCCGGCATCCCTAACAGCGAAACGCTCTACTGCCGTCGCGCCGCCCGCTGGCTCAGTTATCGCGCCGACGAACTGGGCTTCCGCAATCCCTCCGGCGTCTGGCAGGGCGGGCAGGCCGATGCGGTGTTGCTGGGCGATTCCTTCGTCGTCGGTCATTGCGTCGAGGACGACGGCGAGTTCGGCGCCCTGCTGCGCGCGCGCCTGGGCAAGGTGCTCAACCTGGGCCAAGGCGGCCGTGGTCCCTTATTCCAGCTCGCCACCTTGGTCGAGTATGGCCCGATGCTGAAGCCGCGCATCGTGCTGTGGTTCTATGTCGACGGTGACGACATCGAGGACGACCTGGCGTACGAGGGGCAGAGCGCTCTGCTTCGCCGCTATCTCGAACCGGGCTTCAGTCAGGGACTGTTCGAACGCCGGGCCGGCGTGACGGCAACGCTGCACGAGTTCCAGGAGCGGGCGCTCGCGCTGGCGGCCGAGGATACCGCCGGACGGCACGCCGACTGGTGGCGCGAGGCGGCGACCCTGGCGCAACTGCGCGGGCGGCTGCAAATGGCCTGGCAAGCGCTGCGACCCGTCGACCTTGCCCTGTTCCATCGCGTGCTGTCGCGGGCGGGCACGGTCGCGGCGGCCTGGCAGGGACAATTGGTGCTGGTCGACCTCGCCCAGCAAACGGACATGTCCGGCGGGCGGTTGCGCGAGACACGCCAACAGGTGCATGCGATCGCGGGCCAACTGGGCATTCCGCTGATCGAGCTGGCGCCGGCATTCCGCGCGGCCGGCGGCGCGCTGTTCCAGCCGGGCGATGGGCATTACACCGCCGCCGGCTATGCGCTGGCGGCGGAACACATCGCGCGCTCGCTCTCCCGGCTTCAGGCTAGGACACGGACTCATAAGCACGCATCCAGATTCGTGATGCGGCGAGCTTGATGAGGGCGAGGTAGTTGGCGTCGTGCTTGTCGTAGCGCGTGGCGATGGCTCGGAAGTGTTTGACCCTGTTGAAGAAGCGCTCGACCAGGTTGCGGTAGCGGTAGAGGAAGGCGCTGAAGG
>Ga0194132_10012734_pt1 | contig 10391 bp, 11 predicted proteins | sample TA2KigOf80mmetaG_FD_148612 | JGI IMG/M metagenome (GOLD analysis project Ga0194132, IMG submission 148612) | Freshwater microbial communities from Lake Tanganyika, Tanzania - TA2015054 Kigoma Offshore 80m | ecosystem: Environmental > Aquatic > Freshwater > Lake | place: Tanzania: Lake... | reverse complement strand
GGACCTCCTTGAGCCCGATGACGAGCGCGCGATCACCGAGCGGAGCATCGGCATCCTGACCGATCTGACCGGTTTCCGACCGACCGGCTACCGCGCTCCGGGCGCCGAGGTCAGCCCGTCCACGATTGCCATCCTCGCCGAGCACGGCATCAGCTACGACAGCTCGTTCATGGATGATGTGTTCCCGTACTTCCACCCCCCGAGCGGGGGAGTCGGGGCAGCGCCCGCGGGCGAGGTGCTGGAGCTGCCGATCCATTGGACGCTCGACGACTGGTCGTATTCGATGGTCTCGCCGTATGCGTTCCCGGCCGGCCACGCGAATCCCATCCGATCGTCCCGCGAGATCGTCCGGATCTGGACCGACGAACTCGAGGCCATCACCGAGATGGGCGGGCTCTTCGCCCTTGTCCAGCATCCGCAGGTCAGCGGGCGACCAGGCCGGCTGCAGACCGTCGAGGGGATCATCGCGGCGGCCCAGGACCTCGACGGCGTCTGGATCGCCAATGGCGCCGAGATCGACGCATGGTGGCGCTCGTCCGGTGCGGAAGCCCCGTCGGGCCCGGAACGCCTTGCCCGATGAGTGGAACACGCGACGCCGCGCCCCGCCCGGTCGACCTGCTCGTCACCGACGCGTACCTGATCACGATGGACACCGAACGGCGCGTCTTCACGCACGGCGCGGTCGCCATCGCCGGCGGTGAGATCGTCGCGGTGGGGGCCGCCCGTGACGTGGAGCCGGCCGTCGCGCCTGCGCGCCGCATCTCGGCCGATGGCGCGGCGGTCCACCCGGGCTTCGTCGAGTGCCACAACCACACGACACTCCACACCGCGCGCGGCGCATTCGGCGACACGATCTCCTGGAACGACGTCGTGCCCGAGTTCTACGTCCCGTACTGGAACACCGTCACCGACGACGAGGAGTACGCAGGCGCCGCCCTCGCGTGCCTGGAGATGGTGCGCAACGGCACGACGTGTTTCGTTGAGGCCGGCACCGCGTTCGAGCCAGAGGTGGTCGCGCGGGCCGCCGCGGAGACCGGCATCCGCGCCCTCGTCGGCGATCCCTTTCTATGGGACATCGGCGGGTTCACGTCCGACTCGCCGACGGTCGCCCGAGCACCGTACTCGACGGACCGGGCGCTCGGGCTCCTCGGCGGCCAGCTGTGGCGCAACGACCACCCGAATGCCCTCGTGCGCGGCCACATCGCGGTCGTCGGAATGGCCTCGGCGTCGGACGAGCTCGAGATTGCCGCGAAGGCGGCGGCCGACCGCGCCGGGGTGGTGCTCAACCAGCACCAGAGCTACTGCGAGGTGGACGCGGCCGACGACGACGCCCGCCTGGGCAGGCACCCGCTGCGGCACCTCAACGAGATCGGCGTCCTCGGTCCGAATTGCGTCTTCGCCCACATGAACGTCCTGCGCGAGGATGAGGTTGAGCCCGTCCTGCGCAGCGGGATGGCGATCTCGTGGAACGCGCCGGCGTCGATGATGTGGGGCGTCGGCGGAGCGACGGGCGGACGCCATGCCGAGCTGTACCTCGCGGGGGCGCCGGTGGGACTCGGGTCGGATTCGTCGAACTGGGCGAACTCGTTCGATATCGGGCGGGCGGCGACATTGGCCGTTCTGGCGGCGCGCGACGGCCGGTGCAACCGGTCGATGCTCTCTGCGGAGGACGGCCTGACGATGGCGACGGTCAACGGCGCCCGGGCGGTGGGCCTGGCCGACCGCATCGGTTCGCTCGAGGTCGGCAAGCGCGCCGACCTTGTCATTCGCTCGGATCGCCTGCCCGAGGCGCACCCTGTGACCGACCCGATTGCCGCAATGCTCTACGCATCGGGCTCCAAGAGCGTCGACACGGTGATCATCGACGGACGCGTCGTTCTCCAGGGCGGCGATCCCGTGCTTGTCGACGCGGAGACGGTCTATCGGCGCGTGGATCGCGCCGCGCGGGAGGTGCTCGGACGGATGGGCTATCGAACGCCGCGCCGCTGGCCGCACATCGCATGAGCAACGTGGACCTGGGCGCTGAACTGGACGGGCGCGTCGCCATCGTCACTGGCGGCGGCAACGGCATCGGCCGTGCCTCGGCGGAACTGCTCGCGGCTCACGGCGCACGCGTGGCCGTCGTGGACTGGAAGGGCGCAGCCGCGGAGTCCGCAGCGCACGGGATCGAGGCCGCCGGTGGTCGGGCCCTCGCGATCACGGCCGATGCCGGCTCCGAGGTCGACGTCGACCGGTTCGTCCGGACGACCGTGGAGGCCTTCGGTCGGCTCGACATCCTCTTCGCCAACGCCGCCATCCACCGCTTCGGGACCGTGCTGACCACGACCCCCGAGGACTGGGATCGGATGATCGGCGTGAATCTGCGCGGCCCGTACCTTGCTGCGCGCGCTGCGCTGCCGCACCTGATTGCCGCAGGCCGGGGCGTCATCGTCGCCACATCGTCGGACTGCGCCATCCGCACGTGCTCGCAATCGGTGGGCTACGTGGCCAGCAAGCACGGCCTGATCGGCCTCGTGCGCTCCATCGCGGTGGACTTCGGGGGCAAGGGCGTACGAGCCAATGTCGTCGTCCCCGGCGTGACGGACACCCCGGGCCTGCACGGCTGGTACGCGGTCGAAGGGCACGACTTCGACGCCGGGATCGCCAAGGCGGCCGCACTGTCACCGCTGGGCCGCGTGGGGCTGCCGTCGGATGTTGCCGAGACGGTCGCCTTCCTGTGCTCGGATCGCGCGCAGTACATCACCGGCGCGACGATCGTCGTCGACGGGGGCATGACCGTCACCTACGGTGCCGATTGAGGCGGTCGCGGTTGCCATGGTCCGGTTGACCGACGAGGAGTTCGGCGCACTCGTCGACGACGCGATCGAGCGCATCCCGTCGCCGTTCGCCGACCGGTTGCACACGGTCGCAATCGTCGTGGAGGACGAACCGCGGCCCGATCAGAACCCGCCGGGCCAGACGCTCCTCGGGCTCTACCAGGGTGTGCCGCGCACCGCCTGGGGCGCCGACAACGCAGCGGTGCCCAGCAAGATCTCCATCTTCAAAGGCCCCCTCGAGCGCAACAACCCCACGGACGAGAGATTGGCCGCCGCCGTTGAAGCCGTGGTCTTCCACGAGGTGGCGCACCATTTCGGGATCAGCGACGAGCGGCTGCGCGAACTCGAGGCCGAAGCCCGGGCGCGTGGGCACTGATCGTCGATGGACGGCAGCGGAGGCGTGGAGGTGCCCGTGACCGTGTTCAGCGACCTTGCCGCCGAGGCGCCCGTGCCGGCGCGCGGCATCCTCAGCCAGACGCTCTCGAAGGAAGGCGGCGTGGACCTCGTGCTGTTCGCCTTCGCCGCGGGCGAGCAGTTATCCGAGCACACCTCCGCGCGGCCCGCGATCATCCACGTCCTCGCGGGCGAGGGCGACGTGACGGTCGGGCCCGACGCGCACCGCGCCGGCCCGGGCTTCTGGGTGCGGATGCCCGCCGCCACGCCGCACAGCGTGGTCGCCGGGACGGGCCTCGTGATGGCGCTGTACCTGCTGCCGCGCGAGGCCATGGAGCCCGCATGAGGTCGCCCGCGGCAGGGACGACTATGCTCCGCGGACCCGGCCCGACCCGACAGCGACGCTCGAACCGCCGGTCGCTCCCTCAACCTTGGTGGACATGACCCTCGATTCCGCCCCAGTTGCAACCGACGCAGCCACGGCCGCCGAAGCGGTCAGCCCGCTGGAACAGGACCTCCTGATCCAGTTGGAGCCGACCGTGGCCACGCTCTACGACCGCCACGCGCGGGTCGCCCAGGAGTGGTTCCCGCACGACTACATCCCGTACCGGCTGGGCCGCGACTTCGACAGGGAACCGTGGACCCCCGACCAGCCGCGCCTGTCCGGGGTCGCGCAGATCGCGTTCGAGGTCAACCTGCTGACCGAGGACAACCTGCCCTCGTACCACCGGCTCATCCACGGCATGTTCGGGCGCGGCGACGGGGCGTGGCTCAACTGGATCGGCCGCTGGACGGCCGAGGAGGGGCGCCACGCGATCGTGCTGCGGGACTACCTGACGGTGACGCGCAACATCGACCCGATCTCCCTGGAGCGCGGGCGGATGGCACAGGTCCAGAAGGGCTACGACCTGGCCTCGCCCGATACGCTCCACGGGCTGGCCTACGTCACGTTCCAGGAACTCGCGACCCGCATCTCGCACCGCAACACCGGCCGGTACTCGAGTGATCCGGTTGCCGACCGGATCATGGCCCGCATCGCCGCCGACGAGAACCTGCACATGGTCTTCTACCGCGATGTCATGTCGGCGGCGCTGGACATCCAGCCCTCGGCAGCGATCCGCGCGATCGTGGACGAGGTCCTCCGGTTCCAGATGCCCGGCGTGGGCATCACCAACTTCCGGCGCAAGGCCGCCGAGATGGCGAAGGCAGGGATCTACAACCTCCGCCTGCATCGCGATGAGGTGCTGCTGCCGATCCTCACGCACTGGCGCATCTTCGAGCGGACCGGTCTCGATGGTGCTGCGGAGGCGGCGCGTCGCCAGCTCGCGGAGCACCTCGAGTCGCTCGAGGCGGCCGCGCGGCGATTCGAGGAGCGCCTCGAGGCGGACGGCCTGCGGGCTGCCAGGGCCGGCTAGCCTCGGTTGGCCGGCCAGCGTCGGTGAGCCAGCGGTCCTGCGCTATGATTCGCGAGCGCTCGGGCGGCTAGCTCAGCTGGTTAGAGCACTTGCTTGACATGCAAGAGGTCACTGGTTCGAGTCCAGTGTCGCCCACCACTTCCCCCTGACGGCCGGCCTCCAGTCCGCCGCGCCTACAGCAACACCGCCGCGAGCGCCCGCAACTGCGCGATCTGCGACAGTCGCTCCGTCGGGAGCGCCTGGATGCAGACGTGGTCGGCACCCGTGGCGAGCAGCGATCGCACGCGTCCGGCCACCGCGTCCACCGAGCCCCAGGCCACGATCGAGTCAACCAGCCGGTCGGAGCCCTCGCCGGTCAGATCCTCATCCGTGACGCCCATTCGCCGGAGGTTGTTGGCGTAGTTCTCGAGGCGAAGGTAGCGCCGCATGTGGTTGCGGGCGACCACCCGGGCCGCGCCCGCCTCGGGCTCGATCACGGCCGCCTGCTCGAACGCCACGACTGCGTCCGCCCCTGCGTGTTCGCGCGCGAACGCTGCGTGAGCCGGCAGGGAGAGGTACGGATGCGCCCCAGCCGTCCGCGCGCCGGCGAGTTCCAGCATCTTCGGTCCCAGCGCGGCGAGCAGGATCGCCGCCGGCTCAGTCGCCGCCGGGCCCACGTAGGCCGCGGCCGCCATCGCATCGAGGTAGGCCGCCATCGACTCCACGGGCCGCCCGTACGAGCCGCCGCGCCGCTCCACCGCCGGCTTGTGCGAGACGCCGAGGCCGAGCACGAACCGGCCTGGATACGCCTCCGCGAGAAAGCGGGCGCCGTTCGCCATCGCGACCGGGTCGCGGGCGTAGATGTTGGCGATGCCCGTGGCGACAATCAGCCGCTTCGTCACACCCAGCAGGAACGTGGCGTGCGCGAAGACCTCCTTGCTGTTGACGCTCTCGGGGATCCAGAGGGCCGGGTATCCCAGGTCCTCGATCTCGCGGGCGAAGTCGCGAGTGTCGCTGGCGGCCATTCTGTCCAGCTCGAACGACCAGACCCCGACCGGACCGAGTCGGCGTGCGAGCTCGCGCGAAGGGACAGGAACTGGCGACGACGATGGGCTGGGCGCAGTCATGCCCCCAACGATAGGCGATCAGGCGGTTCCGGGTGAGTCCGCGTAGGCTTCTGACTCGTGACCGACAGTGCCGGCTTCTGTGTCTGGTTCACCGGCCTCAGTGGAGCCGGCAAGACTGCGACGGCGGCCGCCCTGGCTCGCCGGCTGGAGCGGCTCGGCCGCATCGTGACGACGCTCGATGGCGACGAGGTCCGCACGCTGCTCTCGAGCGATCTCGGGTTCTCGCGGGCAGACCGCGACGTGAACATCGCCCGAATCGCGTTCGTGGCCCGCGAAATCGTGCGTCATGGCGGGTCGGTGATCGTTGCGGCGATCAGCCCGTACGAAGCGGCCCGCCGCCGGGCGCGAGAGTCGATCGGAGCGCGCGCGTTCGTCGAGGTCTTCGTCGACACGCCACTTGAAATGTGCGAGCAACGCGACGTCAAGGGCCTCTACGCGCGCGCCCGGGCAGGCGATGTGCCCGGATTCACCCGGGTGAGTGACTCGTATGAGCGCCCGACGTCACCGGACCTCGTGGTTCGAGGGATCGGGAGTTCGCCCGATCAGAGTGCGGACGAGATGCTCGCGACGCTCGCCGCGCGGGGACTGCTCGGTCCCGCTTCGCCCGCAGTTCGGTAGCCGAACCGCCGCACGAACGGGAGCCATCGGCGGTCGACGATCTCGTCGACGTCGACGTCGCGCGGATACTGGTGCACCTGGTAGGCGCGCCGGTCGGCGAAGTACTCCGCGATTCGCGGTGCGAGCTCATCGAACCCATCCAAACCAAGGGCGTCGTAGATGCCACGGACCTGGCCGATCGGATCGGCGACCAGGTCTTCGTAGCGCAGCTCGACCAGGCGGCCGGCCGGCACCCGAGGGCGGTCGCGCTCGTACGCCTGGAACATCGCCTCGTACGTCGCGAGTACCGACTCCTCGAGTCCGTCGAACGTCGGCTCCTGGAGCGCGACATGGGAACCGAGCGTCCGCCACAGCCGGAGCGTCGAGCGGTAGACCGCCCGTGGATCACGCACGATGTGCACGAACCGGGCCTCGGGAAAGACCTCGAGGATCGCTTCGAGCCGCGCAGTGTGCGTCGGTGACTTCAGGACGATTCGCCCGCCGACCCGGACGCTCACCATCTGGACGAACCAGCGCAGTCCTTCGGCCCATTGCCGCCGGCGCGCGGGCGAAAGCGCACGGACATCGAGCCCATCGCGACGATCCAGCCCCTGGTTGGGGAAGGCGAGGGACGCATAGGGCGAGGGCAGGCCGAGGTTGGCGAGCGCCCACTCGTCCTCCTGGGGCGCGTTCCAGCTGACCGGCATGTCGTCCATCGGCCGTCTTTCGGGCAACAGGAACCGGAGCCGCGGGAGGAACCAGCGCGTCGAGATGGCCTCACTCGGACAGAAGCACTCGAACGTGTCCGCGAAGCCGGACCTCGGATCCTGGGTGAGCAGTTCGTGGAGCAGGGTCGTACCGGAGCGCCAGTGGCCGACGACGAAGATCGGCGGTGAGGGCTGGACCGCCGCGATCCGCCTGCCGTGGCGTCGGCGCTGATACGCGCGCGCAAGGCTATGGAGCATCGAGCCGAATGTGATGCAGCAGGCGTCCGGGAGCCGGCGGACGCTGATCCGGAACTGGTTGCGACGGAGGAACGACGCCCAGGCCCCAAGCGACATCCCGATCCAGGGTTTCGCCGCGTACCAGGGGACCGGATTGCCCTCGCTCCGACCGCCGGTCACGGCCAGGCCTCGATCATGCCCGCGCCGGCGGTGTCGTTGGTCACGTCGTCGAGAACGATGAAGGACCCGGTCGCTCGATTGGCCTGGTAGCGGTCGACAAAGAGGGGCTCGTCAAGCTGGAACTCGACCAGGGCGATCTCGTTGAGGCCGACGCTCTGCCGGCCTTCGACGCCCGTGTGCGTGTTGATATCGAGGACCCGGTTGACCGCCGTACAGCGGGCCCGGGTGGTGCGGGTCAGATGCTTGATCGACCAGCTGGAGCCGGTGGTGAGGGGCTGCGGCACGAGCCAGCAGAGCCATGCAGACAGGGTGCGCGCAAGCGCCGGCAGCGGTTCGCTCGCGAGGAGGTCGCCCCGCCCCGACATCGGGTCCGGGGCAAGTCCCACCGCCACGCTGAGGCCGGTTTCCGCGCGCTCGACGTCGACGCCCGACGCGAGCACCCGACTGACCTCCACCAGCTCGCCCGTGGCGAGCGATCGCACCCGGTCGCCGACCCCGATCGAGCCTGCCTCGATCCGGCCCGCGAGCAGCCGTGCAGGCGGGCCATCGGCAGCGCGAGGCGCGTCGAGCACGAGCTGCACGGGCAGCCGCAGGGCATCGCTTGAGACAGAACTGCGGGTCGGAACACGCTCGAGGTACTCGAGGAGCGCAGGCCCGGTGTACCAGGGCATGCGTGCCGACCGCGTGACGACGTTGTCTCCATGCAGCGCCGAGATCGGCACGTGCGTGAGTGCTGTCTCCCGAAGATTGGCTGCGAATGCGTCGAACTCCCCGCGGATCCGGTCGAACGGCGCACGATCGTAGTCCGCGAGGTCCATCTTGTTGACACACACCACGAGGTTCGGCACGCCCAACAGCGACGCGATGGTGGCGTGGCGACGCGCCTGCTCCACCAGGCCGCGACTGAGACGTCCACCAGGACAACCGCGACGTCGGCCAGGGAGGCGCCGGTCGCCATGTTGCGCGTGAACTCGAAATGACCCGGGGTGTCGGCGATCACGAATGTTTGTGCCGGCGTTGCGAAATAGCGGTAGGCGACATCGATCGTGATGCCCTGATCGCGCTCGGCGCGCAGGCCATCGGTGAGAAGGGAAAGGTCAAGCTGACGACCGCGCCGCTGACTTGCCAGCTCGATCGCGGCCAGCTGATCGTCGAGGACACTCCGGGAGTCGACCAGCAGGCGGCCGATGAGCGTGCTCTTGCCGTCATCAACGGAGCCGACCGTCGAAAGGCGCAGGAGTCCACCGCTGCCCGAAGCCGTGGGCGCGATCAGAAGTAGCCCTCGACCTTGCGGTCTTCCATCGCCGTCTCCGAACACCCGTCGTCGGCCCGCGTTGCACCGCGTTCGGTGATCCGCGCCGACGCGATCTCCCGGACCACGTCGGCGACCGTGCCGGCACTGGACTCAACGGCCCCGGTGCACGTCATGTCGCCGACCGTTCGATAGCGAACCTCGCGCTCGTCGGCCGTCTCCCCGTTGCGGGGCCGGATGAACGCACTGACCGCCAGCAGCATGCCGTTGCGGCGAAGCACCTGGCGGCGGTGGGCAAAGTAGATGCTCGGCAGCTCGATCTGCTCACGGGCCACGTAGCGCCAGACGTCGAGCTCAGTCCAGTTCGAAATCGGGAAGACCCGCATATGCTCGCCTGGCCCGAGCCGTGCGTTGTACAGATGCCAGAGCTCGGGGCGTTGGCGATGCGGCTGCCAGCGACCCTCGGCGTCGCGAACACTGAAGATCCGTTCTTTGGCTCGCGCCTTCTCCTCGTCGCGTCGCCCGCCGCCGAAGACCGCGTCGAACCCGTGCGCCCGGATGGCGTCGAGAAGCGTCACGGTCTGAAGCCGGTTCCGCGAGGGTTCTGGACCCGGCTCCTCGTGGACGCGTCCAAGGCGGATGCTCTCTTCCACCGATGCGACGATCAGCCGCTCGCCGAGCTCCGCGACCCGCCGATCACGAAATGCGAGGACCTCCGGGAAGTTGTGACCGGTATCCACGTGCATGATCGGGAAGGGAAACGGCGCCGGTCGAAATGCCTTCTCGGCCAGGCGGAGCAGGACCGCCGAATCCTTGCCGCCGGAGAAGAGGAGCACGGGGCGCCCGAGTTCCGCTGCTGCTTTTCGCATCACGTGGACGGCCTCGGACTCCAGCGCGTCGAGGGCAGTCACGGCGGCGCTCTCGAGCGCGGCGGACGGCGCGGCGCCGGTGCGGGCCGTGCGCATGGCGGTCATGAGAGCGACGGAAACGAGCGAGCCCGCCTCCGGCCCTGCGGCTGGGTGTCCATGGTCCGGCGGATGGTAGCCGCTTTGGCGTCGAGGTTCAGATCCGCTACCATGCCGCGCAGTTGAACGAATGCGTCGATCGGGACGCGCGTCCTGGATCACCGTCATCAGAGAGCCCGGGTCATGGCTGAAAGCCCGGGCGGCAACGGATCCGCGACGCACCACCCGTGAGCGGCCGGCGAACCGGCCCGGGATCCGCCCGATACTGCGGGTGCAGAGAGCGCGGGCGCCGGCGTCGTTGGCCGGAGGACGCCCGCGAACGCGGGTGGAACCGCGGGAGGCAGCAACTGACCTCTCGTCCCGAGTCGGACGAGAGGTTTCTGATTCCCGGAGGTCCACGACATGAGCGAATCGCGCAGTCACGGCAGTCACGGCGGCCAGACGGCCGACGGTGCGGGCGCCGCCACGCTGGCGCTCGGCTCAGCCGACGATGAACAGGTCTTCTCGGCACCCGAGCGCGGTTCGGTCGAGGAGCTCCTCGACGCCGAGGCGGGCTCCGACCTTGACCCGATGCGCCACAGCGCGGCCCACATCATGGCCGAGGCGGTCATGGAGCTGTTCCCGGGCACGGAGCTCGGCATCGGACCCGCGATCGAGAACGGCTTCTATTACGACTTCCGCCTGCCCCGACCGCTGACGCCCGACGACCTCGCTGCCATCGAA
>Ga0194132_10012733_pt1 | contig 10392 bp, 7 predicted proteins | sample TA2KigOf80mmetaG_FD_148612 | JGI IMG/M metagenome (GOLD analysis project Ga0194132, IMG submission 148612) | Freshwater microbial communities from Lake Tanganyika, Tanzania - TA2015054 Kigoma Offshore 80m | ecosystem: Environmental > Aquatic > Freshwater > Lake | place: Tanzania: Lake Tanganyika... | reverse complement strand
GGCGCCCGCGACCGCCGGCCCGTTCGAGGACGGGTTCCGAGCCTTCTCACGCGGCGACTACGCCGAGGCGCTGAAGCTCTGGCGCCCGCTCGCCGAACAGGGCAATGCACCGGCCCAGTTCTACCTCGGCATGATGTACCACACCGGCCAGGGCGTGGCGCAGGACGATGCCGAGGCGGTGCGCTGGTTCCGCCTCGCCGCCGAACAGGGCTTGGCGGATGCTCAGGCCGACCTCGGCCTCATGTACCTCGCCGGCAAGGGCGTGGCGCAGGACTACGCCGAGGCGGTGCGCTGGTACCGCCTCGCCGCCGCGCAGGGCATCGCCCGCGCCCAGACCAACCTCGGCTTCATGTACGGGAACGGCCGTGGCGTGACGCAGGACTACGCCGAGGCGGTGCGCTGGTATCGCCTCGCCGCCGCGCAGGACCACGCCAGCGCCCAGACCAACCTCGGCCTCATGTACGACACCGGCCAGGGCGTGGCGCAGGACTATGTGCAAGCGCACAAGTGGTTCAACCTGGCCGCATCCCTCTTCCTGGCATCCGAGGGCGCGGACCGCGATCTGGCCGTTAAGAACCGCGACGGCGTCGCGGCCAAGATGACGCCGGCGCAGATCGCCGAGGCGCAACGGCTCGCGCGCGAATGGCGGCCCGGGCGATGACAGCCGGCTCATGCAGGTCACCGCGCCGGTGCAGCCCGGCAACAGCGGCGGGCCGGTGCTCGATGGCGGCGGCGCGGTAGTCGGGGTGGTCGTCGCCAAGCTCGACGCCATCGCGGTGGCTCAGGTTACGGCCGACATCCCGCAGAACGTGAACTTCGCGATCAAGGTCTCGCTCGCCGCCAACCTGCTCGATGCGCACGGCATCCCGTACATGACCGCCGGCGCCTACGATGAGCTCCCCGCGACCGAGATCGCGGCGCGCGCCCGCGCCTTCACCGCGCAGGTGCTGTGCCTGGGCTCGGAGCGCTGAGCGCCGCCCCTGGAGCGCGGTTCAGGCGCGGGCGGATTTGGCGGCGGCGGCGCCGGCGATGAAACCACCGGCGGTGTTGCCGCCATCGACGGCGAACGCCGCGCCGGTCACGAAGGCCGCGGCATCCGAGGCGAGGAAGAGCGCAGCCTGGGCGATCTCCTCGGCCCGGCCGAGGCGCCCCATGGGGATGATATCGCGGGCGAACGGGAGGCCGGCCGCCGGGTCCACCCCGGCCTGGCGGAACTCCTCGTAGAGCATCGGCGTATCGCAGCCGCCGGCGCACAGCGCGTTCACCCGGATGCCCTCGCGTGCGTGGTCGAGCGCCATGACCCGGGTGAGCTGGAGGAGCGCGCCCTTGCTCGCGCAGTAGGCGGCGTAGCCCGGCTGACCGACGAGCGCGAGCTCGGAGGCGATGTTGACGATGGCGCCGCCACCCTGGCGCCGGAACACCGGGATCGCGGCCCGGCTGAGGTAGAACGGCGCATCGGCATTGACCGCCATGACCTGCCGCCACGCCTCGGTCGTGGTCGCCTCGGCGGTGCCGAGGTGGACGATGCCGGCGCAGTTGACCAGCACATCGAGCCGGCCGAGCCGGCGCACGGCCTCGGCGATCAGCCGCTCGCACAGCGCCGGATCGGCCACATCGCCGGGCACGAATACGGCCCGCCCACCCGCCTCGGCGATGGCGCGCTCGACCGCGGCGCCGCGCCCGCTGTCGCGCCCGGTCAGCAACACGGCGCCACCGCGGGCCGCGAAGGCCTTGGCGATCGCCGCGCCGAAGCCCGAGGTGCCGCCGGTGACGAGCCCAACCTTGCCGGCAAAGTCATTCATGACTATGAGTCCGCCCGGGGTGAGGGATGTTGTGGGACTATATCATCGTCGGCGCGGGCTCGGCCGGCTGCGTGCTCGCCAACCGCTTGTCGGCGAATCCGAGGCACCGCGTGCTCTTGCTCGAGGCCGGGCGGCGCGACGATTCGATCGTCATCCGCATGCCGGCCGCGACCTATCTCGCCGGCATCGGCAATCCGCGGTGGGACTGGTGCTACAAGGCCGAACCTGACCCGACTCGGGGCGGCCGCGCGGACATCTGGCCGCGCGGCAAGGTGCTCGGCGGCACGAGCGCGATCAACGGCATGCTGTACGTCCGCGGCCAGCGCGAGGACTATGACCAGTGGGCGGCGCTGGGCAACGACGGCTGGGATTACGCCAGCGTGCTGCCCTATTTCGTCCGCGCCGAGGACAACGAGAACGGCGCCTCGGCGTATCACGGCAGCGGCGGTCCGCTGGCGGTCGCCAACATCCGCGACGTCCACCCGCTGTCGCGGCGGTTCGTGGCCGCCGGAATCGCTGCCGGGATACCAGCGAACGCCGACATCAACGGCGCGCGCCAGGAGGGCATCGGCCTGTTGCAGGCGACGCAGCGGCGCGGCCGCCGCTGCTCGAGCGCCCACGCCTACCTCCGGCCGGCCGAGCGCCGCCCCAATCTGGCGATCGCGACCGAGGCGCACGTCACCCGCATCGTGTTCGAGGGACGGCGCGCGTGCGGCGTCGAGTACACCCGCCGCCAGCACCGCCACTGCGCCGCGGCGGCGGGCGAGATCATCGTGTGCGCGGGAGCGGTCAACTCGCCGCAACTCCTCATGCTGTCCGGCATCGGTCCGGCAGCGGAGCTCGGCTCGCACGGCATCGCCGTCGTGAACGAACTGCCTGGCGTCGGCGAGAACCTGCAGGAGCACCCGGGCCTGCTCGCCTGCTACCTGGTCAGCGAGCGCACCTACAACGTCGAGCGGACCCCGGAGCGCCTCTTGTGGCACTTGCTGACCTGGGCGGCGTTCGGGCGCGGCCCCGGGGCGACGCCCGATGCCCACGCGTTGGCATTCATCCGCTCGCGACCCGAGGGTCTCGCCTCGCCTGACATTCAGCTGCATTTCACCCCGGCCGGATACGACCTCCGCGCGGACGCCGTCGTGCTCCTGGATCGGCCCGCCGTGACCGCCATCGTCAACCTGTGCCGCCCGGCGGGGCGTGGGCGCATCCGGCTGAAGAGCGCCGCGCCCGACATGGCGCCGCGGATTGAGCCGAGGCTGTTGGCGAGTGAGGACGATGTCGCGGCGCTCGTCGCGGGGGCCAGGCTGGTGCGTCGCATCTTCGCGACCCCGCCGCTCGCCGCCGCGGTGCTCGCGGAGGCCCTGCCGGGCCCGGCGGTGCGAAGCGACGACGACTGGCAGCGCTACGTGCGCACCCGGACCACCGCCATCTATCACCCGGCCGGGACGTGCCGCATGGGGCGGGACGCCCGGGCGGTCGTCGATGACCGTCTCCGGGTCCACGGCATCGCCGGACTGCGGATCGCCGACGCTTCGATCATGCCGACGCTGGTCAGCGGCAACACCAACGCACCGTGCATCATGATCGGGGAGAAGGCGGCCGACCTCGTGCTGGCCGACCGGCTCTGACCTCCCACCTGCCGTTGGGCAACGGCCCGCCATCAACCTCCTTGCGCCGCTCCGGCTCGCCATGCTTGTTTAGCGCCGAAGTGGGCATGGAATCGTGCTGCCGGGATCGGGGAGGGCATGATGGGTACACGTGACGTGAACGGCGCGGGTCGACCGCACACCAAGCGAGTCACCAAGACGTTGGGGCGGCGGCGCTTCCTGAAGACGGCGGCGGCAACCGCCGGCGTTGCCGCGTTCAGCATCGGCCGGCGCGCCCACGCGGCCGACGAGATAACCGTCTTCACCTGGGAGACCTACCACGAGCCGCCGTGGGTCGAGGCCTATACCGCGAAGACCGGCGTCAAGGTCAATATCGTCAACACCGGCTCGGTCGACGAGATGTACTCGAAGACCCGCTCCGGTGCGATCGAGGCCGACCTGATCCTGGTCGATAGCGGCTCGGTGTCGCGTTACGTGAAGGCGGGGCTTCTGGCGCCCTTCGATGCCGCCAAGGTCGCCAACGTCGGCAACATCACCGCGAGCCTCGACTGGAAAGGGATCAACTCGGTCGATGGTCAGCTCTATGGCGTCCCCTACAACTGGGGTACCCAGCCGCTCATGTACCACACCGAGAAGGTGACGCCGGCCCCCGACAGCTGGGGGGTCCTGTGGGACCCCAAGTACAAGGGGCAGGTGAACATGTTCGACGACTCCTACGTCACGTTCCCGATGATCGCGCTGTACGTCGGTGCCAAGGATCCCTTCAACCTGACCGATGCGGAGTTCGAGAAGTGCCGCGAGGCGCTCCTCGCGCTGCGCCCGCAGATCCGCACCATTGCCAAAGGCTTCGACGATGCGACCAGTATCTATGGCGCGGGCGATGCGGTGGTCGGGTACTGCCAGAACATCGCCGTCGTCACCGACCTCGTCGAGCGGGGCCTGCCCTTCGCTTATACCTTCCCCAAGGAAGGCACGCCCTCGTGGGTCGACAACTTCGTCGTCACCGAGCGGGGCAATCGCCAGGCGTCCTATGACTTCTGCAGCGAATGCCTGAGCCTCGGCTGGCAGAAGCAGTTCGTCGAGTTCTCGGCCAACAACGGCATCCTGTCGCTTGACAACGCGCGCGCGGCAGCCATCAACGAGGACATCCTCAAGAACACCAACGTGATCGACCAGACCGCGCCCGGGTTCTTCGATAAGCTGGTGTTCTTCCTGCCGCCCGAGGATTTCGACCGGCGGCTCGAGATCTGGAACGAGTTCAAAGCGGGCGGCTGAGATCGAAGGCCCGCAGCCGAGGCCCCGACCATAGCCGCGGGCCGCGGGCTGCGGACTATGGACCGCGGGCGCGCCGCGCCGGATCGCGTGCACCAGGAGGGAAGCGCCGTGCCGACCGAACCGGCCGACGCCGGCCCGGCGACGGCACCCATCGTGAGCCTTCGCCGCGTGTCGAAGACCTACGATCAGAGCCGGGTGCGCGCGCTCGGCCCCGTCGACATCGACATCCGGTCCGGCGAGTTCTTCTCGGTGCTGGGGCCGAGCGGTTCGGGCAAGACGACTATGCTGCGACTGATCGCCGGCTTCGAGGTCCCCGACAGCGGCCAGGTGTTCATCGACGGCGCCGATGTCACGTGGACCCGCCCTTACCACCGTGACGTCAACACCGTGTTCCAGAACTACGCGCTGTTCCCGCACATGACTGTCGCGGCGAACCTCGCCTACCCGCTGCGCATGCGCGGCACGGAAGCTGGCGAGATCGCCCGGCGCAGTGCCGATCTCATCGAGCTCGTTGACATGCAGGGGTATGAGCAGCGCCTGCCGCACCAGCTCTCGGGAGGCCAGCGCCAGCGCGTCGCCTTGGCCCGGGCGCTGATCGGCCGGCCCAAGGTGGTCCTCCTGGACGAGCCGCTGGGGGCGCTCGACCTCCGCCTGCGCCAGCAGATGCAGTCGGTGCTCAAGCGGCTCCAGCGCGAGGTCGAGATCACCTTCATCTACGTCACGCACGATCAGGGCGAGGCGCTGTCGATGTCGGATCGGTTGGCGGTGATGCATGCCGGCGCCATCGACCAGATCGGCACGCCCGAGGATGTCTACTACCGCCCCGAAACCCGTTTCGTCGCGGCGTTCATCGGCCGCTCGAACCTCGTCGCCTGCCGCATCGAGCGTGGTGCCGGCGGGTGGCAGGCGCGGGCTGGCGATGTGAGGCTGGCGCTCGGCGGCGAAGCGGCGCCGGGCGAGGCGACCGTCGCCATCCGGTGGGAGGCGATCGAACTGGTGGAGGACGGCTCGGTGCCGGAGGCGGGCGTGCACCTCCCGGCCACCATCGACTCGGTGGTATTCCACGGCGACACCATCGAACTCGGCTTGGCCGCCCAGGGCGTCACCTTGACCGCCCTGGTGCAGGCCAAGCGCCGCCTGCGCTTCGCGCCCGGACAGCCGGTTACGGTCGGGATCGCCAGCGACGACGTCGTGGTCCTGCGTGACTAGCCCCGGCTCGACACCGCGGCAGGAGAATCGCTTGCGCCGCGTGCTCCCGATCGCTCCCATCTACCTGTGGCTCATCCTGCTCGTCGTCGCGCCGAACCTGCTCCTGATCGTCGCCAGCGTGTGGAAGAACGACGGCGGGGTGATGCTGCGCGAGTTCACCGTCGCGAACTACGGCAAGGTGCTCGACTCGAGCACCTACCGGCTGCTGATCGTGCGCACGCTATACACCGCGCTCGGCGCCGCGCTCCTCGCCGCCCTGATCGCCTACCCTATGGCCTGCTTCGCCAGCCTGAAGCTCCGGCGGCACAAGCTGACGGCTGTGCTGCTGGTCATCATCCCGCTGTGGGTGAGCCTGCTGATCCGGGTCTTCGCGTGGCGCATGTTGCTGGGCGAGAACGGCGTGCTGAACTCGTTCCTGATCGAGATCGGCGTGCTCAACGAGCCCTCGGACGCCTTCCTCTACACCCGCTTCACGGTGTTTCTCACCCTCACGTACGTTGCCATCCCGTACGTGTTCATCACCGCCTACACCGCACTGGAACGGATTCCGCGCAGCCTGATCGAGGCCTCGCACGACTGCGGCGCGAACGGCCTGCGGACGCTGCGTCACGTGATCTGGCCGTTGTCGCGCCAAGGTGTGGCGATCGGCTTCGCGCTCGCGTTCCTGATCGCGGTCGCCGACTATGTGACGCCGGCGATGGTCGGCGGAATGGACGGCACGATGGTGGGCGTGATGATCCAATCGCAGTTCGGGCTCGCCGGAAACTGGCCGCTCGGTGCCGCGATGGCGATCATGCTGCTGCTGGCCGTGGCGCTGTTCGTGGCGGTGATCGCGCGCCTGGCGCGGGTCGAGGGCCGCCTCGAAGCGACACCGGGCGGGGCCGGTCTCGACCCCGGACGCCGGCCGCGCACCGCCGCCGAGCGGGCGCAGCGCCTCGGGCAATGGACCTTGTTCATCCTGCCCTATCTGTTCCTCTACACCCCGCTCGCCGCGGTCGCGGTGTTCTCGTTCAACGCCTCGAAGATCCCCTCGCTGCCGTTCACCGGCGTTACGCTCGAATGGTATGCGGTGCTGTTCGACGACGCCGAGATCGGCGCGGCGCTGCGGCTCTCGCTTCTCGTGGCGGGCAGCACGGTGGCAATTGCGCTGGTCGTCGGTACGGGCTTCGCGCTCGTGTTCGCCGGCCGGCGGCGGCGCTTTTCCAACGTGCTCCTCGGCACCCTCGCCCTGCCGGTGGCGCTGCCCGGCGTGGTGCTGGGGGTCGCTCTCGTCGTTGCGTTCCAGGTGTTCGGCGTCGGCCCGGGCGTTCACCGCGTGATACTCGGCCACCTCACGTTCGTGATGCCGATCGTGATGCTGATCGTTCTGGCGCGGCTGCGCCTGCTCGACCCGAGTTACGCCGAGGCCTCGATGGACCTCGGCGCCAACCCGTTGCGCACGTTCATCCACGTGATGCTGCCGATGCTGGCGAGCGCCTTGATCGGCGCCGCCCTGCTGGGTCTGACGCTGTCATTCGATGAGATCATCGTGACGTTCTTCCTCACCGGGGTGCAGCCGACGCTGCCGGTCTATGTCTGGAACCAGCTCCGGTTCGGCTTCACGCCGGCGGTGAACGCGACCTTCACCTGCATCGGCATTGCGTCGTTCCTGATCGTGGTGCTGGCGACGCGTATCCTGCGCGCTGGCGCCGGCGTGCGTGCCCGCCCGGCCCTGGCGGGGGCGTGAGGCGCGCGTCAACGGACCGAGGGAGGAGTGCATGACCGAGCATTACGACGTCGCGGTGATCGGCGCCGGGCACAATGGGCTCGTTGCCGCCAACTACCTAGCGCGGGCGGGCTGCAAGGTGATCGTGCTGGAGGCGCGCTACAAGGTCGGCGGCGCCTGCGTTAGCGAGGAGCTAATTCCCGGCGCCACGTTCTCTTCGTGCGCCTTCGTCCAGGGACTGTTCCGCGACGAGATCGTGCGCGATCTCGCGCTCAAGCAGCACGGACTGGAAATGTTCGCGCCCGACGTCCAGGGCTTCGCGCTATTCGCCGACGGCAGCCATCTGTTCCTGTGGAAGGAGCTCGACCGCACCCTGCGCGAGCTCGAGCGCTACTCCAAGCGCGATGCCGAGCGATTCATCGAGTTCGGCGCCCGCTACCGCCGCTTCGGCGAGATAGTGCATCCCTGGCTGATGCAGCCGCCGCCCCGCCGCTCCGAGGTATTCCGCGCCTTCGAGGAGATCGGCGAGGAAGAGCTGCTCGACGAGTTCGTGCTCGCCTCGACCAACGACCTGTTGGACAAGTACTTCGAGTCGCCGCACATCAAGGGCTTCCTCACCTTCTACGGCATGGTCTCGGTCTATGGCGGCCCCTCGACGCCCGGGCTGTCCTACGTCTACGGCCACCATGCGGCGGGCGAGTTCGAGGGCGAGCTGAGCCGCTGGGCGTTCGTCAAGGGCGGCATGGGCGGCATCACCCAATCGCTCGCCCGCGCGGCCGAGGCGCGGGGCGTGACGATCCGGACCGCGGCCCCGGTGGCACGGGTCATCGTGCGCAACGGCCTGGCGAGCGGCGTCATGCTCGAGAGCGGCGAGGAGATCGCCGCCCATGCCGTGATCTCGAACGCCGATCCCAAGCGCTCGCTGCTCAAGCTGGTCGAGCCGCAGCACCTCGATCGTAGCTTTCGCCGCGCGGTCGAGGCGATCGACAACCGCGGCGGCATGGCCCGCGTGCACCTCCTTGTCGACGAGCTGCCGCACTACGTCGGTTTCGCGGATGCCCGGCCCGGCCCGCAGCATCGCGGCCACCAGATGCTCGGCGCCTCGACCGAGAACTTCGAGATGGCGTTCGCCGCCCAGCGCAAGGGCGAGATCCCGGACGATTTCATGATCGAGGTCATCACCCAGTCGGTGACGGACCCGACACTGGCGCCGGCCGGCAAGCACACCCTGACGGTCGGGGTGCAGCACACCCCCTTCGAGCTCGCCCGCGGCACCTGGGACAGCTACCGCGAGGCGTGGGGCGATAAGGTCATCGCGGTGCTGTGCCGCTACGCTCCCAACATCAAGGACCACATCCTCGGCCGCGCGGTGATCACGCCGCTCGACCTCGAGCGCGAGTACAACATCACCGGCGGCAACATCTTCCACACTGCGATGACGCTGCCGCAGCTCTATTCCTCGCGGCCGCTCCCGGCGCTCGGGCACTACCGCACGCCGCTGCCGGGTTACTACCTGTGCGGCGCCGGAACGCACCCGGGCGGCGGCGTGATGGGCGCGCCGGGCCACAATGCCGCGCACGTCGTGCTGGCCGACATCACCGGGCAGGCCGCGGCCGAGGACACCAACCGGTCGGGACCCCGCGTCCACAAGAGCTTCATCGACCGCATGGTGCAGACCGACCTCGGCCGGCGGATCGGCTACAAGGTGGCGCGGAGCAAGGCGATGCGCCCCCTGACCGCGCGCGTCTCGCGCAGCCGGACGAAGAAATAACGTGGTCCGGCCTAGTACCCGACAGCGCAGATCCGCGGCGCGGGCCTCATCCTTCGAGACGCTCGCTTCCCTCGCCCGCGAGCTACGGCACGCCTCTGGCGTTTATGCAACACGGCACTAGCGGATGATGACCCCTGACTCGCGCCGCGGGGTGGGCGAGAAGTCGGCCGGGCGCATCAGATCGATGAAGGCCTGGATGAGCGGGCGCACGCTCGCGGCGCACGCCGGCAGATGCAGCAACTCGCCGAGCGCGCCGGAGATGCACCACGAGGTGCCCTTGTAGAACTTGGGCGCGGTCATCGCATCGTAGATGTCGGGGGCGGCGATCGGCAGGAGCACGGAATCGCCCAGCACTTCGGCCGGCGTGCCGGCACCGCCGTTCGCTTCGAACCGGTAGAGGCGGTCGATCACCGGCGTCGCCTCGGCAAAGCCGACCTGATCGAGGATCGAGAGCGTTCCCGCCCGCAGGTCCTCGCGCAGCCGGTCGCACTTGGCGCCATCGAGCCCGACCGCGTTGATACGGCCCGCATCGATCGTGTCCTTGCTGACATCGTGCAGCAGGGCGGCCGCGAGCAGCGATGCCTCGTCCACCGCGCCGGACCCGTCGAGCGTGCCCGCCCGGGCGGCTGCGCGCAGCAGCGCCAGCGCATAGGCCGCGACCGCCTCGTTGTGGTGGAACGCGCCTTCCCGCGATTGCAGGCTCGGGAAATCGATCATGCCGAGCCGCTCGCGCCTGAAGGCCTGGCCCTCGTCGATCACGCCTTGGAACTCGGCGGCAAAGCGGCCCGAGGGCGCGATGCGGCACTCGCGCCCAGCCCAGCGTCCGCGTCCCTTCCCGAGGTAAGGGGGAAGCACTGCGGTCCGGGCAGGGCAGGAGTCCCAGAAAGAACGGCACCCCCTTTTTTGACGCGGCGGGCGCGCGCCTCGCAGCGACAGCGAGAGGCCCGATTTGCTTCCGCCTGCTTCCGCCCTGCTTCCGAGAACGCGATGGTCCACGAGTAGCGAGCCGACCCCTCCTCTAACTCG
>Ga0194132_10012732_pt1 | contig 10394 bp, 6 predicted proteins | sample TA2KigOf80mmetaG_FD_148612 | JGI IMG/M metagenome (GOLD analysis project Ga0194132, IMG submission 148612) | Freshwater microbial communities from Lake Tanganyika, Tanzania - TA2015054 Kigoma Offshore 80m | ecosystem: Environmental > Aquatic > Freshwater > Lake | place: Tanzania: Lake Tanganyika... | reverse complement strand
GATAAGGATCGCTGCGTTCGAACCCATCGACCAAGGCCCGTGCACGATCATCTTGTGCCCCTTCCGTACCAGCTCTGCCCGGACACTCTGCCCGATCCTCGACTCCACGCCGATATCGTTTGGATACATCGTGTGCGGAAACGGCGACGCCGGAAAACTTCGTGTCGTCCACCGCGGCGCCTCAATCGCCTGTTGGATGTTCATCCCAAACTCGACTACGTTCAGGAACGTCTGAATCGTCCGCATGCACTGGTCATCGCCACCCGGCGAGCCCGTAATCAGGAACGGCTCCCCATCACGCGTCACGAGCGTCCCCTGCAACGTGCTCCGCGGACGCTTTCCCGGCGCCAGTGCGTTGGCGTGGCCTTCGACCAGCGAATAATAGTCCCCACGGCAGTTGAACGAGAATCCGAGCTCCGCCATTACGACCTTGGTCCCGAACCCCGAGTGCAGACTCGGCGTGAACGAGATCGCATTCCTCTGCGCATCCACCACGCCGATATAGCTCGTGTCTCCCTCGTGGTCCGCATTGCCCGTCACCGGAACATCGCGCGGACGCTCCTGGCCGCCCTCCGGCATCCCCGGCCGGAACTCCGGATTTGCACGGTCCGGATCAATCAGCTTCCTCCGCTGCTCCCCGTAGGACTTCGAAAGCAAACCCGCCCACGGAATCCGGATGAACTCAGCATCACCCAGGTACTGGTCACGGTCGGCGAACCCCAGCTTTAACGCCTCAACCGAAGTATGGATATAGGCCGCCGAGTTGTGGCCCAGCGCTTTCAAATCGTAGCCTTCGAGGAGATTCAGCACGAACAGCTCCGCCGGACCCTGATTCGCCGACGGATTCTTGTGCACCTGGTAGCCCCGGTAGTTAAAGGACGCCGTCTCCTCCACCAGAGCCGTGTAGCCCGCGAAATCCTCATACCGGAACAGTCCGCCGTTAGCCTCGGAGAACGCCGCCATCTCCCGCGCGATGTCGCCCTTGTAGAACCGGTCGCGCGCTGCTCTCAGTCCGGCTTCCCTGCCCCCGGTCGAGGCCGCCTTCTCAGCCTCAACCAGCCGGCGCATGGTCCGCGCCAGATCCGGATTGGTCCACAGGTGCCCCGCCCGCGGAACCTTGCCGTCCCGCAAATAGGCCTTCCGCGACGACTCGTACTTGCGCAGGTCCCGCGACCCGGTGATCGACGACGCCAACGACTCAGTCGCCGGGAATCCCTTCTCCGCCATCTCGATCGCCGTTTGCAGCACGTCACCGAACGACCGCGTCCCCCACCGCGACAGCAGAATGTACCAGGCATCCATCACGCCCGGCACTGTCCCCGCAAGCAAAGTATCGTTCACCGGAATTTTCCCGTTCTGATTCTTGCGGTACCAGTCAATCGTCGCCAGCTTCGGGGCCGTGCCCTCGGCGTTCACGGAAAACGCCTTCTTCTGCTTGGCATCCCACACCAGCAGGACCGCGTCCCCGCCGATCCCGTTCGACGCCGGCGCTACCAGTCCGAGCACCGCCTGGCCAGCCACGATCGCATCGAAAGCGTTGCCCCCGGACCGCAGCATCTGCTCCGCCGCCGCGCTTGCCAGCGGCTCCATCGACGACACCGCGTACCGGGTGCCGCGAATCACCGGACGCGTGGTCTTGCGCGAATTCATCGCGCCCAGATCCACCGTCTCCACCAGCCGTTGGGCGCTCATAGCGCCCGAGATCAACATCAGCAGCCCTACGGCCCGGGTCATATGCGAACCTCCTATTGATAGGTCTATTTCGGTTTGGCCGAATCGTATGTTCCCAGCTTCCGCATCCAGACATTCCGGTAGCGGACCTTGTCTCCATGATTCTGCAATAACAGTGGCTCCTCAGCTCCGTGTGGCGCATAGGTGCCCACAACCCGGTGCGCCATCCGTCCGATAAACGGATGCCGGTGGTGCAGCGCGACTCCATTGTGCAGCACCGTCACGTAGGCCGGCTGCGCCACGCGGTCGCCGTCAAAACGGGGAGCCTCGAAAATAATGTCGTAGCTCTGCCACTCCCCGCGCGGACGCGACGCATTCACCAGCGGCGGCTTTTGTCCGTAGATCGAGCCCGCCTGTCCATCGGCGTAGGTGACGTTGCCATTCGAGTCAAGCACCTGGATCTCATAGCGTCCCATCAGGATCACTCCGCTGTTCCCGCGAAGCTGGCTCGCGCCCGTAATCTCAACCGGAGCCGACCACTCGATGTGAAGCTGCACGTCGCCGAACTTCTCTTTGGTGACCAAGTCACCTGTCCCCGGCACGACCTCGAAATATCCGTTCTCGACCTTCCACTTCGCCGCTCCAGGCTGCCCGCCGCTCGTCTTGCCCGAATCATTCCACGCCGACAAATCGGTGCCATTGAACAGAACCACCGCGTCTGACGGCGGATCCCCAGGCTTTGCGCCGGGCGTGATGATCGCCGGACGCGGCCGGTTCAAGTCGTGAACCCGCCACTTTCCATCCGGCAGGTACGGGGTGTCGGTGTATCCGGTTGGATTCTTGAACGGGTCGTTTTTCTTCTTCTTGTTCTGGGCCTGCGTCGTCCCTGGCGCGATGAGCAGGACAGCCCCCGCCGCGGCAAAAGACAAGACGATCGTGAAAACACGCATAGAGTTGATAGATTATCATTGTGTGGCGCTGGATGCTGTTGTGTGCTTCAAGTGTGGCCTGGGGCGAGGTAGGGTCCCGGTCCTGCCGGACGTGCCACCAGTCACAATTTGATGCCCAGTCAGCCACCGCACACGCGGCGTCGCTGTCCCCACCCGCTTCCCACCGGCTTGCATCAAGCTTCACTTCCCTGCTCGGCTTCAAGTCCGACTGGGCCTTCGGCGCGGGCTCTCAAGCCGTCACTTTTGTCTCGCGCCTGGCCAACGGCGAATACCTCGAACATGGCCGCTCCTACTTCGCCTCGCTGAAGCGCCTCGCCCCCACGCCGGGCCACGCCGGACTCCCAGGACCCGGCGTCCGCTACCCCGTCATCGCCGGAGACGCCGCCATCCTTCGCTGTTTCCAGTGCCATTCGACCGGAGCCGTGCGCGTCGAACCCGGCCTCCGCATCACTCCCGCCGAACCCGGCGTCCGGTGCGAGTCCTGCCACGGACCCGGGGACTCCCACGCCGCGGCGCCCGCCAAATCCAACATCGTCAATCCCGCGCGCTACTCCTCGCACGAGCTGAACCAGCTCTGCGGGAGCTGCCACCGCAAACCGGCCGCAGCCGGGTCGGCAACTGACTGGTCCGATCCCTGGAACACACGCCACCAGCCGCTCTATCTCGCCGAGAGCCGCTGCTTTCTGCAAAGCAACGGCAAGCTCTCCTGCAGGACCTGCCACGACCCGCACTCAGGCGCCGTCGAGCCCGGGTGCGCATCCTGCCACGCGGCGGTCAAGCACCGGACCTCCACCGGCACACGCTCCTGCGTCAGTTGCCACATGCCGACTGTCGTGCCGCAGCCGGGCCTCCGCTTCGCCAATCACTGGATCGGCGTCTACACTCCTGGCAAGACTCTCCGGCCGCGCTGATCCCTACGAGGCGTTGACCCGGTCGCGCAGCGCCTTCATGTATCCGAGCGTGTAGGCGCTGTTGGCATGCGGATATCCGCCTCCAGGCACGTGGTCCGGAATCACGATCCCGCCGAAATTGACTTTCTTGAGCGCCTGCATCACGGCGAACATGTCGAGATACCCGTTGTCAACGAAGGTCTCTTGGAACTTGGGCAGAGGCGAGGAGACGTTCCGGAAATGGACCTTGAACAGGCGTCCCCGCCGGCCGAATTCGGTGGCCGCTTCAACGGGCGTCTTGCCCATGTCGCGTCCGCCCTCGCCCCAGGTCCCGACACACAGACACACGCCAAAGTTCGGGCTCTTGGCGATCTCGAAAGCGCGCTCGTATGCCGCGTAGTTGCGGAACAGCCGCGCGACTCCGCCGAGCGAGTCCACCGGCGGATCATCGGGATGCAGCCCGATCCGCACGTTGGCCTTCTCCGCCGCCGGGATGACTGCCTGGATGAATCGCGTGAACGTCTTCCAGATGTGGTCCTCGGGATAGACCTTGCCAAACGACAGCGGCAGCTTGCGCGCCACCGCCAGGTCGAACTCTCGCGTCGGCGCGCTGCCGCGCGTTGATCCCTGAGAGGTCGCGTAAAAGCCCGGCGTCGGCTGGTTCTTGATGTTCGCCATGTGGGCGTAGGTGGTGTAGTGGATGCCCGACTTGCCGAGATTCCCGAGGTACGCCTTGTACTGTTCGATTTTGGTGTCAACACCATCGAGCCCCAGCACGATCGCCGGATCGCAATGGAGATCCATGATGCCGATATTGTAGACCTCGACGCCGTTGGCTTCGAGCTTCTTGCGCGTCGCCGTCATCCATTCAACGGAGTTGTTGGCGATCGAAGTCCAGATGGACACCGCGTCGACACCCGCGTGGCGCAGCATCGCGAGATCGTCGTCCGTTGGACGGTCGGTGAAAAACGTACCCAGCTTGATCCCGGTCCTGCGCGCGGTCTGCGCGGCAGCGTAGCTCAACAGGCCAGCTCCCGAGGAGGCAGCGGCCAGACGGAGGAAGTGACGGCGTTCCATGCATGACATCTTACACGAGGCCGGTGGTGGTTCGCCCGCCGCTCTTGATCAAACAGAATCAGCCGAGAATGTTCCCGCCCTGCCCCCACGTCTTGGGATCTCCTGGCCCGCCCGCCCTCCGCCGATAGACAGACACGTGTACCCGGCCACGATTCTGTTGAGTTCTTTTCTGCTCTTCCTGGTCCAACCGATGATCGCGCGGCGGATCCTGCCCGCTTTCGGCGGCTCGACCGCCGTCTGGACCACCTGCATGCTCTTCTTCCAGTTCGTGCTGCTAGCGGGCTACCTCTACTCGGACCGCATCGCACGCCGCTCCCACGGAGGCCGGATCCATGCCGCGCTGCTCGCTCTGGGCGTCGCCTCAGTCCCGCTCATCTGGGTGGTAGACCCGGTCGCCTGGGCGGGTTCCGGAGGAGATCCCGTGTGGAGCGTCCTGGCCGTGCTCGCAGTGTCGGTGGGAATCCCCTATTTCCTCCTCTCCACGACCGGCCCTCTCGTCCAGGCCTGGTTCGGACGCGAGCACCCGGGCCAGATTCCATACCGTCTGTTTTCCTTGTCTAATTTCGGTTCCTTCGCCGGACTCTTGAGTTATCCGGTGCTCATCGAGCCCTCGCTGGGAGTATCGGTGCAGTTGCGGGGGTGGGCAGCGGGGTTTGCCTGTTTCGCCGCGCTGTGCGCCTGGCTGGGCTGGCGGTCAGCGCGGTTCAACGCAGCCGCCGGTCCGCAGGAGGAATCCTCCACCGGCGCGGAACCATCCGCCGGGGACCAGGCCCTGTGGATCGCCCTCGCCGCCGCGGCGTCGGCCCTGCTGCTCTCAGTCACCAACCACATCACCCAGAACATCGCGCCGATTCCGTTCCTTTGGGTCCTCCCGCTGACACTCTACCTGCTGACCTTCGTGCTCTGCTTCGGCAAGTCTTCCTGGACCCGCGGACGGAAGCTCATCCAGACACTGGCCGTCGCGGCCCTGGGTGCGATGACCTATGTCATCGTCCACGTGGACCCGGACAAGACGGTGACGCTCGCGATTCCGGTGCTGCTGGTGGGACTCTTCATCGTGTGCACCTACTGCCACGGTGAGCTTGCGGCACGCAAGCCGCCCGCCTCGCAGCTCACACGGTTCTACCTGATGCTCTCCATCGGAGGCGCCGCCGGAGCGCTGCTGGTCGCCATCGCCGCGCCGCGGCTGCTCAAGGGAGTCTACGAGCTTCCCATCGCGTTGTGCGCCTGCGCCGCCCTGGCCCTGATGGTCAACTACAAGAAGCACTGGCTGACCGACATTGCCTGGACGGCCGCCTGTGTCGCCACCCTGGCCGTCACCTACGGATCGGTCACCGCTTACGCCGACGGCACCCGGGTGATGATGCGCAACTTCTACGGAGCCGTCCGCGTGACCGAGCTCAAGCAGGTGCGCTCCATCATCCACGGGACGATCAACCACGGCGTCCAGCGGATGGACCCGCCCCTGCGCAAGCAGCCGACCACCTACTACGGCCGCACCTCCGGTGGCGGACTCGCGATCGAAGCGGCCCGCCGCCCCGGCGCCAAGGTCGGCGTCATCGGGCTTGGGGCCGGCACCCTCGCCGTTTATGCGAATCCGGGCGACCATTACAAGTTCTATGAGATCAATCCCGAGGTTGTTGACCTGGCCCACGCCGAGTTCACCTTCCTGCGTGACTGCGCGGGCAAGACCGAAGTGCTCACCGGAGACGGGCGTCTGCTGCTGGCGGCCGAGCCGCCGCAACAGTACGACGTCCTGGTTGTCGACGCCTTCAGCGGAGATTCGATCCCGGTGCACCTTTTGACGCGCGAGGCGACGGAGCTGTACCGCAAGCATCTCCGCCCGGACGGGATCCTCGCGATGCACATCTCCAACACCCACCTCGACCTCCAGCCGGTGGTCGCCCGCCTGGCCGGAACCCTGGGCCGGCCGGCCTTTCTGGTCGAGAATCAGCCGGATCCGCAAAACCACGTTTCCCTCGCCTATTGGGCCGTGATTCCGATGCCCGGGCGTGAGATCACGTTCGGCAAACGGCTGCCGGCGCCCCCGGGCGTCCCCGTCTGGACCGACGACTTCAGCAACCTCGTCCAGGTCCTGCGCCGGTAGGGTGATTGGCTGGCCGAATCCCCTGGGGAAATCCCCCAGCGGAGCCGATAGATTGTATGGAAGGGAACTTCCCGCCGCCGAATGGAGTCTATACATACATGAAGTATTGGTCCTACTTCATCGCGAAGGTCGTGGCCGTCGCGTGTCTGCTTACGTTGATTTGGAGGGGCTTACACGCTGTCTGGCCGGACCCCAGTCCTGTCTTCGCCCAGGACCTCGAGTACACCTTCGCCGTCATGTTCCTGAGCCTGTTCGGTTTTGGACTCCTCTACCTCTCCGCCCTCGACCAGCGCTACCGCTGCCGCACCTGCCTCCGGCGGCTCCGTATGCCCGTCAGCTTCGGGACCTTCAACCATGTCCTGCTGGGTGCACCGCGCACCGACTACATTTGTCCTTGGGGACACGGAACTCTCCGCGTTTCTGAAGTCCCGTTCGCCAGCCCGGAAAAGGCCGACTGGCACGCCATCGACGACATGTGGAAAGAGCTTTACGAGCTCGAAGAAACCAAGCGCTAGCAGTTCCATTCCGGCCTGCGAGGATGCGTTGCGGCCCCCCCGCTCAAAACGGTATCGTGGATAGTGCGCAACCGCGCGACCCCCACCCCGGAGCCCACCTCACCCTCCATGCTCAAACCCAAAGTAGAAGTATCCTCGGACCTCAATCCCCAGGAGACCAGCGAATGGCTGGAAGCCCTGGACCAGGTCCTCGACGAAGCCGGACCAGACCGGGTCCGGTTCCTCATGGATGCTTTGGCGGACCGCGCCTACCTGAACGGCGTCAGTTCACCCGTCAAGCTCACCACACCCTACGTCAACACGATCCCTGCCGGGGAAGAAGCAAGCTACCCGGGGAATCGCGCGATTGAGGAGAATATCGAAGCCCTCATCCGCTGGAACGCCCTGGCCATGGTGGTCCGCGCCAACAAGTACGATGACGGCATCGGCGGCCACATCTCCACCTACCAGTCGCTCGCGACTCTTTCCGAGGTCGGCTTCGAGCATTTCTTCCGCGGCAGCCACGGCGATCAACCCGGCGACTTCATCTACTACCAGGGCCACGCCTCACCGGGCTGCTATTCGCGCGCCTACCTCGAAGGGCGCCTCACGGAACAGCACCTGGAGAATTTCCGCCACGAGCTCCGCGACCATCCCGGGCTTTCTTCCTACCCGCACCCCTGGCTGATGCCCGGATTCTGGCAGTTCCCGACCGTCTCCATGGGCCTGGGCCCGATCAACTCGATCTACCAGGCGCGCTTCATGCGGTATCTCGAAAACCGCGGAATGATCCCGGTCACCAACCGCAAGATCTGGACATTTGTCGGCGACGGCGAAACCGATGAGCCCGAGACGCTCGGATCCATCACGCTTGCATCCCGCGAAAAGCTCGACAACCTGATCTGGATCGTGAACTGCAACCTGCAGCGCCTGGATGGACCCGTGCGCGGCAACGGCAGCATCGTGCGTGAGCTCGAAGGCATCTTCCGCGGCGCAGGCTGGAACGTGATCAAGGTCCTGTGGGGATCGGTCTGGGACCGGCTGCTTGAGGCCGACAAGTCCAGCAAGCTCCTCCAGCGCATGGCGGAATGCGTCGACGGGGAGTATCAAAACTTCAAGGCCAAGGGCGGTACCTATGTCCGCGAGCACTTCTTCGGAAAGTACCCCGAGCTGCGCGAGTTGGTCGCCGGCATGTCGGACGACGAGCTCGGCAGGCTCCCCCGCGGCGGACACGACCCCTTAAAAGTCTTCAACGCCTACAAGCGCGCCACCGAAACAGTCGGACAGCCCACGGTCATCCTCGCCAAGACGGTTAAAGGTTATGGAATGGGCGCGGCCGGGGAGGCGCGCAACACGGCCCACCAGCAGAAAAAAGTCGGCGACGAGGATATCGAAAAGTTCGTGCGCCGCTTCAAGATCGACGTCCCGGCGGAGACGATCAAGAAGGTCTACTTCTACCGCCCTCCAGCGGATAGCCCGGAAATGAAATATCTCCACGAGCGCCGGCAGGCACTCGGCGGCTATCTCCCGAGACGCAGCGAAAGCCCCATACAGTTCACGGCGCCTTCGCTTGACCTGTTCAGCGAGATCCTTGGCGGATCCCAAGGGCGTCCGGCAATGACAACGGGGGGATTTGTGCAGATGCTCCGCGTCATGCTCAAGGATCCCGTGGTCGGCAAATACATTGTCCCGATCGTGCCGGACGAAGCGCGGACCTTCGGAATGGAGTCGCTCTTCCGCCAGTGTGGCATCTACGCCTCACAAGGCCAGTTGTACGAGCCGGTCGACAAGGACAATTTCCTGTACTACCGCGAAGCCAAGGACGGCCAGGTGCTCGAGGAAGGCATCACCGAAGCCGGCTCGATGGGGAGCTTCACCGCGGCAGGCACGGCGTATTCCAACTACGGCGTGCCGATGATCCCCTTCTTCATCTACTATTCGATGTTCGGATTCCAGCGCGTCGGCGATCTGGTCTGGGCTTTCGCCGACTCCCGCGGCAAAGGCTTCATGATGGGGGGCACGGCGGGACGCACCACACTTTCAGGCGAAGGCCTCCAGCACCAGGACGGCCACTCTCCCATCCACGCTTCAACGGTTCCGACCTGCGCCGTCTACGATCCCGCCTTCGCCTACGAGATCGCGGTGATCGTGCAGGATGGCCTGCGCCGGATGTACCAGGAGAACGAGCACCTCTTCTACTACATCACCATCTACAACGAGTTCTACGTTCAGCCTCCGATGCCCCAGGAGGGCACGGTCCGCGAAGGAATCCTCAAGGGCATCTACAAGTGCAAAGCCTCGGGCCTCGGACCCGCCACCGCGCAGTTGTTCGGCAGCGGACCCATGCTCAACGAGGCCATCCGCGCCCAGGAGATCCTGGCCACGCGCTACAACATCGCCGCCGACGTGTGGAGCGTCACCAGCTACCAGCAGTTGCGCCGTGATGCCCTGGCGGCTGAGCGGTGGAACCGGCTGCATCCCACGGAGCCCGCGCGGCACGCCTACATCCAGCAGGTCCTCGAAGGAACCTCAGGACCCGTGGTCGCATCCTCGGACTACATCAAGCTCGTCCCCGACCAGCTCTCGCCCTGGATCGGCTCGCGCCTGGTGTCGTTGGGCACCGACGGTTTTGGACGCTCGGAAAGCCGCGCCAATCTCCGCCGCTTCTACGAGATCAACGCCGAATCAATCGTGTGCGCGACACTCTCCCGTCTGGCCCGCGATGGCCAGTTCGACTCCGCCGCCGCCGCGCAGGCTCATTCCGACCTCGGCGTCGACCCCGAAGCGCCGGAGCAAGTCACCCGGTAGAACCCCGTCACTCGTGCCGGACTACATCGGCAGGACTCGTTCGAAGAGCCTGTAGTCCGGGCGTTGCCGCCGCGAGCGCACCAGCCACGGCGGTTGCGATGCCACAGAGCGCAATCAGCGATGCCTGAACTGGAATCCCAGCAAAGTTGTTGAGGAGCACCGGGCCGATCGCGGCACCAGCCAACACACCGCCCGCGACCAGCTTCAGCGTGCGGCCCACGGAACGTAGGAAAATCTCCGATGGACCCGCGCCCAGCGCCACACGAATGCCCAGGTCTTTCAGCCTAGATCAGGCAGTTGAAACGAGCGCGGGTGGCGGAAGATGGCCGACACTGGCGGAATGAGCGAAGTTTTGGATCCGCGAGGGGTTCACCCGCTGGGTGAGCCGGAAGACGCA
>Ga0194132_10012730_pt1 | contig 10396 bp, 9 predicted proteins | sample TA2KigOf80mmetaG_FD_148612 | JGI IMG/M metagenome (GOLD analysis project Ga0194132, IMG submission 148612) | Freshwater microbial communities from Lake Tanganyika, Tanzania - TA2015054 Kigoma Offshore 80m | ecosystem: Environmental > Aquatic > Freshwater > Lake | place: Tanzania: Lake Tanganyika... | reverse complement strand
ATCGGATTGGGCTTCACCCGCCAGATGCTCCATCTGCGACCCCGGTCCAATGAGACAAGACGTTGCGTCCTATGGCTCAAATGGATTCGACGCCGCCCAGTTCAATGGTTCATCTGGGAAATGCGGGCTTAGATGCCTCTGACGCAGTTCCTGCCGGCGGAGGTTTTCGCCTTCATGGCGGTATTCACGCGCCTCGGTGCGGCGTTCACCGTGATGCCGTTCTTCGGCGAGGCCGTGGTTCCGGCGCGCCTGCGTCTCATGCTGGCGCTCGCGATCACGCTGGTCGTGGTGCCGATCGTGCGGCAGACCCTGCCGCCGATGCCGACCGCGCCGGGCGAGCTTGTCGTCTTCGTCTTCACCGAGAGCGTGATCGGCTTCTTCCTCGGCGGCATCGCGCGGCTGCTGATGACGACGCTCGATCTTGCCGGCACGGTGATCGCCGCGCAGATCGGCCTGTCGGCTGCGAACACCTTCAATCCTGCGTTGCAGACGGGCGGCACGCCGCCGAGCATTCTGCTGAGCCTGGGAGGACTGCTGGCGATCATAGAGACCAACCTGCACCATATGCTGTTGGAGGGCGTCGTCGACAGCTACACACTTTTCAAGCCGACGGATCCTCTGCCGGTCGGCGACCTGTCCCAGACGGTCACGCGGCTCGTCGGAGCGAGCTTCAAGGTCGGGCTCCAGCTCGCGATGCCGTTCATCGTCCTTTCGCTGCTGTTCACCTTCGCGCTCGGCCTGATTTCGCGCCTGATGCCGGCGCTGCAGATCTTCTTCGTGAGCGTGCCGGCGCAGATCATCGGCGGCATACTGATCATGATCGTCGCTTTCTCGGGGATGATGACCCTGTTCCTGACCTATTTCCACGAGACGCTGGTCGGTCTCGTCGGGTCGAGGTGAGCGATGTCCGACAACGATGATGATGCGTCAAAAACAGAAGAGCCGAGCGAACGAAAGCTAGGCGAGGCGCGCAGCAAAGGTCAGGTCTGGAGCTCCCAGGAGCTCCGTCACTGGTTCAGCTTCTTCGGCATGGTGATGATCGTCGCGTTCCTGGGATCGAATATGGTCCAGGGGGTTACGCGCGCCATCATGCCGTTCTTCGAGAGGCCCGATCAGATTTCGTTCGACCCCGGGAATCTCGGCCGCGTGCTGTTCGAGACGTTCCTCGACGTGGCGCTCCCGCTCGCCGCTCCGCTCTTCATACTCGCGGTCGTCGGCGTTCTCCCGACGCTCGTGACGACCGGCTGGATCTTCAGCCCCGAGACGATCAAGCCGAAGCCCTCCAAGCTCAACCCAATGGCCGGGCTCAAGCGCATGTTCTCGATCCAGGCTTCGGTCGAGATGCTGAAGAACCTGGCGAAGCTCGCGATCATTGGCAGCATCATCGTCTGGCTGATGGCGCCGGAGCTCAATCGTGTCGACCAACTGATCGGTCTCGACATGGTCGATGCGATGATCGAGCTCAAGGATCAGGTGATCAAGCTGCTTGCCGCCGTCGTCGCGATCATGCTGGTCCTGGCCGCGGCCGACATCGCCTACCAGCGCTTCACCTACTTCAAGAACATGCGGATGACCAAGCAGGACGTGAAGGACGAGTACAAGCAGTCCGAGGGCGACCCGCTGATCAAGATGAAGCTCCGCCAGATACGCATGGAGCGCTCCCGAGCGCGCATGATGGCGGCGGTGCCGAAGGCGACGGTGGTGGTCACCAACCCGACGCACTATGCCGTGGCACTGCAGTACGAGCCGGACACGATGCCGGCGCCAAAGCTGGTGGCCAAAGGCGCCGATCTCGTCGCCAAGCGCATCCGCGACCTGGCTATGGAGCACAATGTCCCGATCATCGAGAACCCGCCGGTCGCGCGTTCTCTCTTCGCCACGGTCGAGCTCGACGAGGTGATCCCGCCCGAGCACTACAAGGTGGTCGCCGAGATCATCAGCTTCGTCTTCAAGATGAAGCGAAAAGCGTTGCCGCGGTGACAGCTCTGCCACGTTCCGGTTCGTTCTCCCTCATACTGCAGCGGCTCGCGCGACTGGTCGCGCCGCATCGCCAGGCAGCAGCGGCCTTCGAGGTCGCCGACGAGCCGATGATGCTGACCGATGCGACCCTTCGCGTCGTCACGGCGAACGCCGCGGCGCGCGCCGTGATCGGCGAAGGCGACGGGACGGTGATATCGCGGCTCGGCCGCCGCTTGCGCGACGGCGAGAAGGCGCTTGCAGAGATTGCGACCGCGGCCACGGCGGGCCGGCCATCCCGGGTCGAGGCCGAGCGCGATGCGACCGTCGGCGGCGGCTGGATCGAGATCACCGTTCGGCGTTTCGGCGGGCGTACCGGCTGGGCCGTCTGGCGCATCGCCGAGACTACGCGACAGAAGCAGCTTGCCGACGATCTGGCGAGGCAGCGCGCCCGAGGGACCGAGCTGGCGGCGACCCTGGCAAGCGTCGAGCAGCGCTTTCAGCGCTTCTTCGAGGAGCTGCCGGTCGGCTGGGCGATCGTCGACTCCCGCGGCAATATCGAGGAGTGCAACGGGGCCTTCCAGGCGCTCGCGGCGCCGGAGACGTCGGACGAGCCGAAGGCACTCCGCGGCCGCGCCTTGAGCCAGCTCCTGCACGGCGAGGATGTCGCGCGCGCTTCGGCTCGGCTCGCCGAGGCCTGGCGCGGCGCGGCGGCCAAGGCGCCGGACGAGGTACGTCTCGCCGGTCCCGGCGATCGCGTCGCCTCGCTCTATGTCGGACGGATCGACGGCCCCGATGGCGCGCCGGTCGGCCTCGTCCTGCATCTGCTCGACGTGACCGGGTTGCGCAGCCTCGAGCGGCAATTCGTCCAGTCCCAGAAGATGCAGGCGATCGGCCAGCTCGCCGGCGGCGTCGCTCACGACTTCAACAACCTGCTGACTGCGATCATCGGCTATTGCGATCTGCTCCTGCAGCGCCACCGGATGGGCGATCCATCCTTCTCCGACATCATGCAGATCCGGCAGAACGCCAACCGCGCGGCGAACCTGGTCCGCCAGCTGCTCGCGTTCTCGCGCCAGCAGACACTCCGCCCGCGGGTTCTCGACCTGACCGACGTGATCGCCGAGCTCTCACACCTTCTCGCCCGCCTGATGGGCGAGCGCATCAGCGTCGACGTCGTGCACGGACGCGACCTCAAGCCGGTCAAGGTCGACCAGGGCCAGTTCGAGCAGGTCGTCATCAACCTCGCGGTCAATGCGCGCGATGCCATGCAGGATGGCGGCACACTCGCAATCCGCACCGCCCATGTCACACTCGACGCGCCGCAGACGCGCGGTGCCGAGACCATCGCCGCTGGCGAATGGCTGACGGTCGAGGTGCGAGACACCGGAAGCGGCATCGAGCCGGAGCATCTGACGCGTGTGTTCGAGCCTTTCTTCACCACCAAGCCGATCGGCGCCGGCACCGGCCTCGGTCTCTCGACCGTCTATGGCATCGTGCGCCAGACCGGCGGCTATGTCTTCGTCGAGTCCGAGCTCGGAAAGGGCACGGCCTTCACCATCTGGCTGCCGGCGCATACGGGGCCTGCCGAGCCCGATGCCGCGGCGCCTGACGCTGCCCAGCGCGCACCGAGGGACCTTACCGGCGCCGCGACCATTCTTCTGGTCGAGGACGAGGATCCGGTTCGCCTGTTCAGCGCGCGCGCGCTTCGCGGCAAGGGCTACAAGGTGGTCGAGATGCGGACGGGCGAGGCCGCGGTCGACTACCTCGAGGCCGAAAAAGAGCCGATCGACCTGCTGATCACCGACGTGATGATGCCCGGCATCGACGGGCCGACGCTGGTCCGCATCGCGCGTGAGCAGCGGCCGGGACTCAAGGTCATCTGCATCTCGGGCTATACCGAGGATGCGCTGCGCCAGCGCATTCCGTCCGATGCCGCGACTCAGTTCCTGCCGAAGCCCTTCGGCCTCAAGCAGCTCGCCGAGCTGGTGAAGCAGATGCTCGACGGGCCAGTCGCCGTCGCCTAGCGAGAGATTGCGACCTCGGCCTCGATCCTGACGGTGACCGTCGCCTCGCCCGGCTCGGCGACGGGCGGCGCGACGGCGGCGCGTTCTGCCATCGCCATCACCGGACCGCCGAAGCGCGGGATCGGCGCAGACGGGGACTCGCCGAGGCGGATCTTGACGATCTCGACCTTCGGCAGATCGAGCGACTTGGCGACCGTCGCCGCCGTCTCTCGGATGCGCTGGATCGCGTCGGGCACGAGCTCGCGTTCGATCTTGCGGCGGGTCTCCGGCGCCAGCTCGTAGCCGAGACCGCCGACCAGGAGGCCGTCCTCCTGCAGCTGTCCGACCAGGGCCAGAAGCGCAGCGGAGTCGAAGGAGGTCAGCGTCAGGCTTTGGCTGCCCCACCAACGCTGGCCGCGCTTCAGGGTCTTGTCCTCGTAGACATAGTAGCCCTGGGTCTCGGCCTTGACCGCAGCCACCGTCCTGGCGCGGTCGAGGGCCGCCGCCATCTTCTGGTTCACCTGACCCTGCAGTGTGCGCGGATCGTTGGCGCCGAGCTCGACGCGGAGATGCGCGCGGATGCGATCCTGGGTGACGACCCGCTCGGCGGATTCGCCGAGCTGGAGGATCACCTTGTCCTGCGCGATCGCAGGTGCGCCCGCGAGGAGCGAGCCGAGAAAGGCGAGAAAAGCGAGCCGGCGCATGGCGATCTCCATTGAAGCCTGGGCGAGGCTATGCCGGCTCCGTGGCATCAATAAGGCCGCCCTTAGTACGGACGACGGTCGCGGCGCGGATAGGGCTGCTCGACGCCGTCCACCGGCACGTTGCGGCCGTTGATCCAGTTGGCGCGCGGCGAGACCAGGAAGCAGATCACGTCAGCGACCTCGTCCAGGTATCCGAGACGGCCCATCGGGAATCCGTGCTTCTCGTAGTCTGCATAGCCCTCCGGATCGGACTTCTTGTAGCGGTCCCAGCCATTGCCCTCGCCCCAGATCGATCCGGGCGAGACCGTGTTGACGCGGATGCCGTGCGGAATGCACTCAAGCGCCCAGCGCTCGGTGTCGAAAATCAGCGCCGCCTTCGCCGCGCCGTACTGCCCGGATCCGACGAGCTGCGGCGTCCATCCCGAGATCGAGGAAATGTTGACGATGGCGGCGCCTCGTCGCTTGGACATCTTCGGGATCGCGTGGCGCATCATGCGCACGGTCTGGAACAGGTTGACCTCGAGTGTCTTCCGCCAGTCCTCGTCGGTCGAGTCCAGGATCTTGATGCCGCCGCTGTTGCCGCCGACGTTGTTGACGAGAATGTCGAAGCCGCCCCCCGCCCAGGCCGCCGCTTCGGCGACTAGGCGCTCGGCGTCCTTCGGCTCGGTCACATCGGCCTGGATCGTGGTGATCTGGGATGCCGGAAGCTTGGTCTTCGCCGTCGCCAGGTCGTCCTTGTTGCGGGCGGAGAGCACTACTTTGCAGCCTTCCTCCGTCAGCACCTTGGCCGTGGCGAAGCCGATGCCTTTGCTCGACCCGGTGATCAGCGCAACCTTGCCGGCAAGCTTCATGTCCATGGCGACCTCTAGGGCAGGGAAGGGGGAGGGGCGAGAACCAGGGGGCGCACGGAGTCCGCGAGCGTGGTCGCCGTGCCGATGACGGCAACAGTCTCGCCGAGGTCGCGAAGCGCGGCAAGACTGGCCTCGACGCGGTCGGTTGGGATGGCGGCGAGGAGGCCGCCGGCGGTCTGCGGATCGAACAGGAGCTCCAGCGCGGGGGTGCCTGCCCAGCTGCCGTCATCGACGAGGGCGCGGCGGGCGCGCCGGTTCTCCGGAGCGAGCGTGCTGGCGACGCCTTGCCCGAGAAGGTCGATGGCACCGGCGAGCGCAGGCACGGCTGCCGGATAGATCCGGAAGCCAACCCTCCCGGCTCGCGCCATTTCCAGTGCATGGCCGATCAGGCCGAAGCCGGTGACGTCAGTCATCGCGTGCGCTCCATGCTCGCGGAGGACGCGGGAGGCCGGCGCCAGGGAACGGACCATCGAGTCGAGCGCCCCCCGAATCCAGCGGCCACGGGCGCGCCCTTGCATCGCTCCGGCGAAGAGGATTCCGGTGCCGAGCGGCTTGGTCAGGACGAGCGCGTCGCCGGGCCTGGCGCCGCCCTTCCGGAGGATGTCTGCGGCGGTCTCAGTGCCGTTGACAGTAAGGCCGAAGGCAAGCTCGGCGCCTTCGCTCGAATGTCCACCGATCAGCGCAGCGCCGGCTGCGGCGAGCGCGGCCTCGGCGCCGGCCAGCATCTGCGCCAGATCCTCCTCGACGATCTCGGACGGCGCAGGGGGAACGACGGCAATCGCCAGCGCGCTGTGAGCGACGGCACCTTTGGCGTGAAGATCGCCGAGCGCATGAGTCGCCGCGATGAGACCGAACAGGTATGGGTCGTCGACCAGCGCGCGGAAGAAATCAGTCGATTGCAGAAGCGCTTTGTCACGAGGCATCTCGATCGCCGCGACGTCGTCACGATCGGCAAGGCCGATGAGCACGCCGTCGCGCACCGGTCGTCGTGGCAGACGGCCAAGCGCGCGCGAAAGCACGGACGCGCCTACCTTGGCGCCGCAGCCGCCGCAGCGCATCTCGTCCGGCGCCGGCATGGCCATCGGCGCCATCGCCGGAAGCTCCGCGTAGCCGGCCATCCAGTTGCGGTCGATCGTCTCCTTGAGCCGCCACGCCCAAGCACCTGCGAGCGCAATCGGGCCCTTCGAAGCGACGGCGCGCTTGTCGCCGGTACCAATCAGGCTGAGGAACTGCCGCTGCGGGACGAAGGGCGTGGGCGGCCGGTCGCGCAGGGCGCGGCGAAGATTCGCGGCCAAAGGTGGTCCCTGGCGCACGGCGAAGACGCCGGCCTTCGGCCGCGGATGCGCGAGCACGGTCGCGCAATCGCCGGCGCCAAAGACCTGTCCGTCATCGATCGAGCGCAGCGCGTCGGTGATGGCGAGGAAACCCTTGTCGTCTAGGGTGAGGCCCGTCGCGGCGAGCCAGGAAGGCGGCGCCGCTTCCGTCACCCAGAGAATCTCGTCGGCCTCGACGCGCTCGCCATCACCGAGAACGAGCGTGCACGATCCCACCGCCGTCACCTCGATCTCCTCGCGGAAATTGACGTTGCGCTCGCTCATCGCGCGGCGAAGGAGAGCGCCCGTGCGCGGCGTATGGCCCGCCATCAGCTTCTCGCGCGTGAGAAGCTCGACACGGACCTTGTCCTTGAGGCGGTGGCGGATGGCGAGCGCAAGCTCGACGCCGCCGGCGCCGCCGCCGACCACCGCAACCCGAACCGGATCGGGTGAGGCCTCGATCCGTGCTCGGAGCGCTTCCCAGCGCCGGACGAAGCGATGGATCGGCTTGACCGGGATCGCGTGGTCGGCAGCGCCGGGTACCGAGAGATTTGGTGTCGCACCGACATTGAGCGAGACAACGTCGAAGCGAAGTCCCGGCCTGCCGGGCAGAAGCACCTCCCGCCGGTCGCGATCGAGTCCGATCGCTTCCGCAAGGACCAGCCGGGCGCGGGCGAAGCGTGTCAGGGGCAGCAGGTCGATATGGCATTCGTCCAGCGTGTAGTGACCGGCAACGAAGCCCGGCAGCATGCCGGAATAGGGCGTTTCGATCGCCTTGGCGACGAGCGTGAGGCGCACGCCCGGCATAGGCTGCATGCCGAAGGACTTGAGCACATGCACATGAGCGTGGCCGCCGCCGACCAGCACCAGGTCGCGCAGGGCACCGGCCATCAAAAATCGACCTTGGGCGTGTCCGGAACGTAGCGGTCGAAGACCGAGCAGAAGTCGCGCCCGAAGCGCTGCATGAACCACGTCTCGAAATCGGCGAGTGCCTGGATCATGCGTTGCTCGTTGCCGATGCCGATCGCTTCCGCCACGGGACGGAATTGCGCTTCGGCTTCGCGACCCTTCTCGTCGAGCTCAGCGAGGCTGTCCCCGATCCAGCCGATCTCGATGAAGGCAGCAGCAATGCGCGCATCCGCAGCGGCCTTAGCGTCGGGCTCGCCGATCGCAGTCTCCGCCACCTTCTTGAGGAGATTGAGTCGCCGATAGGCGAAGGCGCGGGCACGCTCGAGCGCTTCGATGCGCCGCGCCGACTCCCGGCGGTAGGCGGTCTCCTCGCCGGAAGCGGCCTCGGCCCGCGCCACCAATGTTCCCAGCACGCTCATCGGACGCTCTCATGGAATTGGCGGAAGATAGTGGGAAGCATACATCTCGTGCGCAATATTGGGGTCACTATGTTTGGGAGGGGTAGCTACTGAACTGCCCTGCCGGATCGACAGGTTCGGCCGCTCCATCCGCTTCGCCGTGTGGACAGACCGACCTCGGATGAAACTAGGCCTGTCCTGGGATCCGTATCGGGAGTGGACCTCCGCATGGCATCCGGCGTCCGAGATGGTGCAGACCGACCAGGGGACGAAGCCGCGCCGGCTGAAGCTTGTCCGATGGAGACGACACGGCTTCTGGATCTGCCGCTGCTGTCGCTCGACACCGAGACGACCGGGATCGGTCCTCGGAGCGACAGGATCGTGTCGATCGGCGCCGTCCGACTTCAGGGCGACAGCATCCTTCGCTCGACCGCTTTCGAGACGCTCGTGCGTTCCGGCCGCCTGATCCCCCCGGCGGCGTCGGCAGAGCATCACATTAGCGAAGCCGCCGTTCAGGATTCTCCGCTCCTGCCCGACATCTGGCCGCAGCTACAGGCGCGCATGGCGCGCGCTGTCGTCCTGGGCCACCACATCGCCTTCGACATGACGATGCTCGAGGCGGCGAGGAATCGGCATGGCCTGAGCTGGACGCCCTTGCCTTCGCTCGATACCGCAAGGCGGGCAGCGGCTCTCGATCCGTCCGAGAGATCGACGGCGCTGGAAGACGTCGCGCAACGGCACGGTGTCGAGTCGGTCGGACGACATACCGCCCTTGGTGACAGCCTGATCGTGGCCGAGCTCTATCTCAAGATGCTGCCACGGCTGTTCCGGCGCGGCGTCGCGACCCTCGGCGATGCGACCCGCTTCGCCGCGTCGGCGACGAGGATCGTCACGGGCGAACGGGAGGCGGGGTGGCGATTCCCGGCGACGCTTGGAGTGTGGAGCTTCAACAGGTTGTCCTCGGAGAGGCCGAGGCGGCTGACGGTAGTATTGGCACTCAAGCTGCCATGAGGTCGATGCCAATTGTATCGATGAAGCCAGCGAGGCAGCTCGTCGGCGCGTTGATCTGAGTGGTCATAAGCGGTGGCATGGGCCCAATCGCGGAGAGCGGTTTGGATGAGCCGCTCGGCCTTGCCGTTGGTCCTGGAGGTGTAGGGCCTGGTTCGGATGTGGTGCAGGGCGAGGCGCTGGCATGCCTCGCGGAAGGTGATAGCAGGAGCCATTGTCGGTCATCACCCTCTCGACTTTGATGCAAGAGTGGGAAGCACAAATCCCCTCCAAGTGATTGATAATAATTGATAGTTCACTTTGAGATCTAGAAGTTACCCCTAAAGCTACCCCCATGGCGCTTCCCTTACGAGCCCCAGAGGCAGGTACTGAGGCTGAAGATAGGTTGGAAGTATCAGCCACGGAGGCGCCCAAGAAAACCAAACTTCGCCCCGATCGCCCAAAGGGATTGGTTCACGAGCCGCTCATGCTGCTGCGTGAGCCTGTCGAATGTTCGCCAGCGCATCCACTTCGGCTTCGAGCCGTCCTCATTGAGGATTCCAGGTTCCCAGCCTAGCCGTGCCCTGATCCTGTCAGCTCGCCGCGATGCCCTATCGCCGGCATCCTCACGGCTGCTTGCGTAGGCGAGCTGGTGGCAGCGGCGACAGGCGAAGATCGCGCCCCCGTACAGGAGCGCCACCCGGCGTCTGCAGCCCCGCGCTGGGCAAAGGAACCACGGGCGACTGCCGCCAAGACGGCACGGGGTCCGCGAAATCAGCACCGGATATTCTTCGTCCTTCCAGTCGCTGTCGCCGCTGCGGTGCCGGTAGGTGAGGATTACTCGATCCCGCTCGGCTCGCATGCGGATCGAGGCGACGACCTCGCCGTTCCGCGACCACTGCCAGCCACCGCAATACCCCGGCCGAAGCATTCCCATGCGCGCCCAGCGGCGAACGTCGATGCTGCGAAAATCGTCTGTGGTGGATCTGCCGCTGTGGTGCCAGCGATTGCCACTACCGCGCCCGCCCATCGGATTATCCCGTAATCATTTGGCGAACTAACATGCTCGATCTCGGCGTTATGTCGCCTAAGTGGCGGGCTTAGCGTTGGGATTGCCAGTTTTGGGCGGGTCCGGTGGCTTCGCTTCGAGTCCGCGCAATTCGTCCACCACTTGCGCTGTCAATCGGCTTTGAACTTTGACCCCCTATCGGCGTTCAATGTTGACCCCCTGTGGGTGTGTGAGAGCGGCCGGGGGCGATGCGCGGAGCCCTT
>Ga0194132_10012729_pt1 | contig 10396 bp, 13 predicted proteins | sample TA2KigOf80mmetaG_FD_148612 | JGI IMG/M metagenome (GOLD analysis project Ga0194132, IMG submission 148612) | Freshwater microbial communities from Lake Tanganyika, Tanzania - TA2015054 Kigoma Offshore 80m | ecosystem: Environmental > Aquatic > Freshwater > Lake | place: Tanzania: Lake... | reverse complement strand
TGTTTCATGTCTTGCCTCGTGGCTCGCGAATACGTCCTCCCAATCAGAACGTACCACTGGAATTCGCGTTTACAGAGCAATCGGGGACTTATTCAGCGCTTCCTTAGTGCAAAAACCCATCACGTGTTCAACGCCGGCGCGGTTATACCACGAGCGGTCAAACAGCGCGATCTCGCCCGCGGTCGGCAGTTCGTTGACATAGCGCTGGAAATACCATTGCCCACGCTCGGTTTCGGTGGGTTTCTCCAGCGCCACCACGCGCGCGCCGCGCGGGTTCAGATGCTCCATGAAGCGCTTGATGGCGCCGCCCTTACCCGCCGCATCGCGGCCCTCGAACAGGATCACCACGCGTTGGCCGGTTTCCTTCACCCACGCCTGCAACTTTAACAACTCGACTTGCAGTTTGTATTTTTCTTTTTCATAGTTTTTGCGCAGCATCAGGTGCTGGTACGGGTAGCCGCCGTTGCGCCAACCTTCGGCCAGCACTTCATCGGGATCGATCTGCAATGGATCGTGTCTATCGGGATCGGTTTCCAGCATGCCGCGTATCGCTGCCGCGTCATCGGGCGACGCGCCTTCAAGAATGGCACGCAGCGCCTTACCCGCATCGATCCTGCCCGCCTTGCCCTTGCCCTTGCGCAGCAAAATGTCTCGCAAGGCCGTGCGCTTGGCCTCGGTCGCGCCGCGCATGGCCTCGCCCACCACATGCGCTTGAATCGCCGCTTGCGTCAGCACGGGCGCCACGTCGCCCGCCCGCGCCGGGCGTGGCGCCGCGCGGCGCGCCACGGCGCTTTTCACGATTGGTGCGGATTGCGCCGAGCCGCCGCCATTGAGGCGTTTCGGCGGCATTTGTTTCTCACCCATAAAGTCTCCCGCAAGCGTGGAAATTCGACCAGTTTGCAACAATGCAGCGGCCAAAAGTTGATCTATATCAAAGCATGTTTCGGCAAGCGCCGTGCAATCGCACAAAGCGCCTCGGCCGCACGGGCGCCAGCCGCGGCGCCGGTTTGATGAAGCGCTTCAGACGTCTAACCCACGGCGGTTTGCGCGAGCGAGGCCTCGATCTTCGCCGCCAGCCGCGCGCGCCAGCTATCCGCCAGCTCAAAGCCGGGGCGGCCGCGGCATAACGCTTCCGTTTGGCGATAGAGTTCGTCGTCGCCCAAATCGAGATCGAACGGCTCGCCGCACGGCTGCGGCGTATACCACGGGCTATCGACATAAAGCTCCATCGGATTGCCTTCGATGTCGCGGATGTAAATCGACCAAGCGTTGCCGTGGCAGATCGGCGTGCCATCGTTGCAGCCCGCGGCGGCGAGGCGATCGCGCGCGCGGCGCAACTCAGCGAGGCTCGCCATGTGAAACGAAATCTGATTGATCGCCGAGCCACGCCCGCCGCCGCGAAACGGGCCTTTTTCGATTTGGCCTTCGGTGCGGCCCGAACACAAAATAAACTGATGATGCTCGCCGGGGTCGAGCGTCATAAACACCAGGTGGCGGTCGGCCGGCGGCGGCACGTAGCCGCGGTCGGCCACCACCATGCCCATCACCCGCGTGTAAAAATCCTCCATGCGCGCGATATCAAAGCAATTAATGCCGAAATGGCCGAAACGTATGGATTGGGTGGTTGGCATGGTTTTTCCCTCTGAGTTTGGTACCGGCAAATCATAAACGAGCAGGCGCAAGCCGTGCTAAATTTCACCAATCCAGCCGCAACCACCTCAGGAGCCCATCATGATCGAACTGCATTCCTCCCCCACCCCCAACGGCCAAAAAGTCATGATCATGCTGGAAGAGTTGGGCATCGAGTGGAAACACATCGACGTGAACATCCGTCTGGGCGAACAGTTCACGCCGGAGTATTTGAAGTTAAGCCCCAACAACCGCATCCCCACCATCGTCGATACCGACGGCCCCGGCGGCGGGCGTTACACCATGATGGAGTCAGGGGCGATTCTGTTTTATCTCGCCGAAAAAGCCGGCAAATTTTTACCCAAGGACGCACGCAAGCGCTACGACGTAATGCAGTGGCTGATTTTCCAGATGGCGCACGTGGGCCCGATGTTCGGCCAGGCCAATCACTTCAACAACTACGTCAAGGAAAACACCAGCGAGCCGCAAACCTACGCGCAAAATCGCTACAACAACGAATCGATCCGTTTGTATAAAGTGCTGGATAACCGCGCGAAGGCGAGCGCGTGGATCGGCTGCGATGAATACAGCATCGCCGACATGGCGATTTATCCGTGGACCAAGATGCACAAGGAGCGCGGCATCACCGAAGCCAAGTACCCGAATTTCATGCGCTGGTACAAAGCGATGGAAGCGCGGCCGGCCGTACAGCGCAATAACAAAATGGCTACCGAGATCCGCGAGCGCATGGCCAAGGCCACGGAAGGCAAGCAGGCAATTAATCTTTACGACACCAAGGACAACGCGCAACGCTTGGCGAACGCCACCAAGTCGTAAATAAAAAAGTCAATAAAATCAAATATTTACATATTTACAGGTAGGAGGTCGTTATGCATGTCGACGGCGGTTGTCACTGCGGCAACATCACCTACGAAGCGCAAGTCGATCCCGCGCGAGTAAGCATTTGTCATTGCACCGATTGCCAGCAACTCACTGGCACCGCCTATCGCGTGAACGTGCGCGTGCGCGCGCAAGATTTGGTGCTGCGCGGCGGTGCACCCAAGGTGTATGTGAAAACGGCGGAAAGCGGCAACAAACGCGCGCACGCGTTTTGCCCGGAGTGCGGCACGCCGTTGTATTCGACCTCGATCGAACCCAATCCGCAAAGCTACGGCTTGCGCGTGGGCACCATCCGCCAGCGCGCGCAACTGCCGCCGCAGGCGATGGGCTGGTGCTGCTCGGCGATGCCGTGGACGATGAATATCGATGCGCTGCCGAAAACGGCGACGCAGTTGCAGCGATAGTGCACGTTCGCACACTACTACTGTCATTCCGGCGAAGGCCGGAATCCAAGTCGTAGCTTGCGCCGAAGGCGCTGAATTTAGACGCGTCGCGTAAGCGTACGATTCTGGATTCTGGCTTTCGCCAGAATGACGGGTGGTAGATTATGTTTCGTGGTTATTGTTGCCGTAACGGATGATAGGAAAACAGCTATGCCAGAAATTGCCCTCATCGTCGGCGCCGGCAGCGGCTTAAGCGCCGCCGTCGCCCGCGCCTACACCCGCGCCGGCTTCAAATGCGTGCTCGCCGCGCGCAACTCGGACAAACTCAAAGCGTTGTGCGATGAAATCGGCGCGACGGCCGTAGCGTGCGACGCATCCCAGCCCGCGCAAGTCGATGCGCTATATGCGCAAGTCGATAAACTCTGTGCCGCACCGAAAGCGGTGGTGTTTAACGCCAGTGGCCGCGTGCGCGGGCCGGTGGCCGAGCTTGACCCGGCGCAAGTCGCGAACGCGATTGCGGTTTCCGCGTTCGGCGGATTCCTGGTCGGGCGAGCGGCAGCCCAACGCATGTTAAAAGCCGGCGCGGGCACGATTATTTTCACCGGTGCTTCGGCAAGCGTGAAAGGCTACGCGCAGTCGGCGCCGTTCGCGATGGGCAAGTTCGCGCTGCGCGGGCTGGCGCAAAGCATGGCGCGCGAATTGGCGCCGCACAACATCCACGTCGCGCACGTGGTGATCGACGGCGGCATCAGCTCGGCCGCGCGGCCGGTGCCCACCGATAAGCCCGATAGCCTGTTGCATCCCGACGCTATTGCGCAGAATTACGTGCATTTGCTGCAGCAACCGCGCTCATCGTGGACTTGGGAAATCGAAGTGCGGCCTTGGGTTGAAAGGTTTTAGCTTCGCGAGCTAAAGTTCGCTTCCGTGCCATGATCCACAACGTTTGAATCTCCGACTCGTCATCCACCAAGGAGCCCGCCATGTCACCCGCAACCGCTATGCTGGAAAAAGCCGAAGTCGCCGATCTTGCCGCCGCGCGCGAAATGGATCGTTATGCCATCGTGAAATCGCATTTGTATACCTCGGGTGAAGTCGATCACACCAAGCCGCAGCCGCGCGACGACGCCAAGGGCAAACTGCGCTTGATGGGTCACGATCCGCGGCTGCCGAAAATGCCGGAGAAGCCCAGGCTGGTGGATTTTTTCAAGCTGCGCTTCGGCCCCTGCGTGCACATGCTGCAAAGCGCGCGGCTAGCGCAAAAAAACGGCTGCAGCGAAAAAATCGTGCTCGCTTGTCTACTGCACGATGTCGGCAACAACGGTTTCATCCGCGCCGATCACGGCTATTGGGGCGCGCAACTGGTCGAACCGTATGTCGATGAAGAAGTCACGTTCGCGATTCGTTATCACCAGGCGCTACGCTTTTTCGCGGATGAAAAATACGGCTACAGCTATCCCGAATCGTACACGCGCATGTTCGGCAAGGAATTCGATCCGGGCGCGCATATCCACCGCGCGCACGAGCACGCCAAGAAACACAAATACTACGAAGCCGCGCGGCTACTCACAGTGAACGATCTTTATGCCTTCGACCCGAGCGTGCACGTCGAATTGGAAGAATTCACCGATGTCATCGGCCGCAATTTCCGCCAGCCGGCGGAAGGCCTGGGCTTTGACGACAGCGCAAGCGCGCATATGTGGCGCACGATTAATTGGCCGACGCGTTACCTGTAGGGTATTCGTAAGCCGCAAATGCCGCAGGGTGGGTGAAGCGCAGCGCAACCCACCGTTCGCGGTATTGTCGCCAGGCGAGGCTACCCCCGCATCGCCAACGCTTTTTTCGCCGCGGGCCGGTCGTAGCAGCGCTTTAACCACGCCTGTGTCTTGGGCCACTTGCTCAGGTCGAGCACGAGCGCGCGGAACAACGCACCGGCCACATTCAAATCAGCCACCGAGAACGCCGGCCCCGCCAGCCACTCGTTCTTGCTTAACGCGCCTTCCAGCACGCCAAACGATTGCACGCATTGATCCCACATTGCAGCGGCGATTTTCGGATCGCGTTCGTTCGCCGGCAAATCATTGGTGTGACGCGCGTGATCGACGATTTGACGGTCGAGCCGGTCGGTTTCCCAAAGGCACCATTGCCACGCCAGCGCTTCGTTTTTCGGATCGGCGGGATACAACACGCTTTTGTGTTTTTTGGCGAGATACATATTGATCGCCATCGACTCCGACAAGATGAAACCGTCATCGTCGATGGTCGGCACGCGGCTGTTGGCATTTAGCGCGCGATATTCGGGCGTTTTGGTTTCGGCCGAACGCGGCGCATAGTCTTTGTGTTCGTAGTTCAAGCCCAATTCATTGAGCATCCACAAAACGCGCACTGCGCGGGAACGGGCAGAGCCGTAAAGGCGTAGCATATAGTCCTCCTGTCGGGTTTGAGTGCGCGGCAAGTCTACGCGAGGTTTAACTTACAGGCCAGAACCCGCTGGCGCAAGCTCACTTGCCCTTGCGATGCGCACGCGGATGCGCGGCATCATAAACTTTCGCCAAGTGCTGAAAATCCAGCTGCGTGTACACCTGCGTGGTCGAAATACTCGCGTGCCCCAGCATCTCCTGCACCGCGCGCAAGTCACCGCTTGATTGCAGCACGTGCGTGGCGAACGAGTGGCGCAGCACATGCGGGTGCAGCGAGCGGTCAAGTCCCAATTGCGCCGCCCAGTGTTTAAGCCGCTGCTGCACCGCGCGCGCGCCAAGCCGCGTGCCCTGCCGCGCGAGAAACAGCGCGGTTTCGCCATTGCGCGCGAGCGCGGCGCGCGCGTCAAGCCACGCAGCGACGGCGTTTAACGCTTGCCGGCCCACCGGCACCACGCGCGTTTTACCGCCCTTGCCGGTGACACGCACGGTGCCGTCTTGCGCATCGAGGTCGCCCAACGCAAGACCGGTGAGTTCCGCCAAACGCAGCCCCGAGGAATAAAACAGCTCGAACATCGCCTTGTCGCGCAGCGCCAGTGCGCTGTCTTCATCGATCGCCATCAATCGTCCGGCATCGTCGGGCGACAGCGCGTGCGGTAAAAGCTTCGCCGCTTTCGGCGCGCGGATGCCCACGCAAGGGTTCGCCTTAAAGCCGCGCTCACGCGCGAGGAACCGGTACAAGCCGCGCCACGCCGAGAGCATGCGCGCGATCGAACGCCCATCTAGGCCGCGCCCATGCAGTTGCGCGACAAAACGCCGGATGTGATGCGCTTGCAAGTGGTCGAGCGTGCTGGCGCCCGCGAGTTCAATCAGGCTTTCGACGTCACGTCGATAATTGGCGGCGGTGTGCGCGCTCAAGCGCCGCTCGTGCGTGAGGCAGGACAAATAATCCTTCAGATGCCGCTGCGCGGCGGTTTCGCTTTGCACTTGCGCATGCGCGGCGGCTGCCGTGGCGGCCCGTGGTTTGCGCACCCGCGTGTAACCCTCAAGCCGGCGGCAAATGCGCCGCCAGCGCGCAGCCGATCAAATCGCCCAGACGCGCAAGATACAACGTGCCCATGCCGGGAAAGTAACGCTTGGGCTCCTCGCTCGCCAGGGCGAGCAAGCCGAAGGTTGCGCCGTCGCGCAGCGGCACATAGGCGTATGAACCCGTCGCCGGCGCGGCGCCGTCGAACATCGCCGCGGTGTCGGCCGCGGCTTCGCTGCTGCAACTTGGTTCGGTCAAGCCGTTTGCGAAATTGCGCAAGCTGTCGCTCACCGCTTGAAATTCGGGCGCATCGCCCTGGCCACGCCACAGCCGCAGCGCCACGTGCGGCACGGCGAAGTCGTCACGCAGGTGTTTGACCGCGGCACTCACCACCGCTTGCACGTCGCACGCGCGCAGCAAATCGAGCGACAGCGCGTGCATCTTCTGGCTTACCACGTCGTTTTCTTCGCCGTACTGAATGACTTCGCGCAGCTTGCCTTCGAGCTGCTTGCCTTTTTCGCGTAGCGTGAGAATTTGCCGCTCGCTGATGGGAATGGTGCGCCCGCCGTGGGGGTGCGGAATGTTGATCTGCGCGATCATGTCCGCGTACTGCTCAAAAAACTCCGGATGTGCATTCAAATATGCCGCAACGTCTTCTGAATTCATGCTGGTTCCTGATTTCTGCCGCGCCTTAAATCGCGACTACACCTTCAAACACCGTCACCGCCGGGCCGGTCATCATCACCGGCTCGCCCTCGCCCGCCCACGTTATCGTGAGCTCGCCGCCGCGCGTGCTAACCCGAACACGATGATCGATTAACCCGCGTTGTACGCCTGCGACCACCGCCGCGCAAGCACCCGTGCCGCAGGCAAGCGTCTCGCCGGCGCCGCGTTCGTAGACCCTGAGCTTGATATGGCCGCGATTCACCACTTGCATAAACCCCGCGTTGACGCGCTTGGGAAAGCGCGGGTGCGCCTCGATCAGCGGGCCGTCGCTCGCCACCGGGGCGCTATCGACGTCTTCCACCACCTGCACGGCGTGCGGATTGCCCATGGATAATACATTGATTTTAAAAACTTTTTTTTCAACCGCCAAATCGTAGATCAGAGCCTGCACGGGCGCCTCGAAGGGGATACGCGCGGGCTCGAAAACCGGCACGCCCATGTCGACCGTGACTTGCCCATCCGCTTCGAGCCGAGGCGTGATCACGCCGCTCAAGGTGCCGACGCGGATTTGCGATTGTCGGGTTAACCCTTTGTCGTGCACAAAACGCACAAAGCAGCGCGCGCCGTTGCCGCATTGTTCGACCTCGCCGCCGTCGGCGTTAAAAATGCGGTAGTAAAAATCGGTGTCGGCGCTGCGCGCTTTTTCCACACGCAAAATTTGATCGCAGCCCACGCCGAAGTGGCGATCGGCGAGCGCGCGCAATTGCGGCGGCGTGAGTTCGACGGGCTGGCGCGTGGCGTCGATCACCACGAAGTCATTGCCCAAGCCCTGCATTTTGGTGAACGGCAACTTCACCAGCGCCGGCTGTTGCAACACGTTTTTCACCTGCCCCATCACTGCCCCCTAATCCTTCAAATCCTTGACCATGATGTAATCATCCATCCAAAACCCGCCGCCGATAGGTTTGAGCGAGGTGTCGGCAATATAAAAACCGTTCTTGTGATACGCCGCGATGGCGGTTTTGTTGTGGCGGTTGACCGCCAGCATCAAGCGCTTGCAGCCCGCGCCCGCCATGCGCCGCGCCGCGTGCTCGAGCAGCGCGCCGCCGTAACCGCGCCGCTGCGTATTCATGCGCAAATAGAGCTTGTCGATTTTGATGGTGTCGCGCGCGCCGTCATGCCAAAAATACGAGACATACCCCTGCATCACGCCATCGGCCCACAACACGTCCCACCACGCATCGCCGCGCCTGAGCTCCTCGCGGATCACCGCCGCGCTGTAACGCTCGTTGAGCATGTATTCTATCTGCGCCACGCTGATGATGCCCGGATAATGCGCGCGCCAAATTTCGCGCGCGAGAGCGACGAGCTCTTCGGCTTCGGTCTCGCGCAGCGCGCGAATCTCCAGTTCATTGTTCATAGGGGCTGGGTTCTCCCGACGGGCGTGTTTTAAAGCGCTTGTGCAGCCAAAGGTACTGCTGCGGCATTTCCATCACACGCGCCTCGATAAAGGCGTTCATGCGGCGCGTGTCGGCCACCACATCATCGGTGGGAAAATTCTCCCACGCGGGGTAAAACGTTAGCACATAGCCCTGTCCGCCGGGCAACTGGCGCGTCACCGCCGGCACCACCGCCGCGCGCGCGAGCCGCGCCATGCGCGACAAACCGGTGATGGTCGCCGCCGGCACGTTAAAAAACGGCACGAACACCGAATCGCGAGCGCCAAGATCCATGTCCGGCAGATAGTACAGCGGCAAGCCGCCGCGCATCGCCTTTACCACCGGGCGGATGCCGTCAGTCCGCGAAAACAATACCGGCGTCACAAAACGCGTGCGGCCTTTGAGCAGCACGCGATCGAACACGGGATCGTTTTGATTGCTGTAGACCGAAATGCCTTTCCAATCGGTGATGATGCGCGAGCCGCCCATATCGAGGCCCACAAAGTGCGGCGCAAACCAGATCACCGGCTTGCCCTGCACCGCGTGCCAGTGCTCCAGGCCCTCGATGCGCACCAGGTTTTGAATACGCGCCCTGGATGACCACCACAAATAACCATGCTCGAGAAACGCGCGCGCCAAGCACTGAAAATGTGCGCGCGCGACGCGCCGGCGTTCGGCCTCGCTCCATTGCGGAAAACACATGCGCAAATTGGTGAGCGTGACGTTACGCCGCTTGCGCGCGAGCGGATACAGCAATAAGCCGATGCCGCGCCCGATGGGGGCAAGCACCGCCAGCGGCAGCAGATGCAGCAACCAAACGATGGCAAGGCCCAGGCGGATCAAGCGTGAGCCCTTTGCGCGGCCGGCGGCGGCGGTGCGCCCGCCGGCACTTTGTAGCGGTTATAGCCCCACAAATATTGCGCCGGGCAGCGCCGCACTACCGCTTCAACCGCGCGATTCAACGCACGTTCGTCAAAGTGCTCCGCCGGCAGCACCTCGAAATGCAACTGATAGCCGTTGCCGCGCGCCAGGCGCTGCGCGTGCACCATCACCAGCAGCGCGTTGGTGGCGCGTTGCAGGCGGCCGACCAAGGTCATGGTAAAGGCGGGGCGGCCGAAAAAATCCGCCCATGCGCCCTCGCCCACGCCCGGCGTTTGGTCGGGCAACAGACCCACCGCGCGCCCTTCGCGCAGCGCTTTGATGAACAGCCGCACCCCGCGCAGGTTCGCCGGCGCCACTTGCGTTTGCCAGCGGCTGCGGCCCTCGATCATCAACGGCTCCAGCCAAGCGAGCTTCGGCGGACGATACAGCACGGTGATCGGCATGCGTTGCGAAATGTATTGCGCGCAAATTTCGAAGCCGCCCAAATGCGGTGTCAAAAAAATGATCCCCTGGCCTGGTTTGCGGGCGCGCTCCACCAGCGGCCAGGTGTCGCAATGCGCCCATTGCTGAATTTTTGTGTCGGGCGCGAACCATAGCGCCGCCAACTCCAGCACGCCTTTGCCGGTTTCGGCAATCACCTGCCGTTGCAACGGCGCCACCGCGCCGTCAGCGCATACCCCGCTTTGGTGAAGATTTTCACGTAATCGCCGTGAATAAGTTGGCGAACCCCAATACACCGCCCAGCCCAGCAACGCACCAATGCCGTGTAGCGCGCGCAACGGCAAGCGCGCTGCCAAACAGATCACGGTGCGAAGCATGCTTTATCTCGAAAAATCAGGGTCTTCGGGAAGTCGTGTGGGTCAATTTCGCGAATAAATCGAGCGTTTCCCGAGTGAAGAACGGTGTTTCCAGGGTACTGCGAAACTGAGATGATTTCCGGATGGCCAATCCAGCGAAGCGACAGCGGCGGCTGTGGGATGCGTACGCCTTCCCCGGATTTCGTCCGCAATCCGTGGTGCGCGGTGTGTTCGGTGATCCGAAGGCGCGCGTCATTAC
>Ga0194132_10012728_pt1 | contig 10397 bp, 9 predicted proteins | sample TA2KigOf80mmetaG_FD_148612 | JGI IMG/M metagenome (GOLD analysis project Ga0194132, IMG submission 148612) | Freshwater microbial communities from Lake Tanganyika, Tanzania - TA2015054 Kigoma Offshore 80m | ecosystem: Environmental > Aquatic > Freshwater > Lake | place: Tanzania: Lake Tanganyika... | reverse complement strand
GCGTCGCTCGAGCTCGCCGACCATCGCGGTCTGGAGCTCGTGCTCGTCGAGCCGCGCGCCGGCGGCGACGCGTTCCCGCAACAGCCGGAGCGCGGCGTCCTTCGTCTCCGTCAGCGCCTGCGCAGCGTCGCGATGGCCGGCGATCTGCCCGTCGCTCCAGGTGAGAAGCAGCTGGAGCACGTCGGCCGAGCTGACGACCTCGACGCCGAGCGAGCGGACGAGGTCGATCGTGCCGGCGTCGACCGTCGACACGTAGGGGACGTTCCCGTTCGGCGAGTACTCCATCGCCACGCGGCGCCAGCCGGCGACGGACGCGCCGAGCGCAGACACGAGCTCGTCCCGCGTCGAGTACGTGCGACGTGTCATCCCGAGGTCGGGGAACGAGCCGCTCTCGATCGCGCTGACCGTGACGAAGGGGTTGCCCTCGGCGGGCACCGTCACCCACCACCGACGCGTGAGGATCGTGTCCGCGGGAACGCCGGCGATGCGTGCGGCGAACGGACTCGAGCCGCGGAAGTCGAAGAGGAGCCAGCCGTCGACTCCCGCCGCCTGGAGATGAGCCTGAACCGCATCGAGACGTGCTGCCAGCTGGGTCATCGCCTGAGCTCCTTCACCTCGAACGTCTCCGGGTCGAGCACGACACCGTAGTCGCGCTCGGCCCCGGCGATCGACACGTACCCGTCGAGCACGTCGGCTCGCACCCGTTCGGGCTCGCGCTCGCGCGGGTCGCCGAACCCTCCTCCGCCCCCTGTCTCGAGCCGGAACGTCGAACCTGGCGGCAGCGGCAGCGCGTTCGCTTTGAGCAGGTGGCGCTCGCCGGGTCGCCCCTCGTCGATGACGACGTCGGGCTTCGCTCCATCCGCACCGCCGAAGAGCCCCCAGGCAGGCGTCACGGATCGCTCGAACCAGAGCGAGAGACGCGTCGGCCCCGCGAGCTCGAACTCGCGATGAACGCCGCAGCCGCCGCGGAAACGGCCCGGCCCGCCCGTGTCGGGGCGCAGGCCGTAGCGGCGGACGACGATCGGCCACTTCGTCTCGGCCACCTCGACCGGGTAGTCCTTGAAGGCGCCGTTGACGTTGTTGATCAGCCCGTCGGCGCCGTCGCCGCCCTCGAACCCGCCCCAGCCGCCCGGATGCGGAGCGTTCATCAGGAACCGCGCTCCGTGGCGGCGCGGATCGGTGCCCTCGAGGTAGACGACCATCGAGTCGCCGTAGTGTGCCGCCGCAGCCGCCGCAGGCAGGACGGGCGCGAGCGCCTCCACGATCAGGTCGATGAGAAGCCCGCACGGCGTGAAGTACCACTGGCAGGCTGCCGGCTCCTCCGCCGAGAAGATCGTCCGCGGCGGCACCGCGACGGTGAGCGTGCGAAAGGTGCCGCCGTCGACTGGCCGCTCGGGATGGACGAGGAGCTTGAACGCGACGCGGACGGCGGAGATCGCCTGGGCCAGCCCGCCGTTGATCGGGCCCTCGGTCATCGGGGCCGAGCCCGCGAGGTCGATCGCGATCCGGTCGCCCGTGACGTCGACGCGTACGTGTACCGGCAGCGGCCCATGACCGAGGCCGTCGTCGTCGAGCGACCCCTCGGCGACGTAGCTGCCGTCGGGGATCGCGGCGACGGCGTCGCGCTCGAGCGCCTCGGACTGCCGGTAGATCGCGGCGCGCGCCGCCTCGTAAGTCTCGAGCCCGAAGCGATCGAGGATCGCTCGTAACCGCGCCTCGCCGGTGCGGCAGGCGGCGATCTGCGCATTCATGTCCCCCATCGCAGAGGTGCCGAAGCGGCCGTTGCGCCGGAGGATGTCGATCACGTCCTCGCGCGGCTGGCCCCGGTCGTAGAGGCGGATAGGCCCCAGCCGCAGGCCCTCCTGGTAGATCTCGCGCGAGTCCATCGACCCGCCCGGATCCTTGCCGCCGACGTCGAGCCAGTGCGCGCGCGTCGCCGAGAACCCGACCAGCTGCTCGCGCCAGAAGATCGGCGCGAAGATCGTCGCGTCGTTCAGGTGCGTGCCCGTCATGTACGAGTCGTTGACGAAGAAGACGTCCCCGTCGCGGAACGCCTCCCACCCGAGTGTCTCGACCGTAAGCTTCACGCACACTTCGAGGTTGCCGAGGAAGAGCGGCACCCCGAGCGACTGGCCGAGCACCCCGCCCTCGCCGTCGAGGATCGCGACCGCGCAGTCCTTCCCCTCGTAGATGATCGGCGTGTAGGAGGAGCGGATCAGCGTCGCGTTCATGTCCTGAGCACACGAGACCAAGGCGTTGCGGATGATCTCGGTCGTGATCGGGTCGGCGATCATCCGGACCTCCCGACGACGAGGTTGCCCCACTCGTCGACGCGGGTGACGAAGTCGGGCGGCACGACCGTCGTCGCGGAGAGCTCGACGAGGATCGCGGCTCCCTCGTGACTCCAACCGGTGGGCAGGTGCTCACGCCGGAAGATCGGCGTCTCGTGCTCGTCGCCCGCGAAGACGACCGCTCGACGCCCGACGAGCGCGCCCGCGTCGTCGCCGGGCGACGTGAACGGCGTCGGACCGGCGCCGACGCGTCCCATCGCGGCCAGCCGGAGGTTGACGAGCTCGACGGGCGCGCCCGGGGTGGCGTGGCCGTAGCGGGTCGCATGGGCGTCGTGGAACGCGGCGTCGAGATTGGCGAGATCGAGCCGCGCGGGCACGGCAACCGGCACCGTGTACTCCTGGCCGACGTATCGCATGTCCGCCGACCGCGTCGCGTAGCGATCGCCGTCGGGGATGCCTTCCTCGGCGAGGAGCGCGCTTCCCTCTGCCTCGAGCTCCCCGAGCACGACGCCGAGCTCGCCGGCGTCGACCTCGGCCAGCGGGTGGAAGAAGCTCCGCACGACGTCGTGGCGCATGTCGGTCTGGAGCATGCCCCAGGCCGAGAAGGTGCCCGGGCTCCAGGGCACGATCGTCTCGGCGATCTCGAGCTCCGCCGCGAGCCACGCCGCGTGCATCGGACCGGCGCCGCCGAAGGCGACGAGCGTGAAGTCCCGGGGGTCGATGCCCTGCTTGACCGTGATCGTGCGCATCGCGTCGGCCATCTTCGCGTTCACGATCTGGAGCACTCCCTCGGCGAGCGCCGTCTCGGTGAGTGAGAGCCGCGAGCCGAGCGATCGCAGGGCCGCCTCCGACGCGTCGGCGTCGAGCCGCACACGCCCGCCGAGGAAGCTCGACGGGTCGAGCCGGCCGAGGTGCAGGTTCGCGTCTGTCACGGTCGGCTCCGTCCCTCCTCGGCCGTAGCAGGCAGGTCCTGGCTCCGCGCCCGCCGACTTCGGCCCGACGCGGAGGCCGCCGGCCTCGAGCCAGGCGAGCGAGCCACCGCCGGCGCCGATCGTGTGGATGTCGACAAGCGAGAGGAGGACGGGAAGGCCCTCGAGCTCGGTCTCGCTCGAGACGCCGGGGGCGCCGTCGACGATGAGGCTGAGGTCGAACGACGTCCCGCCCATGTCGACGCAGAGGAGGTTCGGACGGCCAGACGCGCGCGAGAGGGCGGCGCCTCCGATCGTCCCTCCCACCGGGCCGGAGAGGAGCGTCTGGATCGGGGCGCGGCGGGCGCGGCGGGCGGTGGTGATGCCGCCGTTCGACTGCATCACGTAGAGGGTCGAACGCACGCGCCGCGCGTCCAGCTCGGCCTCGAGCATCTCGAGGTAGCCCTCGACGCGTGGCGCGATGTAGGCGTTGAGGACGGCCGAGGACGCGCGCTCGTACTCGCGCCACTCCCGCGCGATCTCGTGCGACAGCGTCACCGAGAGCCCGGGAAAGGCTTGGTACAGGGCCTCGCGCACGGCGAGCTCGTGGACCGGATTCGTGTAGGCGTGCACGAGACACACCGCGACCGCGTTGATCCCTTCGCTCTCGATCCGCCGGATCGCCGGCTCGAGGCTGCCGACGTCGAGCGGGATCTCGACGGTGCCGTCGAAGCGCAGCCGCTCGCGCACCTCGAGCACGTCGCGGCGCGGCACGAGGCGCTCGGGCTTGCGGTACTGCAGCGCATAGAGCTCCTTGCGATCGTGCCGGGCGATCGTGTACGCATCCCGAAGTCCCTCGGTCGTCAGCAGGAGGACGCGCGTGCCCTTGCGCTCGAGGAAGGCGTTGAGGCCGACGGTCGTGCCGTGGACGAGAAAGTCGATCTCGGAGAGCCTGGGCACGAACGCCTCGAGGCCGGCGACGACGCCCTCGGCGCGGCTGGACGGCGTCGAGGGGACCTTCCCCGGATACGTCCGCTCCCCACCCTCGACGACGACGAGGTCGGTGAACGTGCCGCCGATGTCGAGTGCGACCCGGTAGCCCATCAGCTCGCGCCGCTCCCGATGTCTCCTCGGGCGCATCCCTCCGGGAACGGCTCGGTCTCGTCGAGGACGTCCCTCGCGTAGCCCGTGATCCAGGCCCGCCCCGTCAGCGTCGGCTCGACGGCGGGGACGTCGTCGACGCCGCCGACGATCACCCGGCCCGGCTCGCCGCACGCGTGGAGATCCACCGCCTCGAGCCGTCGCACCTCGGTCACGTGGAAGCATCCAGGAGTCGAGCGTGCTCGGCCCCGTAGCGCTCCCCGACCGCAGCGCCGGGCGGGAAGGCGGCGTCGAGCTCCGCGATCTCGTCCTCGCCGAGCGAGATCGCGGCCGCGGCCGCGTTCTCGACCACGCGCGACGGCGTGCGCGTGCCCGGGATCGGGATCACGCCCCTGGCGCAGAGCCAGGCGAGCGCGATCTGAGCGGACGTCGCTCCGCGCGCGGCCGCGACCCGCTGAAGCGGGGAGACCCTCTCGAGGTTCGCGGCGAGGGCGCTCGGGGAGAATCGCGGCCACTCCCGACGCCAGTCATCCTCGCCCTGGAGCTCCGCCGAGCCGCTCAGCAGCCCGCGGCTGAGCGGGCAGAACGCCACGAAGGCGATCCCCAGCTCCCGCGTCACCGGCATCACGGTCTGCTCGGGCTCGCGCGTGAACAGCGAGTACTCGCTCTGCAGCGCCGCGATCGGATGGACCGCGTTGGCCCGCCGCAGGCTCGAGGGCCCGACCTCGGACAGACCGAGGAACCGCGCCTTGCCCTGCTCGACGAGCGCGGCCATGCCGCCGACCGTCTCCTCGATCGGGACGTTCGGGTCGCGCCGGTGCAGGTACCAGAGGTCGACGTGGTCGACCCCGAGCCGGGCCAGGCTGGCCTCGAGCGCCGCCTGCATCCGCTCGGGTCGGCCGTCGATCGCGGGCTTCGACTCCCCTCCCATCCAGCCGACCTTGGTCGCCAGGAAGACACGGTCGCGACGGCCCGCGAGCGCCCGCCCGACGAGCTTCTCGTTGTGTCCAAGCCCGTAGGCGTCGGCGGTGTCGATCATCGTCGTCCCCGCCTCGAGCGCCGCGTCGATCGTCGCGAGCGCCACCTCCTCGTCCACGTCGCCGTAGGCGCCGGAGAGGCTCCAGGCGCCGAAGCCGACAGCTCCCACCTCGGCCCCGGTCCACCCGAAGCTGACAGTCCGCAACTACCCGGCCTCCGTGTAGACCGTGCCGGCCGCGACCTCGCCATCGAGGAGCGGCGCGATCCTCCCGCCGAGCTCGGCCCGGATCGGGTTGTCGAGCCAGCGCTGGTAGTCCTCCGGCCCCACCCACTCGGCGATGACGAGGAACGGCTCACCGGCCCCGAGCGGGCGCAGGAGCCGCCCGCCCAGGAAGCCGCCGGACCGCCGCGAGAGCTCGAAGATCTCGAGCTCGTCGTAGAGTCGCGCGATCGACTCCTCCTCCCCCGCCCGCACCGGCAGCGACAGCACCGAGACGACGCTCACGCCAGTACCCGGGTGCTCACCGCTGCGATCTCCGCGCCCAGGCGTCGACCGAGACCGCCGCCGCCAGGATCACGCCCTTGATCACGTACTGCCACTGGGTCGAGGTGCCGAGCAGGTTGAAGCCGTTGCCGATCATCTGCAGGAAGCAGGCGCCCAGCACCGCCCGCCAGATCGCTCCCTCGCCGCCGAGGAGAGAGATGCCGCCGAGCACGATCGCGGTGATCACGTCGAACTCGATCGCGCGATTCGCGTCCCACTGTGCTGTCGAGACCATGGACACGTAGATGACGCCGGCGATGCCGCCCGACAGCCCGGAGATCGCGAACGTCGCCGCCCGCACGACGTTCACGCGCACCCCGGAGAGGCGGGCGGCCTCGGGGTTGCCGCCGACCGCGTAGACGTACCGCCCGAACGACGTCCGCCAGAGCAGGAAGCCGCAGGCAAGCGTGAACGCAAGCCAGACGAACACCGGGTACCCGATCCCCCAGGCCGTTCCCAGCCCGAGCGTCGTGAACCGCTCGCCGTCGACGCCGACGAGGTTCCCCTCGGTCATCACCTGGCCGACCCCGTTGATGATGATCGCCGAGGCGAGCGTCGCGATGAACGGGTTCACCCGGCCGAGCGTGATCAGCAGCCCATTGGCGACACCGATGGCGAGCCCCGCGAGCGCGGCGAGGATCAGCGAGCCCCAGAGTCCGACGCCGGAGCCGATGAAGATCTTCGCGGCGACGATGCCGGCGAAAGCCGAGACTGCGCCGACCGAGAGGTCGAATCCCCCGGCGATGAAGACGAGCGTGCCGCCCACCGCCATGATCCCGATCGGGGCCGTCTGGAAGGCGAGGTTCTTCATGTTGTCCCAGGTGAAGAAGACGTCACTCGAGATCGCGAGGGTCAGGAAGAGGGCGATGAACGCGATCACGACGCCGTAGTCGCGGATCCAGGCGACGTCGAAGCGGCGCTCTCCGAACACGGTCTCGCTGAGGCTCGGGCTCACGCGCCGACTGCCTCTCCGGTCGCGAACGCGGCGTGCAGCACGACGTCTTCGGTCATCGTCTCCCCGTCGAACTCGGCAACGATCCGTCCCTCCCGCATCACGAGGACGCGGTGCGCCAGTCCGAGGACCTCGGCGTGCTCGGAGGAGATGAGGACGACGGCCATCCCTTCCGAGGCGAGCTGGCGGATCAGCTCGTAGATGGCCTGCTTCGCGCCGACGTCGACGCCGCGGGTCGGCTCGTCGGCGATGAAGACGCGCGGGCGCTCGAGCAGCCACTTCGCGAACAGCACCTTCTGTTGGTTGCCGCCCGAGAGGGTCGAGACGCGCGCGACACCCGTCTTCGCCCGCACGTCCACCCGGTCGATCAGCTCGCCCGCACGGCGTCGCTCCCTCCTGGTCTCGATGACGCCGGCGGTCGTGACGCCGGCCAGATGCGGCAGCGTCACGTTGTCGACGATCGAGCGGAGCATGAGCAGCCCCTGGCTCTTCCTGTCCTCCGGCAGCATCACGATCCCGCGCCGGACGGCATCGCGTGGCGTCCGGACCGAGATCGGCTCGCCGTCGAGCGAGATCGTGCCGCTCTCGAGGCGGTCGGCGCCGAAAATGGCTCGTGCGACCTCGGAACGGCCGCTCCCGATCAGCCCCGCGAGACCGACGATCTCACCCGCTCGAACCTCGAAGCTCACGTCCTCGATCGCCCCTGTCCGCGACAGCCCTGAAACCGAGAGGACGATGGGCGCCTCGACCGGTGGTGGCGCCTTCGCGGGGAACACGAGGCTCATCGGCCGTCCGAGCATCGCCTGCACGAGCGAGGCGGGTGACTCCTCCGCGGCCAAACCGGTGCGGACGTGGTGTCCGTCGCGCAGCACGGTGACCGTGTCGACGAGGCCGAGCACCTCCTCGAGGAAGTGCGAGACGTAGATGATCGTGGTGCCGCCGTCGCGAAGCCGGCGCGCGATCTCGAACAGGCGCTCGGCCTCGTCGGAGGTGAGAGCCGAGGTGGGCTCGTCCATGACGACGAGTCGCACGTCCCGCGCAATTGCGCGCAGGATCTCGGCCTTCTGCTTGTCGGCGACGCTCAGCGAGCCGGCGATCGCTCCGGCCGGAAGGTCGAGCTGGGTCCGGTCGACGAGCTCCGCGTAGCGCCGCCGCATCGCCCGGGTGTCGACGACACCGAAACGTCGCGTCTCGATCCCGAGGAACACGTTCTCGAGCACGGTGCGGAACGGGACGAGCGTCGGCTCCTGCGCGATGATCGTGAGACCGTCGGCGAGGGCGTCACGCGGGGAGTGGTAGGCGACGGTGCGGCCGTCGACGATCACCTCGCCGACGTCGGGGCGGTGGACGCCGACGATGATCTTGCCGAGCGTCGACTTGCCCGCTCCGTTCTCGCCGACGAGTGCGTGGATCGTGCTGCGTCCGATCTCGAGGTCGATTCCCGTCAGCGCCTGGACGCCGCCGAAGCGCTTGCCGACACCTCGCAGCGCGACGTGGGGCTCGGTCATGCCGGGAGCTCCGGTGCCGGCGGCACGAGGCCCTGCCCGGCGAGCTGCGGATGCGGGAGGACGACCGCGCCCTCCTTGAAGACGCCGGCGACGGCTCCCGGCTGCTCGAAGCACGAGAGGTCGCCGGGATCGGCGTCGAGCACGATCGCGTCGAAACGGAAGCCGGGCGCGATGCGTCCGATGCGGTCGCCGACCCCGCAGAGATCGGCGCCCCAGGCGGTGCCGGCGAGGAGCGCCTCGGCTGCGGTCAGCCCGGCCTTCCGCAGCAGCGACAGCTCCTCGAGGTTGCGCCCGTGCTGGCGGCTCGAGATGTAGTCGGTGCCGGAGGCCAGGCGCACCCCGTGCTCCTTCGCGAGCATCACGCATGCGCCCAGCTCGAGCCCGAACCCGAGCACCTTCTCGCACTGCGTCGGCGTCAAGAGGCCCTCCTCTGCGAACCGGATGCAGTCGCGCATGGCGGCGAGAGTCGGGACGAGCCAACAGCCACGCTCCGCCATCAGCGTCGCCTGCTCCTCCGTGAGGAAGCCTCCGTGCTCGATCGAGCGCGCACCGGCGAGGACGGCGTTCGTCAGCCCCTCGCCGCCGTAGGCATGGGCGGCGAGCGGCTTGCCCTTCCGTCTCCCTTCGAACGCCGCAGCCTCCAGCTCCTCCGTCGTGAACTCGGCGACCAGCGGCTGGTCGTGATCCGAGACGAGCCCGCCCGTCGCTGCGACCTTGATCCAGTCGGCGCCGCCACGGAGCAGCTCCCGCACCGCCTTCCTCATCGCGTCGACGCCGTCGACGACGATGGGCGGACGGCCCGGGTACCCGATCATGAGGGCCGACGCCTCGATCCCCGGCCCGGCGAGGAAGCTGTCGCCGTGCCCCCCGGTCTGTGACAGCATCACGATCGAGGTCTGGATTCGCGGGGCGGGAACGTAGCCTCGGGCGAACCCGTCGCGGATGCCCCGGTCGAGGCCGGCCAGGTCGCGGACGAACGTGACGCCCCCTTCCAGCGTCACCCGCGCGTTCCGGGCCGCCCGAAGCACGAGCTCGGTGGCGGGCGTCGTCAAGCATTCCGCGAGATCGACCGTCGACATCGTCAGATGGTCGTGGCATTCGACCATCCCCGGCATCACGAAGAGCCCCGACGCGTCGACGGAAGGCGCGTCGGAGGGCGCCGCCTGTCCGACCGCAGTGACGACGCCGTCCTCGACGGCGACGTCGATCGGACCCTCGAACGTTCCGGTCGGCCCGAGTACCGCAGCGCCGCGCAGACAGAAGCCGGCGCTCATCGTGACGCTGCCTCCGTCGCCGCCGGCGGGGCGATCACGTAGTCGCTGCGCTCGAGGTGCGACACGAGCGCCGCGCGCGCCGTCTCGGGATCACGCGACTCGATCGCCTCGACGATCTCTTCGTGCTCGGCGACCACCTGCACGAGGACCTGCGGGGGCCGCGGCGCCCCGAGGCGGGCCAGACGCACGAAGCCGCGCAGCTGGCGCAGGAACTGCTCGAGGAGCGGCAGGTCGGCGCCGGACGCGATGCCGAGATGGAACTCCTCGTCGAGGTCGATGAAGTCGTCCTCGCGCCCCTCGCCTGCGGCCCGGCGCTGGCGGAGGAGGTTGAGTCGGAGCACGTCGATCTGATCCGCGCTCATCCGCTCGCACGCCCGCGCGACCGAGAGCGTCTCGAGCTGCTCCCGGAGCAGCAGGATCTCCGCGCGACGCTCGGGGGTGAAGCCCCGGACGATCAGCTGGCGTCTCGGGCCGATCTCGGCCAGGCCATCGTGCAGGAGCTGAGAAAGGGAGTAGCGGACCGGTGTCCGCGAGATGCCCATCTCCTCTGCGAGAACGGTCTCGGCGAGAACCGAGCCCACGGAGTAACGGCCGCGAAGGATGCCGTCGCGCAGGAATGCGTAGGTGCGCTCGGTCACCGGGCCACGCGTGGTGTCGATCATCGGGCGGAGGGCGGCGCCGGGTCACCGGCGCCGCCCGCTGGTCTCCGGTCTACGAGCGGAACTCGGGCTGGAGCTTGGCGATGTTCGACTTCGTGCCCAGCGGCCCGATCGGGCTCGACGAGAGCGGATCGATCGAGAGGCCCTCGAGCTCCTCGCCCTTGACGGCGCGGATCAGGAGG
>Ga0194132_10012726_pt1 | contig 10398 bp, 10 predicted proteins | sample TA2KigOf80mmetaG_FD_148612 | JGI IMG/M metagenome (GOLD analysis project Ga0194132, IMG submission 148612) | Freshwater microbial communities from Lake Tanganyika, Tanzania - TA2015054 Kigoma Offshore 80m | ecosystem: Environmental > Aquatic > Freshwater > Lake | place: Tanzania: Lake... | reverse complement strand
GCCGCCAAGGACGGGAGCGGCGGGTCGGGCGGGTCGGCGGCAGCGGCGGCTGACGCTTGGCTCGCGGGCGCCTGTTCGGCGCCGCCGTCCACCGGTGCCACCAGCCGCGGCGGCCCGGCCGGCGGATCGGGCGGTCCGTCCGCGACCAACGGCGGCGTCTCCACCAGCAATTCGACGGCGATCGGCTCTGCCGCGTCCTCGGGCCGCCACCCTTCCGCGCCCCACAGCAGATAGCCGGCAAGCAAATGGCCCAGCAGCGAGAAAGCCAGGCCCCGCCGGCGCAATCGGCTCAACGACATGGCGGCGGCCCGTGCATCGGGGCCGCTTCCCATGGCAGCAAGTAGGCGCTGCCGCCGCGCGCGCCGCGTTCCGCGACGATGCCGAAGGCGCTGGCCAGGTTGGCATCGCTGAGCGCAACCGCGGGCGGCCCATCGGCCAGCAGCCGGCCACCCGCCAGCAACAGCACCCGGTCGGCAAAGCGGGAGGCCAGGGTCAGATCGTGCAGCACCGCCAACACCATTCGCCCGGCGCAAGCGCGGGCGCGCAGGCGCTGCATGGTGGCAAGCTGGTGCAGCGGATCGAGCGCCGCCACCGGCTCGTCCAACAACGACACCTCGCCCTCGACCGCCAAGGCCCGCGCCAGCAGCGCGCGGGCGACCTCGCCGCCCGACAGCGTATCCACCCGCCGCTCGGCCAGCCCGGCCAGTGCCATGTCGGCGAGCGCACGGGCGATCGCCTGCGCATCCGCTGCCGCGTCCCAGCCCTTGGCGGTGCGGTGTGGCAGGCGGCCGAGCGCCACCAGATGGTCGAGCCGCAGTGGCCAGCGCACGGTCGCGGCCTGCGGCAGATAGGCAACGCGCCGCGCATGGGTCTCGCGCGACATCCGCCCGAGATCGTCGCCGTCGAGCAGCAGCCGCCCGGCCGCTGGCGACCGCAGCCGCGCCAGCGCGCGCAGCAGCGTGCTCTTGCCGGCGCCGTTGGGCCCGGCCAGCACCACGAACTCGCCGGCCGCGAGCGTGAAGTCGAGCCCGCTCAGCACAGGCCGCCCCGAGAGCGTCAGCAACAGGCCTTGCGCCACCAGGCTGTTCATTGCTGCTGCCGCCCAAGCTGCAGGATGAGATGCAGGAAAAATGGCGCGCCGATCAGGGCGGTCAACACCCCCAGCATCAGCTCGCTGCCGGACGGCAGCAGGCGCACGGCCAGATCGGCGCTGGCCAGCAGCAGCGCCCCGGCCAACGCGCTCGGCCACAACAGCGCGCCCGGCCGATGCGCGACGAACGGGCGCACCAGATGCGGCACCACCAGGCCGACGAAGCCGACGCCGCCGGCCCCGGCGACGCTGCCCCCCGCCAGCAAGGCCGCCGCCAGCACGACGCGCGTGCGCAGCCGCGCCAGGTCGATCCCCAGGCTCTGGCCGGCATCCTCGCCCAGGGTCAACGCATCGAGACCGCGCCCGACACCCCGCAACAGCAACGCGCCGGTCGCCACGAAGGGCAAGACCAACAGCAAGTCGTCCAGTCCGCGGTCGCGCAGCGAGCCCATCAGCCAGAACACCAGCTCGGCGGAGGCATAGGGGTTCGGCGAGAGATTGATCGCCAAGGCCGTCAACGCCACCGCCAAGCTGCCGAGCGCCACGCCCGACAAGATCAGCGTCAGGCTGCCTGACCGGCGGGCGAGCCAGAGCAGAAGCAGCGTCGCCAGCAATGCGCCCGCCAACGCCGAGAGCGGCAAAGCCAGGGTGGAGACCGCCGCCAGTCCGAAATAGAGTGCCGCGACCGCGCCCAACGACGCGACGGCGGACACGCCGAGCAGGCCCGGTTCCGCCAACGGGTTCTGCAACAGACCCTGCAGGGCCGCGCCGCAGAGTCCGAGCGCGGCCCCGACCACGGCGCCCAGCAGAACCCGCGGCAAGCGAATTTCCAGCAGGATGGCGGCCAGCGCCGGGTCGCTTCCGCTGATGCCCGCCCAGAGCTGCGCCGGCGTCATGGCGACCGCGCCGAAGCACAGCGAGAGCGACAGGACGAGCAGCAGTGCCAGCGTCAGCCGCCGGCACAGGCGCGCCCCGGCACGCTCAATCGTGCTGGAAGCCGGTGCCTTGGCGGTCGCTTGCATCAGGTCCCAGACCCAGATAGCGCGCGCGGCACTCGTCCCACAGCGACAGCCGGGACCAGTCGGGCGGATTCAGGATCTCGTCCCCGTCGCCCAGGAAGGGGTTGGGGAAATACAGCGCGATCTGCGGCTCGTCCGCGCCGTTGAACAATCGGAAGCCCCAGGACATCGGTGCGCCGTCCCGGCCCAACCCGCGGAACAGCTCCGCCCGGCCCGGTCGCCGCCGCAATTTGAGGCGCGCCGGGGTCGGCCGGCTCGGCCGGCCGTGGTTCTCGCCGATGCAAAGATGGAAATGCGAGACGCCAAGCAGGACCGTCAGGTAACCGTCGAGCAGGCTGATGCGATCGGGCGGCGCGACGCAGCGCAGCTCGTAGGCGGCACCCTGGATCATCGGGCCGAAGGTCAGCTTGTCCCAGTGCCGTTCGAAAAGATGGCGAAGGAGGCGATGCAGGAAGGCCTCGTCCGTCGGCAAGGCAAACAACTCGACCGCCCGTCCATCGGCATCCAGCTCCAGCCTCGCCATGGCCTGTCCCATCCTGGCGCCTCCTCGCGCTGCCGCCAGCGGACAGTCTAGCCGCAGCCATGGCGCTTCAGAACCTGAGCGCGAGGCCAAGATAGGCCGCGCGTCCGGCGGTGCCATAGCCGAGCACTTCCTGATAGTCCCGGTTCAGCAGGTTTTCCGCCCGCGCGCGCGCCTCGACCCCTTCGGTCAGCTTGTAGGACAGCGCGAGGCCCAGCAGCAGATAGTCCTTGAGCGGCACCAGCGGCGCCGGGAACCGGGCGAAATCCAGATCGGCATTACCGGCGACGTAGCGGGCATGCAGGGCAAGGCTTGCCCGCTCGGCGAGGAAGGCCTGCTGCGCCAGGGCATTGACGACGTGCCGGGGAACACGCGGCAGGCGTGCGCCGTCGAACGTGTCCTTGGTGTCCGTGTAGGTGTAGGCGGCGTGCAAGGCCAGCGACGCCAGCGCCTGCCAGCGCGCGCTCGCCTCGATGCCGCCGGTGTCGGTCCGGCCGGGCACCTGGAAGTAATTGGGGCCGGGGCCGAAGACGAAGGCGATGCGATCTTCGATACGCAGGTCGAAATAGGCGACCGACAGCTCAAGCCGATCGCCGGCAAGGCGGTAGTCGAAGCCCGCATCCCAGCTGCGGCTGGTTTCCGGCTGCAGGTCGACGTTGCCGAAGGGCGCCGCGAACAGCTCGAACAAGCTGGGGGCACGGAACCCGGTGCCGTAGCTGGTGCGCAGGCGCAGGCCCGCCAGCGGCGTGCGATAGGCCGCCGTCGCGCGGTAGGTGTCGAACTCGCCGAAGGTCTCGTGGCTGTCGAGCCGGCCGCCCAAGGTCAGCGTCAACGGCGACCAGGGCTTGAGTTCGTACTGCGCATAGAGCGCAGCGATGCCGATCTCGGTCTTGCTCTGGGTGTTGGTCTCCAGGCCCTCGCGCTCGCCTTCCGCGCCGAACACTAGGCGGTTGCTGGCATCGTGCGTGTAGATGCCTTGGTAGTCGAGCTTCAGCCGGCGGCCATCGGCGAAGAAATTCGGCCTGCCGGCGCGGAAATTGTCGCGGGTATTGATGCTATGGCCAAGGCCCAGTTGATTGACAAGGCGCCCCCCCAGAAGGCTCAACGTGGCAGCCAGCCGGCCGGATCGCTGCGTCACCTCGCTTACCAGGTCGTCGTCGCGCAAGGTGAAGGCGGGCGGCGGGAAGCCATCGAATTCGAATGTCGCATCGACCGCGCGAAGGCTGGCGGAGAGACCAAGGTTGTCGGCCAGGTCGAGGTCGACATTGCCGTGCACCGTGGTGTTGCGCACGGGATCGTTCTCGACATTGCCGTCGCGCTGGTCGGCCGCGGAGAAGCCGGAACTGACCAGCCGGTCGAAGCGGAAGGCAAAGCCGCCGCCATTGAAGCCGCCCGAGGCGCCGTAACCCAAGCGTGCCGTCTTGAAGCTCCCGGCCTCCGCTTGCGCCTGCTGGCGCACCGGGCCTTGACCGCGCTTGGTGATGATGTTGACCACGCCGCCGACCGCGTCGCCGCCATAGAGCGTGCTCTGCGAGCCGCGCAACACCTCGACGCGATCGACCTCGCTCGCCAGCAGATGGGCGAAGTCGAACGAGGTCTGCGTGCCGCTGGGGTCGCTCACCTCGACGCCGTCGATCAGCACCAGCGTGTTGAAGCCGTTGGCGCCGCGCATGCGCAGCGAAGTGAAGCCGCCGGGCGCGCCCGTCTGATTGACGCTGACCCCTGGCACCTCGCGCAGCAATTCGGCCAGGAACGGGCTTTGCCGGCGCTCGATATCCCGCTGGTCCAGCACCGTCACCGCGGCGCCCACGTCGGCCGCCGCCGTCGTCGCCCGGTTGGCCGTCACCACCGTCGGTTCGAGTTCGCGCCGGGGCTCGTCCGCCCGGCTCGAAACCGCCACACAGCACGCCGCCAAAGCAGCAAGCCACGTCGCATTGTTAGCAAGTCCGCCCATGTTCACTCCCGCCGGCCCGCGACGGATGGCCCTTGCCCGGCACGCGCTCCGGGACATGGGACATTCCGCCGTCGTCGCCGCTACGGAAGCTCCGCACCCTGGGCACACCCCGGCCCTGGGCTGGGCGACAGGCGAAGGCAGGTTTCCTGGCTCGCGGGTCGTCGCCGCCGGCCGGTCTTCCCAGGTCGCGGCACATGACCGCCGCGGACCCAGTGACTAGAAGTTGGCCAACAACTCGCCGCTCACAGTTGCGGGGGCAGCCACGGCATGGCGCCACAGCAGGGCGCCGACCGTGTTCCCTATTACCCGTCCGTTTCCGGACGGCACCTTCGTCTAACGGCGATGACGCTAGCGCAGGATCGGGCCGTTCGCAATCGCCCGGGCTGCCGCGGCCAGCCGCTCGACCGCCTCGCCAAGGCCCGGGCTGGGGCAGATCCACAGCCTGCTCGGCAGGGCCAGCGCGGCGGTTTCGCCTGGCGTGAGGCGCAAGGCCCGATGTCGCAACAGCCGTTCGGCCAACGAGCCGCCGCGCAGTTCCTGTCGGTCGAGCACGATCAGCGCCGGCGACAGCAGGGCGATCTGTTCCAGCGACAGCAGCGCGAAAGCGGGAAGCCGCAACTCGCGTGCGGCATTGGCCAAGCCGGCGCGCCGCAGCAGTTCATCGCCCAACGAGCCGGCGCCGGCCGAGTAGCCGTTCGGCCGTAGCACCAGCGCGCGCGGGGCGTCGGCCGTCGTCTCGGGAAGCGCGGCGATGGCCGCCAGTTCCAGCGCCGCCGCTTCGGCCCGCGCCCGCTCCCCCAGCGCCTGGCCGACTTGGCGAAGCTGGCTCAGGGCAACCGCCAAGGAGTCGGCGATGCCCAGTTCGATCACCGCAATTCCCTGACGGCGCAGCCACCGGCTGCTCGCCCGCGCCTGGAACTCGCCGGCCAGCACCAAGTCCGGCTTGAATGCCATCACCTCCTCGCTCAGGCCCCGATTGAGCGGGCGCAGGCCTACCCGGTCGGCGAAATAGGACAGCTCGGCATCGGCCGACAAGTACGAGACCGACAGCAACCGGTCGGGCTCCGCCAGCCACAGCGCCAGTTGGTCGGCGCACAGATTGGTGGAAACGACGCGGGCCGGTTTGGCCAGGGCCGGCCAGGCAACCAGCATGAGGGCGAGCGCCAGCCGAGCGGCCCGCCTTAGCCGGCGCATGCCACCATGCGTCGGGCATAGGCGATGGCAGCCAGCATGTTGGTCGGTCGGGCCAGCCCCTTCCAGGCGATGTCGAAGGCGGTGCCATGGTCGACCGAGGTGCGCCGGACCGGCAAGCCCAGCGTCACGTTGACCGTCTCGTCGAAGGCCACCAGCTTGGTCGGGATATGGCCCTGGTCATGATACTGTGCCACCACCAGATCGAATTCGACCTTGAGGGCGCGATGGAACACCGTGTCGGCAGGCAAAGGGCCGCTGACGACGATACCCTCGCCCTTGGCCATCTCGACCGCCAGGTTGATCTCGTCCAGCTCCTCGCGGCCGAACAGCCCGCCTTCGCCACAATGCGGATTGAGCCCAGCGACGGCGATGCGCGGCTCGGCCAGCCCCAGTTCGCGGAAATGCGCGTGGCCCGCCTGGATGGTCGCCAGCACGCGGGTCGTGGTGGCGCGCCGCGTCGCCTCGAGCAGCGAGACATGAGTGGAGACATGGATGCTTGCCAGCTTGTCGGAAGCAAGCAACATGAACGAACCCTTGGCTCCGGTCAGCTTGGCCAGCAACTCGGTGTGGCCGTCATAGCGATGTCCGGCGGCATGCAGGGCGGCCTTGTTGAGCGGCGCGGTAACGATCGCGTCGATCGCGCCCGAAAGCGCCAGTTCGACCGCGCGCGCCACCGCGCGATAGGCCGCCTCGCCGCCGGCGGCGGAAATCGCGCCATCGACGATCGTCGCCCGGTCGGCGAGCGCCACCGGGACGAGCGGCACTGCCCCGCAGCCCTCGCCGAAGCCGAGCGTCGCGCCGACCAGCCGCGCCGCGCGCGCCATCACCGCGCCATCGCCGACCACGCAAAGCCCGGTGCGGGCCGACGGCGGCAGCGCGGCCAGCGCGCCGGCGATTACCTCCGGGCCAACCCCGCTGGGGTCGCCCATGGTTATGGCGATGCGGGCTGCCGACATGGTCTCCTCGCGGTTGCCGGGCACTGTCGCGTCCGGGCGCCGGCCTGTCCAGCCATTGCCGACCCGTAACCGAGCGGGGATGATAGCAGCGCAACCGACACGGAACCGCCCATGGTCGCCGCCCGCGGACGTCAATTCCTGCATACGCCGGGTCCCACCAACATGCCCGAGCGCATCCTGCGCGCCATGGATCGGGCCGCCATGGACCACCGCTGTCCGGATTTCACCCGGCTGGCCCGCGATTGCTACGCGGGTCTGCGCTGGCTGTTCCGGACCGAGGGCGCGGTGCTGGTGTTTTCCTCGGCCGGCCACGGCGTCTGGGAAGCGGCCTTCGTCAATACCTGCTCGCCCGGCGAGCGGATACTCATGGCAGAGACCGGCGCCTTCTCGCAGTGGTGGAAAGAGATGGCCGAGGGCTTCGGCCTGGCGGTCGATTACCTGCCCGGCGACTGGCGCCAAGGGGCCGATCCGGCGGCGGTCGAGGCGGCCTTGCGCGACGACCGGCAGCGGGCGATCCGCGCCGTGGCGATCGTGCACAACGAGACCTCGACCGGGGTCACCAGCCGGCTGGCGGCGATCCGCGGGGCGATCGATGCCGCCGATCACCCGGCGCTGTTGATCGTCGATACTATTTCCTCGCTCGCTTCCATGGATTTCCGCATGGACGACTGGCGCATCGACGTGGCGATCGGCGGCTCGCAGAAGGGATTGATGCTGCCGCCGGGACTGGGCTTCAACGCGGTCAGCGCCAAGGCGCTGGCGGCGGGGCAGTCGGCCCGGCTGCCGCGCGCCTATTGGGACTGGCGGCCGATGCTGCCCAACGGCCGCGACATGGACTTCACCTGCACGCCCGCGGTGAACCTGTTCTTCGCGCTGAAAGAGGCGCTCGCCATGCTGGCCGAGGAAGGCCTGCCGGAAGTATTCCAGCGGCACCATCGCCTGGCAGAAGCGACCCGACAGGCGGTGCGCGCATGGGGGGAGGATGGCGGCGTTCATCTGCAATCCCGGCGCGCGGACGAGCATTCCAACTCGGTCAGCGCGATCCGTCTGGCCGACGGCCACGATGCGGAGGCAGTGCGCGCCCTGGCGCGCGACCGTTTCAGCACCGTGCTGGGCGCCGGCCTGCTGCGCCTGCGTGGCCGCGCCTTCCGCATCGGCCATCTGGGCGATCTCAACGAGCCGATGCTGCTGGGCGCGCTGGCGGCTTGCGAAATGGCGCTGAAGGCGGCCGGCGTGCCGCACCGGGCGGGCGGCGTGCAAGCCGCGCTCGGCTATCTCGCGGCGCCCGCGCCCAAGGGAGGAGCGACATGACCTTCACGGTGATTGGCCGCTGTCCACGCAGCGGACGGCTGGGCATCGGCCTGGCCACCTATTCGCTGGCGGTCGGCGGCTACTGTCCAGCCATCCACGCCGGCCTGGGCGCGGTATCGAGCCAGGCTTTCGTCAATCCGCGGCTGGCACCGCTGGCGCTCAGCCTGCTGGCACTGGGCCACGCCGCACATCGGGTGATGGCGACGCTGATGGCCGAGGATCCTTACATCGCCTATCGCCAGATCGGCCTGGTCGATGCCGGCGGCGCGGTCGAGGCGCATACCGGCGAACGCACCCGACCGTGGGCAGGCCACCTGACGGGCGACGGCTTTCTGGTCATGGGGAACGTGCTGGCAGGACCGCCGGTGCTGGAGGCGATGGCCAAGGCGTTCGCCGGCAACGCAGGCGGCGAGCTTGACCAGCGGTTGCTGGCCGCGCTGGCCGCCGGCCGCGATGCCGGCGGACAGCAGGCGGCCGACGGCAGCCATTTGCCGGAGCGCTCCGCCTCGTTGCATGTCCATCATGGCGAGCCGGTGGCCGAGCTCGACCTCAGGGTCGATGCGCACGACGCCGCGGTCGACGAGTTGCAACGGGTGCACGCCGTCTATCGGCCCTACCTGCCCTATTACGCATTGCGCAGCAAACGACCCGATCAGACCCCGCCGCAGGACCTCTGGGCGCGGCAGAACCTCGCTCCGCGCTGATCACTCTCCCTTCTCGCGCAAGCTCTGCGAGAGGAAGTCGAAGTAGCCGGCCAGCCGGGCGCGAATGCTGGGCCGCTCGTGGCCTTCGCTCTCGTAGCGTTGTTCCAGCACATCCTCGAGATAGTGCGCCGCCGCGCGGTAGAAGGCGCGCGTGGGATGATCGGTGTGCGCCAGGATGACCTCGACCCGGATGCGCTCGCCGAGCGCCTCGATCTCGACCAGGCTGTCGCTCCAGGCCGACGCGACGAAGCGCTGCAAGTAGTCGAATTGACGCTCGATCTTGGCATCGTCCACACCGCTCATGACCCTACCCCGCGCGACCGACCGTCGGCGGGCCATGTTAGCGGGTTGCGACGATTCCGGCAGCGCCGGCGGGGCGGTCGGCGCCGATCAGGGGAATCGCTGAGCGCGATGCCAACGGATCGGAGGCCGCGCTAGCCGCCCAGGGCGGCCAGCAGGGGTGGCGGATTGGCGGCTTGCCAGGGTCGGCCGATCTCCGGCCGCCCGAAATAATAGCCTTGCAGGTAGTCGACACCGCGGCGTCGAAGGGCCAACGCATCCGCTTCCGTCTCGATCGACTCGGCCACCACGCGCACATCGAAGCCATGCGCCAAGTCGATCAGGGTGCGGACGAACAGGTCGTTGTCGCGATTGCTGTCGAGGCCCTGCACAAACTGGCCATCGATCTTCATCAGGTCGACATCCAGCGTCTTCAGATAACGATAGGACGTGTAGCCGGCGCCGAAATCGTCCAAGGCGACGGTGCACCCGAGTTCCTTCAGCCGCTCCACCATGTGCACGCTGTCTCTGATGTCTTGCACCGCGACGGTCTCGGTGATCTCGAAGGTCAGCCGCTCCGCCACCCGACCGGCATCGCGCCCCAGCCCCAGCAGCTGCGTCAGGGTGGAAGGATCGACGACGGTCATGCCCGACAGGTTGACCGCCAGCTGCAGGTCGGGGCAGGCCTCCAGCTCCTCCAGCGCCAGTTCCAAGGTACGGCGGTCGACCATGCGGATCAGCCCCAGCTTTTCCGCCGCCGGAATGAAATCGCCGGCCGGCACCAGCCGCCCGCTTTCGTCGAGCATGCGCAGCAGACATTCGGACACCTCGAAAACCTCTGGCGTTGAGGGTCGCGGGTTGATTCTCTGACCTCTGGCGATGGCCGGAGGCGGGGATGGCGGGACAGGCTGGTTTCTTCGACACGGACGAGCGGCTGGCGTGGCTGTCGGCGGCGGGGGACCCGCTGGAGCGGCTGGCGAAGGTGGTGGACTTCGAGCTGTTCCGCCCTGATCTCGAGGCGGCGGTGCCGCGCACGGACCGCTCCAAGGGCGGGAGGCCGCCATACGACGCGGTGTTGATGTTCAAGGTGCTGGTTGTGCAGACGCTGTACACGCTGTCCGACGATCAGGCCGAGTATCAGATCCGGGATCGGCTGTCGTTCATGCGCTTTGTCGGGCTGGCGCTGCACGATGCCGTGCCGGATGCCAAGACGATTTGGCTCTACCGCGAGCAACTCGTTCGGACTGGTGCCTTCGACCGGCTGTTCGCCCGGTTCGATGCGGCGCTACGGGAGAAGGGCTATCTGGCGATGGGTGGGCAGATCGTCGATGCCACTGTCGTCGAGGCGCGCCGCCCCCGGCTCACGCGCGA
>Ga0194132_10012721_pt1 | contig 10401 bp, 21 predicted proteins | sample TA2KigOf80mmetaG_FD_148612 | JGI IMG/M metagenome (GOLD analysis project Ga0194132, IMG submission 148612) | Freshwater microbial communities from Lake Tanganyika, Tanzania - TA2015054 Kigoma Offshore 80m | ecosystem: Environmental > Aquatic > Freshwater > Lake | place: Tanzania: Lake... | reverse complement strand
CGCTCGATGGCGTCAGAGTCCGTCAATTGGTTGATGCTGCGATAACGGCTGACAACCGCTACACGCCCAGTAACGCCAAACGCGATGCGCGCAAGCAGATTACTCTGGCGATGCACAAGCGCTGGCATATCGCCATCTACGGACAGGAGTCAAACTATACAACGTGGCGTTTGGCCAAAATGAATCTGGCTGTGCGCGGTATCGACTCCGATATTCGCTGGAACAACGAAGGAAGTTTTCATAAAGACGAACTGCGGGATTTGAAAGCGGACTACATCCTGGCCAATCCACCTTTCAACGACTCGGATTGGGGCGGAGAGAAGATTACCAATGACTACAGGTGGAAGTACGGCACCCCTCCTGCCTCCAATGCCAACTACGCGTGGATTCAGCACTTCGCTAGCCATCTCTCGCCAAATGGTTCCGCTGCCTTCGTATTGGCAATTATGGCCCTATCCTCAGACAACGAGCCGGAGTCAAAAATTCGACAGGGGATCGTCGATGATGATCTAGTTGAAGCAATTGTTACTCTTCCAGGAAAGCTGTTTTATACGACACCCATACCTGTAAGCATTTGGGTTATCTCAAGAAATAAAAACAAGGGAAAATTCAGAGATAGAAAGAACAAAACACTATTTATTGATGCCAGCAGATTAGGCCGAGCAGAAAATCGCACTCATAGCGTATTAACCGAAGATGACGTTCTGCGTATTGCCACAACCTTCAGGGCGTGGAGATCGCTGAGCAGTGAAAGCGCATATGCCGATCAACCCGGCTTCTGTCGCGAGGTCAATTTAGAGGAAATAAAATCCAACGGATATTCACTTTTTCCTGCTGCTTATATCGAGGCACCACTTGCAGATAATTTTGATGATGCGCAGGAGATACTTCTGCCGTTTGCTGAAACACTACGAGCGGAGTTCGCAGAGTCAAAGACGCGCCGATCCAGGATCGGCGAGTTGTTGTCTCTTCCAGATTGGCAACACGCCTCTCCATACTCAGGGGAGCTAGAAGAATTTAAGTTATCTGATTTACTTGAGTTGTCCGAGGAGGTCTTGGGAGATAGAACCGAACCGGAGATCCTTACATGTACCGAAAACGCGGGGCTCATATTGCAGCGAGAGCGCTTTTCGAAAAGGGTAGCAACCGAGGATACGTCATCATACAAGGCAGTCTATTTCACAGACATTGTCTACAACCCATATCTGCTGTGGGCGGGTGCAATAGATCAATGCACAGTTGTTGATTTCGGCATAACGTCCCCAGCGTATGCGATTTTCAAAATCAAAGAAGGATTCGATCCGTTCCTTATTGGACGTGCGTTGAAGGGCGCCGCAATGCGGCACAAATTCGACGGTATCTCTATTGGAACAGTGCAACGACGACGTCGAGCGCCCGTCGAAAAATTTCTCGACTTAGATATTTTCCTTCCTCCTCAGACAGAACAGCAAAGATTCGCCGAAATCAGCCGTCAAATTTTCTCTGAGGGGAACGGAATGAGAAAAACGCTACGAGTCATAGATTCGTTTTACAGCGCTCTAGCGGCCCGGAGTTGCAAGTAATCGAATTTATAGAGGATCGCAATATGGCATTCCTATCAGAGTCCGCTGTGGAGCAAGCGCTGCTGGACCAACTGCGTTCGCTCGATTACAACATCGAACGTGAGGAGGACATCGGCCCCGATGGGCACCACCCCGAGCGAGAGAGCCACGATGAAGTTGTGCTCCAAAAGCGATTCGAGGATGCCGTTTCGCGCCTGAACCCTGTACTGCCACTGGAGGCTAGACATCGGGCTGACGGAACGGCAAGCACAAGTGCTAGCGCTCCTGGTGCAGGGAAAATCCAACAAGCTAATCTGCCGCGCGCTCGATCTCGCGGAAGGTACGGTGAAGATTCATGTCACCGCCATATTGCGCGCGCTCAACGTATCGAACCGTACCGAGGCGTTAGTCGCCGTCAGTCGGCTGGGCCTGCGCCTCGATTCGTTGTTGCCGTCGAAGGCCACAGCGAGTTAGCGCTCATAAACACTACCTCGAGCGAAAGGGTTCTTTGGATATGAGAGGCACGGGCGCATGGCAATACATCCTGATCTGGTAGAAATCATGACCAAGCAAGAGATCGACGACATCAACCTATGCGCTAGCTATGCGCTAGCTATGCGCCCGCTATGCGCGCGCATGCGAACGCAGGAAAGGGAAAAGTAAAGCCCCGCCGCCTAGGGCGGGGGCTTTTCCCCTGCGTTGGAGCGCGCGCGCGCTAGCATAGTATAGGTGTGGAGCGAGCGCGCGCACCTTAGCCGGATAGAGCACGCAAGCGTCATAGACGACGGTGAAGTGCGAACTCATCCGGTCAGTACCCCATGCCCAGTTCCTGCGCCTGGGCAGACAGTTTTCGATTGAAATTCGGGTTTTGGGACGGAGGGTCAGATGACGAACATCGAGCAGTTGCTTGGAAGGCTGGAGCGCGTCAAGGGTCGTAACGGCTCGTGGACTGCCCGGTGTCCGGCCCATGACGATAAAGGCCCGTCGTTGGCAATCCGCTATGTGGACGATGGCCGAATCCTGCTGCATTGTTTTGCCGGGTGTCAGGTTGAGAGCGTGGTATCGGCCATGGGTATGGACATGGGTGACTTATTCCCGCCCGACGACAAGCGGCTGGACTACCCGGTCAGGGGAAAGAAAAGACTCAAGCCTGCGTTTTATGCAAGCGACTTGATTCGCATTCTTTCTTTTGAGGCGCTGGTCGTGAGCATCTGCGCCAGCGATGTGCGGAAGGGCAAGAAGTTGAGCGACGAAGATAACGAGCGACTGAAAGTGGCACAACAGCGAATTGAAGAGGTGATGCACTATGCAAATATCTAGCGTAATGGAGCGGGCAAAAGCGTTGGACGAAGCCCGCCGGGTTCGATTACTGAAGCCCGAGGATATCGATGTCGAGAAGTATCTTCACGCCACTGACATCACGAACAAGGTGCGCGAGGTTGGTCTGATCATCGATGAGTTGCGGACGGAGTTAAGCCAGCCGCACCGTGAAGTCACGCAGACGATGCCGTGGTCAAAGACCGAACACAGTTTTCGCTTCCGCTCGGGCGAGGTGACCCTTTACGCTGGCTCAAACGGTGGTGGCAAGTCACTAATTGCCGGTCAGATTGCGCTTGGCCTAATCAAGCAGAATCAAAAGATTTGCATCCAGTCGTTCGAGATGAAACCAAAGCGCACGATCTATCGAATGCTGCGACAGTTTTCAGGCGAGAACCCAGAGGCGCCTCGGCTGCAATCGAAGGACAAGTATGTGGGCAAGTTGTTGGATCGGTTTCACCGGTTTGCTGGTGATCAGTTGTGGCTCTATGACCAGCAGGGTACGGTAACCACCAATCAGGTCATCGCGGTCACGCGGTATTGCGCGATGGAGTTAGGCGTGACCCATGTGTTCATCGACTCACTCATGAAGTGCGTGCCCGGTGAAGACGACTACAACGCCCAGAAAGCGTTTGTTGATGAGATCACTGCTGTGGCCCGCGATCACAACATTCACGTTCATTTGATTCATCACATCCGCAAGTTGCAAAGCGAAGAGATGCAGCCCAACAAAAACGATATCAAAGGAACCGGCGCGATTGCGGATCAAGTTGACAATATCTTGCTGATGTACCGGAACAAAAAGAAAGAACACGACGCCCAGAAAAAAGGCACCGTGGATGAAAAGATTCCTGATGCCATGCTGATGTGCGAGAAGCAACGCAATGGTGAGGCTGAGGATTGGTTCAGTCTTTGGTACGACAAAGAAAGTCAACAGTTCACTGAAATGCACGGAGCGATAGCGATGCAATTTGATAACGCCGGTGAGTTTTGATGGCAGTCAAGATCGGCGATGGTTATGAACATTACAAAAACTGGCGAGAGGGCGAAGGGGACGACGAACTTAGGCACCGCTGTCTCGTTCGTTGGGTCATCAAAAGGCGAATACAAGATCGTGATGCAGCGTACAGATTTCTCAGAGGATGGAATGAATTACATCCGTGGTCAAATTTGGAACAAGATGTACGAGAGCAGTGGAGCAAAGGAAATCGTGGAACAAATGGAGAGTGGAAATGAAATTTGAGATGGCATTGATGAACAAAAATGATTGAACTGGTACTGCCATGGCCCCCAAGCGTAAACAAATATTGGAGAACCTTTCAGGGGCGGATGATCATCAGCGCCGAGGGGAGGTCGTATCGAAAAGCCGTCGCCGATCAAGTGCTGGTGCAGCGCGGAGCAAAGCATTACGAGAACAAGTTGCGGGTGGTGATCGAGGCATGGAGGCCGGACAACCGCAAGCGGGACTTGGACAACCTACTGAAGGCGGTGCTGGACTCCTTGACTCACGCGGGCGTATGGACGGACGACGGGCTGATAACGGACTTGAGGATTTACTGGGCGCCGAGTGTCGGCGGAATGCTAAAGATTCATGTACAGGAGGTGGCGCAGTGAACGAGCCAAGTTTGATCGACATCTTCGCAATGTTTGCAATGCTGAAGATGAAATGGGAGCCGGGGGGGGATGACAAAAACGCAGAAGACTGTTACGCCGTGGCGCGGGCCATGATGAGAGCAAAGGAAAAAAATGATAACGAGTAAAAGGGGAAGGCAATGTTTGAAACTTTTGGAGATTTCTTTTGGTCATTCATGGCGCTGTCTGGTGTCATGTTTTGGGTGTGTGTATTGATCTTTGTTGGGCTGGTGATCCGGCGCAACAGGAGAAAGGTTGGGGGCCGCGATGTCTACTGAAAACCGAGACCCGCACGAGGCCGTTGATTACATTCTGCTGAATGCAAAAAAGTTTGCAAAAGCAAAGTCGGAGCGCGTGTATCTCGAAGAGTATCGAAAGAGCCTGAAAGCGATTTTGATGAAACGATCTATGGAGTCGGCCATCGGGGCGCAGGAACGAGAGGCATACGCACACGACGACTATGTGGCACTACTCAAGGGTTTGAGGGAGGCTGTCGAGGTTGAGGAAAAGTTACGGTGGGACTTGATCGGCGCACAGGCCCGAGTGGAAATCTGGCGCACCGAGCAGGCCAACAACAGGGCTGAAGCAAAGGCAACGATATAATCCCTAGCGTGCCGGGTTAGCTCAGCCGGTAGAGCATCTGATTTGTAATCAGAAGGTCGGGGGTTCGATTCCTCTACCCGGCACCAATATCCAAGCGGTTCTTCACGGGGTAGCCGTTTAGTAGACAGTTGTTTAACAGACAGGATGCGCCGTTCGATACGCCGGAGCAGAAAAAAACAAGGAATCCTTTCTGATGTTGCGTATAGATGGTTTTGACGAAGCGATCATTGGTCCTGCCCTTGTGTGGGATAGCACAGGAATGCGGCGTAACGTCATCGTGTACGACGCCGAGAAGATTCTCGAAATTTTGATGCGACGGGACGGCATGACCGATATGGAGGAAGCCAGAGAGTTCATCGAGTTCAACATCGAAGGTGCCTATGTCGGGCCTCATACGCCAGTGCTGGTGTGGGGACACCGCGAATGAAGTGCGTGCAAACACGCTACTAAAACAGGAGAAGTTGGGTGACAGAATGACTACGCTGGCTGAGAAAAAACACATGAGCCGGGTGGCTGAACTGGGCTGTGCCGTATGCCGCCGGATAGGTTATCCGGGCACCCCGGCAGAACTGCATCATCCGAGGGCCGGAACCGGGGCTGGGAGGCGCTCCAGCCACTGGGAGGTCATCCCACTATGCCCGGAGCATCACAGGGGCCGCACGGGCCTCCACGGCCTCGGCACGAAGGGGTTCTCAAAGCGCTGGGGGTTCGATGAGGCTGACCTGCTGGCCGACACCCGGGCGCTCTTAGAAAAAACCCATGGAATCAGGGACTTAGAAAAAACCTATGGGGTCAGGGAAAACGATAAAAAAATATTTAGCAAAAGGTGTTGACATCGTTTAAGTCGGTGTTAAACTATCTTCACTGACCAAGCAATTGTGCGAGGCAGGTAACCAACGAAAGCGAGATCAAAATGAACCACGTCATCACCAAGTCCAGCGTAGATAACCTCGGCGAGTTGCTGGCCCGGATTGCCGACCTCACCAAGCAGGCCGATGCCATCAAGGACGCCATCAAAGACAACGCCTCCGCAGGCGGCGACAAAGTTGTCGAGGGCGAACTGTTCAAGGCCACCTACGTCGAAGCCAACCGTTCGACGGTTGACTACAAAGCCCTCTGCGCCGCTCTTGGCATCACCGCCGAGCTGATCGCCAAATACACCAAGACGACCGCTGTGTTCAGCGTCAAAGTCACCAGCCGTTGAGGAATACTGAGGAGACCAACATGAAACACGCGCAGGCAGATTACATCAACGCAGGCTACAAGTACGAGAAGGCAACCACCGCAGACAAGGCTAGAGCGGTCGCAGAGACCATCAGGCACATGATCCAAGGGGAAGCCCTCATCGACCAGTCAGACGCCCGCTATTTCGTCGAAAGGGGCCGTCAAGAGGCCCGTCAGGAGGTGAGCCATGTTTGACCCCAAGAGCACCGCAAACATCAACTACATCAAGGGCTTCGACCACGGGTGCGACTACATCGTGGCCGAGATCGAGCGGTACATCACGACGGCCACCAGTCACGACGCACTGGTGCTGGTGGAGTTGCTCAAGCGACTCAAGACATCGTGGCCGAGATTGGAGGACAAGCCCCATGCCAATTGAGTCCCCGTTCTGGCACATCCTTCAGCGAGAGATTGCCGCCCGCAAGGCATTAGGGAAAGTCCCTAAAAAAAGTCAAAAAAGGGGTTGACAAGGTTTAAGGTTGTGTTAAAATTCAATTACGGTCATGTGACCGGTAACCACGAAAGCGAATCGCCATGTACATCGCCGAAATCGAATCCCGCGTGGCAGGCATCCCCTGCATCATTGGCGTGAGCCACTACGAGTCGGTCAAGGGCAGCTACAGTTACCACGCCGCCAGCGACATGGACTACTACGGCTACACCGAGTGCGAGTTCGACGTGCTGGACCGCCGTGGCCGCAAGGCCCCGTGGCTTGAGCGCAAGCTGACCGACAAGGACACCAGCCGCATCGAGCAAGAGGTTGGCGAATACTTTTCTCACGATGGGTATTGACCCCTCGTTGATTTAATGTACAATTACATCATCAACAGCGAAAAGGAGCGAATCATGAGCGAAGATCTTCAGACCCAAATCAAGACCACCGAGCAGTACGAGTCGGTGTTCGTCGACAAGTTTGACGACAACGAGCTGTGGCTATCGATTCAGATCAGCGGTGGCGGCGCACGCTGCACCCTGACGTTTGATCAGGCCCGCGAACTCAAGGTCGCCATCGAGCGCGTGCTGGCCGCTGAGGGAGCAGCAGCATGAACTACGGCCAATGGCACGAGGTGTTTACCAACAAGGTCAGGGGCTACGACTGGTACACCTGCCGTCGTGCCCTGTTCGACTGCCACGACACGCTGGCCCTGCACAAGGACCTGCCCACCGACGATCCCTACTACGTCAAGCTGTGGGCTGAGATCGACGCCTTGCGCGAGCGCCAGCTCAAAATCAACAAGGTGGCAGCATGAGCGAGCTGCCCACGTTCAGCGTGCATCAGCACATGGTCACCTACGAAAATCCGAAGGTGATCACCGACGGCATCGTGATGTACCGCGAGGCCACCATCGAAATCGACACCACGAGCATGCGTTAGGACTTTTTGATGTACCTGATGCACCACTTCGGCGAGGGTCACATCCGGGTCAAGGTGGCCCGATTGAAGGAGCAAGCATGAACAAGCACGAGATCGACGAGATGATGCGTCACCTGCCCAGCCAGCAACCCCAAGAAACCTTGCTGGAAAAGGTTGTGGTTGGTATAATGTTTCTCGTGGCCGTTGGGTTTCTGTTGGCGATAACTGACTTCGAGCCGGATTGCTTCGATCAGTATAACAGGCGAGTCAATTGCGAGTTGATGGCTAAATGAAACCGAATCGGTTCCCGGCCTGAAGCCGGGGCCAACACGCATGGGGATGGGCAGTAGCGGTGAGATTCTGCGCTGTCACTTTGTCCGATTGGAGTCCCCAGCCGTGTTGGCGCAGCCACACTGGCGTCCCGAAAGCGGATCGATTACACTGAACCGCATTTACTTTCACGGGGAATAGGGGTAATGCCTGAAACTGCCAGCAAACCGCGCAAAACGCCGCAGAAGGCCGTAAAGCCCGCCAAGACAGGCGGAAGTACCAGCGCCGCGCAAAATCCCGCCAAAGCCCCGAAAAAGACCCTCAAGGGCCGTCCTACCAAGTACAACGTCAACATCGCTTCCGATATATGCGTAAGGCTCAGTAATGGAGAGCCATTGAGACAGATATGCATGGAAGACGGTATGCCAGCGCAATCGACGGTTTATCTTTGGTTGACGCGCCACCCTGACTTTTCGGAGATGTACGTCCGCGCACGCGAGGATCAGGCCGACACGCTGGCTGACGAGATTCAGGCCATCGCCGACGAGATGCCGATGGAGACGAGCGATAAGGACGGGAACACCCGGTTCGACTCGGCCTACGTCAATTGGATGCGCCTGAGGGTGGATGCCCGCAAATGGGTCGCGGCCAAGCTGAAGCCCCGCAAGTACGGCGACAAGGTGCAGGTTGCAGGAGACCCCGAGGGTGTACCGATTAAGACCGAGGACACCGGGTCAAGCCGTCTCTTCGAGTTGATCAAGAACATGGAGATGGCAAAGCGTGCTGGTTGAACACCTCGACGAAGAACTGGCCCGGGAGTTCGATGCCGAGTCCCCGGAGAGTCAGGTTGCCGTCTTGGCGCACGCTGAATGGGTTTCTGGTGCCCACCGATACCAGATCCCGCCACCGCTGGAGCAGGACTACCATGTCTGGATGCTGCTGGCTGGCCGGGGTGCGGGTAAGACCCGCTCCGCAGCCGAAGCCTTGTGGTGGTGGTGCTGGGTCACCCCCGGCTCCCGAGGGCTGGTGCTGGCGCCGACCTCGAACGACTTGAAGTTCACTTGTTTTGAGGGCCAGTCCGGCCTTCTGGCCTGTATTCCGCCCCAATTGGTGCTGGACTACAACAAGCAGGATCACCAGATCAAACTGGTCAATGGCTCGAGCATCCGGGGCATCTCTGCCGACTCATATGAGCGTCTGCGTGGCCCGCAATGGCACTTCGCATGGTGTGACGAGTTGGCCGCATTCCAGTACCTTCAGGACGCATGGGACATGATGCAGTTCGGCCTGCGGCTGGGCGACAGCCCCAAGGTCATTGTGACCACGACGCCGCGCCCCAAGGACTTGATCCTCGAACTGGTGGGCCGTGAGGGTGAGGATGTGATCGTCGACCGCGCCTCGACCTACGAGAACGCCGCCAACCTCGCGCCCTCGTTCCGCAATCAGTTGGAGCAGTACAAGGGATCGAAGTTGTACCAGCAGGAGGTGCTGGGCGAGATTGTCGATCTAGAAGAAGGCAAGGTCGTCAACCGGGAAATGTTCAAACTCTGGCCTGCGGGCAAAGAGTTCCCCAAGTTTGAGTTCATCATCCAGTCCTATGACTGCGCCTTCAGCGAGAAGACCTATAACGACCCGACGGCCATGACGACATGGGGCGTATTCAAGCCCATGGATGGCCCGATGTCTGTCCTGCTGATCGACTGCTGGGCCGAGTATCTCGACTTCCCTCGTCTAAAACCTAAGGTCTTGGACGAGTGGCGTGTCTCGTATGGCGAAGGCAAGGATGCCAAGCGGCCCGACCTGATTCTGGTTGAGGACAAGGCCGCAGGCATTTCGCTCATTCAGGAACTGAGGTACGCCCACCTGCCTGTAATCCCGTGGAACCCGGGCAAGGCTGACAAGATGCAGCGCCTCCAGATCACCGCCTCGATCTTCGCCACCGGCAGGGTCTGGTTACCGGAGAGCAGTGTCCATAAGGGCTATGTGAAAGACTGGTGCGAAGGGTTTCTGAGTCAGTTATGTGCATTCCCAGATTCATCGCACGACGACTTTGTGGATAGCGCAACGCAGGCAATTCGATACCTGAAAGACAGCGGATGGTTGGATATAAACCCGGAGCCTCGTTATGATGACGACGAGGACTACATTGACGCGATGCCCAAGCGTGTTAATCCGTATGCGGTGTAAAAGGGAAATCGATGCCTGACTTCAAAAAACTTGCCACGGGATTTAACGCCGCAGTGCGGGCAGCGGATGCCGAGGCGTCGGCATTGCAGAAGATGAAGGGCGCCATTACCGACGCCGACATCACCAAAGCCGATGGCGGAAGGGTGCGCCCGCAACAGGGTCTGACGGGCGACGGTTCGGGGCATCGCCCCCCCATCAATATGCCGGACATTTACGCTGACGGTGGCGGCGTGCCGGTTACGGCAAACCAGCCGCAGATGGAGAAGTTCCGCA
>Ga0194132_10012719_pt1 | contig 10402 bp, 8 predicted proteins | sample TA2KigOf80mmetaG_FD_148612 | JGI IMG/M metagenome (GOLD analysis project Ga0194132, IMG submission 148612) | Freshwater microbial communities from Lake Tanganyika, Tanzania - TA2015054 Kigoma Offshore 80m | ecosystem: Environmental > Aquatic > Freshwater > Lake | place: Tanzania: Lake Tanganyika... | reverse complement strand
CGCGGCGGAGCGCGTGGAGCGGTGGATTTCTGGCGCGGAAGACGCCGCTGCTTCCCGTCGCCGAAAGAACTAACTCCTGGCCTGTAACCCCTTCCGGCACACCGGACTCTCGTCCGCGCACGAACGCCCGCCGAAAAGCGTCTCTCAAGAACCGCACGCCTCTCGAAGACCGGCCTGTGGCCCGGGCTGAAGCGCGTCTGTTGTGCGCGCCTGCGCAAACCCCGCTAGTATGGGCGGGATGGCCCTCGTCTGGATTTTTCTCTACGCGGCGCTCGCGCTGGCCAGCCCAGTGCAGGACGCGCCCAGCCTGACGATGCTCGCCGGACTCGGCGCGATTCAGGTCGTCGAATCGCGCGTCGATCTGTTCCAGAGCACACGCGGCGCATGGCTCGCGGTGTTGACGAAGCTGCTGCTCTCCTACATGTTGATCGGCTACACCGATGCGTTGAATTCGTCGTTCTACCCGATTCTGTTGGTCCCCGTCGTCAGCGCCGCGACCACGATGAACGGCTGGGCGACCGCCTCGGTCACCATGCTCGCGATCGCGTCGTACTTGAGTTTTCTCCTCTTCCTGAATCTCGAAGATCTGAATCGATACCTGTTCAACTGGAACGAACTCTTCGTGCGTATGGGCTTTCTTCCGATTGTCGGCCTGCTGACATTCCAGCTCGCCCGCGCCAATCGCGTCGAAGCGGAAAAATTTCAGGCCGTCGCCGAAGATCTTGCCCGCGCCAATCAAGAACTTGTCGAAGCCGAAGCGGCCATGAGGCGTAGCGAACGGCTCGCCGCGCTCGGCCAACTGACAGCCGGACTCGCCCACGAACTGCGCAATCCTCTCGGCACGATCCGCGCGTCGGCGGAGATGTTGCGCAAAGTCTCCGCCGCCGATGCGGTAAGCGTGGAGATGACAAGCTTTATCACCACCGAGGTTGATCGCGCCAATTCACTCGTCACTCGCTTCCTCGAATTCGCGCGACCGCTACCGTTGAAGCCCGCGCCCACCGATATTCATGAGGTCATGGACCGCGCCGTTGCGCAGTTCGAACGCACGCCCGGCCACCCCGATGTGAGCGTCTACAAGAATTACGATCCCGCCGTGCCCGCAATCTCGGTCGATAGCGAATGGATGGAGCGCGTGTTCTTCAATCTGCTGACTAACGCCGCCGAAGCAAGCCCCGCCGGCGCGACGGTGACGATCAAGACGCGGCCCATCGAAGGCTTCGTCGAGGTCTCCGTCATCGACCGCGGCAGCGGCATCGCGCCCGAACATCGCGAGAGCGTCTTCAATCCCTTCTTCACGACCAAGCCCAGCGGCGTGGGTCTCGGCCTGGCGATCGTTTCGAAAATCGTTGACGAGCATGGCGGGCAGATTCTCGTCGACAGCGAACCGGGCAAAGGATCGGTGTTTCGTGTGCTGCTGCCCGCGTGATGGGATCATAAGAAGATGAGTCGACGGATCCTCGTCATTGAAGACGAAGACAAACTGCGCCGCGTCGTGCAGCTGCAACTGCAAACCTCTGGATATGAGGTCGAACAAGCTGCAACCGCCGAAGAGGCGCTTGGCGCGATGGAACACGTCGACTTGATCCTCACCGATCTTAAATTGCCCGGTATGAGCGGCCTCGATTTCCTGGAACGCGCCCACGCAGCGCGGCCCGGGCTGCCCATCGTAATGATGACCGCGTTCGGCAGCGTCGAAACCGCCGTCGAAGCCATGAAGAAGGGTGCGGCCGATTTTGTGCTCAAGCCATTCTCGCTCGACCACTTGACCGCTGTTGTCGGAAAGGCTCTGGAGTTTCAAGCGCTGCGCGATGAGAACCGCCGCTTGAAGGACGCCCTCGGTGGGCGCTATCAACTGCACAACATGATCGGCTCGAGCAAGATCATGGAAGAGGTTTTCCAAATGGTCCTGCGCGCCGCGCCGACCAAAGCTACCGTGCTGCTCGAAGGCGAGAGCGGCGTCGGCAAGGACATGATCGCGCGTGCGATTCACTACCACTCGCCGCGCCGCGACAAGCCCTTCGTCAAGATCAACTGCACCGCGATCCCGGAAAATCTCATGGAGAGCGAACTGTTCGGCTACGAAAAAGGCGCGTTCACCGGCGCCTCGCTCGCCAAGCCCGGCAAGTTCGAACAGGCCGACACGGGCACTGTTTTTCTCGACGAAATCGGCGACGTCACGCCGGGCGTGCAGGTGAAGTTGCTGCGCATCCTGCAGGAGCGCGAGTTCGAGCGCCTCGGTTCGAACAAGACGCGGCACATTGATGTGCGCGTCATCGCCGCGACCAACGTCGACCTGCGCAAGGCTCTTGAACAAGGCACGTTCCGCGAGGACCTTTTCTACCGGCTGAATGTTCTGCCAATTCGAATTCCGTCGCTGCGGCAACGGCGCGAGGATATCCCTTCGTTGGCCGTGCACTTCATCCGCAAACACGCCGCCGAACTCGGCGCCAGCGAACTGGAATTGACTCCCGACGCGCTCGAAAAACTCACCGCGCACTCCTGGCCCGGCAACGTCCGCGAGCTCGAAAACGTGATGGAGCGATCGCTCGTGCTCGCGGGCGGCGAGCGCCTCCACGCCGCCGATGTTCGTATCGACTCAGCCCCGCGCGCCAAGTCCGCCGGCGGCGATCCCGGATTCCTGCCCGACGGCATGACGCTCGATCAGTACGAAGAGTCGATCATCCGCGAAGCGATGCGCCGCGCGCAAGGCAACAAGTCGATGGCGGCGCGACTGCTCGGACTCACGCGCAACGCGTTGCGCTATCGCCTGGGTCAGATGGGCATGGACGCCGGCAGCGACGGCCCCGACGCCTGAGCCGTTTTTCTGCCCGATGCCCATAGTTCCCGCAGGAAATATTCGACAGGCAGGATCTCAATGCCGTCATCGGTGCGCCGCGGAGCCGGTTCCTGACTGACGACGATAAGCCGTTTCAGCGTCGTTTCCTCGCGGAACGTTCGCAGATGTTTCAAGTGGCGCTCTGTCACGTTCTCGGCTCCTTTCACTTCGATCGCCGTGTGATCGCCAAGCACGAAGTCGACTTCGGCCCCCGAGTGCGTTCGCCAAAACGTCAGAGGCTCGTCGCTTTCGTTGTAACTCAGCCATGCTCGAAGCTCTTGCCAGATGAGATGTTCGAACGCCTCGCCGAATTCGGTCGACCCCGCCTCGATCCGCGGCCGTTTACGCAGGTGATTCGCCACCCCCATGTCGAAAAAATAGAACTTCGATGTCGCCACCGGCTTGCGTTTCGTGAACTTCTGAAACGGCGGCAGCGTTGAACCGATCAGTGTGTCCTCCAACAATTGATAGTGCTCCCGCACCGTTCGCGACGGCACCTGGGCGTCCGAACCGGCTTCGGTGAAGTTGATGATCTGGCCGTTCGCCGCCGCTGCGACGTCCAGGAATCGCGAGAAGGTCTGCATGGAGCGCACAAATCCTTCCGCGCGAATCTCCTCGGCCAGATACGTCGAGACATACGACTCCAGCGCCTTCCCTGGCGATCGTGCCAGCAAAACCGACGGCAGCGATCCATACCGGCACCGCTCCAACACCCGCGCCCCGCCGAGTTCCGCGCTGATCAACGGATGAAAGTGCATGATCCCAGCCCGGCCGCCGAGCAGGTTGATCCCCTTCGCCCGCAGCGACCGTGCGCTTGACCCCGTCATGACAAACCGTAGCGCCCGATTTCGATCGATCATCGCCTGGACTTCATAAAGCAGCTCGGGCAGCCGTTGGATCTCGTCGATGACGATTACCTCTTCCCGCCCTGTCAACCGTTGCCGAATCAGTTCCGGCCTGTTCGACAGTTCGCGAAAGACGTTCGTTTCCGACAGGTTATAGAAAATCGCGTGCGGCAGTTCCTGGCGCAGATACGTCGTCTTCCCCGTCTGGCGAGGGCCGAACAGGAAGAGCGAATAGTGAGATAGAGGCCCGGACAGACGTAGAGCGCGCTCCAGCATGGTGCTTCTTATGATGCCAGATTTTGCCAAAATCCGCAAGAGTGTTGCGGATTTTCATACAGACGTCTTACGTTACAGAATCCGTATGACGGTTGCCGAATTTGGCTAAAATCGGCATGTGAATTGCGGATTTTGTCTAAAACCAGCCGTCGATGTACATCGGTTTCTCTGGCGGCTTTCCCAGGCACCAATAGCGATCAAAGTCATTTATGTCAGCAACTTGCGATAGAACTTCCTCGTCGATGAGCTGCTTTCCGGAGTACGTCCCAGGCTCCTGCGCAAAGATCGCCATCGCCGCGTCGCAAACGATCTCCGGGGTCCGCCACTGTGACCGGTCCAGCATCCCCCAGTTGATCGACGCCTGGCTTTCGATGATCGTTCGCGGCCACAGTACATTGGCCGCAATATTGTCGGCTCGCACTTCCTCGGCCAAGCCCATGTACACATGGGCGATCCCTAACTTCGACGCCATGTAGGCCGCCTTATCAGGCATCCCTTTCGCGACTATCGGCGGCGTGAAGCCGAGTAGATGCCCCCATTTCTGCCGCTTCATAATCGGCAGCGCAAAGTAGGCGGTAAGGTACGCCGCGCGCACGTTCACCGACATCATTAGATCGAACCGCTTGACCGGCGTGTCGGCGACGGGCTGCCACCACAGCGCCCCGGCATTGTGAATCGCGATGTCGATCCGCCCAAACGTATCCGCCGTCCGTGCCACCGCTGCTTCGACGCTCTTCTCATCGCGCACATCGCAAACGATCGGCAGCGCGCGCCGCCCTTCGGTGCGCACCAGTTCCGCTGTCTCATGAATCGATCCGGGCAGCTTCTCGGTGGATTGCTCCGACTTCGCCGCAATCGCCACATCGGCGCCTTCGCGCGCCAACCGCAGCGCCAGAGCTTTGCCAATCCCCCGGCTGCCGCCGGTAATAAACGCCACGCGTCCGGAAAGATTGGGATGAAGAGGGTTCATAACCCTCCCAGTTTACGGCGTCTCCTTCACGACCGTGAACGGCGCCTGTGCCCGGAACGCCTGCGTGCGATCGGTCAACCGCGCTTCGATCACATAGTTCCCCGGCCGCAGATCCAACTCGTCGGTCACCACCCAGTTCCTTTCGCCCGACACCGTCTCATCGCGAATCACCGCCGGAAACAGCCGTGTCGCCGACCACGTGTACACCGTCTCCCCCGTCTCGGTCCGCACCGAAAAATCGTACGACTGCCCGCTCGTAAAATTCAACACCAGCGGCGTCTTCGTCCAATTCTCTAGCGTCAACCGCAACATGATCCGCGCCTTAGACGGATACTCTCGTTGATCGAGCGACAACCGGAACCCATACTCGCCCGACGCAATCACCGATGCGTTCCCGATCCGCGCATAGGTCAGTTGATACCGGCGCGGGCCGGTAAACGTATTAAACGTCCGCTCTGTCAACCCAAGCCCTGGCACAAACACATCGCCAGTCACGCCCGCATCCGCGCAGTTGGTCGCCGAGTAGGACACCCGCACGCCGCCGCCCCACTGCCGGTCCAGCGCATCGACTAAAACATCTTTCGCCTCCACGCGCGCACGCCCCGTACACCGGTCAAACCCAGTCGCGTAACTCGTGCCTTCCGCGGCGTTGAAATCCGCCCACACAGACTCGCTCCCATCGGCGTTGCGCTGCACAAGGCGATTGGTCTTGTCGACCCGCAGCCGCGCCATCTCGCCAAACAATCCTCGATAGCCAAAGTACTCAACGCCGTCGATCTGTTCCGCCGAAACGACTTCCGCAACTCGCACATCGCGCACCGGACCCTCGCCGACGCGATAGATCCACTGATTGCCCACTTGCAAAGGAAAGAACTGCGCCGGCGCGATCGCGGCGGCGCAGAGAAAAACGGTACTACGCAACATGTTCACAATATCCAGACGCGAGGGAGAGGCTTCAGGTTGGCCATTCAAGCGGAAAGTTTACGCAATTCACGCGAAGGTGTAGACGCCGGGTTGCGGCAGCGGCGGCACTTCCATCTTCTCTTCGTAGCCAAACTTCTTCGGCTGCAAATCAAGCTTCGAGTTCATGGCCTGCTCCCACGTTATCTCTTGGCCCGAGTACGCCGACTCCCGCGCCATGATGCAAGTCAGCGTCGACTCTGCCACCGCCATCGCGTGATTGATATACGGCCCGTCGCCGCGAATCGACTTCGCCAGCGCGGTGTGCTCGGCCACATACGGCTTCGGTTCCGGTCCCGGTCCGGCCAAATCGAAACAGTTCGACCGCCCCTTCGTTCCAGCCAGTAGCTCCCCGACTTTCCGGTAGATGTGATTCCCCGCCGGGAACTGACGGCAGTACGACGACACGCGAATGCCGCCGGGATATTCGAGATCGGCCGATACATGATCATAGATGTTGCCGTAGATCTCGTCGGACGGCCGCCAGCAACGCCCGCCCGTCGCCACGACCTTCGTCGGATGCGCGCCGATAAACCAGTTCATCACGTCGATGTTGTGCAGATGCTGCTCGACAACTTGATCGCCGCAGATCCACACGAAGCTGTACCACGCACGGTGTTGCCACGTCATGTCGGCCCACTTCGCATCGCGCGCTTTTTGCTGAATCACCGGATTGCCGACCCAATACGCGTACCCCGCGGTAATGTCGCCGATCTGCGCCGACTTGATGCGGTCGTAGGTTTCCATATAGCGCCGGTCGAAACGCCGTTGCGCGCCGGACACGACGGTTAGCTTCAACTCCTCCGATTTCTTCGCCGCCGCCATGAATCGCCGCACGCCCGCCGGATCGGTGCCGAACGGCTTCTCGCAAAACACGTGCTTCTTCGCATTCACTGCCGCTTCGAAGTGCTCGGGACGATAGCCCGGCGGCGTCGCCAGAAACACAACGTCGATATCGGTCTTCAGCAATTTCTGGAAGGCGTCGAAGCCAACGAAGCGCTTGTCCGGATCGATCTTCACGCGATCGCGAATATCCTTGTTCCGGTCCTCTTCGCGCAGCCAGCGTAAATTGCCCTCAAGCTTGTCCTCGAAAATATCTGCCGCCGCGACGACTTCGGTATTCTCGGTCCCCCTCAAATGGTCGACAATCGCCTGCCGACCGCGGCCGCCAAATCCGACGAGCCCCGCGCGCAATTTTTCTTTGCCTTGCCCTCGCACGAGCTCGGGTTTGATGATCTGAAACGCCGTTGCCGCCGCCGCGCCGCGGCCAAAGATCGATCTGCGCGATATGCTATTCGAAGCCGATTGATTTTCCATGATCGATGACATTGTATCTCTGCGAGAGGAATCAAAAACAAAGATGAACGAGTTGGCGGGGGCGATGGCCGCGGTGGTGGCACCGCGAAGAGAGACTGGCCACACAATCGATATCGGGCTGGCCCTCGATATTCTCGACTTCGTAAACGAGCGAGGCGTGAAGGGGGTCGCGGCTTTGGGCGCGACCGGCGAGTTCGTTCATTACGATGTCGAGGAACGCATGCGCCTCGTGCAGATGGCCGTGCGCCGCAGCCGAACGCCCGTCATCGTCAACGTCTCGCACTCGACGCTGGAAGCCGCGGTCGTTCTCGCCCGCGCAGCCACCGAGTCCGGCGCGCGAGCGCTCCTGCTGATGCCGCCGCACTTCTTCCGCCACAGCCAGGAAGCCATCGCCGCCTATTACAACGAGTTCGCCAAGCAGACGGCCGGCATGGCCCCAACGCTGCTATACAACTTGCCGTTTTTTACCAACCCCTTCGACCCCGCCACCGCTTGCGCGATTCTCGAAACTGGAAAGTTCCTGGGTATCAAAGACTCCAGTGGCAATACCACCATGTTCTCCGCGCTACGCGAACTGCGCGATCGCCAGGACTTCCGTCTCCTCATCGGCAACGACAATCTCCTCCAGTCGCACCTCGCGAAAGCCGACGGTGTCATCAGCGGTTGCGCCTGCGCGGTGCCGGAGCTTATCACCGCCATCGACCGCGCCGTCGCCTCGAACGACGCCGCGGCGCTCGGCCGGCGTGGCGCCATGCTCCGCTCCTATATCGATCACATCGACTGCTTCCCGACGCCCTTCGGCATCCAGCTGACTCTCCTCTGCCGCGGCTTCAAGAAGGCCGCCCCCGCGCTTCCGCTCGGAGACACCCTCCTTGCCAAAGCCAAGGAGTTCGAAGAGTGGTTTCCTGCCTTTCTCACCAGCATGCTCGACGAATGCCGGAGCGACAATTGAAGCATGCCCCACGACTCCGATGGCTTCCGCCGCGCCGCTGACGAAGCCGCCGATTGGATCGCGCGCTACCTCGCTGACCCCCGCCGGCATCGCGTCAATCCGTCGATCAAACCCGGTGAACTGATCGACGCGCTTCCGAAAGCGGGCCCCGTCGAAGGCCACCCCCTCGACGCCATCTTCGCCGACTTTGAACGGACAATCCTCCCCGCCGTCGGCCACTGGAATCATCCTCGCTTCTTCAACTACTTCGCCTGTACCGGTTCGACGCCCGGCGTCATTTCGGAGATGCTCTCCGCCGCGCTCAACACCAACGGCCTGAACTGGGTCGCCTCTCCGGCGGTCTCGGAGCTGGAGCAGGTAGCGCTGTCCTGGCTGCGCCAATGGATGGGCCTCTCCGACGACTACTTCGGCCAGATCTTCGACACCGCGTCGACTTCGACAATGCACGCGATCATGGCCGCGCGCGAATTGGCCGATCCCGCCTCGCGCCTCGAAGGCCAGACGACGAGACTAACCGTATATTGTTCCGATCAAGCACACTCCTCGGTCGACAAAGCGGTCGTCGCCGCCGGCCTCGGTCTCAACAATTTGCGCAAAATCGAGAGCGACGAATCGTTCCGCATGATTCCCGCCAAGCTCACTGACGCCCTCGCCAATGACAAGGCCAACGGCTTCACGCCCTGTTGCGTTGTCGCGACGGTAGGAACTACTTCGACTACCGCTGTCGACCCGCTCGAACCAATCCTCGATGTTGCCGCGCCCTACAACGCCTGGGTGCATATCGATGCCGCCTACGCCGGCGCCGCCGCACTACTGCCCGAGTATGAATGGATGCTCCGGGGAAACGCCCGCGCGCACTCGCTCGTTGTGAATCCTCACAAGTGGCTCTTCACCCCCGTCGATTGCAGCGCGTTCTACACGCGCCACCCCGATGTTCTGCGCCGCACGTTCACCATCACACCCGAGTATCTCCGCACCACCGGCGACCCTCGCGAAGTCAACCTGATGGACTACGGCGTCTCGCTCGGGCGCCGATTTCGCGGGCTTAAGCTATGGTACGTGCTCCGCTACTTCGGACTGCAGAAATTGCAGGAACTGCTGCGCGGCCACATCGCGATGGCTCGCCAGTTCGAAGCGTGGGTCGCAGCGGACGATCGCTTCGAACTCGCTGCCCCCGTTCCGTTATCGACGGTCTGCTTCCGCCTGCGCGGAGAGGACTCGGAATCGCGCACGCGCGCGATGGTCGCGGCTGTCAACGCCGGTGGCGAGGCCTTTATCTCACAGACGAACCTAAAAGGCCGCTACGCCGCACGCGTAGCCATCGGCAATCTCGCCACCGAACCGCAAGACATCGCCGCCCTTTGGCGCTGCCTGCAAAGATAGCCGCGCCGCGGCAGAAGTTTACGCTTCTTCCCTTGCCAAAACACAGGCTTCCTTGGAGTACGCGCCGTAACTACGTCGGGACGCCTCCGCCCCCGCATGAACTTCATCGAGAAGATCCAGACACCGGCACACAAAGCCCCCGAATCCGAACCCCCCGGCGCGTAGCACAGCACCGTGTTCCCGCCACACGACTACGCATGTGGCCAGTAACAGCGCCCGATGCCCGAATCGAAACAAAGGAACAAACCGTCGCCAGGCCGTGCCAAGATTTGCCGCCTGAAACCGCAGGTGATGCGCCTCGTCCCGCAACAGCCGCCAACAAATCGCCCGAAGCCACTCGGATCTCGACGCCCTCCGCACCGCCGTGTAATACGGCACTGCAATAATCTCCGCACAGACCAACACCGCAACCATCGGACCAAATCCGAGCGGCTTGCGAATGAACCTGAACACCGAATCCACCCAATGCCGCTTCAACAACGGTTCGCCCTGCGCGCGCAGGAACTCCCCCAGCCAATGCGCATGCCGGTTCTCTTCCTGTATGAACAGCGCCATCGCCTCGCCTAGCCAAGGGTCGCCCGTCCGGGCGCCGAACGTCCGGGCGTACTGCAACAAATGCACGCCGTCGGACGACTCGCCGAGCTGAAACTGCCGCAGCGAATCGGCAAGCGCGCTGTCGACCCAACGATCTCGAATCGGCGCTTCCAGTCCCTCCTGCAAACTAGCCCGGAAGTGATTGCGCCAGATGAGGCCCGTGGTGAGAGGTTCGAAATTGTCCATGCTTTGTACTTTACATAACAAAGTACTTGTTGGCAAGAGAAATGTTCGGGCGGCCCGAAACTGATCTAAACAAATATAGG
>Ga0194132_10012714_pt1 | contig 10404 bp, 10 predicted proteins | sample TA2KigOf80mmetaG_FD_148612 | JGI IMG/M metagenome (GOLD analysis project Ga0194132, IMG submission 148612) | Freshwater microbial communities from Lake Tanganyika, Tanzania - TA2015054 Kigoma Offshore 80m | ecosystem: Environmental > Aquatic > Freshwater > Lake | place: Tanzania: Lake... | reverse complement strand
TGCCGATGCAGGGTTCCGCGATGACGTACGTCATTCCGTGGTGCCTCCTTTTGGTTGAGCGCGTCGGATTGGAGCACTCGTTTCCGGCCGAACAGGTTCAAGAACCGTGCAAGTTCCTTACCTACGCTTCATCCCGTCCGGCGCGCCGGATCGCGCCGCCGAACGCCGAGGAACTCGATGAACGCGGCGAGCGCCTCGACCGTCTCCGGCGGAGCGTCAGCCAACTTCGCCAGCGCCGCGTCGACGCGCGCCCACTGCCCTGTCGGATCGACGCGTACCGGACGCAGGCGGCCTGCTTCGGTCGCTCGCGAGCTTCGCAGGTAGGCGACATCCTCTTGCGTCACCAGCGCGGCGACACGCTTCATGATCGAAGCGTGGACGCCCAGGCACGGCGCCAGCCTTTCGATGTACGCGGATCGCCGCAGATCCTGAAGTCCACGCTCGCCGCGGGACAGAACGCTCAGCGGAATCCCGGTCTCTTCGCTGATCTGCCGCAGGCTCTTCCCTTTGCCTCGGCCATGAACGTTCCTTCGCAGCGCGCGGACGTAGTTCCCGAACGCTTTGATGTCGTTGCGTCGCTCGTCGTCCGCCCGCTCAAATGTTGCCAATTTGGAACACCAGCGGTATCGTACGACGCCATACTGTACGGAACAAGCCTGCAATCTCCGCCCCCCCCCAAAGCGCTCACCCGGGTGGTCAAGAGAGGGCGCCCGAGTGGCCAGGGTGTGGGATTCGTTCCACCTTTGGAACATCTCCCGTACAGCTACAATGAGCCCATGCCCGGCGAATCTCTCCGCCCCGAAGTCGCCGAAGCCGTGCTGCATTGGTACGCCGCGGCGGGGCGGCCGCTTCCCTGGCGGACCAGTCTCGATCCCTACTCCGTATGGCTGTCCGAGATCATGCTGCAGCAAACAAGCGTCAAGGCCGTTCTGCCCTACTATCGGCGGTTCCGTGCCGCGTTTCCCGACGTCTCGGCGCTGGCGGCGGCGCCGCTCGACGACGTCCTGCGGGAGTGGGCGGGGTTGGGCTACTACGCGCGCGCGCGTAATCTGCAAGCCGCCGCGCAACGGATCGCGGCGAACGGCGGACGATTCCCGGCCGATCGCGCCGCGTGGCGCGCCCTGCCCGGGATCGGCGAGTACACCGCGGCCGCGCTCGCCAGCATCGTGAACGGAGAGGACGTCATCGCCCTGGACGGCAACCTGATGCGCGTCGGCGCGCGCATCACCGCCGATGACGGGGACATCGAGGCGCCGTCCACGCGGAATCGGATCGCCGGTGCCTTGCGGGCGATCCTGCCACACGGGCATGCCGGCGACTTCAACCAAGCGATGATGGATCTCGGCGCGACCGTTTGCCTGCCCCGGGCACCGCGATGCGACGTCTGCCCGATTCGCGACTTCTGCCGCGCTCTGGCAACCGGCGCGCCAGTCGCGTTTCCGGTGCGCTCCGCGAAACCAGCGCGTGCGCGGCGGGACTTCGTCGTCGCAGTCGTGCGCAACGATGCCGGTCGCGTGCTCGTCGCCCGCCAACCCGATCGCGGAATATGGGGAGGCCTTTGGGTGCTGCCGTTCGCCGAGGGACGCCGGTGGGCCGCCGCGCTGCCTGCCCTCGAGGAGATGGCGGCGACGCCGCTGGACCGCGGAAGCGCGAGAAGCCTCGCGCGCGTGGAGCATGGCTTCACGCACTTCATCGGTCGCTATACCGCTTATGCGGCGATGTCCGCGCGGGCGCCGCGGGGGCATCGCGTGCGCTGGGTGGATCCACGCGTGCCGGGCGTCGGCGTGCCAGTTCCGCACGCCAGGATCATGCGCGCCTTGCCGCGCTAGCGCCCGGCGTCCGCGGACGGCCGCTCAGGCCGCGTCGAGGACGGCGAAGAACCGCCGCATATCTTCTTCCGTGTTGCATCCGTGCGGCGACAGCCGCACGTGCTTCGTTCCCGCGCGGTCCCGACGGATGGACGTGACGACCTTCGCCTCCTGCAGCTTCGCCTGCAAAGCGTCGGCATCGCGCGGGACGAACGTGACGATACCCGCCAGCCGCTCGGGGTCCGGATGATTGAGCGTCGCATACCCGCGCGCGTTCAGCTCTCGGATCGCGAACGCCGTCAATGACAGAACGCGGCGTTCGATGGCCTCGACGCCGACGGCCCGCAGCATGTGCGCGGCCGCGCCGAGCGCGGCGATGCCGGTCGCGTTGATCGTTCCGTGCTGGAACCGTCGCGCCCCGGGCACGAAATCCATCGCGTAGTGAAGGTAGTGATCGCCGTGAACGAGCCCGCCGGCACCGGTCAGGATCGGCGTCATGGCATCCGCGACCTCGCGGCGCACATACAGGAATCCGGCGCCTCGCGCTGCCATCATCCACTTCTGACCGCCGACCACGAGCGCGTCGACACCGAGCGGCCGCACGTCGATCGGCAGCACGCCGACGGATTGAATGCCGTCAAGGACGAACCGTAAACCGTGCTCGCGGCAGAATGCGCCAATGGCCGCGAGGTCCGTGCGGTATCCGGTGAAGAACTGCACCGTGCTCGCCGTCACGACGCGTGTTCTCCGCGTCAGCACGGAGCGGAGCGTATCGACGTCGATGCCACCGCCGCAGTGGGGCACCACGCGCGGCACGATCCCCTTGCTCGCCAGGCTCATCCACGGATAGACGTTGGCGGGGTATTCCATATCGCAGAGGATGACCTCGTCGCCGCGCTCCAGAGGAAGCCCATGCGCGACGAGGCTGATGCCCGTGGCCGTGTTGTCGACGAAAGCGACATCCTCCGGCGCGGCGCCGATCAGCGCCGCCACCGAGGCGCGCGCCTGCTCGGTCGACTCCTGCAGCGCCTTCTGGTAGCGCGGGGACTCGACCATCATTTCGATGTAGTCCTTCATGGCGCGGCCGACGCGCGCGGGAACCGGGGAGGCAGCCGCATGATTCAAATACGAATAATCTCGAACGGCATCGAACTCCGCGCGCAGATCGTCCAAGGACATCGCTAGCGTGCTCTGGACTGTTTGCACCGACTCCCTCTGCCCGCTCCCGGGGCCGACTCCGGCCCGAAGCTGTGATGGGTTGAGTATTCCGTCGCACGCGCACGAAATCCTCCGGAGAGTTCGCGTGTGGCCTCACCCGGGCGGGATGACGAGATGTCGCCGACGACGATATCCACTGAGACGCTGACGTTCCTGTTCAAGAACATCTAGGGCAGCACGCGCCTTTGGGAGCGCGATCCCGAGGGGATGAAGGCCGCCCTGGGGCGCCACGACCGCGTCGTGCGTCAGGCGATCGAGTCCCACGGCGGAGGCGTCTTCAAGACGAGCGGCGACGCATTCGCCGCCGTCTTCCGGGTCCCCGTCGACGCCGCTCGCGCCGCGATCGACGCGCAGGATGCGCTCGCGCGCCCGACGTAGCCGGTCGGCGACGCGTTGCGCGTGCGCATGGCGCTGCACTGCGGCGGCGCCGAGTCGCGCGACGGTGACTACTTCGGACCGACGCTCAATCGCATCGCGCGTTTGCTGATGACCGTGCACGGCGGTCAGATCGTCCTCTCCCAGCGGTACCGAGAGTCGCTCGGCGACGCGCACGCCGATCAGATCGACGTCCGTGACCTCGGGTCCCATCGCCTGCGCGACTTGCCGAAACCGGAGAAGATCTGCCAGCTCCTACATCCCTCGCTGGCGGCCAGCTTCCCGCCGCTGCGCTCGCTCGACGCGTTGCCGAATAACTTGCCGCGGCAACTCACCTCCTTCATCGGCCGCGCGAAGGAGATGGGAAACGGAGAGTGGCTGCTCGCGTGCGCGCGCCTCGTGACGCTGACCGGCACGGCGGGAACCGGGAAATCCCGGCTCGCGATGGAGCTCGCCGCACACAATTTGCACGGTTTTCCCGACGGCGTGTGGGTGATCGACCTCGGCACGACCACACGCGCCGACGCGGTGCCGCAGGTCATCGCCGCGACCATCGGTGTGCGCGACGAAGCAGGTCGGGCGCTGCGCCAGACCCTCCTCGACTACCTCGCGACGCGGCGTGTGTTGCTCGTCTTCGAAAACTGCGACAGGATCGCGACAGACTACGTCGATCTTGCGCTCGCCATCCTGCAGCAGTGCCGCGAGGTCCAGCTGATCGCAACGAGTCGGGAGCCGCTGGCCGTACCCGGGGAGGCGATCCTTCGCGTGGAGCCGCTCCCGCTCGCCGACCCATTCGCGCCGCCGGCGAAGATCGCCGCCCGCGACGCGGTCCGATTGTTCGCCGACCGCGACGCCGCGGCCCAACCCGCCTTCTCGCTCACAGACCACAACGCGCGCGCGCTCGCGGCGGACCTCGCGCGCACCCGCCACGGCATCGTCTAACGGATGCACGCGATCCGCCGGCGCGGAGACACGAGCGGTGGCGCGCACGGGCGGCGGCGCTTTCCGCGGCGTCGTGGCAGGATTGCGAGACGACGAAGGGAACCGCCCGAAAGATGACGGAAGCGCAACCGCACGACCGCACGCTCGTCGATATGGCGGCGCCGCAACGCACGGCGCTCATCGTGATCGACTTCCAGAACGACTACTGTTCGCCGGACGGGGCGTACGGGCAGGTCGGCACCGACTTATCGATGATGCCGCCGGTGATCGACCGCGCCGCGACCGTGATCGACGCCGCGCGCGGCGCCGGAGCGCTCGTGATCTGGCTGCAGCAGACGACGCTGCGCGCCGGTCGCAGCGCCGCGCCGTCGTCGCTGCGATCGCGCAATCGCTACCTGGCGCGCGAGCGAACCTTAGACGGAACGTTCGGTCACGCGATCGTCTCCCAACTGCAGCCGCGCCCCGACGAACCGCTGATCCGCAAACTGCGGTCCAGCGGGTTCGTCGGCACGATGCTCGACCAAGTCCTCACCGCCAACGGGATCGAGGCTTGCGTGATGATCGGGGTCGCGACGGAGGGGTGCGTCGAAGCGACGGCGCGATCGGCGCGCGACCACGCCTACGACGTGGTCGTCCTGCGGGACTGCGTCGCGTCGACGCGCATGGACCTCCACGATTGCTCCCTGACGACGATGGCGTCGGAGGCCCGCTACGTGGACGCGAGCGACGCGCTGGCGGCGTGGCGGGCCCACGCCGCGGCGGCCGCGCCGGCGCGGGATCGGACGCTCAACGGTATCCTCGACCCGCCGAGGACCGCGGTCCTACTCGTCGAATCCGACGACGGGAGACCGGACCCGCCGGCGGCAACGGCCGTGGCGCGCGCCGCGATTCAGGCCGGCGTTCCGGTGCTGCGCGTGCGCGCGGCGGCTTCCCCGCGGCACGACGCGCCGGGCGACGGCGAGACTCTGTTGACGACGATCCGTCAAGACGCGTTCGAGGGCGCGCCGCTGCACGCGCGGCTGCGCGACCTCGGCGCGCGTACGGTGGTCATCGTCGGCGCCGACGCGCACCGCGGCGTCGAATCGACGGCGCGCGGCGCCACACACCGCAACTATCACGTCGTCTGTGTCGAGGACGCGATCCAGGCGCCGCGGCGCGATGTGCTGGGCGCGGCGTTGGCGATCATGCGCCAGCGATACGAGGTAACAACGTCGGCGGCGCTGGCGGCGCGATGGATGGGCGAGTAGGCCCAAAGGGGGATGGCATGCGGAAGTTCAGCCTGGTGATCGTGGCGCTACTCGTCGCGGCGCTGGCGTTTGCGCCTGCGCCGGCGCCGGCGCAGGCCGGCAAGACGCTGCGCATGGGATACACGGCCGACTTCGTGACGCTTGATCCGCCGCGCATCACGACGATGCCCGACTATCCGATCGCGATGAACATATTCAGCGGCCTCGTGCGCTACAAGCAGGATGGCCTGGGCGTCGAACCCGACCTGGCGCAGCGCTACGATGTGTCCAAGGACGGCCTCGTCTACACGTTCTGGCTGCGCCGCGGCGTCAAGTTCCACAAGGGGTTCGGCGACTTCACGGCCCGCGACGTCAAGTACTCGTTCGAGCGCGTATTGGATCCCGCGCTGCGCTCGCCGTACGCGCCGCAAATGAAGCTGATCAAGTCCATCGACATCATCAACGACTACCAGGTGCGCCTCGTCCTCTCCGAGCCGTACGCCGACTTCCTGCCGGCCGTGCTCGCGTTCCGTCCCGGCTACATCGTCAGCCAGAAAGCCGTCGAGCAATTTGGCAATCAGTTCGGCTCGAACCCGATCGGCACCGGCCCCTACATGGTGGAGCGCTACGTGCCTCGGCAGGAGATCGTCTTCGCCCAGTTCGGCGAGTACTTCGGGCGCTTCCGCGCCGGCGCGCGCCGCATGGGCGGCAAGGCACAGATCGACCGCGTCTTGCTGCGGATCATCCCGCAAGAGACGGTCGTCGCGCTGGCGCTCGCGCGCGGCGAGCTGGACTACGCGCCGATCCGCACGGCGGCAGCGTTCAAGCTCATCCGGAACGAGGCGAGCATCGGCCACACCGCGACGCCGGTGCTCGGGCGTCGCAGCCTGTGGGGGATGAACGGCCGCGCCCCGCTGACCGACGTGCGCCTGCGCCGCGCGTTGTCGCACGCGATCAACCACAAGGAGTTCGTCGACGCGGTCGAGGAAGGCATGGGCACGACCGAGGGCATGTGGAGCGAGATCCCGCCCGGCGTCTTCGGCCACGCGCCGGACACTCCTCAGTTCACGTTCGATCTGGCGAAGGCGCGCGCGTTGCTGCGGGAAGCCGGGGTCGGACCGCAGACGCGGCCGCTGCAGATCGTCTTCCGCGACACGGACCGCGCGTTCGCGCAAGCGATCCGCGGCTATTGGACGCGCGCCGGCGCGAACTTGCAGCTCGTCGAGGTTGGGTCGGCGCCGTACGAAGCGCGCCGCGTCGCCGGCGACTTCGACTACTTGATCACCGGGCCGACGCGCGTCGCGCCCGATCAATTCCTGCTGCCGCTGCAGTCGGATTCGGTGCCGAACTTCTACGGGCAGATCGACAACTTGATCGCGGCCCAGCGCCGCGAGGTCGACCCCGAGAAGCGCAGGGCGATCCTGCGCCAGATCCAGACGCGGATCTCCTCGGACCTGCCGATGATTCCGGTCTTTCGTCCCTACTACGTCACCGCATTCCGCAAGGGCGTGACCGGCGACGTCGCCAACACGTTCTACTGGTTGTGGTATTGGGAACTGATGGACGTCACGCAGTGACGGGACGGACCCAGCCGCGGCGCCGGCGCTGACGTGACGAACGATCGCGGCAGGGCCGCGCGATGAACGCGGCCTATCTCGTACGACGCTTCCTCGTCTTCGTGCCGACGATCACCGGCGCCGTGACCCTCGTGTTCATCGTCATCCGCTTGGCGCCCGGCTCGCCGATCGACATCATCCTCGGCGACTTCAAGGACGTCACGCCGCGCGAGACCGTCGCCCGCATCGTCGCCTCATACGGCCTCGATCAACCCCTGCACGTGCAATACGCGCGCTACGTCGAGCGCGCGCTGCGCGGCGACCTCGGGTTCTCGCTGATGAACGACCGGCCGGTGCTGCAGGTGCTAGCGCCGCACCTGCGACCGACGCTAATGCTCGCGTTCGCCGGCTTGCTCGTCGCGGTCGCGATCGGCGTGCCGGCCGGGGTGGCCGCGGCGCTACGCCGCAACACCGGCACCGACTACGGCGTGATGACGTTCGCGGTCTTGTGGTTATCGGCGCCGTCGTTCTGGTTGAGCATCCTGCTCGTCTACGTCTTCGGGTATCTAGTGCCGGTGCTGCCGATGTTCGGCGGCGGCACGACGGGAGATCTGCCGTCGGAGCTGCGCTACCTCGTCTTGCCGGCGATCGCGATCGGGTCCCGGTCGGCGGCGCTGCTGGCTCGGATGAGCCGCTCGTCGACGCTGGAGATCATGGCCCAGGATTTCGTCCGCACGGCGCGCGCCAAGGGGTTGGCCGGCCGGGTGGTCGTCTACAAGCACGCGCTGCGCAACGCGGCGATGCCGATCGTCACGGTGATCGGCCTCGACCTCGCATACCTCGTCGGCGGCACCGTCGTCATCGAGACCGTGTTCGCGCGTCCGGGGCTTGGGAAGACGCTCATCGACGCGATCAACAATCGCGACTATCCCGTCGTGCAAGGATGCATCCTCGTGTTCGCGCTCGGCATCATCGTCGTGAACTTCCTGACCGACGTCGCGTACGCGTTGCTGGACCCGCGCGTGCGGTTCGACTGACGCCATGGCCACGACGACCCACCGCGTTCGCCTGTTGCGCAAGTTCCTCCGCCGGCGCAGCGCCGTCATCGGCGCCGCGATCGTCGGGCTCGTCCTCGTCACCGCGGCGTTCGCGCCGCTGTTGTCGCGGCGCGATCCCATCGAACAAGACTTGGCGCTTCGCATGCGCGGCCCCGGCGGCGGATTCGTGCTCGGCACCGACGATCTCGGCCGCGATCAGCTGAGCCGGATCATCTGGGGCAGCCGGATCACGCTGCTGGTGGCGGCGGCGTCGATCGCTTTCGGCGCCGTCGGCGGCTCGATCGTCGGAGTCGCGGCCGGCTACGCCGGCGGTCGCCTCGACAATACGTTGATGCGGGCGATGGACATCATGATGGCGTTCCCGACCTTGCTGTTGGCGGTGACGCTCGTGGCCGTCCTCGGGCCGGGCGTGGCGAACCTCGTGCTCGCGATCGGCGTCGCGAACGTGCCGCAGTTCGGCCGGATCGTCCGCGGCGAGGTGCTGCGCATCAAGCCCATGGAGTTCGTCGACGGCGCGCGCGCGCTGGGCGCCTCGCCGATCCGGATCGTCTTGCGCCACCTGCTGCCGAATTTGTGCGCGGCGCTGATCGTGATGATCTCGCTGCGCGTCTCGGTCGCGATCCTGTCCGAGGCGAGCCTGAGCTTCCTCGGTCTCGGCGTGCCGCCGCCGGCCCCTTCCTGGGGGTCGATGGTCGCGGAAGGGCAGAAGCACCTCTTCTTGGCGCCGTGGCTGTCGATCCTGCCCGGGCTGGCCATCATGTTGATCGTCCTCGCGCTCAACCTTTTGGGTGATGGAGTCCGAGACGCGCTCGACCCAAGTTTGAGAGGTGACCGATAAGTCCGACGATTTCTGAAATCCCCCGGGGGGTCTTCTCATGGTGCGCGCTAGCTTGATGATCGCGCTGCTCATCGCCGCAGTGCTCACCGCGCCGCCCGCCGATCAACGACGTGCGCGTGCACCGCGCGGTGTCCCACGAGATCAATCACAAGGAGTTCCTCGAGACGGTCGAAGAGGGAATGGGCATGACCGAGGGCATGTGGAGCGAGATCCCGCCCGGCGTCTTCGGCCACGCGGCGGACGTGCCGCAGTTCCCCTACGACCAGGCCAAGGCGCGCGCGTTGCTACGGGAGGCCGGCGTCGGCCCGCAGACGCGGCCGATCCGCCCGTCTGGCGAGCATTTCGCGGTTGGATCCTCTCCGGGCACACGCACGGCGGACAAGTCCGACGACCGTTCCTGCCGCCGTCGATTCTGCCGGTGCGCAACCGGCGCGACACAGCCGGTGCGTTTGCGCTCGACGGCGGGCGGACGCTGTACGTCAACGGCGGCGTCGGGCACCTGTGGCGCGTGCGCTTCAATGTCCGGCCGGAGATCACGCTATTCACGTTGCGGGACGCCTGAGGTCGCGGCCGGGGAGCGACCGCATCCGCGGGCGCGGAAGATCCGCAGCCGGATCGCCCGCGCGCCGGAACGTTCGGGCGCTAGTGGTGGATCGAGGGCTCGGCCGCGCGTAACCGCCTCGCCAACTGCTGCAACAGCGCCAGCGCGACCTTGGGATGGTCTTCCAGGAGCTTCATCAAATCCCAGAACGCGATGCCGAGGACGGTCGATGGCTCGAGCGCGCGCACGTGCGCTACGCGCGGCCCGTGGTCGACCAGCGACATCTCGCCGAAGGTTTGTCCGCGACCGAGCGTCGCCAGGCTCCGCCCACAGTGCTCGACCGCCACCTTACCGCTGTCGATCACGTAGAAACCCGTGCCGACCTGGCCTTCTCGGACGATGTAGGCGCCGGCGGGAAACTCGGCATCCTGCGCCAGGTCGGCGATCGCCGACACCCCACGGGCGGACACGCCCGAGAACAACGTCACTGAGCGGAGGCATTCGAGCTTCTGTTTCTTCGTGAGCGGCATGGGCGGGAGTTTCGAAGGGACGGCGCGTCGTCCTTTGTAACCGCGGATGCAACGATTTGAAAACGTTCGAGGGGCGGGAAACCGATGCCACCCCTCGACGTCACGATGCGCGGCGCCGTCTCAGCACTTCGAGTAGCCGCAGCTCCGGCACGTCGCGCAGCCGTTCTCGTAGGCGAGGCTATCGCCGCAATCCGGGCACAGCCCGACGAACGAAAGCGGCTCCCCCACGAACGACATGCCGCCATTGCCATTGCCGTTGCCGTGACCATGGCCGTTGCCGTGACCATGGCCGTTGCCGTGACCATGGCCGTT
>Ga0194132_10012713_pt1 | contig 10404 bp, 7 predicted proteins | sample TA2KigOf80mmetaG_FD_148612 | JGI IMG/M metagenome (GOLD analysis project Ga0194132, IMG submission 148612) | Freshwater microbial communities from Lake Tanganyika, Tanzania - TA2015054 Kigoma Offshore 80m | ecosystem: Environmental > Aquatic > Freshwater > Lake | place: Tanzania: Lake Tanganyika... | reverse complement strand
GGCTGAGTGTACGCGAGTCCATGTATCCTTTTCAAATTATCAATTTAATGTCCCTATTGTCCATAGGGATTGCGGTATTTGCACAGCCGGCCGATTCCGAGCGGGTCAACCAACATCGAGTTTCGAGCACACGGAGTCCCGCGCCGGAGCCGGGAGCGGAAAACGTCCCACTGCGGCGGCTCGCCATTTCGAAGGCGGACTGGGTTAAAACGCAGCGGCCCGCGGTGTTGAAGGCGTGGACCGGTATTCTCGGCAAGCTGGAGCCGAACGCGCAGGACATGCAGTGGTTCGACAAGGTGCCGCGTATGCGCGAGATCGAACGGACCGAGATGCCGCACTACACCCGTATCCACATCGAACTCGCGCTGGAAAAGGACTTCTGGCAACCGTCGTTATTGCTCTTGCCGAAAAACGCCAAGGGCAAGCGGCCGGCGGTGATCGCATGGACATCGACCTCGCCGGATTGGAAGAAGCCGGAAGAGTGGTGGGGCGCGTGGCTGGCCGAGCGCGGGTTTGTGGTGCTCACCGGTTGGGGCCACATCAAGAACTATCGGAGCGACACGTCGTTTCGAAATGCGGTGTCGGAGAAGGTGTACGAACGGTTTGGGCGTTGGGCGGGATTGAGCCGGATGGTGTGGGATGTACGGCAACAGGCGAAGTTCCTCTCATCGCGCGGCGACGTCGATGCCAAGCGCATCGGTTTCATCGGCATGTCGTTGAGCGCGAAGACGGCGATCTATGTGGCGGCGTTCGCGCCGGAGGTTTTCGCGACAGTAGCGGTCGATCCGCACATCGCGCTGAATGGCGCGACGAACTACTATGCGCCTTGGTACATGGATTGGACGCGGCCGTTCGACGACATTCGGACGCCCGAAAAGACGGTGCTGAGTTTGTTGAACACCGATAAACAGAAGCCCGGACTCGAGCACGATCATCATGAACTGCTGGCGCTGGCGGCGCCGAGGCCGTTTCTAATTATCGGCGGCGCGGGAGATCGCGAAGACAACGGCGGTGACAGCGACGACCGGCAAAGTTGGGGCTATGTGAATCGCGCGGCGGAGATTTACAAGTTTTTGGGCGTGCCGGAGCGATTGAAGTTTGAGTTGACTCGGGATGGGCATAAAGCCACTGGCCCAAATATCGATCCGGCTTGGCAGGGGTGGTTCTTAAGATGGTTGCGGCCGTGAGGAGCGCGGCGTATGATCCGAATATGAACCTGGTTGCGGAAGGCTATCGCTACATCGTTCGCTCGGCGGAAATTCGCGGTGGCAACGCGATTGTCGAGGGCACGCGAATTGGCGTGCACGATGTCATCGGCTTGCTGCAGAATGGCGAGACGATCGAAACGCTGCGCGAGAACTGCTTTCCGAATCTCACGAAGTCGCAGGTCTACGAGTGTTTGTCGTACTACGAAGATCATCGCGGCGAGATTGATTTGCTGATTGCCCGCCAAATGGAGAGCAATCCTGGCTGAAGTTCCTGCTCGATCACGATGTGCCTGACGCCCTGAGCTATTTGCTCGCGCAGTTGGGCCACGAGGTGATGTTGCTCCGGAAAGTCTTGCCGAATGATTCGCCTGACGCGGCCGTACTCGAGTTCGCGCATAATGGCGGGCATGTATTGCTGACTTGCAATCGGGACGATTTTCTTCGGCTCGCCGCAACGCGACCACACAATGGGATCGTGATCGTGATACGCCGCCGAACACGCGCTGCTGAACGGGCCGCGCTCTTTCAACTGTTGGAGCGGGCTGGCTCGACCGGGCTGCGGAATAACATCAACTTTGCGTGATTCGATAAACTAATTCAACACCGCATGCCAATATCAGCCGGAGAAAAACTCGGCCCCTACGAAATCCTCTCGCCGCTGGGCGCGGGCGGCATGGGCGAGGTGTACAAGGCCCGCGACACACGGCTCGACCGCACTGTCGCGGTGAAGATCCTTCCGTCCGGTGGCGACCGCGCCCGCTTCCTCACCGAGGCCCGCGCGCTGGCGGCGCTGAGCCATCCCAATGTTGTCGCGATTCACGATGTCGGCGACGGCTATCTGGTCACTGAGTTGATCGACGGCGCCCCGCTGAAAACAACCGGCCTGCGCCAGACCATCGACCTCATCGCGCAAACCGCCGACGGCCTTGCCGCGGCGCACGCCATCGGTATTGCGCACCGTGATCTGAAGCCAGCAAATATTCTGGTCACGCGCGACGGGCACGTCAAGATCATCGACTTCGGCCTTGCCAAGCTTCGAGCGCCCGGTTCCGAGGACGCGACGCTCACCGCCGCTGGCACCGTGATGGGAACGGCGACCTACATGTCGCCCGAGCAGGTGCGCGGGGATGAAGTCGGAACACCCTCGGACATCTTCACGCTTGGCGTGGTGCTCTACGAACAACTCACCGGGCGGCTGCCGTTTCGTGGCGAGACGGCGGCGCATGTGATGGCGGCGATCTGCGATTCGGAACCGGACGAGTTGCCCGAGTCCGTGCCCGCTCCGCTCAAGCAGATTGTCGGGCGTTGTTTGGCGAAGGCGCCGTCGAAGCGGTTTCAGTCGGCGGCGGATTTGGCGTTTGCACTGCGGGGGGCGACGGCAACGCAGAGCTACACCACGCAACCCGTGCGGCGAAACTGGCTGCCCTGGGCGGTGGCGGGCGTCGCAATCGCCGCGCTCATCGCGACGCTGCTGCTTCGCCCGAAACCGGCACCAGCGGAAGCGGTGACACTGGACGTGAACCTGCCGCCGGACACGCGCCTCTCTGGCCTTTTTAACTTTGCCGTCTCTCCCGACGGCCGCCATCTCGCCGTGTGTGCGATGGATGGCAAAGGCAAACGCCAGTTGTGGGTTCGAAACCTCGGTACCGGAGACGTCCGGGCGATTAGCGACACGGACGGCGCAGCCACTCCGTTCTGGTCTCCCGATAGCCGTTCCATCGGATATACCGCATCGGGAGCCCTCTATCGCGTCGATCTCAACGGCGGGAAACAGAGGATCGCGACGGGAGGCGATCTCACCCACGCGACCTGGAACGAAAACGGGGAGATCCTGGGCGGCAGGAATCAGCTTTATTCGATTCCGGCGACCGGTGGCGACGCAAAGGTACTCTACAAGGCGGATGAAAAGGCGAAGGAAACCTCCGTTGGCTACGCCAACTTCCTGCCTGGAGGCAAGACGTTTTTCTTTCAAGTTTTCGGGGAGCGAATGGGGACGATGATCGGTTCGCTCGATGGACGCGAGCGGCGGTTCCTGTTCGAGAACCGCGACTCGCCCGCAAGGTACGCGCCGGCGACTTTGAATGGCAAGGGCTACGTGCTCTTCATCAAACAAGGCCGGCTGCTCGCGCAGCCTTTCGATCCAAATGCCGGCGCCCTGCAAGGCGAGCCGTTCCAAGTCGCGACGGGGTTTGGCTCTGGGCCACTCTTTTCTACTTCGAACAACGGCGTGCTTGTCTTCCGCAAAACTGGTGAAGATGATCGCCAACTCATCTGGTACAACCGCGCCGGGAAGCCGGACGGAGAACTCAGACAGCCGGCCAGTTTCGGCGGCACGTTTCGCTTCTCGCCCGACGGAACGCGGCTCGCGATTTCCCGCCGCGACGATCCCACGTACTCTCGACTACACTTGGTCACGCCTGGCAGCGGCGTTACCCAACGGTTCACGTTCGGCCCAGGAAGTGACAGTTCCCCTGTATGGCATCCCTCCGGACGTGATATATTTTTCCACCGTTTTGACTCGGGGAAAACATTCTTGCTTAGCAAAGCTTCCAGTGGCGCAGGCGCGGAGAAAGTTCTCGTTCAAGGGGGCACCCGCCTGCCGAACCCGACCAGCATCTCGCCCGATGGCCGATGGATGATCGAAAATTCCTTCGGCGACAGTTCAGACATCGTGCTCCTTCCGCTTACGGGAGAACCGAAACCAATCCCATTCCTGAACAGCCCGTCACACGAATTGAATGGCACGATTTCGCCCGACGGCCGCTGGATCGCCTATCGGTCCGATGAGACCGGATCGGGTCAGATCTTCGTCCAACCCATACCCGAAGTGATGGGCGGCCCCAAAGACCGGGGCAAATGGCAGATCTCCAACGAAGGTGCAGGCGTGATAGTGCGCTGGCGCAAGGACAGCAAGGAACTCTTCTATGCGCAGCCCGACGGCAAGATCATGTCGGTCGATATCACCGTGAACGGCAACGCCTTGCAAGCCGGGCCGCCGAAGGCTCTATTCACTACGCTCGGCTCAGCACCGTTTTTTGATGTGACGCCCGACGGCCAGCGCTTCCTGGTCGCCGAACCCGAGAAGAACTCCGAGCCGCCGTTCACGGTTATTCAGAATTGGGAAGCGCTTCTGAAGTTATAATGGGCGCCTATGTGCGATCAAAAAACTTACGAAGCTGACTGCCTGGAATACGAAGCCCGTGGCCTGGTAACTCGCAAGCAGTTCGGCGTGCTGCTAGGCGCAGGTATGTCGATGGTTCTGCCCAGCGTGGCCAATGCGGTCGCTGTGACAGGCGCCGAAGTATCCATCACCACGCCCGACGGCACGGCCGACGCCTACTTCGTCCATCCCGCCACCGGCGCCGCGCCCGGCGTCGTGATCTGGCCCGACATTTTTGGTCTTCGTCCCGCGTTCCGGCAGATGGGCCGGCGCCTCGCCGAATCCGGTTATTCCGTGCTTGTGGTCAATCCGTTCTATCGAACGACGAAGGGGCGCACCGATACCGCTCCCGGCGACATGACCCAGATGCGCACGCATGCGCAGGCGCTGAACGCCACGACACATATGACCGACGCGAAGGCGTTCACGGCATGGCTCGACACGCAAGCACCGGTCGCCAAAAACCGCAAGATGGGCACGCAGGGATATTGCATGGGCGGCGCGATGGCTTTCCGCACCGCGGCCGCGTCCGATCGCGTTGGCGCTGTTGCTTCGTTCCACGGCGGCGGTCTCGCACGCGAGACGCCGGACAGCCCGCATCTGCAAGCCGCGAAGACGAAGGCGCGCTTCCTGGTAGCCATCGCGGCGAACGATGACGCGAAGGCGCCGAAGGACAAGGACGTCTTGAAGGAGACCTTCGCGGCGGCGAAGCTGGAAGCCGAGATCGAAGTGTACGCCGACTCCGCGCACGGCTGGTGCCCGCCTGACTCGCGTGTTTACAACGAAGCTTTGGCCGAGAAGGCCTGGGCGCGGTTGTTGGCGCTTTACGGGAAGCTGTAGCTGCAATGCGCGTTGCGCCGATCTTGCTTGCCCCCGCGTTATTGGCGCAATCGTACTTTCCGAAACCCGATCACCTTGGCGGCTGGCGCACCGCGCCGCCCGCCAAGGCCGGCCTTGACGCCGCTCGGCTCGATCAGGCTTTCGAATTTGCCAAGCGGTCGAGCGCGCACGGCGGACTGCTCGTCGCGCGGAATGGCTATCTGGTCTTTGAGAAGTACTTTGGACAGGGCCATCGCGATGCACATCCCGACATGGCATCGATCGGGAAAGCTTTCACCAGCGTGTCGGTCGGAATTCTTCTGGGTGAAAGACGAGATGCGTTTCCCGATGGGCTCGACCAGAAAGTCTTTAACGAGAAGTATCTGCCCGAGGCGTTGCCGTTAAACGATCCGCGCAAAGCGGACATTCGGCTGGGGCACCTGTTGTCGATGAGTTCCGGTATGCACGGTGACGGCGCCAATCCGGGGTTCGTGAAGTTTGTGCCGTCGAAGCTCGACCCGATGACGCCGGTGACCGACCCGCTTGATCTCGACGGCAACGCCGTGCGCGTGCCGATGTGGACCGCGCCGGGCGAGGGCTATTCGTATAGTTCGTCGTCACCGCATTTGGCGTCCATGATTCTGCGGCGTTTCGCGGGCATGGAGATGCAGAGGTACATCGACGAAAAGCTCGCCAAGCCGATGGGCTTTGGCGAATGGGGCTACGCGCTCTATCGCCGTGGCGGGAAACTGGCGCATACCCCGGGCGGCGGCTCGATCGCGGTCCGCGCGACCGACGCGTTGCGCTTTGCGTACCTGTTACTGCATAAGGGGAAGTGGGAATCGAAGCAGCTTGTGCCCGCCGATTACGTCGCGCTGTGCGCGAAGCCGTCGAAGTACAACGCGCACTCGCCATTCGGATTGCAGTTTGAATCGAACGCAGGTGGTCATGTGATCGGCGCGCCGCGCGATGCTTATTTCAAGAGCGGTGCGGGCGGGTCGGCGATCTACGTTGTACCGTCGCTCGATCTGGTGGTTTACAAAATGGCGGGATCGAATCAACAGTTCGATCCGGCAAATACGCGCATCACGCCGAAGTACGCGGTCGATCACTCGCGCGACGACTGGAAGCCGGTTCCTCACACGCAGTTCGACGATGGGCCAATTGGAGGCGACGACGGCGTGCGCCGCCTGCTCGAAATGGTTGTCGCGGCTGCAATAAAATAAGAGCACCGTGAAAACGATCCTCTGCATCGCCGCCGCACTGGCGGTTTCGGCGCAGCCGCCCAAGCTGAAGCTGTGGTCGCTACAGCCGGTGCGGAAGCCTGCCCCGCCGTCACAATCGGCCAATCCGATCGACGCCTTTCTGGAGGTCGAGCGCGCTGCGAGAGGGGTTAAGGCGAATCCGCCCGCCGACAAGTTGACGTTGCTTCGGCGCGTTCACTTCGACCTTACGGGCCTGCCGCCGTCGCCGGAGCAGCAGGTTGCGTTCCTGCAAGACGCGGGCACCGATGCGTATGAGAAGGTCGTCGACAAGCTATTGGCCGATCCGCAACACGGCGTGCGCTGGGCGCGGCACTGGCTCGATGTATTGCGCTACGCCGACCTCGACGGTACCGACGGCGGCGTCATGCCGGCGTCGCCAGGGATTTTTCGTTGGCGGGACTGGGTCATCAACGCGTTAAACACCGATATGCCTTACGACCAGTTCGTGCGCGCGCAGTTGTTGGGGAATCGCCACGGCGGCAAGTCTACCTTGAGCGTATTCGGCACACGGAATCGTCCGCAGGTAAATCCCCAGGATCAATTCGCGCTGGGCTTTCTGGCGCGTTCGGCAATCACGCGGAACGACCGCGACAACGACGTCGCCATCGCCGCCGTTGAAACCGTATCGTCCGCATTCATGGGCCTGACGGTGGCTTGCGCCAAGTGCCACGATCACCGCTTCGATCCGATCGCGCAGCGCGACTACTACGCGATGAAGGCGCTGTTCGATCCGCTGGTATTGCGCGCGGTTTCGCTAGCATCGCCGAAAGAAATCTACGAGTATGGCGAAGCGTTGGAGAAGTATCGCGTTGCGAAGGAGGAGATCGACACTGCCATAGAAAAACTCGTCGGGCCGTATCACACCAAGCTTTTTGATGAGCGCGTCGCACTGCTTCCACCTGATGTACAGGCCATTGTTCGCAAGCACGATCGCGCGCGAAGCGTCGCCGAGCAGAAGACCTACGACGACTACTACCCGGTGCTCCGCATCGATCCGCCGAAGATGAAGGAGATCATGCCGAAAGACGTGATCGCCAAGTATGACGCGCTGTTGAAAGAGCAGCGAGGCGTGCGCGCGCCGGCTTCGCTCGAAGCGCACTGGATCGTCGAAGAAGACGGCGAACGAAAGAAGCATCCGACGTATATATTGACTTCCGGCGATCCCACGCGACCGGAGAAAGACAAGCCGGTCGCGCCCGGCTTTCCCTTCCAGCCGCAAGGCATCGACTTTCGCGACGGACTTCGCGAGACGTTTGCCGAATGGCTGACCGCGAAAGAGAATCCGCTGTTTGCACGGGTGGCAGTCAATCGAATTTGGCAGTGGCACTTCGGCTCCGGCCTGCAGAAGAACCCGAGTGATTTCGGTTTATTGGGCGGGCGGCCGAGCCATCCGAAGCTGCTTGATTATCTGGCGTCGTCGTTTGTCGAGAACGGTTTTTCCATGCGCTGGCTGCACCGCACGATCGTCACTTCAGATGCTTACAAGATGTCGTCGGCGCCTACATCCGACGGAATGAAAGCCGATCCGGCGAACAACTACCTGTGGCGATTCCGCTTGCAACGCCTTGAGGCCGAGCCGCTCTGGGACGCGTTGCTGTCCAGCGCCGGCGAGCTGGATCTGACCATCGGCGGCAAGTCATTTCGCACGCTCACGCCCGACGGCAAGCAGAGCATTTTCCTGCCACCCGATGGGACGTTTGAAAGCCACACGCAGCGCCGCGGCATCTACATCCTGCGCGGCTACATCCCGAGTACAGAAGTGATGTCGAGCTTCTTGCAGTCGTTCGATGTCGACGACGGTCGGACGCCGTGCCCGGTGCGAACGCAAACGGTCACCGCGCCGCAAGCGCTGTTCACGATGAACGATTCGATGATCGAACACGCGTCGACCCGCCTTGCTGATCGCGTTGGCAAAGAGCCCACGATCAGCGCCGCCATTACACGCGCGTTCCGCGAAACCATCGGCCGCCCGCCGACGAACGTCGAACTCGACCGCGCGTCCAGCTACGTCGCCGGTGACCGGGCGCGCCTGAAAGACCTCGGCTGGCTGCTCTACAACCTCGACGAGTTCCTCTTCATCAAATGACCAATCGACGGCACTTTCTGCATCGCATGGCCAACGGCTTTCTCGGCTCTTCGATTGGCGCGTTATGGGCCGCCGATGGCCGCTTGCCGGGAGCCGTGTTGCCTGGCCAACCCAAGGCCAAGTCGGTTATCTACCTCTTCATGTGTGGCGGCGTGAGCCACATCGACACCTTCGATCCCAAGGACAACAAACACGCGGGCAAGCTAATGGACGCCATCGGATTCGGCGACAACAACGCGCCGATGAAACGCCCCGTGATCCCGATTCTGCGCACGTTTAAGCCGTATGGAAAGTCCGGGATACCTGTGTCGGACTGGTTTCCGAACGTGGGCGGCGTGATCGACGAATTCGCCGTCGTGCGTTCGATGTGGTGTCATCAAACGAATCACTTTCCGGCGGTCATTGAACACGCCACCGGCAAAGCGGTCCGGCAGTTTGAGCACCCTTCGCTGGGCAGCTGGACAACTTACGCGCTGGGTTCAGCAAACAAGAACCTTCCGTCGTTTGTAAACATCGGGCGGCCTTCGTCGCCGGTGCAGTTGACCGGCGGTTACATCGGCGCGGCGCACGCGGCGACGCCTTTTCAAACGGGTGAGACACCAATCCCGAATCTGTTTCCGCCCAAATCCGCCAATCGCGCCGAGCGAGAAAAACAGATGCGTGCGCTGCTCGATTGGAACCAGGAGTTCCGCCGCGAGTACGAACTCGACAGCGAGATCGGCGCACGTTTGCAGGCCTACGAACTGGCCGGCAACTTGATGCTCACAGCACCAGCGATCGTTGATTACTCAAACGAACCGGAGCACGTGAAGGCGCTCTACGGCATCGGCACAAAAGAGACCGACGACTTCGGACGGCAGTTGTTGTTGGCGCGCCGGTTGGTAGAAAACGGCGTTCGTTTCATTCAGATTTGCCATGCCGGCGGCGGAAATGGCGCATGGGACTCGCACGACGACATGAAGCGCCAAGAGCCTTTGTGCAAAGCGGTCGACAAGCCCATCGCCGGCCTGATCGCGGATCTGAAACAGCGCGGGCTGCTCGATTCAACAATGGTGGTTTTTACGAGCGAATTCGGCCGCACTCCGTGGTCGCAGAATACGACGGGCCGCGATCATAATGGCAAGGGATTCAGCACGCTGCTGGCCGGCGGCGGTGTCAAGGGTGGAGTGATCGAAGGCGGGACCGATGAAGTTGGCTACAAAGCAGTTGAGAAGCCGCACTACATCTCTGACCTGCACGCTACGATTTTGAATCAAATGGGATTGAACTGGGAAAAGATGGACTTCGAGTTGAACGGGCGCAAGTTCAAGCTTGTTGAAGAGGGAACGGGACCGATACGCGCGATTCTCGACTGACGGCAATCGCCGCGGATCGATGTCACCGAATTCTCCTTGAATGCGCTTGTAATCTCCAGGAGAGTAATCATGACATTTATTCGCATCGTACTGCCCGTGCTGCTGGGGATGGCGTTGGTCCTGCAAGCCGATGACCAAGGTGAGGTCAATCAACCCCTTCCCAAGCAAACAGGAGATTCAAAGAAAAAAGAGGAAAAGGCGGCTGATACGGGCGACGCCAAGAAAGAAGCCACCCTCACCGAACTGCTTGCCGATCCCGACATTGAGGCGGTCGCCAGTCCATCATGTGCGAACACAGAATCGGATTGCCCACTGGGCGGCACCAAATTGGGTGAAATTGATAAGTACCTCGATCCAAAGACGCCTCCGCAGGAACAGCGAAAGCTAGCCAAAAACATTTGAAATTTTGAAACCACCGGTCGTCTGTCGGATGATCTTGTTGTCAAGACGAGAACAGGAGACTCGCGACCGATGGAAACGTTCACAAAGCTGTTTGGAAGCCTGCTTGTAT
>Ga0194132_10012712_pt1 | contig 10405 bp, 9 predicted proteins | sample TA2KigOf80mmetaG_FD_148612 | JGI IMG/M metagenome (GOLD analysis project Ga0194132, IMG submission 148612) | Freshwater microbial communities from Lake Tanganyika, Tanzania - TA2015054 Kigoma Offshore 80m | ecosystem: Environmental > Aquatic > Freshwater > Lake | place: Tanzania: Lake Tanganyika... | reverse complement strand
GGGGCAATTCGCTGTGCTCTATGACGGTACGCGCTGCCTGGGCGGCGCTGTGATCGAGGCCGCCGATCACTGACACCCCCGCAGCGGCTATAATTCGGCCGCCGTTTTTCAGGCGAATCTGGTTTCCTGATCGGGGGTTTTCATGACGGACACTTACAAGGCGCGCACCACCCTCAACGTGGGTTCGCAGTCTTACGACATTTGGAGTCTGGCCGCGCTGCCCAAAGAGAAGATCGCGAGACTGCCCTTCTCGCTCAAGATTTTGCTCGAGAACCTGCTGCGCTTCGAGGACGGCGTCAACGTCACGCGGCAGGACATCGACGCCCTGCTCAACTGGGACGCCAAAGCGACGCCCGATCATGAAATCTCCTTCACGCCCGCCCGCGTCATCATGCAGGACTTTACCGGCGTGCCCTGCGTAGTCGATCTCGCGGCGATGCGCGGGGCGATCAAAAAATTGGGCGGTGATCCGCAAAAAGTCAATCCGCTGGCACCGGCCGAACTGGTCATCGACCACTCGGTGCAGGTCGATCATTACGGCACGGCAGACGCGCTGGCGCAGAACACCAAGATCGAATTCGAACGCAACGGCGAGCGCTACTCGTTCCTGCGTTGGGGTCAGACCGCGTTTCGCAATTTCAAGGTGGTGCCGCCCAACACCGGCATCGTCCATCAGGTCAACCTCGAATATCTCGCGCGCGTCGTCTTCGAAAACCCTGACGGGCAGCGCCCGCAGGCCTATCCGGACACATTGGTGGGTACCGACTCGCACACCACCATGATCAACGGGCTCGGCGTGCTCGGCTGGGGTGTGGGTGGCATCGAAGCCGAGGCCGCCATGCTCGGTCAGCCGGTCACCATGCTCATCCCGCAGGTCGTCGGTTTCAAACTCACCGGTCAACTGCAGCCCGGCGCCACGGCGACCGATCTCGTGCTTACCGTCACCGAGATGCTGCGCAAAAAGGGCGTAGTCGAAAAATTCGTCGAATATTTTGGTGATGGCCTTGCCAATCTGCCGCTGGCCGATCGCGCGACGATTGCTAACATGGCGCCGGAATACGGCAGCACCTGCGGCATCTTCCCGATCGACGAAGAAACCCTGCGCTACCTCGAACTTTCTGGCCGTCCAGCGGCGCAGATTGCCCTGGTCGAGGCCTATGCCAAGGCGCAAGGCTTCTGGCGCTGCAACGGGGCGCCGCAAGCCGACTACACCGACGTGCTCGAACTCGATCTCTCGACCGTCGAGCCCTCGCTCGCCGGACCGAAGCGGCCGCAAGATCGCGTGCCGGTGCGCAGCCTCAAGCAGGTGTATCGCAAAACGCTGACGCAGATGTCCGAGGAGCGCTCAAAGAAAAATCCGGCGGCAATGGGCGTCGGCGCGGTCACACACGGCGGGAGCGCGGGCACTCAGGGGACGGGCTATGAGGTCCGCGATGGCGCCGTACTGATCGCTGCCATCACGAGCTGCACCAACACCTCGAATCCGTCCGTGATGCTCGGTGCCGCGTTGCTCGCCCGCAACGCCGCCGCGCGCGGGCTGCGCGCCAAGCCTTGGGTCAAAACCAGCCTGTCACCGGGATCGAAGGTGGTGACCGACTATCTGAGCAAAGCCCAGCTGCTCGACGACTACGCCGCCGTGGGCTTTCACGTCACGGGCTATGGCTGCATGACCTGCATCGGTAATTCGGGGCCACTCAAGCCCGAGATCTCGGCTGCCGTCAAAGCGGGCGACGTGATTGCCACCTCGGTACTCTCCGGCAATCGCAACTTCGAAGGCCGCGTGCATCCGGAAGTGAAAATGAACTTCCTGGCCTCACCGCCGCTGGTGGTCGCGTATGCGCTTGCGGGGACCACCGATATCGACCTCAACAGCGAGCCGCTCGGCACCGATCGCGACGGCAAGGTCGTGTTCCTCAAAGATATCTGGCCGACGCCGCAAGAGGTCGCGGCCAGCGTGCGCGCCTCCATCGATTCGGGCATGTTCCGCGGCAGTTACGGCGATGTTTTTGCGGGCGATGCCCTCTGGCAGGCCATCAAAGTACCGGCCGGCAAACTCTACGCTTGGGACGAGAAATCGACCTACGTGCGCAATCCGCCCTACTTCGACGGCATGGGCATGCAGCCGAGCGCCATCAAGCTGATTCGCAGCGCGCGCGTGCTCGCTTTGCTGGGAGACTCGGTCACCACCGATCACATCTCCCCGGCCGGCGACATTGCCAAGGGCAGCCCAGCGGCCAAGTACCTCGAAGCGCACGGCGTGCAAAAGGCCGACTTCAATTCCTACGGCGCACGGCGCGGCAATCACGAGATCATGATGCGCGGCACCTTTGCCAATATCCGCCTGCGCAATCTGTTGGCAGCGGGTACCGAAGGTGGCGTGACCATCCACATCCCGAGTGGCGAGCAGATGTCGATCTACGATGCTTCGATGAAGTATCAGGCGGCCGGAACGCCACTCGTGGTACTCGCGGGGAAAGAATACGGCACCGGTTCCTCGCGGGACTGGGCAGCGAAGGGCACCATGCTGCTCGGCGTCAAGGCCGTGATCGCCGAGAGCTTTGAGCGTATCCATCGCAGTAACCTCATCGGTATGGGTGTGCTGCCCTGCCAGTTCGTCGACGGACAAAATGCGCAGAGCTTGGGCCTGACCGGACGCGAAACTTTTGACTTCGGCGATCTCGAGAACGCCGAGGCGCGCAAAGTCACCGTCACGGCCACCCCGGAAAACGGTGGCGCACCCATCGTCTTCATGGTGCGCGTGCGTATCGATACACCGAAAGAGCGCGACTACTACCGTCACGGCGGCATCCTGCAGTACGTGCTGCGCCAGCTCGCGGGCAAGTGATCGGCGGCTCGCGTGGACGACCTCGAACATCCACGCGAGCCCGCTCCAAGGTTAGTTTTCTTTGATCTCGACGGTACCATCACCCGCCGCGATACCCTGATCGCGTACGTGGCGGGGTTTGCCCTGCGCCATCCGCTGCGGTTGTTCGGCTTTCTGGCAGCGCTGCCCGCCTTGCTGCGTTTCCTCGCTGTTGATCGTGACCGCGGCCAATTGAAAGGCGAGCTGCTGCACGCCGTCATGGGCGGCGCAAGCCGCGAGCAGGTGGCCGTGTGGACAACGGCCTTCGTCCCGCGACTCATCGAGCGGGGCTGCTTTCGCGAAGCGCTGAACTGCATCGCCCATCACCGCGCAGCCGGCGACCGCCTCGTGCTGATGTCGGCGACCGTCGATCTGTACGTGCCCGAGATCGCCGCCAGCCTCGGCTTCGACGACGTTGTCTGTAGTCGTGTCGCCTGGCGTGACGAGCGCCTCGAGGGCAGGCTCATCGGCGCCAACGTCCGCGACGAAGAAAAGGCCCGGCAGTTGCGTATCGTCGCTGCACGCTTCCCTGGAAGGCGTATCGTGGGGTACGGTAACTCGCATCCCGATCTACCCCACCTGCGACTGGTGGATCAGGCCGTGTTGGTCAACCCGGGAGTCGGCCTGCGCCGAGCGGCCGCGACACTTCCTGTCGACTTCAAGACATGGCTTTAACTCGCTGTTTTTAAAAGGATTTAAAATGAAGCGATATTCTGACCCTAGCATCCTGCCGTCGGCGATCACCCCCGAGTATGAGTATTTCGATCGCCGCCGACTCCTGGCCGCACTCGCCGCCAGTGCCGCCATGATCATCGGCAGCGTGGGCAGCGGCCTCGCCGCCACGTTGGCGCCGCCGCGCTACACGCGCAACACCAAGCTCTCGACGCGCGAGGCACCGAACTCCTGGGAGGACGTTACGACCTACAACAATTTCTATGAATTCGGTCTCGACAAGAGCGACCCGTACGAGCGTGCGCAGGAGTTTCGCAGTCGACCTTGGACGATCGAGATCGCCGGCGAGGCCGAGCTGCGCGGCAAATTCACGCTCGAAGACATCCTCAAGCCGCACGCTCTCGAGGAGCGTATTTATCGGTTTCGTTGCGTCGAGGCCTGGTCACGCATCGTGCCCTGGCTCGGCTTTCCACTTGCCGACTTGCTCGCGCGATTCAAGCCGACCTCCAAAGCGAAGTTCGTCGAATTCACCACCTTGCTCGACCCCAAGCAGATGCCGGGCCAGCGCTCCGGCGTACTCGACTGGCCCTACCGCGAAGCACTGCGCATCGATGAGGCGATGCATCCACTGACCTTGATGGTGGTCGGTGTCTACGGCAAGTGGCTGCCGAACCAAAGCGGCGCACCGCTGCGCCTGATCGTTCCTTGGAAGTACGGCTTCAAGGGCATCAAGTCCATCGTCAAAATTCGCTTCACCGAACGCCAACCTGCCACCAGTTGGAACATGGCGGCGCCCGACGAATATGGCTTCTTCGCCAACGTGAACCCCGCAGTCGATCATCCGCGCTGGAGCCAGGCCAAAGAGCGGCGGATCGGTGGTAATTTTTTGACCTCGCGCATCGACACCCTGCCCTTCAACGGCTACGACGACGACGTGGCAGCGCTCTATCGCGGCATGGATCTGCGGCGCTACTACTGACGCCCGCGCAACCCCCCGGGCCGCAGCCCATGCTCGACCGCGCACTGAAACCCGTCATTTTTTTGTTGGCGAGCCTGCCCGCGCTGCTGCTGCTCGCCGGCGCTTTCGGCATGGCGGGGCAATCGCTAGGCCCGAACCCCATCCGCGAGATGCTGCATGTGACCGGCAAGACGGCGCTCAACCTGCTGATGATCACACTGATGGCGAGCCCGCTGCGCGAAATCACCGGGCAACTGCGCTGGCAGCGTCCGCGGCGGATGCTCGGACTCTTTGCCTTCGCCTACGCGCTGCTGCATTTTTTGGTGTACGCCATTCTCGAACTCGATCTCGATTTCAGCGATCTCGCGCGCGAAATCAGCCGTCGACCGTTCATCATCGTGGGCACGGTCGCCCTGCTCGCGATGATTCCGCTGGCGGCGACCTCGACCAACCGCATGATGCGCCGCCTCGGACGGCACTGGAGTTCGCTGCACCAACTCATTTATCCGATCGCACTGCTTGGCGTGTGGCACTACTACTGGCAGATCAAGGCCGCTGTGACCGAACCGCTGCTCTACGCGGCAGCGCTCGCCCTACTGCTCGGCTTCAGGGCGCTGCGAAGATCCAGGGCGGCACGTGCCGCCAACCGCGACTGAGTTCGCGATCGAGCACGCGCCAATCTTTGCAGTGCGCGGCGACCTCACGCCAATAGGCTGCCGAATGGTTCATGTGTCGCGTGTGCACCAGCTCATGGATCATCAAATAATTCAGCACTGCGGGCGACTGGAATACGCCGCAGACATTGAGACTGATGACGCCACGCGACGAGCAGGAGCCCCACCGCGTACGCTGACGTCGCAACTGCAAACTGCGGTAACTGAAACTGCCTCGCACGGCGAGATCACGCAGCCGCGGCTCGAAGGCCGTCTGCGCATGCTCGAGCAACCAGACGAGCAAGGCGCGCTTGATGGCCGCGCGCTCGGCCTCGGCAGAGCCGGCCCCAGCATGACCGACGATCGACAGCAGCCCATCACCTAGCCTGCGCACCTGCACTCGTCCGCGCCCACCGGCCAGGTGAATGCGATAACCCTCGCCCAAAGCAGGCAACTTGAGGGTGGCGGGCGGAAAAGCCTGTGGCGCAGGTGGCGCAGGCCGCTCGGCGAGCCGATGCAGGATCCACTCGCGATGCCGATACACGAAATGACCGATCATCGCCTCGCCCACACCGCGCGGTGCAACCACTTCGACTCGGCCATCGTGGTGCACGCGCAGCGCAAGACGCCGCGCACGCGCGCTGCGCCGCAAGGTCCAGGCCAGCGGCAGAGCAGCATCGTCGGTGGTGACAAGGTCTTGGGTCATGCGGTGCGCAGCACGTCGTGCCGTGATGATGGGTCACTACGCGGCATTTTGCAGTAGCATCTGCGCCCCATGGCCAGATACTTCAAGAGCGACAACACGGCCCCCGTGGCCCCCGAAATTATTGCCGCCATCAGCGCCGCGAACACGGGCTTTGCGCGCGGCTATGGCGATGACAACTGGTCGCTGCAACTCGATGATCGCTTCAGCGAACTCTTCGAGCGGCGGGTCAAGGTGTTTCCAGTGTCGACAGGCACGGCCGCCAACTCGCTCGCCCTCGCCACCCTCGTCCCGCCCTATGGCGCGATTCTGACCCACGAGGAGGGTCATATCGTCCGCGACGAGTGTGGCGCACCCGAGTTCATGAGCGGCGGCGCGCGACTCGTGTTGATGCAGGGCGCAGGCGCCAAGGTCACGCCCGAAACACTCGCGGCTACGCTCGCTGCAAATCCGACCTCGGTGCACACCGTGCAACCGCGGGCGCTGTCGCTGACGCAGGCGACTGAACTTGGCACCGTGTATTCCCCTGCCGAACTGCAGGCGCTCTGCACGCTCGCCCATGCGCGCGGACTTGCGGTCCACATGGATGGCGCACGTTTTGCCAACGCGGTCGCCGGCCTCGGTTGCTCGCCCGCCGATATCACCTGGCGAGCCGGCATCGACGTACTCTCGTTCGGTGCGACCAAAAACGGCGCACTGACGGCCGAGGCGGTCGTATTCTTTGATCACGAGCGCATCGCCGACTTCGAATTCAGGCGCAAACGAGCGGCGCATCTGCTGTCGAAAATGCGCTTCGTCTCGGCGCAATTATTGGCCTATCTCGATCAGGGCCTGTGGCTGCGTCTCGCAGGGAGAGCCAACGCGCTGGCACAGCGGCTTGCGGCCGCCGCCGCGCCACTGCTGATTCACCCGGTGCAGGCGAACGAACTCTTTCTGCGCATCGGCGATGCCGGGGCTACCGCGCTGCGAGCCAGCGGTTTCGAGTTCTATGATTGGGGTGCGAGCGGCTCCGGCGAGGCCCGTCTCGTGGTCTCGTGGAACCAACCCGAAGAAGATGTCGATGGGCTGTGCACTGCACTCGCGAAACTTGCGGCAGGAGCCTCTTAGCGGTGACCGTAGCGCTCGTCGACATCGGCATCAATCTCACGCACGACAGCTACGATCACGATCGCGAAGAAGTACTGCGTCGCGCGCTGGCGGCGGGCGTGGAGCAGTTCGTGGTCACCGGCGCCTCAGCCGAGGGCAGTCGCGCAGCGCTGGCGCTTGCCAAAGTAGCGCCGCGCCTGCTGCGCACCACCGCGGGTTGTCACCCGCATCATGCCGTCGATCTCGATGATCAGGCTTACGCGAGCTTGAGCGAACTGGCCTTGGAGCCGTTGGTGGCGGCAGTGGGCGAGACGGGTCTCGATTATCACCGCAATTTTTCCGCACCCCGCGAGCAACGCAGCGCCTTCGAGCGCCAAGTGCAGCTCGCCTGTCGCTTAGGCAAGCCACTGTTTTTGCACGAACGGGACGCTCACGAGGATTTTCTCGCGGTGCTGCGCGAGTACCGCGCGACCTTGCCTGCGGCGGTGTTGCATTGCTTCACCGGCAACGCGGCTCAACTCGAGGCCTGCCTCGAGTTCGGCCTGCATATCGGTATCACCGGCTGGATCTGCGATGAGCGTCGCGGTCTGCATTTGCGCGAGATCGTGCATCGCGTACCGCGAGGCCGCTTGATGATCGAAACCGATGGCCCATATCTATTGCCGCGAAACCTCGACCCCAAGCCCGCCTCACGACGCAACGAGCCGATGTATCTGCCGCATATCGCGCGCCTCATCGCCGACTGCCGCAACGAATCGCTGGCGGAACTGGCGGCGCACACCACGGCCACAGCGCGGCAGTTCTTTGACCTGCCCTGCGGTAATCTTCGCGCATGAAGGCCATCGACGAGCGCACGCAAACCCTCATCCGCGACACTTGGCGCGACTCGATCGTGCCCACGTTGTGCGAGTACGTACGGATTCCAAACAAATCGCCGGCCTTCGCGCCGGACTGGCAGAGCACGGGACATATGCAACGGGCCGCGCAGTTGCTCGTCGACTGGTGTCGGGCACAGCCGATCGCCGGCATGACCGTGGAGCTTTTGACCTTGCCGGGACGCACGCCGGTGCTGCTCTGCGATATTCCGGGCGAACTGCCCGATTGCGTGCTGCTCTACGGTCACCTCGACAAGCAGCCGGAGTTCACCGGCTGGGAGCCCGGCCTCTCGCCTTGGGAGCCGGTCATCCGCGACGGCAAGCTCTACGGCCGCGGCGGTGCTGACGACGGCTATGCCGTCTTCAGTTCGCTGACCGCGATCCGCGCGCTCAAAAATCGCGGCATACCGCTTGCGCGCTGCGTGGTACTCATCGAAGCCTCCGAAGAAAGCGGCAGTACCGATCTGCCTGCGCATCTTGAGGCGCTCGGCGCGCGACTCGGTACGCCTTCGCTCGTCATCTGCCTCGATGCCGAATGCGGCAACTACTCACAGCTCTGGTGCACCACCTCGCTGCGCGGCAATCTCACCGGCACGCTGCAGGTCGAAGTGCTGCGCGATGGCGTACACAGCGGTATGGGCACAGGCATTGCACCCACACCCATGCGCATCGCCATGCAATTGCTCGGGCGCCTCGAAAACTCGGTCAATGGCGATATTTTATTGCCGGAACTGCAATGCTCGATCCCCAAAGATCGCATCGCCCAAGCGCGCGTCGCCGCTGCGACGCTCGGCGCCGAAGTCGCAGGTCGCGTACCGCTGCTCCCCGGCGTGAGCGCACTCTCGACCGACCCGGTGGAGTTGCTGCTCGGCAGTACTTGGCGCAGCACGCTAGCGATCACGGGTGCTGACGGCCTTCCGGCCACCGCCAACGCCGGTAACGTCTTGCTGCCGTGCATTGCGCTCAAGCTCAGCCTGCGCCTACCGCCGACCGTCGATCCGGAGCGCGCCCGCGCAGCCCTGACGCAGACCCTTGAGCGCGACCCACCCTACGGCGCGCGCGCACGCTTCGCGGCAGACAGCGCCGCAGCCGGCTGGAATGCGCCGTCGTTCGCGCCCTGGCTGGAGGAATCGATGCAACGAGCCTCACAGACCGTGTTCGGACGTGAGGCCGTGCACGCCGGCTGCGGCGGCACCATTCCGTTCATGGCCATGCTGGGTCGGCAGTTCCCGCAGACCCAATTTTTGATTACCGGCGTACTCGGACCGCTCTCGAATGCGCATGGCCCGAACGAATTCCTCGAGCTCGCCTACGCCGAAAAAATCACCGCCTGCGTGGTGCAGGTGCTCGCCGATCACGCGCTCAACTGCGCGCGCTGAATTCGCTGGGCGCGAGCTGCGAGCGCAGTCGGTCCCACTCACCGCGCCAAGTCTCCACCAATTGCTCGGCCTGAGTACGCTCACCGAGCGGAAACTCTGCCTCCAAAGATTCCTCGCGCAGGGCGAGTCGCGGCAAGCCCTTCGGGAATACGGCCCCTGGTCCAAAGACGATTCGGCCATCGATGGGTACATCCTCGGCCAGGGTCTTGAGTGCGGCGATGCGGTCGTACATGGCGCCTTGCGGATTGGCAAAAGTTAAACGGCGAGCGCCCTGCATGACGGTCCACTCGACCATGGGATCGGAGCCGAACACGTTACCGATGACATCGCGCACGTCGAGGATCAAAAGTCCGTGGGCGGTCAACAGCAGATAATCGACATGCAGGAGGCCCCCGCTGTCGTCAGGCAAGGCGACATCGCGCAAATGATCGACTGCCACCGCCTCGATGCGCCGCCTGCGCCGCTGTCGCTCGCGAAACTGTCGATACCAACGCCAGCCAAGCGTGACCGCGATGCCAAGCAGTACTCCCACTGCTACGGCAATGCCGGCGATCAACCAACGCTCGGAAACATTGAAACTCATGATCATCAACCGAGCGCGCTGCGCAAATCACCAAGCGTGCTGCCGATTTCTTGGTAGTGGCTCGGGCGATCGAGCAGTGCCGCCAGCGAGGGCGGCACGGGCACTTTGCCACCGATTAAAGGTTCGACCGTTTCCGGAAATTTGGCCGGTGACGCCGTCGATACCACGCACCAGTTTCGCGAGCGGCGCGCCTCGGGTGTGAGCCGCGCCCACGCCTCGGCCCCCACGGCCGTGTGCGGACACCAAATCTCGCCGAAGCGCGCGTAGTCGGTGCGTACACGTGCCGCGATCGCTGCATCGTCGATGCTGACGGCCGTCACCGCACCGCGCAGCGTATCGATCGCGGGGTAGAGGTCACGCAGTCGCTCCATATTCGAGGGCTGACCGACATCCATCGCCGAGGCCAGCGTCGCCTTGCTCGCACGCGGCTGCCACGCTCCGGTTGCCAGGTAATCGGGCACCGTTTGATTGGCGTTGTGTACCAACAGCACATCGCCAATCGGCAGTCCCATGTGGCGCGCCCAGATGCAGGCGACGGCATTGCCGAGGTTGCCACTCGGAATGATGAACGACAGCTTCGAGCCGCGCGTGCGCCACCACTCGAGGCTGCTGGTCGCGTAATACACCGCCTGC
>Ga0194132_10012709_pt1 | contig 10407 bp, 9 predicted proteins | sample TA2KigOf80mmetaG_FD_148612 | JGI IMG/M metagenome (GOLD analysis project Ga0194132, IMG submission 148612) | Freshwater microbial communities from Lake Tanganyika, Tanzania - TA2015054 Kigoma Offshore 80m | ecosystem: Environmental > Aquatic > Freshwater > Lake | place: Tanzania: Lake Tanganyika... | reverse complement strand
AGACCCATTGAGAACGAAAACTTGACCAACGATCTTTCGAGATGGATCGCCCACGCACAAGCATGACGCCTATATTCTCAGTCAGCCGCACGGGATACACCAGTGCAGCGGAAACAGTGAGAGGCCGCCGGCAGTTGACCTGGCACGGCCCGGCGGCATGCCCGAGATCTGGTGCGACGACTCGCGCGCCGGCCTTCCGGGGCGCCGCGCGGGCGCCGATACGAAACACGAAACGAAGGTCCTATCCTGCCCCTGAATGGCGGCCTCCTGGCACCCTCCGCACCATCCGCGTCCAGGTCGAAAGCACTTCGAGCATCTGGCTCGAACGGGTCCGGGCTATCAGCCGCGACGCGGTCGCCGCGCCGGTCCTGGCCGGCAACCAACTGTTCTTGCGGGGTGACCCGCCTGCCCGGTGGTCGTGGGAGCGACCGCGCGCGGTCGTCTACGGTTCGCCGTTTCTGCTGGTGCTGTCGCACCGCCGTCTGCTCACCCTGCTGCTGGTCGGGTTCCTGATCTCGTCCTGGTAGGGCTACCTGCACTTGAATCGCGGGACACTTGAATCAAACGACCGCTGCCTCATCATGGTCAAGTTCGTCCTGTTCGGAATTATCCGGGCGGGCTGAATTATCGGGGCGCTGATGGCCGGGTTCTGGCGAGCTGGCTCGCCGGACTGCCCTGTACCGCTTTTCACCCGGCTCCTGCGATGTGGTTCAGTTACCGATCCTCCTGATAGTGATCGGCACGATCTTCCTGCTCTCGCTGCGGTTGGTCGCGGTGGTGGCGCGGGAACGACGGCTCGAACGAACGAGGCTGCAGCAGATGACCGACCTGGAGCGCTTTCAGACGCCGGTGGTCAGGTCGGTGTCACACGACCCTCGTACGCCGCTGACCAGCGCGCGCCTCTACGCCGATGTGCTGATCGACGCCGTGAACAAGTCGGACGCCGCCTCGATCGCGCGGGCCGGGCGCGGCCTCGAAAGCTCGATACGCCGGCTTGAGAGGATCGTCGAGCGCACCACCGACTACGCCGCGATCGGGTCATCCGTTCCGATCGAGACGTCCCCGATAGACGTCGGCAGGGTCGCGGAAAGCGCGGTCGCTCGATTCCAGGGGGAAACCGAAGACCTGCAGCGACAGATCAAGCTGGAGATCGCACCAGAGCCCCCGCAGGCCATCGGGAACGCCACCAGGTGGAGCGGGTTCTGCTCGTGTTGCTGGACAACGCGGCAAAGTACTCGCCGGCCGGTGGCGAAATAAGCATCGCGGTGAGCGCGGAGGGGTCCAGGGTCAGGGTCGCGGTCGGCGATGGCGGGAGCGGCCTGCCCGAGCTGGACCGAAAGTTCCTCTTAAGCGCCTTCTTCCCAGGGGCGCTGGCTGATCGCCCCCGGGGTTCTGGCGTCGGCCACGGACTCGCCCTTGCCCGGCAGCTGATTGAGCGGCAGGGCGGCGAGATCGGGCTGTCCGACACTTCGGACGGCACCGTGGTGTATTTAACGTTGCCACGGGCGGAGCGGAAGTCCAGCGCCGCTAACGGGCCAGCGCGTACGACTCAGACCTGATATCAGCGGCCGCCCGGAGGGCTCCGGTGCGGTGGTCGACGGCAATCGCGCACACCGAGTTGGCTCGTCCCGATATCGCCGGCAACCACTCGACCTTGTGCCCCCGTCGGGCCAGCTCCGCACCCACTGCGCGGCTGAATCGTCCTTCAAGCTCGAGTCGGCCTGGCGTGTACACGTGCGGCCAGAACGAGTCCGGGAAGCTCCATTGGAGGAACCTCGGCGCCTCAACGGCGTGCTGCGGCGACATGCCGAAGACTGCGATATTCAGAAAGAACTGCACGGTGGCCTGGATCTGGGCGTCGCCACCTGGCGTGCCGAATGGCATGTACGGCTTCCCGTCCTTGAAGGCGATGAGCGCGTTGGGCGTCAGGCGCGGTCGCTTCCCGGGCGCGAGCACCGACGGGTGGCGCGGGTCCAGCCATGTCTGGGTACCACGGGTCGACGGTGTGAAGCCGAGGCCGGGCACGACGGCCGACTGCCCGTCGCTGGGCGTCGCCGAGAACATGTTGCCCCAGCGATCGACGACGCACGCGTAGCTGGTGTCCGGCTCAGCGTTGCCATCGCGCGGCGGGGGCGGTTCATAGGCGTAGCTGGCCGGCTGCGTCCGCCCCTCGTGCCGCCACGGATTGCCGCGCGCCGGCATCGCGGGGGTCGCCTGCTTCATGTCGATCGCCGCGCGACGTTCGGCCGCAAAGCCCTCGCTCATCAGGCCCTTGATCGGCACGTCCACGAATTCCGGGTCTCCGAAGTAGGCGTCCCGGTCCGAAAACGAGTACTTGAGCGCCTCGGTCACGAGATGGACATAGTCGGCCGAGTTGTGCCCGAGCGACCTGAGATCGTCCTGGCCCAGGATCTGGATGGCTTCCGCGAACGCCGGACCCTGGCACCAGGGGCCATTGGTGAAGACCTCGAACTCGTGGAATCGGCCCGCTACCGGAGGTTCGTGGCCTACGCTGAAGCCGGCAAGGTCGTCCATCGACAGGAACCCGCCGTTCTCCCGAACGTAAGCGACCATCTCCTCGGCGATCGGCCCCTCGTAGAAGTACGACCTGACGGCACTGAGGGCATGGTCCCGGCCCTTGCCCGCGTTCTGCTGCTCGACCTTTATAAGGCGCTCGAAGGTGCGGGCGAGCGCTGGCTGCTTCAGCCTATCTCCCGGTCCCGGCGCCTTCCCATCGGGCAGGAAGATCGCATCGCGGGTCGGAAACCTCCCCTTGTTCTTCTCGAACCCGGCGACCGCCCCATGGATCTGAGGGGAGACTGCGATCCCGTCCCTGGCGTAGTCGAGGGCAGGCGCGACGACCTCCGCGAAGGTCAGCGTCCCGTGTTCAAGCAGGGCAGTGATCCACGCATCGGCGGCTGCGGGTACGACCATTCGCTCGACGCCCCCGGGTATCCGTCCGCGACGCTGATTCACAAAGTGTTCCAGCGTGGCCGCGCGGGGCCATTTGCCGAGCCCGCTGATCGACACGACCTTCCGGAGACGGGCGTCATAGATCAGGATCGGGGCGACGCCGCCGAAGTTCGTGGAACCGGGCAGCACCACGTTGAGGGCGATGCCCGCCGCAACGCCGGCGTCGACCGCGTTGCCGCCCTGCTCGAGGATGCGCCAGGCGGCCGCGGTAGCGAGCGGATGGCCGGAAGAAGCCCCATGGGTCATGCCCATGGTCTGTGGCCTGTGGGTAGTCGTCCCGTCTTCGATCACGGATTCACCTCGCTTTCGAGCCGGACCGTCGGGACCGTAAGGTACCGCTTCTGACGCGATAAATCGATCCGAAACGCGCAGCGCGGTTCGCTGGCGGCGGATCGGCGTCCGGGGTCATCGTGGGGATCTCGACCGCGTGGCCAACCTGACGAATCGGAGGACGGGGCGGAACTGAACAACCCGATCGACGCCACGGACACCCCGATGGGCGAGCTGCGGACCGCGCTCGAACGCGTCAACGCAGCCCGCATCCACGTCGCCACGTGCGCGATCGGCAGCCCGGGCCGTCCCTGCGCCCGAGGGTCCGCGTTCAACGCCAGGGCAGATCGGCTGCGCACCGACCTGATCCCCGGCGCACCCCTCCTCGGTTGGGGCGCCGGGAAGCACCACATCGTCGCACTCTGACCGCAGTTGCCCGCGTGTCTCGGCGCCCCGGGCCGGGTCTGCTTATGCTCGGCGCCTGAATGAACCCTGATTTCGAGGGGCAGCCTTTCCGCCCGGCCGTATGATGGGGTGAAAGCCTCGCCTGAGGAGAGGAAGGTTGGAGTACAGGCAGCTCGGGAAGAACGGCCCGCGGGTACCGGTCGTGTGCCTTGGCGCATGGCCGCTTGGCGGCGGCATGGGAGACATCCCGGAACCGCAGGCGATCTCGACAATCCACGCGGCTCTGGACCTCGGCATGACATTCATCGACACGGCCGAGGGTTATCGCTCGAGCGAGACCGTCATCGGGAAGGCGCTCAAGGGGAGACGCGACAGGGCGTTCATCGCTACCAAGCTCTCCGGCAGTCACGCGGCCAGCCACATGGCGGCGGCGATCGAGAACAGCCTGAAGGCCCTGCAGACCGACGTCATCGACCTCTACCAGCTGCATGGCCCGGATCCGTCACGCCCGATCGGTGAAACGATGGCCGACCTGCTGAAGCTCCAGGAGCGCGGGAAGATCCGGTACATCGGGATCTCGAACTTTTCCGCGCAACAGACGCGCGCCGCGGCGAGCTACGGACGGATTCACAGTTCACAGCCGCGCTACAGCATGCTTTTCAGAGAGGCCGAGGCCGAGATCCTCCCCGAATGCCAGAAACAGGGCATCGGCGTGATCGCTCATACGCCCCTCGCGAAAGGACTGCTCACCGGGAAGTACCGGCCCGGACACCGGTTCCCCGCCGATGACGAGCGATCGCGCCATGCCGCGTTCGACCAGGCCAGGGCAGAAGCGGTCTGGAGGGTAATTCCCGGGCTGGAAAGCTGGGCGATGGCGCGCGGGCACGACCTGGTTCAACTGGCGATCGCATGGACGCTGGCGCATCCTTCGATGACCTCGAGCATCGTGGGGGCGAAGACCCCTGAGCAGGTCGCGCAGAATGCGAAGGCGGCCGACTGGGCGCTGAGCCGGTCCGACATGGACGAGATCTGGCGCCTGGTCGCACCGGCGATTCCGAACACCTAGCGGTCAGAGAGCCAGGAACTCTTCGAGGGCGTGCGAATCCTGCTTACATCGCCCCTGGCCCGGGTCCGAAAGCTGCGATGGCCGAGGTTCCGAATCGGGCGTGTAGCCCTTATCTACCTCGCGATCGAGTTTCTTGATGAGTTCGTATTTGGCGCCCGTGAAGCGGCCTGGCCGCAGATCCGCACCGACCTCGGACTCAGCTACGCGCAGGTTGGCCTGGTCCTCAGCGTCCCGATCTTCCTGGCGAACCTGATCGAGCCGCTGCTGGGGATCCTGGGCGACATCTGGCGGCGCAAATTCCTGGTCATCGGCGGCGGTCTTGCCTTCGCGGCTTCACTGGTCGCACTCTCGGTCGCCGGCAGCTTTGAAGTGCTGCTGGTTGCGACGATGGCCCTGGCACCGGCATCGGGAGCGTTCGTTTCGCTCTCACAGGCCTCGCTCATGGACAGCGCTCCGGCTTTGCGAGAGCGCAACATGGTGCTGTGGACGTTCGCTGGATACGTCGGCGCGCTGGCCGCCACCGCAGTGATCGCCGGACTCCTCGGCACGGGCCTGAGCTGGCGCCTGGCGTTCGCGGCCTCCGCCGGCATGACCGGGATCATGCTTGCATTCGCCCTGCGGGCCCGGTTTCAGTACGTGATACGGGACACCCCGGTCGTCACGAAACCCATCGGGCACCAGTTCGCCACGGCAGTCCGCGATCTCTTCCGGGCGGTCAGGACCAGGCGGATGGCCTCGAAGCTGTTCCTCCTTGAGATATCCGACCTGATGCTCGATGTGTTCCTCGGTTTCCTGGCGCTCTACATGGCAGACGTTGCGGGCGCCTCTCCGACGATCGCGGTGGCCAGCGTTGCGCTGTGGATTGGCGCCGGCACGCTTGGGTCGGTGCTTTCGGTGCCGCTGCTCGCCCGCACAGGGGGCGTTACCTACCTGAAGGCCAGCGCCGCGCTGGCGGTCGTACTGTTCGTGACCTTCCTGCTGGTGCCATCACTGGGGGTGCGACTGGTCCTGATCGCGGCGCTGGGCCTCGTAAAGGCGGGCTGGTACCCGGTCCTGCAGGCGCGCGTGTACGACGAAGTGCCGGAGCGCAGCGGATCGGTGATCACGATGACGAACATCTCTGGACTGTTCGGCAGCATGATGGCCGCGGGAATCGGCCTTGCGGCCTCGTCGTGGGGCCTGGCCAACGCAATGTGGCTGTTGCTCTTTGCGCCCGCGTCTATCCTGCTGTTCCTGTGGCGCGCACACGGCGCGCGGGGCAGCGCCACGCCCTGAGGAGTACCACGAAGCGGTCCGGCTCAGGCAATGGCTTCGAGCTTCCCTACAAGCTCGAGGGCTCGCTTCCAGGATGCTTTCCGATCGGGCCCTGCCGTGACAACCGACACCAGGATTTCGGTCGCCCCTGACTTGATCAGGGCTTCAAGCTGCCGGGCGACCGCGGTCTCGCTTCCGTGAGCCACCGTGGCGTCGATCATGCGCTCGCTCCACCGGGCGGATTCGATCGCCTCGGGGAAGCCGGCATCGGCGAACATGCGGGCGTAGAACGGCAGCTTCGGGTAGATGGCCAGCTGCTCCCCGACGGCCTCGCGCACCTCTTCGACGCGCTCATGGACGCAAATCGGGGCATGCGCGATCAGTGGCGGGACAGGTCGCCCCGCACGCTCGGCGCCACGCTTGAGAGCGGGTAACGCCGTGTCTCTCAAGTGAGCCGGGGGGCAGACCCAGCTGATCGCCCCGTCAGTTTCCGCTCCGCAGTATTCGAAGGAAGCACGGCGAAGAGCGGAAGCCAGGACCGGGACCCGCGGCATCGGGGCGGCGATTCGAGCGTGCGCCTCATAGAACTCGCCCTTGAAGTCGACCGCCCCGTCGTGCAAGAGCGTGCGTGCTACGTGGACGTACTCCTTGAGGTGCCCCAGGGGAGCCCTGAAGTCGAATCCGTACATGGCCTGGATCGCCGGCTTGTGGCTCGGGCCAATGCCAAGGCGCAGCCGTCCCGGTGCAAGGGCCTCTACAACCTGGGCCTGCTGGACGGCCACGATCGGATGACGCGGCCAGGTCGGAACTATCGACGTGCCCAGCTTGATCCGGTTCGTCCGGGTCGCTGCCGCGGCCAGCACCGTGAGGCCGTCGATGCCTGCGCCGCCGGTGGTAAGCCACGCGGCGCCGATGCCTGACTCCTCGATCTCCACGATGCGGTTGAGGACAGTCGAGGCGTCGCCACCTCCCGCGGACACGCCGTACCGGGTGTCTTTCAATGCCTCACCCCCTTTCGCCTCCAGCGCGCACGACCCGTGGTCCGACCCCGGCCCGTCAGGAAGTGCGAACCTCGCCGGGCGGCGCCTGGCCGGTTCCAACCCTTGCCGACGCCATCGCCCATGCGCGATCCGGATCTTCGACCGTGACCTGCTGCACGCCCGAGACAAACGCTGACACCAGTCGCTCGTATTCGTTCCGTAGCGACGGGTCGCGCGGCGCCCATTCGTGCAAATACCGCACGGCTTCGACCTGCGCCTGGAGCAGCTCCTTGAAGCAACCGAAACAGGGTCTGAGGGTCGTGTAGATGGTCGCGCCCGCCACCGGGATGCCGAACCGCGCCGCCGCCAGCAGGGCGTTCTGCTCGGCGTGCACGCAGATGCACACATCGTAGGCGGTGCCTGGCGGGAATCGCCTCGGATCGGCGCAGCGGTCGCATCCTCCCTGGTCGCAATTTCGCATCCCGCTGGGCGTCCCGTTGTACCCGGTCGAGACGATCCTTCGATCAACCGCGATCAGGGCGCCTACCTTGCTGCCGAGGCAGTTGGCGCGGGAACGCACGGCAATGGCGATTCCCATCATGTAGTGGTCCATGTCCGGGCGCGGCTGGTTCGTCATAGTGCGATCATTATGCGGATCGGCTGGCGCGGTCGGTAGGTGATCGGGCCGGAGAGAATCCCCCACGGCCCCCGGCGTTCATGCGCGTGCGCGCGAAGTGGTGTTTCCCTTATGCTGATCCCAGGTTCATCGGAACGATAGGAAGGTGAGGGAGGGAGCCACGCAACGAATTCTGGTGGTAGGTCTCTGATCGTCGGAACCATGGCCTGCGTCCAGGCGTCGACACCCGAGCCAGCGGCATGAGTCCCCGCGTGACCGCGACAGCACAGGAGGCTTGATATGCACTCGAAAGCCAAGACCCTCGCTCTGGTGACCGTGCTCAACATTACCCTGGGGGCCGGCCTCCTTGCGGCGTCGGCCAGCGCGCCGGACCGGAGCTTGTCCGGCGCCCGGGAAACGCCCGCCGTGGAGAGCATCCGCAACGGGCTCTGGTCTGATCCCAGCGTTTGGTCCGGCGGAAAGGTTCCCGCTCAGGCGTCGCGGGTGGTAATCCCGCCGGGCATCACGGTGGTGTACGACTCTGCCTCCACCGAGGCCCTGCACAGTCTGGAGATCAAAGGCCGTCTGGACTTTAGCCGGAGCGTACACACCAACTTGGACGTGGGGGACATCACCGTGTTCCCCACCGGCCGTTTGGAGATCGGCACTCGGGAACAGCCCATACCAGCCGGCGTGACGGCACGCATCCGGTTGGTAAATGAAGAGGACGGCCAGCACGCCCTGGTGGTGCACGGCGAGGCGCAGATCCATGGCGCCCCCGTCTCCCCAACCTTCACCTTTCTGGCACGCACCTCCGAAAAGGGCCAGCGGATTCTGGAGCTCGCGCAGCCTGTAGATTGGCCCGTGGGGGGCCGGATCGTTGTGGCCCCGACCGGCTTGAATCCAAGTGAAGTGGAGGAGTTCACCATCGCATCGGTCCGTGGCAATAGGGTCGGCCTGGACCGACCCCTCAAGTTCCTGCACAGCGGGGAGCGGCAGTACCCGGGGGAGGTAGCACTGCTGAGCCGGAACGTCCTGATCACGAGCAAAGACGTGTCCAAGCGCGGCCATACCATCTTCCATGACGGCGCGAGAGGCGGGATCAGCTACGCCGAGTTCGCCCACCTGGGGGCGCAGGCCCAGTTGGGCAAATATCCAATTCACTTCCATATGGCCCGAAACACCATGAGGGGCACGGTCGTCGAAGGAGTCTCGGTACACGACTCGGGTAACCGTTTCATCACCGTGCACAGTACCAACGGCGTGACCCTGCGGGGCAACGTCGGGTACAACGCCATCGGCCACGGCTTCTTCGTGGAGGACGGGGATGAAGTGGACAACGTGTACGATGGCAACCTGGGAATTCTGACCATGCCGGGCAAGCTGCTCCCCTCCGACGCCTACGCCGCCGTGTTCTGGACCCAAAATCCGGCCAACACCTGGCGCGGCAACTACGCCGTGGCCGGACGGCGAGGCTTCCAGTTCCAGATTCCTGAGCAGCTGATGGCGATGCCGGGCCATTCCGGCAATGTCTCTCCTCGCGCCGTGCCTCTACAGGAGTTCAGGGACAACACCGCCCACACCATCGCCCGCGAAGGTCTCAGGGTGGACGGGCTGCACCTGCGCTATCAGGGGGCGCCCCGGGAGATGGTTGGCTTCAGGTCTTGGAACAACCGGGAGTACGGTGCTTACCTCAACGCCGCCAACACTGGCCTGGTTGAACCCCTTTTCTTTGGCAGCCAGAAAGGCAATGTCGTCCTGGAAGGGACCAACCTTCGAGTGCGCGGAGGCCGCATTCTGGGCAAGGTGGCGGCCGATCAACGGGCCGCCCCGGTGGGAGTCATCTTCAAGGCCGGGAGCAACCTTGTCCTGGACGGAGTGAGCCTGGAGGGCCACCGGGCTACCGGCGGCCTGACTCCTGCCGATGTCACACTCTCGCTAGACACCGAGGAACCTGTGCGGGCAGCCATCGTCAACAGCGTGCTGGGGAGCCAGCGGCCGATCATCTTCGGCTTTCCCCGCAACGAGGGATCGCAGTTGGAGGTGCGAGGATACCAGGGGCGCGCCGATGATAATTTTCTTCTCTACCGGGTAGACCTGCCGTCCACCTCTCGCTGCAGCGTCGAGGCCACGCGAGACCTGCAGATCGTGGCCAACCGCTGCCCCTTGCCGGCAGGGGTTTCGCCCGAAATGGGGGCGCCCACCGACCCGCGGGCGGTCCCCCTTCGTTAACCTGGATTCCTCCTCATCAAGGAACAGGACTGGGAGTAAAGTCTCTTCCGAGTCCCCTCGGCCCGGCTAAATCCGCCCTAATAGCCTTGGACCAGAATATCTAAGCGCGTGTGTTCAAAGTCCCGGCAAGTCTCTCGGGTCACGCTGCGGAGTAGCGAATGCATGGCGAGGACGCGGCATCTGGGGAGGGGTTAGTCCCGCCACCCCAGATTCTTCCCTTCCCTCAGGATGACATTTGACACAGGCTCTCAGGGACCCGATCGAGGCCCAGGCAAGCGTCATATGAGGAATCCCGGTGGAAATGCCAAAAAGAAGGCGCCTCTGCACAGCAAGGCACACAGACACAGCGCCGCAGATAATTCCCCCCATTCTTAAGCCTGGAAGTGTATTCATGGCTCGCCACTGGCTACTGAAGCCAAAGGCAATTCTACTGACCCCATTGCTGCTGCTCCTGCTTCTACCCGTGGCCTGCGGCACCGCCGCCACTGCGACGCCAACGCCCGTGCCTACACCTACACGGACGCCGCTGCCGGCTCCAACGTCCACACCAACTGCGACGCCAACGCCCGTGCCTACACCTACACGGACGCCGCTGCCGGCTCCAACGTCCA
>Ga0194132_10012707_pt1 | contig 10409 bp, 3 predicted proteins | sample TA2KigOf80mmetaG_FD_148612 | JGI IMG/M metagenome (GOLD analysis project Ga0194132, IMG submission 148612) | Freshwater microbial communities from Lake Tanganyika, Tanzania - TA2015054 Kigoma Offshore 80m | ecosystem: Environmental > Aquatic > Freshwater > Lake | place: Tanzania: Lake Tanganyika... | reverse complement strand
TTTCTCCATTCCCGATCTGGACACAATCATCTCGCCGGGGCTCACCCAGAACTGGGCCGGGTACTGGAAACTGAACGAGACCTCGGGCACGAACATCACCGACTCCTCAGGACAAGGAGGAAACGGAACCCTACTCGGTTTCTCCGGATCGAATTTGCCCTGGACCAATGGTTTTGCGGATGGAGGAGCCCGCTTCCGAGGCTCGTTCGCCCGTGCGGCAGCCCGGGCCCTCAACTACCCCAAAGCCAAGTCCAACCTGTCGGCCTCCGCCTGGGTGTTCGCGGAATCCCGCCCATCCTCAGCCACAGTGCTCAGGAACGGCAGCCCCACATCCGGGCAGTTCCAATGGGGACTCAAGGACGGTTCAGGCCGGCTCGACATCTCCATCAACACCGCCACCGCTTCATTCTTCGCACGCGATCCGGAAATCTTCCCGACCAACAGCTGGCAACACGTGGCTTTCACGGCGGATGGAAGCTCCCTCAAGCTCTTTCGGAATGGCAGGCTCATCGCCGAGACAAACTATACCGGCAACCTCAAAGAAGGCGTCCCCGAGGCCCTGGGCATCGGGGCCAGACTGACCGACGCCGGGAATGGCATCGAAACCGTAAGCCCCGGCGTTTGGGGCGGCCGAATCGACGAGGTAGCTGTGTGGAATCGGGCTCTGTCCGCCGATGAGATCACCGCCATTCATGGGGCGGGGGCGGGATTGCCCAGCGTGCTCAACACCTCGATTCGCCAGCTGGTCCACCGCAAAGCTTCGTCGGTGTTCCTCAGGTTCCCGTTTGAGCTGTCACAGGCTTCGTCGCTCATTGACTGGCGGCTTCGTTTGCGGGCTGACGACGGGGTGGTGCTCTGGCTAAACGGCGAAAAGATCCTGACGCGCAATGCCCCTGAGACGCCCGTTTGGCTCTCAGTGGCTTCGGAGATTCAAGGCCCCGAGGATTTGCGCGAGGCCGAGATGTTTCGGTTGAATGAGTTCGCGGGACTCTTCCGCGAAGGTTCCAACCTCCTGGCCGCACAGCTTCTGAACTCATCCAGCAATGACCCTGACCTTCTGCTGGAGGCGGAACTGGAAGTCGCCTCCTCCATCGACACGACCAATCAGCCCGCCTATTTCCTTCAACCCACGCCCGGGATGGAGAACCGGTATGGCTCCACCTCGCTGGGGCCGATCATCAGCGAAACACAACACGAGCCTGACCGGCCGTTGATCTCGCAGGACCTCACCGTCAGGACCCGGATCCAGCCCACGTTTCGGCCGGTGGCCGAGGTGCGGCTCTGGTATCGCACGATGTATTCCAACGAACTCAGCCTGGTCATGAAGGATGATGGTACCGCGGGCGACCTGAGTGCGAACGACGGGGAGTTCACGGGGGTTATTCCAAAGGGGATTGCGGGTCCCGGCCAGATGATTCGGTATCGAATCACGGCAGCCGACACCGCGGGGTCCACCCAGCGCCTGCCTTTGTTCACAGACCGTCTCAATACGGAGGAATACTTCGGCACCGTCGCGTTCACGCCAGCCATGACGAGTTCGATACCGGTGATGCACTGGTTTGTTCGAACCCCGGCATCGGCAGAGAACAATCCCGGCACGCAGTGTTCCATCTATTATGCGGGCGAGTTCTACGACAACGCGTACGTTCGCATCCGCGGCGGGACCTCAATCAACTGGCCCAAGAAGAGCTACAAGGTGGAGTTGCCGGAGGACCACAGGTTTCTAATTCATCCAGGCGTGGGCCGGGTGACGGAGTTTGACTGGAACACAACCTATACGGACAAGTCCTACGTCCGGGCGCTCCTGGTATCGGAACATCAACTGGATGCCGGCATGCCGTCCCCGGAGATCTTTCATGTACGACTCGAGCAAAATGCGCGGTTTTACAGCCTCACGCTGTTTACGGAACAACCTGACAAGGCATTCCTCAGACGCCACGGGCTGGATGACGAAGGTGCGCTCTACAAGGGTGGTCCTGGAGCGAATGCGGACAGCGTCAGCGGATTCGAGAAGAAGACACGAAAGGAGGAGCCGGGAATCGCTGACTTGCAGGCGCTGCTGCAGGGAGTGGCTCGAACCGGCGCATCGCTGGAGCAATACGTCTTCGACTCCCTGGACCTCCCGGCCATGGCCAACTACATAGCCACCACCGCAACGACGCAGAACATTGATGCGAGTGACAAGAATTACTTCATCTATCGTGACACCAATGGAAACGGCGAGTGGCGCATGCTGCCCTGGGATATGGATTTGTCCTTCGGACCAAACGCGTTGAACACCGACAACATTGTCTTCAACGAGAACTTCACCAGCCACCCGTACATCGGAGCCAGGCCCTACATGCTCCACGACAACAAATACAACAGGATCCTGGAGGCGATGGTTGCCAGCCCGAGAGGACGCGAAATGGTCCTGCGTCGCATGAGGACTCTCGTGGACGAATCCTTGATGAAGCCTTACTTCCAGAATCGCATGAGGGAACTGGAAACACTCATCGCCTCAACCGTGGTCCTGGACAAAGCGAAGTGGGCAGGAGACGCCTTCTTTAGCGGGGCTACCTACACGCTCAAACAGGCGCTGGATCGCATCGAGAAAGAATACCTCCAGGGACGGGGCAGTTATCTGATCAGCAAAACGATTCCGGGAATTCTGGCCGTCAATCCAGGCGCCCAACCTCCAGTCGCGCAGGTCGATTTTCTTGAGGTTGCCGCAGTCTCAGGCACCAGCGATCGCGAACAGGAGTATCTGGTTCTGACCAACTCCAACTCGTTCCCCATCGATCTCACGGGCTGGACGATGGAAGGCGACATCCAGTTCCGCTTCAAGCCGGGCACGGTGTTTCCTTCCAAGTCCACCCTTTACCTGAGCCCGAAGGTCTCGAAGTTCCGAGCTCGCGCTTCAGGACCGCGCGGCGGACAGGGCCTCTTCGTCCAAGGCGACTACAAGGGCGAACTCAATGGGCGTGGAGGAAGCCTGAGTCTGCGCAACGATTTCGGATGGCTCGTCAGTCAGATCAACTACACCGGGCAACCGACTGACAATCAGGCTCACCTCCAAGTCTCTGAGATCATGTTTGCTCCGCCGGGTCCGGATGGGGGCCTCCTGGGTGGAGACATCTTCGAGTTCATCGAGCTGCACAACACTTCTGATGTGGTCACACTCAACCTGAACGACGTTCGATTTACGGAAGGAATTCAGTTCACTTTCTCGAACACGCCCCCGCTGCTCCCCGGAGCCCGGATTGTGCTCGCACGGGATGCCGCCTCGTTCACCTCACGCTACGGGGTTCTCCAGTCTCCAGCAGGCCAATACCAGGGTGCTCTCGAAAACGATGGAGAACGACTGAGACTCGAAGACTCGAACGGCGAAGCGATCCAGGATTTCTCATTCAAGGGTGGTCTGCATCCAATGACCGACCGTCTGGGCTTCTCGCTGGTGAGGTCGCAGGTCCCCTCCTCCGCCCTTTCACCCAATGATGATGCCTGGTGGAAACAGGGAACACACCTCCTTGGAAGCCCGGGTGCGCCGGATACCGCGACGAGACCGGGCGGTGTGGTGATCAACGAAATACTCGCGGCCTCCTCCGGCCAGACCCAGGATGCCATCGAGCTCCGGAATCTCTCAGGGCAGGAAGTCTCCGTGGGAGGATGGTTCCTGACCGACGATTTCAACACACCCAGGAAATATCGGATTCCAGCCGGGACACTTATTGCCCCCAACGGCTATCTCGTGATTCAGGAATCGGCCTTCAACGCAGGGCCATCCGGTTTCTCGTTGAGTTCGGAAGGGGACGAAGTCTGGCTGTTTTCCGCCGAGCAGGCCGGCCTGACCGGTTACCACCATGGATATACCTTCGACGGAACCGCGCCCGGGATCACCCTGGGCAGGCATGTGACCGACGCCGGTGAGGATCTGTTCTTCCCACAAGCCCAGCCAACACTCGGCGGGCCGAATTCCGGCCCCCGCCTCGGCCCGATCATCTTCTCGGAGATCGGGGCAGCGCCCGGCACGAATATCGACGACCGAAAGAACCTGGAGTTTCTCGAACTGTTCAATGTTTCATCCAATCCAATCGCGCTCCGTCCACCGGAAGGCTACTCACACGCATGGAGCATCGAAGGAGGGGTTCGATTTGGCCTCCCTACGAACCTGGTGATCGCGCCCCTTCAACGACTGGTGATTACAGGGTTTGACCCCCAGTCGAACCCCATGCAGCTCGCCCTGTTTCGCCAGCGATTCGAGGTTCCGGCCGAAACGATGATCCTCGGCCCGTGGGCCGGTGCCCTGGACAATCGGGGTGAGAAGCTGGAACTCCGACAACCGGTCAGTGGATCAAGACGAGACGCATTCGTGTCTGTGGATCGGGTGGACTACGAAAATTCAAGCGCCTGGACAGCTGTTCGCGAGAGCGGCGCATCTTTGCACAGGGTGACCGGAGCGGCCTCATCATTGGAACGGGTCTCGTGGGTTGCCGCTGCCCCCAACCCAGGAACCGACTGGAATGGAACCGGCAACTCTCCTGAGATTACCCGTGAGCCAACACCCATCCGGATTCTCGCTGGGTCCAGTGTGGAGTTCAGGATTGATGCCATTGGAAAGGCCCCTCTGAACTATCAATGGTTCTGGAATGATACTCCCCTCCATGAGCAGACCGGACCCGTGCTCCTGATCCCATCGGTCCAGCTTCGGCAGCAGGGGGTGTATCGCGCGGTGGTTTACAACTCAGCTGGATCCGCGCGCAGCCAGGATGCCGTCCTCGACCTGTTCCCGCCCCCGTTCATCACAGACCCACCGCTCAGCAGAGCTGTGCGAACAGGAACGAACTTCTCGCTCACCGTGGGTGCTGCTGGAACAGGAGCCCTCCGATACCAATGGAGAAAATCAGGTGTGCCGATTGAGGGAGCCGTTTCGAACAGCTACCCTTTCACGGGCATTCAGCTAGATCAGGCTGGGGTCTACGATGTCGTGGTCACCGACGACCTCGCGTCCACCATCAGCCCAGCGGCATTGATCACCGTGTTCCGGTTACCAGTGTTCGTGGAACACCCTGATTCCACTCATATTCTCGTCGGTGAAACTCTTCGTCTAAATATCTCGGTGGATGGCACGACACCGATCACCTACCGTTGGCGCCGAGGCACCTCGTCGATCGCCGGACAAACCAACGCGCAACTCACCCTCACCAACATCCAGTTGATCAATCTGGGCAGCTATTCTGTTATCGCATCAAATCCTGCTGGAAATGCCACAAGCCAGGTAGCAGTCGTCACCATTCTCCTGGATGCAGACAAGGACGGAATGGCAGACGACTGGGAATCAAGGTGGGGCCTCGATCTGGGATCAGCAACGGACGGGCTATTGGACAAGGACGGTGACGGCGTGACCAACCGACAGGAGTATGAGGCAGGCACAGATCCCACCAACTCGTCGCAGAATCTGCGCATTCTGGACCCAGCTCTCGTTCTGTTAAACGACACGCCCGCGTTGACCTTTTCCTTCCTCGCAGCCTCGAATCGTAGCTATTCAGTTCAACGTTCGGTGTCAGGAGGAGGCGCATGGTCAAACATCGCCACGGTCCGTTTCGCTACAACCAATCGGTTCCCAATCATCACGAATCCGATTGTGCCAACGTCACAGAGCTGGTTTCGAATCCAGACACCGCGTGCTCAGTAGGGAAAAAGGGGATGCGGGTTGCTTGCTTCGTCCTGGCGTGACACAGCAAGCCCGGGACATTGACAGTTCCCCACCCTGCCCTACAGGTGGGCGATGAAAACAGATCGATACACAATCAAAGCGCGTGCATCGCTCGAAGCCGCTCAAAAAGCAGCGGTGGACCGCAGCCATCAGGAAGTGGATGTCGAGCACCTCCTGCTCGCACTCGCGGAAGAGCCGGAAGGACTCATCCAGCCAGCACTGTCGGAACTCGGTCTTCCCGCACAGCCTTTGGCGTCGTCGCTTCAGGCGCATCTCTCAAAGCGTCCCCTTGTTTCAGGCTCCTCCTCCCCGGAACCGTTCGCAAGCCAGGCCCTGCGAAAGGTCATCGATGCCGCCCCCTCGGAAGCCGCACAGCTTCACGATGAGTTTGTGTCCACGGAGCATCTCCTCCTTGCGGTAGCTGGAAATCCCACATCCTTCATCAGGTCACTTTTCCAAACGGCCTCCCCTCCAGTGGACAGGAATCGGGTGCTCACGGTTCTTGCCAAGCTGCGAGGCAATCAACGGGTCGTCGATGAATCGCCGGAACAGAAATACCAGGCCCTTGAAAAGTATGGCCGGGATCTGACGGCGCTCGCACGGGGCAACAAGATCGATCCGGTCATCGGGCGGGACGAAGAAATCCGACGAGTGATGCAGGTACTCACACGTCGCACCAAGAACAACCCTGTGTTGATTGGAGAACCGGGTGTGGGAAAAACCGCGATTGCCGAGGGGCTGGCTCGACGCATCGTCAGCGGGGATGTGCCGGAGTCGCTTCGTGGGAAGACCCTGATCGCCATGGATCTCGGGGCCATGATCGCAGGCGCGAAATACCGTGGTGAGTTTGAGGAACGTCTGAAGGCTTTTCTCAAGGAAGTCACATCGAGCGAAGGACGGATCGTTCTGTTCATCGATGAGCTGCACACCCTGGTAGGCGCCGGCAAGGCCGACGGATCGCCGGATGCTGCGAACCTTCTGAAGCCACAGCTCGCCCGAGGGGAATTGCGATGTATCGGAGCCACGACACTGGACGAATATCGCAAGCACATTGAGAAGGACCCGGCACTCGAGCGACGTTTCCAGCCTGTTCCGGTCAACGAGCCCAGTGTTGAGGACGCCATCGCGATCCTCCGTGGTCTGAAGGATCGCTATGAGATTCATCACGGCATCCGGATTCAGGATGCTGCGTTGATCGCCGCAGCCACGCTCTCGCACCGTTACATCACGGATCGTTTTCTCCCGGACAAGGCGGTGGACTTGATGGATGAAGCGGCCTCGCGGCTTCGGATGGAGCTCGACTCGAAGCCTGTGGAGCTGGACCAGATCGATCGTCAGATTTTGCAACGCGAGATGGAGCACACCGCGGTTCGAAAGGAGCGAGACCCGGCATCTCAAGAGCGCCTCAAGCATCTGGAGACCGAGCTTGCTGACCTGCGCGGTCAGGCCGCGAGGCTGCGAACCCAGTGGGAGGCAGAGAAGGCAGCGATCGACGCGGTGACGCTGGTGCAGGGCCAGATCGATCAGGCGCGTGCTGAGCTCGAAAAAGCGGAGCGGTCAGGCAGGCTGGATGAGGCCAGCGCCATCAAGTATGGCAAGCTGCCAGATCTCCAAACCAAACTGGGCAAGGCGGAGGCCGCACTGCGCAAGGGGACCGAGAACGCCCGGCTTCTCAAACAGGAGGTCACGGAGGAGGATGTGGCGGAAGTTGTGTCCGCCTGGACCCGCATCCCGGTCACGAAGTTGCTTCAAGGAGAGAAGGAAAAATTGCTGAAGATGGAGGGCCGGCTGCATCAAAGAGTGATCGGCCAGGAACCCGCTGTGGAAGCGGTTGCGAACGCGGTTCGTCGAGCCCGATCTGGCCTGCAGGACCCTTCGAAACCCGTGGGATCCTTCCTGTTCCTCGGCCCCACGGGCGTGGGCAAGACAGAGCTTGCACGCGCGCTGGCTGAGTTTCTTTTCGATGACGAGGCGGCCATGATCCGCCTCGACATGAGCGAATACATGGAAAAACACGCCGTCGCCCGGCTCATCGGGGCGCCTCCGGGATATGTGGGTTACGAGGAAGGCGGACAGCTGAGCGAGGCCGTTCGACGACGCCCCTACAGCGTTGTGCTGCTTGATGAAATCGAAAAAGCGCATCCGGACGCCTTCAACATCCTGCTCCAGGTCCTGGATGATGGACGTCTGACAGACGGGCAGGGTCGCACTGTGGATTTCAAAAACACCCTCATCATCATGACGAGCAACGTCGGCTCCCCCATCATTCAAGAGCACTGCAAGGAGGGGGCGCTCAGCGCGGCAGCGAGCCGACGGCTGGAGGCCCTGATGAAGGAGGAACTCAAAGCGCATTTCCGTCCCGAATTCCTGAACCGGATCGATGACACGATCTTCTTCCACAGTCTGTACGCATCTCACTTGATGAAGATCGTCGATGTGCAGATCGCGCGCCTGGCTGCACGTCTATCAGCCCAGCAATTGACCCTGGACCTGGACGCACTGGCCCGGTCGTTTCTGGCGAAGAAGGGTTGGGATCCGCAATTCGGAGCCCGTCCATTGAATCGCGCCATCCAGGAACATCTATCGGATATGCTGGCGAGGAATCTTTTGGAAGGCCGCTTTAAACCTGGCCAGACGATCCATGTGACCGCGGCAGACGACGAACTCATCCTGAAGAATGCGAGGCGCTAAGCCTTGCCGGGGGATACCGGTTCGTGTAGGCACAGGCCCATGAAAGGCAAGAAAGTCATCTTCATCGCAGCGGGTACTGTCCTCGCCCTCATCCTGATCGGCATCTTTGTCGCTGCGGCGAACCTTGGCACACTCATCAAGCACGGCGTGGAGGAGTTTGGCCCAAAGGTCACACAGACCTCCATCAAGTTGAACTCGGTGTCTGTGTCGCTGTTCGGAGGAAGCGCGGAGATGAAGGGGCTCCTCCTGGGAAATCCAACAGGCTACAAGGCGCCTAACGCCCTGGAAGCAGAGCGGATCGCCGTGCGTCTCAGCCCGGGCTCCCTCAGATCCGACAAGGTCGTCATCCAATCCATCGTCGTGGAGGGCGCCCAATTACACGTCGAAGGTTCGGCCTCGGGCAACAACTTCACGAAGATACAGTCCAATGTCGAAGCCTTCGCCGGTTCCGCCCCGCCCACCGACAACAAGGCGGCAAAGAAGCTGCAGGTGGACGAACTCGTCCTGAAGAACTGCAAACTTCATCTCTCCCTGGGCTTGTTGGGAGGGAAGACCATTGCGACCCCACTGCCCGACATCCGGCTCACCGATCTGGGTCAGGGCCCTGAAGGCATCACTCCGGCGGAGCTTATTAAACGCGTTCTCGGCTCGATGACCGGGGGAATAGGCTCCGCTGCTGGCCAAGCCATCAAGGATGCCGCAAAGGACATCGGTAAGGGCGCAGCCGAGAGCGTGGATAAAGCCACGAAAGGCATCAAAAGCCTGTTCAAGAAAAAGGAGTAACGAGGGACGTGGGCCCCGGGTTCATGGTCCATCCCTTGGCACTTCAAACGCCGGCAGGCGCCTGTTCGAGTGGCGTAACCTCCTATTGACCCCACCGTCTTGACCTCCGTTGATCGGAGAATGTGAATTGTGGCCGGGCTTTTGAACTGGGAGCGCTGGCGTCGCGTCGGCCTCTCCCTGCTCATCGCCCAACGCCGACGAGGACGCCAGTGCTCCCAGGGGGTACACCCTGAAGGGTGGACAACGAACTGCGCGTCCGACTTCCAGGCTTTAGGCGGCAGGCTCCCAGGGGGCGGGACGTGCGGGGCAGCCACCGAACCTCCTGGTTGGCTGAGGCTTAGAGCCCAGTGAACGTAGAAAAGTTCCCCTAATCCTCGACTTGCGGAAGCTGGTTTATCGTGAGATTTTTTTTGTGTTCAGGTCTAATTGCAGGCCTTAATCGGCTGTTGAAAAAACACATCCCATATTATGTCCAAAGTCTATCAACCCAGCTGGTGCTCCAGCCCTGAACATATATGGCGTCCCAATCGCCGGGAGTTCCTCCATGTGGGTGCACTCACCGGGCTTGGGCTCACCCTCGGCCAGTTTCTCCAGCTCTCCGCAAACGCGAAATCCAAGCCCGGATCCGCTGAGCCCAAAGCCAAGGGTGTCATACACATCTACCTCCCTGGCGGAATCGCCGCGCAGGAATCCTGGGATCCCAAACTCCTCGCCCCAATCGAATACCGCGGTCCTTTGGGCACCGTGAAAAGCCGCATCGACGGAGCCTACTTTTCAGAGCATCTCGGGAAGACAGCCCAGGTGGCGGATCGAATCTCCGTGATCCGATCGATGACGCACGGCGAGGCGGACCACGATCGGGGTACGCACAACATGTTCACAGGCTATCGTCCGAGCCCGGCCCTTCAATATCCCAGCGTCGGAAGTGTGGTGTCGCACGAACTCGGAGGCAAAAACGACCTGCCCCCATACGTTTGCATCCCGAACATGCCGACCACCTTCGCAGGCACCGGCTACCTGGGATCGGCTTATGGCCCGTTCAGCCTCGGCAACGACCCGGCCGCGAGGGAGTTTCGCGTGCGCGACCTCGCCATGCCTGAGGGCGTCACCGAAAAGCGCTACGCGGCACGCAAGGAAATGCGGAGCATCGTGGATGCCCACTTCAGCTCACTCGAGAAATCCGACGCGCTCGATGGCATGGACAGCTTCTATCAGCAAGCCTACGCCATGCTCAGTTCTG
>Ga0194132_10012706_pt1 | contig 10410 bp, 7 predicted proteins | sample TA2KigOf80mmetaG_FD_148612 | JGI IMG/M metagenome (GOLD analysis project Ga0194132, IMG submission 148612) | Freshwater microbial communities from Lake Tanganyika, Tanzania - TA2015054 Kigoma Offshore 80m | ecosystem: Environmental > Aquatic > Freshwater > Lake | place: Tanzania: Lake Tanganyika... | reverse complement strand
ATATTGATTGACGCCGTCGGCTCCATCACGAGTTTGCAGGTTCCGCATCGGCTGGCCGACGCCATCTTGCGCGACAGCCAGACAAAGGACGGCATCGAGTTTCGCAAATCGGACAAGGGTAAGGCGCTGAACACTGTCAGCCAGCAAAACGCAACAGCGCTCTACCAAGTGTGCCCATCAGCGCTGATTTTCGGCATGTGGGACTCGACTGGCCCAAAGGGTGGGTTGGGGGCGAAATTCGAGCGAGCCATCGTGTCAGAGGTCGTTGGCGTCGGGGCGAGCGTTGGCGACTTGCTGCGCGGCGTCCGCCGCGACCCGCTCGAAGTCCGCGCGGCCGTGAAGGTGTTGAAAGGGGTTGACAAGAACTGGTCGCTCGCACTCGCAAATGCAAAAGGGGCGGTGCCCCCTTCCAAGGTTAATCACAGCAGCGTTCCGTTTCCCGAACAGCGCGATGAGAAAACGGAAAACAACCTCTACTCAGGAGCGACCATCGAATATGCCGAGCAGGTGACCACACTTTCGCTTATCGTGCTTCGGCGGTTGCGATTCCCGATGAACGGAAGCGTTGGCGCACCACGAGACATCGCGGGGCGCACTGTTCTTGCCGCGCTCGGCCTCTGTGCGGCCACGCTTGCTTTTGAGGCAGGCATGGGCCTCCGTTCGCGTTGCCTGCTCTGGCCGGACGGTCCAATGAATTGGGAGTTGCTCGCCAAGCCGGGCGAACCGCCGCAGACGTTCACTCTCACGAGCGATGATGCCGTTAGCCTGCTGAAGCAATCCGCCGAGGCGGCGAAGAAGGAGAGCCTTACCTGGGAGGAAAAGCCCATCGAACTCGTTCCACAGCAAAAGCTGGTGGACCTGGTTCGACTCAGCCAACTCGAAGCCACCAAAGAAGCATCGCAACAGGCCTCTTGATATGCTCGCCCTCGCGATTCGCTACCTGCAAGGGGTTGCCGTCGGCTCGCACGGCGAACATGGCCGATTCGAGTGGCCGCCACATCCAGCGCGCGTGTTCATGGCAATGGTCGCGGCGCATTACCAGACCGGCGCGAAACCCGAGGAACGCGCAGCCCTGCTGTGGGTTGAGGCGCTGCCTGAAACACCGGAGATATTCGCTCCAGAGGCCCAGCCGTGCAGAACCGTGACGCAATTCGTTCCCGTCAACGACAAAGCCGGATCGTCCAAAGCGTTAATGCATTCGTTGCCTCTCACGCGGGACCGGCAACCGCGCACCTTCGCGCGTGCCTCGCTCGCAAGCGACACCGTTGTCCTTCACTGGCCAAAAGCTGAACCAACACCGGACGTTCGCGCAGCCCTGGAAAGTCTCTGCGGGACAGTCACGCGCATCGGACATTCAACGTCGCTTGTGCAGATGTGGTTGGCTGAGTCCGTTCCAGACGGGCTGCCGCTCTGGCGCGCCGATGGAGCGCGCGCCACGCACATGCTGCGTGTCCCGCGTCAGGGAACGCTTGCTGAACTCGACCGCAGTTTCAACGGCGAGGCTGTGGGGCGATACATTGAGATGTTGCTGGCCATCGAAGATGCGCCAACACCCAAGGCACGAACTGCTGCAAAGAAGAAACTGGTTGCAGCTTTCCCAAACGGCGAGCCACCGCAGCACCGTCCGCGCATTTCCACCTATGCGGGCTACGCGCTCACCACTGAGGAGATTTCCGAGCCGCAAGCCAAAGGCAGCGCCTTCAGTCCGCATCTCGTTGTTTACACGCTGGAGTGGAAAGACGGGCCGTATCGGCATCTCGACCTGGCCTGCACACTGGCGCTTACCGACCGCTGGCGCGAAGCGCTCGCCAGGCACGCCGCCGAACTCACACTCAGTTCCGAAGCCCTGAGTCTTCTCACCGGCCATGCGCCGGACAAATCCCCGCTGCAAACGGTGCATGTCGCCTTTCTGCCGCTCGCCTTTGTCGGCCACCCGCACGCGGTTGGCAGGTTGCCGGGAATGGCGCTCGCCTTGCCGCTCGAAATGCAACCCGAAATCCGGGCCGAAATTCTGCGTGCGGCGGAGAGGATAAAGGAGCTTGTTTTGGGACGGCTTGGCGCGTGGAACGTGCAGCGTGAAACGATGGCGCGTCCGCTGGAAACACTTCGCGCCGCGACGTGGACCGCGCATCCAAAGGGTGTGACACACTGGAGCACGGTTACGCCGGTTGCCCTTGATCAGCATCCGAAGGCCAAGGCAAAAGACGAATATCTTGCCGCAACGGCTGAACTGATTCGGCAAGGCTGCGAACGCATTGGTTTGCCGCAGCCACGCGAGGTCGTTGTCACGCCCGTTTCCGCTCACCTTGGCGTACCCCCGGCGCACGCTTTCCCGCGTCTTCAGCGCAAGGACGGTAGCGAACGCCGGCATACACACGCCATCCTCGTTTTTGATGAACCGGTGCGCGGGCCGATTCTGGTTGGTGCGGGCCGCTATCGGGGTTACGGATTCTCTCGGCCAATGGAGGGTGAAGCATGAGCGGATTTCCACGATTTGCCGATTTCTTCCACGCGCTTTGGAACAAACCCCCGTTCCCGTGGCAAGAGATGTTGGCCGAACGCGCGGCTACCGGACACTGGCCCGACGCAATTGACCTCCCCACAGCGAGCGGCAAGACCGCGTGTCTCGACATCGCCCTCTATGCGCTCGCTGCACAGGCGGATGCGCCGGCAGGCCGACGCACTGCCGCGCGGCGCATCTGGTTTGTGGTGGACCGCCGGATCGTTGTGGACGAGGCCTACGAGCGGGCGAAGCAGTTGGCGGAGAAGTTGGGCGACGTCAATGCCGGTCCGGCAATTCGAGCGGTTGCTGAACGCTTGCTCAATCTGCGCAGTCTGCCTTCGCGCGAGCGGCCGCTGGCCATCGCTCGCTTGCGAGGTGGCGTGCTGAGCGACGATCGGTGGGCGCGCATTCCTTCACAGCCGGCCATCATAACGAGCACGGTGGATCAACTCGGCTCACGCCTCCTTTTTCGCGGCTACGGCCACAGCGCCCTCGCCGCCTCGATTTACGCGGGGCTTGCCGGAAACGACAGCCTTATCCTGCTCGACGAAGCCCACTGCGCCGTGCCGTTCCTGCAAACGCTCCGAGCGGTGAAAATGTTCCGCGAACCGAAGTGGTCGGAAATCCCTAATACCACTCCGTTTCACCTCGCGGTCCTCTCCGCGACGCCCCCGGGAGAAGACGATGACGAAAAACTGGAAGTCTTTCCCGCGAATGACGACGAGCGGCAGAAAGCGCTGAAGCACGACGTGCTGCAATTGCGCCTGACTGCGTCGAAACGCGCAGTGTTGGTCTCGATGAAAAGCGAGGCGGCGCTGACCAGAAGCATCGTTGACGCCGCCGAAAAACTCGCCCGCGAAGGCACGCTGCGCATTGGCGTGATCGTCAACCGCGTGGCGCGTGCCCTCGAAATCACCGAAGCGCTCAGGGCCAAGGCAAATTCCCAATTCGACGTGGAACTTCTCACGGGACGCATTCGTCCTGTCGAGCGGGATTGGCTCATCGGGAAAGAAGCTCCATTACACCGACGGCTGCGCGCCTCCGAACCTGAAACCCTCGACCGCCCGCTCATCCTCGTCAGCACTCAATGCCTCGAAGTCGGCGCCGATTTCAGCTTTGACGCGCTCCTCACCGAATGCGCCAGCCTCGACGCACTGCGGCAGCGTTTTGGCCGCCTCGCCCGCCTGGGCAGGCCGGAGAAGGCGCGCACGTTCATCTTCGCCGCCGAATCCGCGCTCAAAGACAGCGATCCGATCTATGGCGACGCGCTGCGTGCGGCCTGGGAGTTTCTTTGGGCCAAGGCCACGATTGAGCGCGATGAGAATGGCAAAGAGGCACGCAGCGTGGACTTCGGTTTCGAAGCGTTGCGTGCGCTTCTTCCGCCTCACGAAGAACTGCGTGAACTGCTCGCTCCCGCCCCCGACGCTCCGGTGCTGCTTCCCGCGCACGTCGATCTGCTGTGCCAAACTTCACCGCTGCCACATCCTGATCCTGACATCAGCGTCTTTCTCCACGGTAAAGGCCGCGGCACGGCCGAAGTGTGCGTTGCTTTTCGGTGTGACCTTGATCCCGAATGCACGGAAGACTGGACCGAAATCGTCAGTCTCTGCCCGCCAGTAACGAGCGAACTGTTTTCTGTTCCGATCTACCGTTTCCACAAGTGGCTGCGGGATGATGAAGGCACAGACACCACGGGCGATGTGGAAGGGCAGGCTGGAAGCGAAGAAAGCGCTGCCAACCCGGATCATTCTTCGCCGTTTCTCATATATCGCGGTCGCCAGAATTCCGTCGTCTCCCGTGATCCGAACGACATCTTTCCCGACAGCATCGTCGTTCTGCCAGCGCCACGCGAGGCCGACGACGTGACGCGCGCGAGAAAACTCGGGCAGGTGCTGTGCGAACGTGGCTTTGGCACTCAACGCGTGGACGTGTGGGAACTGGCGCTGCAACACGCCGGAAAAACGCCCATGCTCCGCATCCACCGCGAAACGCTCGCTCTGTGGATCGGAGAGAGCGGCTGCCCACCGCTGCGAGAACTGTTCGCTCTGATCGAAGCCGAGGAATGGGCCGCCGATGAACTGCACGAGGCGCTCTCGCACGTGCTGGAGTGGTCACCGGAAGACGAATCTGCGACGCCCTTGCCGGATTGGTTGAAACAGCTCTTCCGCGAGACCGCCAGCTTCGGATTCAGCGACATCGCGCAGCATCCCGCAGGAGGCATCGTCCTTCGCGCAAGATCGGCCCACCCGACAGCCGACGAACCGGATTTCTTCGCAGACGACGATGACACGCCCATCGAAGCGCCCGAGGAAATCCCGCTGGCGGACCATTGCGCGCAGGTGGCCAACATCGCTGAGCAACTCGCCCGCGCGTGTCTCGGCCAGGCCGACGCAACGCTCGCACGCTTGGCCGGGCAATGGCACGATGCCGGCAAACTCGACTCGCGTTTTCAGGAGGTACTGCGCGGAGGCGTGGCGAGTGACGGCGGCGAACCACTCGCGAAGTCGCCGCGCAAACGACGCGCTCGGGAAGAGGCCAATGCCATTGCCGAAGTGGCAGGGTTGCCCCCGGGTTTTCGGCACGAAATGCTTTCTCTCCAACTGGCCGAACGGTTCTGCGCAGCAGAATTCTCGGCCGATGACCGCGACCTGCTTTTGCACCTCATCACCAGTCACCACGGCCACGCGCGACCGTTCGCACCGATATGTGAAGACGGGAAACCGCCCGCGGTCAACGGCCAACTCGATGGTGTTGCGGTGAACCTTCCCGCCGAGGAACGGCGCGCGCTCATCCCACCGCACCGCCTGGACTCCGGCGTCCCCGACCGGTTCTGGGCGCTGGTCCGCCGATTTGGCTGGTGGGGTCTTGCCTATCGCGAGGCCATTCTCCGCCTCGCCGATTGGCACGCGAGCGCGCATCCAAAGAACCTGCAACCATGAGCGAATCCACTCACCGACTCGATCTTCCCGCACTCGACGGTGCGAACCCACTTGGCTTCCTCGCCGCGCTGGGCACGCTGACTGCGCTTTCCGAATCAAATCCGCGCATCAAGCTCGGGTGGCACGCTGGAGCTCGCTGGACGGCCTCTCTCGCTTCACCGCAGCCGCTCAACGAGCCGGAAGTCTTGGAGCAACTCGCGACTCGGTTGCGGGGAAAGCCGGTGGATGCTGAAAAGGACCGGGGTCGCGATGCGGCGCAAAGGCAGTTTGACGATGTGAAAACGGACCTCAAGAACGCCGAGAAGCGATTGAAGGCTCTTGGCCTCCGTGGCAAAGAGCGCGATGCTGCGCGGCAAAGAGAAGTCGCACCATACGAGCAGGCACGCGACTTGGCTCGGGAGAGGCTGCTCGAAGCCTTGAAAGAAGCCGTTCCTTCGCCAGAACTCGCACTCGGCCAGCGTCCAGACTGCACCATCGAGGAGTTCCGTCAGCACGCCCGCTCGCTATGTCGCGAATCAAACCTGAAAGCTCGCGCGACCCTGGACATGGTTGTCGCGTTCGGCACAGAAGCGTCCACCGAGCGAATTGTTCCGACGCCGTTCTGCTTCATTACGGGCAGTGGTCATCAGTGGTTCCTCGACACAGCGCGCGAACTCATGAAGCGTGCAACCACTGAGAAGTTGCGCGAGGCCCTCTTTGAACCGTGGGGCTACCGTGACGAGAAGCTGACTATGCGTTGGGATCCAATCGACGATCGCCGTTACGCGCTGATGGACCGAGACCCCACTGCGTCCGACAATAAGAGCACCACCGTCTGGATGGCGAACCTGCTGGCTTATGTCGCGCTTTCGCTTTTCCCGTGCGCTCCGGCGAAACGCGGGGCGGCGACCGCCTGCTGGAACAGCGCGAAGGACGCGGCCACTTTCTGCTGGCTCCTGTGGCAAACACCATTGGCAATCCACTCCATCCGCTCGATTCTAACCTCTCGGGCGTTTGCCGTACCTCATGACGAATCCAGCCGCAAAGAGCTTCGCGCCGCACTGCGGGCGCGCGGCATCGACGCTGTGTTTTGCGCACGACGAATTCAAGTGGGCAATCCGCCGTTACACAAAATCAACTTCTCACCGGCCTTTGCCCTATGAAAGCGCCCACTTCGGTCTCGGCCTGTTTGTGCCGGCGGCGCGTTCGGCGAATGATCAATGACCAATGGCCAATGGCTGTCGTGAGCCGCAACGAGAACAAAAACAAGCACGCTGCCGATTATCTGGATCGTCTCCTGCATGAGGTGGTCGAAGCCGGGGCGGATACGGTCGAGTTGGAACGCATCCCGGAAGGATTGGAAATCTGCTTCATGGCCGGCGGATCGGGGTTGGGAAACGTGCTCAAAGACCGAACGTTGGACCACGAACTCGTCGATTTCGTCGTTAGCCGGGCGGGATTGCGGCGCCGGGTCAAAGGCCAAATGAATTGGAACATTTTCGGCAAGGATCACCTGATCACGGTCGAGGAATACGACAGTTTTGGCGAATCGTGTTTTCGCCTCAAGTTCAGCAAGCGACCCGCTTAGCGGGGCATGGTTGAACCTGCGCAACCGACAATCTTATGGAACCAGACAACCATCAGCGACTCATTGAAAAGCTCAAACGGATCGAAGCCCTGTTCGCCGACCGAGCGGCTACCGCAGGCGAAAAGGCCGCCGCGGGAGAGGCCCGCGAGCGCATCCGTCAGCGACTGGCGGAGTTCGCCGAGATCGATCCGCCGGTCGAATTCAGCTTTGCCCTCCGCAATCCCTGGTCGCTCAAGCTGTTCGTCGCGTTGCTCCGCCGCTATAACATCCGGCCCTACCGCTATGCCCGGCAGCGTCATACGACAGTCATGGCCCGGGTCCCGGCCAGGTTCGTTCGTGAGACTTTGTGGCCGGAGTTCGTGGAATTAGATCGCACACTGCAAAGCTATCTCACCGAGGAGACCAACCGCGTGATATCTGAAAGCATCAACAAGGACACCTCGGACGTCGAGGTGCGTTCCGGTCAGGCGTTGCCGGGAGGACCCGTCACCGAAGCTCCCGTCGCGTCAAACGATGAGTTATGAATGAACCAAACCAACCGACCCCGACCGAATCGCGCTTGAGTGAGCAGGAAAGTCGAACTGTGTCGCGAGGTCTTTCACCTGGACCCGCAGTCGCAAGATCGGGAAACGCCCCTGCTGAAGTAGATCAAAACAATCCGATCTTCAAAAAGGCTCTGGAGATTCTGCGGCAACAGTCGCCCCCGCAGCAACCTTCGGAACTTGTCGAGAAAAGAGCACCAGTCGCCGAGCCACCGATCGCAAATCGCACGTTGGAAATCGAAAATCAACTGATCCCTGCCCGGATGTTGAATGAGTTCGTTTACTGTCCGCGACTGTTCTATTACGAATTCGTCGAGGGAGTCTTTGTCGAAAACGCCGATACGTTGCGCGGCGAGGCCATCCATCAGCGCGTCGATTCGGGCACGGGCGCTTTGCCGAAAGCTAAGCGTAGCGCGGGCGTCTCGCCTGCCGCCTCAGGCGCCCCAGCCAATGCAACGGCTGCACTCGCGAAACGAAAATCAGAGAAGCAGGACGAAGTGTCCGGCGAGCCGCCGGACACGGCACGCGAGCCGCGTTCGCTCCCAGAACCGGAGACGATTCATTCACGCTCCGTGCAGTTGGGTTCAGAGCGGCTGGGCGTCGTCGCCAAAATTGATTTGCTGGAGGCGAAGGCGGACAAGAAGGATTTACTTACTGCGCTGGAAGTTTGTCCGGTTGATTACAAAGCGGGCGCACCTAAAGAAGGGGAGGAAGCCAACGAATTGTGGGACACGGACAAAATGCAGCTTGGGTTGCAGGCGCTGATTCTTCGCGACAACGGCTACGCCTGCAACCAGGGCGTCATTTATTATCGAGCCACCAAGCAGCGGGTTCGACTTCCGATCACGGCCGAATTGGAAGGCTGGATTCTGCAAAACATATCCGAAGCCAGACGCGTCATAACCGGCCCGATTCCGCCGCCGCTGGTGAATTCCCCGAAGTGTGTGCGCTGTTCGCTTGCGCCCGTATGCCTGCCGGATGAAACGAGAATGTTGGCCGGCCTCGCCGGGCAGTCTCCTGTTACGGAACCAACGGCCGAGGACCCGGCGGTGGATGGCGGTGCACGATCCGGCACGCGCGCTGATCGCCTCCCGACCGACCAGGAACCAGCAACGACCGTCAAGCCCCGCCGTTTGATAGCCGCGCGGGACAATACCCGTCCGCTGTATCTGAACACGCCAGGTTATCGCGTGGGCTGCAAGGACGAGGTTTTGCAGGTCAAAGACAAAGACAAGCTCGTGGATGAATACCGGCTGCGCGATCTCTCACACGTTGCCCTCCTCGGCAACATCCAGATTTCCACGCAAGCCATTCAATCGCTCTGCGAACAGGAAGTGCCGATCACTTATTTTTCGATGGGCGGCTGGTTCTACGGAATCACGAGAGGGCACGGATTGAAGAACGTGTTTCTGCGCATGGAACAATTCCGCCTGGCGTGCGATGAAGGGGTGTGCCTTTCACTGGCCCGGCAGTTTGTCCACGGCAAGATTCGCAATCATCGGACGATGCTGATGCGAAACCATCTGGAACCACCGGAAGGGATCATTGCGAAACTAAAACGGGCGTCTGAGGATGCGCTGGCCGCAGGTTCCATCGAGGAACTGCTTGGAATCGAGGGCGCGGCTGCGAGCCAGTATTTCCAGCAGTTCAGCGGCATGGTGAAAATCGCGGATGATCTAGCCGCGCCCGCGTCGGAGCAGAGTGCCGCGAAGGAGGCAAAGCAACTTGCCTTCAACTTTAACTTTGCAAACCGCAACCGCCGTCCGCCCACGGATCCCGTCAACGCCATGCTTTCGCTGGCTTACAGCATGTTGGGCAAAGACTGCACATTGGCTGTGTTGGCGGTGGGGTTTGATCCTTACCTTGGGTTCTACCATCAGCCGCGATTTGGACGACCGGCGTTGGGGTTGGACCTGATGGAGGAGTTCAGGCCATTGATCGCGGAATCGACGGTGCTGAGTTGCATCAACAATCGCGTCATTACGGAAAAGGATTTTGTGCGCGCCGGCCAGGCAGTGAACCTGACGGCGCCGGGACGTAAACGTTTTTTCCAGACCTACGAACAGCGCATGAGTTCGCTGATCACGCATCCGCTGTTCGATTACAAAGTCAGCTATCGTCGCGCGCTGGAATTGCAGGCGCGGCTGTTGGCGAAGACCCTGACGGGCGAAATCGCGGAATACATTCCATTGATGACGAGGTGAGCCATGCGAACGACCTACCTGGTTTGCTACGATATCGCCAATGACAAGCGATTGCGAAAGGTCTTCAAGACCTGCACGAATTTCGGCGATCACTTGCAATACTCGGTCTTCGAATGCGATCTGAATCCGTCGGAAAAGATTGAATTGGAAACCGCCTTGAGTGACATCATCAATCACGATGAAGATCAGGTGATCTTTGTCACGCTGGGTCCGGCAGAAGGGCGAGGTGACCGTGTGATTACGGCGCTCGGTCTGCCCTACACGAAGCTGGATGCTCCGTGTTTTGTGGTTTGAGACGTCGGCGATCTTTGACAATTTAACCCGCGAGCGGCGAGGTGATGGCAGAAACGCCGCCGGCGCTCGCGTGGCGTAACCGCCTCAAGGCAAGTGAGAATGACGAGACATCCAGATATCCGGAACAAACTGACACGCAGAGTAGCACAGGCAGTCGCAATCGAAGTATTGCGAACCTGCGCCAGAAGGAGTAACAAGGGAAGACCTTCCGCGCTCACGTGAGCGCGGCCCCGTTGAAGCAAAACCATCGGCTTGGTCTCACCTAAAAAATTAAGGCCTTCCGCGCTCACGTGAGCGCGGCCCCGTTGAAGCAATATTTACCTCGTGGACGGTGCGGGAGCTTTCGATGCCCTTCCGCGCT
>Ga0194132_10012705_pt1 | contig 10410 bp, 6 predicted proteins | sample TA2KigOf80mmetaG_FD_148612 | JGI IMG/M metagenome (GOLD analysis project Ga0194132, IMG submission 148612) | Freshwater microbial communities from Lake Tanganyika, Tanzania - TA2015054 Kigoma Offshore 80m | ecosystem: Environmental > Aquatic > Freshwater > Lake | place: Tanzania: Lake Tanganyika... | reverse complement strand
CGTGTTGACCGCAGAGAGGACCGCCGAATCCGCCACGAGCGGCCGGAACATCTCCATCAGGTCCAATGCCAGCGCTGGCCGCCCATACCTCGGTTGATGAAAAAACCCCCAGAACGGATCGAGCCCGACCGTCGCCGCCACAATGGTCATGTCTTTGGACAACAAGCTGTACGCCAAGGACAGCAATGCGTTCACAGGATCCCGAGGCGGACGCCGGTTGCGGTGCTCAAAGCCGAACGTCCCTATCCCGGCACCGTCCACCTTGATCATTCCGCCGAAGTGCTGGAAGTACAGGCGAGCGGCCAAGCCTTCGATCCCAAGCAACTCATCAAGCGCCGTGGCGTGGTCCGCTTGTTCAGCCAGCGCCTTCATGTGCACCAGCGCGGCGCGCGGAGGCTCCACGTGGTTGCGGTTGAGGAACGTCCGCTGATTCCGAATCTTCGCCGCCACAATGGTGGACGCCACCCTCAGACAGAACGTCGGCTCAGCCGCCAATCGGAACTGCTCTGCGCGCAAATAGGCATTCCGCACTCCGAGCCCCTGAGTCAGGCCGTAAAACCATCCGCCTCCGGAGAAGTAGGCGATTGGAATCTCCATCCCGCACAATGCCTGAATTGCCGGTGCCGTAATGGACACGTTGCCCATCAGATTGACCTGACTGGTCTGGAACATCCGTGCGTCCTGGACGACTTTGCGATCGCGGTCCTTCACGCGGAGCACATCACCAGTGCGGCCGATGCTCATTCCCTGTCCCGCAACGTAGAGCGGCCGCAAGTCGTCGCGCGATGGCACGAGCCGGCGCACCGCCGGCCGTTCATCACCGGCTGGGCTCTCGGGCTCGATCAACCACGGCTGCACGTCGTCGTCATCTCCGAACGCACGGTCTCGAACCGTCAGCGTTTCATCGGGCATACAGATGCCGACCAGCGAACAGCGCGGACATTTCGGGCTGTCGATCAGAGGCGGGGGCATTCGACCGGCCAGCGCGAGGGCCTTCGCTTCGGCGATCGCCGCGAGTGTTTCGGCGAGCAGCGCGTCGTCGACACGCACCCGCACACGCTGTTTCGTCTTGGCGTAGTACAGCACTGCCTGGTCGCAGACGTAGCCGGCCGCTCGCAGGACCAGTGCCTGCACCCCGACCTGCACTCGGTCGGCTGGCCAGGCCTCAGGTCCGTCGTCCCCATCCCTCGGGGCACCTTTCTTGTAGTCCACGGGCGTTGCGGTTGCCCCGTCGGACTCCACCACGTCGATCTTGGCGATGACTTGAAGCTCTTCGCTTGAGAGCGTGACGGATCTCGCCTTGACGGGCGCATCGTCGTCTGGCGGCGGCAGCGCGTCCGCCTTGTCGTCCACCGCCGCGTGTTTGTGTGCGCCTTCGAGGGTATCGGCGCTGTGGGCGAACACGCCGTCCACCCATTCGTAGTAGAAGAGCCGCGGGCAATAGACGAACTCATTGACCATCCGCGCCGGCAGATAGTCGGGCAGGGTTGTCGAGCCAAGTGTGGCCCTCGCCGGCCGATCCGCGCGATCGGGCAGTGTAGGTACAACAGGTTTCAGATCGGCACTCATGGGTCTGGCTCCTGGGGTTCAGCCGACGATCACGGCGGGCGCGTCAAGGTTGGAGTAGGCGCGGCCCAGGGAGGAGATCACACGATCACCTCGCCCTTCGGTTGGACCGAGGTCGACAAACAGGATCTGGTCCTTCTTGTGGTCGATCAGGCTTGCGAGTGTGTAGCGGCAGCGGACGAGGTCCGCCTTCGTCATCTGACACTCAAACACCGAGAACTGGACACGATCACCAAACCCCTTCATCGCCTTCGCGACTTTCGCGAGACGACGATGGTGGCTGATGTCGTAGCAGACGAGGTACGACTGCCGCATCGTGTTGTGGCTCCCGTCTCGCTATCGACGGGCGCAGCGGTGGTCTTCAGGTGGAGGAGTGCGCGAGTGTGCCGAAGTGTGCAGTTACGCGCGGCCTATTTCCAAGCGCTCGGGTCGACGCTTCCAAACGAGCGTCGTACGATTTCCTGCATTTCCTCGACGTCTTCTTTCGACATCGTCCCTGCGCGGTCACGGTTTGCCGGCGTCCACTGGCATGGTTATCGATAGAGTCACACGGGTGTGCTCTGGCACTCCTTCGGGCGCAGACAGCGGTCGAAAGACGCCGTTCTCATAGACGGCCTGCAATGTCTGAGTCATGGTATGCCCCCTGCTCAGGACTCTACCATCGTCCGAATGCCCGTGCGACCGGGCAGTGGACGATGTCAACGAGGGTCGACCGACTCAAACAGGCCGAGGCCGAAATGACATCCGAATCCGAGTGCCAGTGGCCCGGGAACAGGCTGCGTGAACTGGAGTCTCCAGAAGCCACCACGCGAGTCCGCCTGAACGAGTCCACGCTTGCTTCTCGTGCGCCGAAAGTCCGTTGGCCGCCGATCCCTACTGCCAACGACGATGCTGCCAAACGCCTCGACAACGGACGGCGCCGGAAGGCCACGCTCGCGGCACTCCCGACGAATCTGATCCTCAATCGAAAGCGTCTTCTTGACGTGCCATGGATGCAGGTACGGCGTGATCGAGCGCCATTCCTGGTGCATCGACAAGAGTGGACCTCCAATTCCTGCATTGCCAGCGTCTTCGAACACCAGCGACCACTCACGACCATCGCGGTCCCGCAATCGGCGGACTTTCGTCAAGGGTCGTTGCTCATCCTGGGTGAGCCCAACTGGAACGTGCAGAATCAGGCGGTCCAGATAACCATCCCCATCGCTGTCCCACGGCAGAAAGAAGGCGTGCTGGTGACCGCTGCCGCGAACAAGACCGTGACCAGACAATTTTGGAGGAATCGAGTCCTCGCCGAACTCGTGCTTGGCCTGGCTCATCACGGCCCGCCGCAGGAGTTCCGCCACACGAACCGTGTCCTCTACCCGCGGCAACGGCTTTCCGACGAGCAGGTATCTGACAGTCGTAGCTTCCGGCACGTGGTCCCGCTGAGGCCGCCTCACTGGTCGCATGGCATCCACCGGCAGCAGGTACTTCAACCTTCGCGCTGCTGGAGGCCGACTCCAGCCGGCCTTGTGCAGGTCGTTCGTGCTCACCGAGAGCGCGTCGAGGAACTTCACGGGAAGCGTCGAAGCCAACTTCTTCCCAATAGCACCAGTGGAAGCTGCAAATTGCTCACGGAAAGCGCCATAGTCGCGGCTCGTCAGCGGTGCGAGTAACTCCACGATTTCGCCGAGGACTTCACCAGTCCGGCGATCGACGGCTTCATCGCCAGGCACACAGTTCGCTTCGACTGGGCCTGTTACGCGGGCCGCTTCCACCCAGGACTCTGCTCGGCCAAGGTACCCAATCTGCTCCAGGAGATCGTCCAGCAACGCTTGGGCAGCTGCGGGCAGGTCGAGCGTCGGCCATGTGACGATGACGCGGTCTTTGCGGTCCACAGCCACAAAGGCGTCAAAGACCAGGGTCGTGTCGCCGCGCTTCGCCTGAGGCATGTAATGCCGCGTATGGCTATGAGTCGCCGTAGGGACGACGTAATGAGGGGATTCGGAAGACAGCGCTTCGACCAGTGCAGTCAACGATGCTTCGTCGTGCACCGCTGAGTGCTTGACCTTGTGATGCCATGTGGCAATCAGTGCTCGCACCAGCCGCCAGGGTTCAGGTGGCCAGGCCACCGCCCCTTCGTTGACATGGCGATCCCAGGGCGTTGCGTGATACCGACCGGCTGGGAACGACAAGGACAGCGCCAACATCGAACTACTTCTTCGCCTTCTTGGCACCTGCCACATAGTTGACCGTCGTCACTTGGAAGTCAGCACCGGCACCGGCGACGAGGCCGGGCATCACGGCAGTCAGTGTGGAGAGGTCAGGAAGCGAGAATCCTGCCGGGCGCGTGACGGTGACGTCCGAACACTCCAAGTCGCAGGCCGTGCGGAGACGGAGTCCTGTCTCAAGAAAGGCGCGGATCTTGAACAGGGCCATGGCCACCAGCAACTGGTACACGACATTCGAAAACCCGTAGCCCCGGATCTGCGCCAGGTCCACGTTGAAGTAGGCGGTGATCTCGGGAGACACAAATTCGTCTCGCGCAAATGGAACATTGCCGAACCCCTTAGCCGTGTCACCGGAGGGGTTCACTGGATCGTTCTTCACCCCGCCGCTGGCGGCCACATTGGTTCCGCGCGCCTCGATGAAGCCCGACAGCGCGCGCGGCAGACGAAGTCTGCCACCAGCGAGCTCTTTCTTCGCCAAGAACACACCATGCAGCAGACACCCGACGTCAAGGCGCAACAGGACTTGCGCCAGCCGACGGAGATCGACCATGCCTTCGCCGGTATCAGCCAGCTCGGCCTTGATGTGCTCGAAAACAGACTGGTCGGGGCCTTCGAGTATGTACGGTGAGTTGATTCGGTGCGCTTCGAGCACAGAGTTTGTCAGCGGTTTGGAGCCACTCGCCACCTTGACCACAGACAACCCCTTCAGTGGCGCGACCCAGTCGTCGGCCGCTTGGTCCCAGCACACTGCCTCCAAGCGGTTGGCGACACTCTGGGCTGACTCCACCAGGAGCATCTGGCTTCCGTCAGGGCCCTCGTACTGCGCAGCGCCAATCTCCGGAAATCCTGTGGGCTGAAATCGCGTGCCCTGCAGCGGACGGAGCTTCGCTTCGAGCAGGAGGCGTGGCGCGTTGTCGAGCGCGGATAGATCAAGACTCATCGTGGTTCTCCTTATGGTGTATCGGTCTCAGTACGCTCCGTGCCATCGCAGCGGTTGCTCCAAGCCGAAGAGGAATCAACAAACTAGCGGCTGCTCGTCGCGCAGAGATACTGTCAAGCTCCGGCAACGAGTCTACGGAGAACAAGGGTGACAAGCCGGACGCCCGCAATCTCCGCCATGCCAGCTTGACTGCCCGCTCTCCACCTCGGCCGCTTGTCAGCAGCGCAACGAGGCCAGGCGGCGTGGGCAGCGCCTCGCCTTCGCGGAGGCAGCCAAGCCGCCGCAGGGTTTCACTCTGGGTTACACACAGCTTTATCAACGAGTACGCGGCAGGAACGATGTTGTGGTCGGCCTCTCCCGGCGTGCCCGGAGGAATCCGACACAAGCTCAATCCGCGGGTGAGCGCTGCAATTCTGGCATCCATGCGATCCGAGCGAAGGAACGCCAGTAGATCGTCAAATCCGACGCCGACGTGGCTGCCAAGTGGACGGTCGGCCATCCCAAGTTGCCGACCTGCCCAAAGTCGACGGGTCAAGATTCGAGTCATGAACTCGACCAGGGTGCCTCCAGCGTCGACCGTGAGGCGCAAGCCCATCAGAGGGTCGCTCGCCGCCGCCGAGGACTTACGAGCGATGACCAGCCACTGGCGAGTCCTCGGGTGTATCGGAAACAGCTGAGCGGCCAGGGGCAACGGCATGTCGCCAGTGCCGGACAATCCAGCCAGCGAACGCGCAATGCGGAAGGCCACTGACCCATCGTCGGCGGACTCAACCCAACGTTCCGACAACGCCGGAACTGGTGGTACTACTTCCATCGCCTTGGTGCTGCGCGAGAGCTCAGCCTGAACCTCGCCCAGCAGGACCAGCAGCGCCTGCACGTCCACGGGCGCCATGTCGCGGCCGACCGCGTCGAATAAGGCGTCCTCCAGACGACGCCGCAATGCTCCCGCTCTCTTGGCGGCATTCGGCCCTTGCGCCCATCGCCGAAAACTATCCAACCATTCGGCTCTCTCTAGATCGTCGGTCCACGTCGTCTTGACGTCTCCTCCAACGCTCACGCGCGCGAGCGAGGCGGCAAAGTGAGCGTCTCCATTGCGCGGAATAAAGCCGAACCGCTGGTAACCATTTACGCCTCGAGCGCCCCCGAGTCTATGGACCGCCCGGTTGAAGTCAAGTGCGTCGCGTGCGGCATGGCGGCCAACGGCCACGAGACCTTCCGACAGCAATGCACGGATTTCGCTATGGCCCACCGGGTGCCGCCACAGTGGCATCCACATCTCACCGCGTGCCGCACCGGCGTCGGCGGCACCCAAACTCCCGGAACCAGCGCTAAGGGCGCGAACCGTGAATGGGAACCCTAGAGCCCCATCACTCGAAGCCGACAGGCGTCGAACCGTTGCCGAGGCAAAGCAGAGACTGCCCTCGATCATCAAGACGAAGTCCCATGGATTCACGGGGCGACCAACTTGACCTGGAGAGAATTGGCCGACGTTTCTGTCGACGAGCCCGGCGACCGCTGCACCGCTGAGGGATTGCCGCAGCCAAGCGCCAGAAAGATCTGGCGCTGTTGTGCTCCTCGTATCTACCACCTCGACGATCCGCTGCATGAAGTTGCTGGAAAAGTCGAGGTTGCCGTCATTGCCTCCGGAACCGAGCAATGGTGGAAATCGAGTGCCTTCAAGCGAGACTGAGACCGACGCGTCGAGCCACTCCAGGCACGAGTGCGGAAGGGTATTGCGAAGAAGGACCGCAAGATGGTCCTTCCTGTCCTCCTTGGGAGCCTCCTCGAAGCCAAGCACACGCAGCCGATTTCTGACTGCCTCCAGTGCTTCACGATAGGCCGCCAACCGGGCGCTGGTGCTGTCAATCAGAGCCTGAACAGCCCTAGTAGCCTCGGTCGCCTCGTCGCGTACGCCCAACTTCACGCGCTTTCCGGTCGCAGGGTCCTTTTCCTTCGCCTTGCGCTCACGAAAATAGAAGCCACTCCCAGCGTTCCACGGCGACAGGACCGGCGTTGGCTCGTAGCGGTTCAAAAAATAGTCCGTCAGCCCCTCCATGTCCAGCCGGCTCCGAATCCAGAAGTGTTCGCCCTGCCACCACCCCTGTGCCTCCGGATCTTCCTTGGCGACCAACCTGAGGATGCCGAGTGCCTTTAGGTATGACGCCAACGGTGTTGGTGAACAGCCCGTGAGGCAGACGTCATGACGTTCGCTGACATCCTGCTGCAGGCGCACCCGCCACAGCTCTTTCAGCGGTCCCCAGTCCAACCGATCGCCCGCACGAAGTGCCGCCAGGTACCGACGAGTCAGGCCGTCTGGGGGCGTGGGGTCGACGGGAGGCAACTCCAGCCTTCTCAACAGCTCAGCGAGAAAGACGCGGGTCGCGCGGCCGTTGAAGTCCTGAAACGGATGAATGGACAAGAGACGTCCCTCAGCGAACGCCAGCAGTTCCAGCAGGCTCGACGCGTCGGCGTCCGACCGCGAGGCCATACGCGCCAGAAGATCCCTGGCGTACTCACGCATGGCCAACGGCACTTCATGGGGAGGAGGAGGCGTATGTTCGCCGACCGTCACCGTGACTGTGCGCCAATGGCCCCCGAAGGCCGGCACCAACTCAGTCACCACGTCGGCATGGAATCGCAGGATCAGGTGTTCGTCGACCGGCAACGCCGAGTAGTCACCTTCAGCGATCGCCTGCTCGACCACCGCGACGCGGTTGGCAAGGTGCGGAGCGAGTTCCGCGTAACTCAGGATGCCGAGCGACGTTTCGAGGTAACGCGTTGCGTCAGGAGGCGTCGTTGCGCCTCCAGCCATCCCGGCGGCACCGGCTCGCCTTCGAAGGCCATGCTCCTCGCCACCTTGGACGGGATCTGGGCCAACGCCAGCCGGCGGCGTTCCTCCGGCGGCAACGACCTCCACCGGTTGATCGTGTCCCGAAGGGTCATGCGCTCTAGTGTCACCCGCCATGGGTCCCTCCGGCAAGGGGCCCAGCCTGCTCCAACCTCGAAGCCCGACTATCGGCGACTCGAATCAACATTTCCATCCATGCGAGCGCAAAGGGGCCGTGCTCACGGAGTAGTCCGAGCGTGCGGGCGGTCCACGAAGGCCCCATTTCGCCCTCGCCAAGCTCCATCAGAGCCAGATTCATTCGAGTCTCTGGTAGCCCGCGCCCATTCACAGCGAGGGCCGGCAGCACATCGCCCTCCCACACTCCCCTCGCAAACCGTCTTCCTGGCTCGCTAGGCGCGGTCTCACCTGGAAGCGCGCGAAGCCCGAGCCTGACCTTTCCGTGGTGCGCCGCAATCAGGTACGCGACGAGATCGTGCTGCGCGCTCAATTCACCGTGCTCAAGCCAGGCCAGCATGGACACGAGCTCATGCCGAAAGTACCTTCGGCTGTGTTTGCTCCTCCTGGCCGACTTAGCCAGGAAGTCTGTTCTCCCCGCCATGTCTTCAGGAGCACACCCGTGCATAGTGGCTTGAAACACGGGATGTGCCTTGCCGACGTCATGCCACCGCGCGGCTGCCACGATTGCGGCCCTCTGCAGCGGTGCCATGACGTCGCAGAGGTGCTCCGCTTCGGCGGTCACATGGGCCAGATGATCGCCCAGGCTAATCGCCCTGGCACGCGACCGTGGGTCATCAGTTGGCGACTCTGGCACCTGGGTTGGGCCGGGCAACGCGACCAGGTCGACTGGGGCCTTCAACGACGCGTCGAATCCGATATCCGGCGAGTAGCCCCCGTTCTTGGCCCGTAGCAGGAGTGTCATGCCAGGTCTGGGATTCCGATCAAGCCGCACCCACGCCTCGTCGAGGCCATCCCACCGCCATGCACCGCGCTTGTGCAAGTCCTTTGCCTGACCAATCGACACAGGACACAGCTCAAGCCGGTGCGGCTCTGCCTGAACAGGTTCGTCCGGGTCCCCATCGAACTGCCGCCAGAACACCTGTAGACCTGGCACGCCGACATCTCTGATGTAGTCAGACACATCAACGTCGAACCCTGACAGGTCTGGGTCCGTGTTGAATAGATCGATCAGGTCCTTCCGGCGCAAAACGGCTGTCAATGGTCGATCCCCGTCCACGGACGGCAGATCACCCGGGCTCGCGCTCTCTAGCCCAACCAACATCTGCCGTGATGCCACGAGGTCTTCAGTTCTGTACGGGAGCGCATCCGCCTCATCGCCGATATCTATCCACACGATACGGGCACCGCCTGCCTCGTTCTCCTCGCCGTAGCGATTACACCGACCGAATCGCTGGACCATTGACGACCATGGGGCGAGTTCGGTCACGAGAACGGCCGACGTCATGTCCACACCCGCCTCAATGGCCTGGGTGGCCACAATGATGCGGTCGGTCGCCGCGTCATCACATAGTCGCCTTGTTTGCTCCGCCCGCTCGTGGGCGCGGAAGCGAGAGTGCACGAGAAGATCCGTGTGAGAAAGCCGCCGGGATTGCAGGAGTCTGAACAGGCCCTGCGCGCGGTCGACTCGGTTCACGATGACCAGCGTCTGAGATGACGCCCGGTGCTGATCCAGCACCAGACTGCAGAGCGACTCGAGGTACTCGTCCCGCCCCGTTTTGGAACTGGCATCTCTGCCCAGCACGATTTGAGCACGCTCAACACTCTTCAGTGCCGCAAGCCTGGCACCTGCCTGTCGACGATCTTCATCGTCAATCGACAGCGTCATGAATGAATCGAGGTGGGGCTTCAAATCAACTGTTGAGAGCCATTCCTGATTGAGCGTCGCTGAGAGCCAAAGAGACCGGCTACCACGGCCTAAGGGAAGGCCGCGTCGAAAGGCTTCGAGCTGCGCCGAGGTCGCCAAGCCCGCGCCCATCAGCTGCACTTCGTCGAACACCCAGAACGCGTCGCTGTGCAGTAGGGCAAAATCAATCGGCCATTGGTAGCGGCTCATCCCGTAGCCACGCATCAATGCTCGTGAGAGCAACATGTCCTGGGTGCCGATCAAGATCATGTCTTCTTCGGGACATTCGGTCCACGACTTCACGTCGTCGACACCGCCCATCAGGACATGCACTGAGACCTTGCCCTCGCCAACGCCAGCAAGGATGCCAAGCTTCTTCAGCCAGTCAGTGATATTTCGCTCGGTCTGCTCCACAAGTACCCGCATAGGCAGGCACCAGACCAATCGACGCGGGGTCGTGGGATCCGGCTCCTCGATTCGACCGCCGTTCCGCCATCCCCTTCGAAACAGCCACGCCAGCGTGACTGCTGAGGTCTTCCCCAGCCCGGTAGGGACATGGAGCAAATCTGGCCAGCGGCCCTCGGGGACACCCATCGCCAGGCGCTCCTGGTAGTTGTACGGAGCAACGCTCCTGCCGCCAGGGTCAGCCATAGCTGTCGCAAACAAGCCCTCAAAAGCCGACGCCATCTGTGCCTCTGCTCGCGGCCATTCGGAGATGATGATTCATCGTGTGACGCACGTTTTACCACACCTGGTGTGACAGATGAGGTCACGCCCGACTGGCGGAAAGCCAGCGCGGTCACTCAAGCCCAGCCCTTCGCTGCGGAAACCCGGAACCAGGAACCCAGAACCCGGGTTCCCAGCACAGCACCATGAACCATGAACCGATGCACCATGAACCCGGTGCTCAGTCCCCCCGGAGCGCTTCGATCGGATTGACGCGCATGGCGCGGCGGGCGGGCACCCAGCTGGCGGCTGCGGCGAT